>Ga0307373_10012804_pt1 | contig 11847 bp, 11 predicted proteins | sample OX2MG_FD_202534 | JGI IMG/M metagenome (GOLD analysis project Ga0307373, IMG submission 202534) | Soil microbial communities from Risofladan, Vaasa, Finland - OX-2 | ecosystem: Environmental > Terrestrial > Soil > Coastal area > Acid sulfate soil | place: Finland: Risofladan, Vaasa | collected...
ATCGAGGTCGACGTGCCCGCCGAATAGGGCCACAGAGGAGACGTTCACAATTCGTGACGGCGCGCTGGACTTCAGGAGCTCGAGCAGCAGGTTCGTCAGGAGGAACGGGGCGAGGTAGTCGACGGCGAAGGTCCTTTCGAACCCGTCCTTCGTCTTGCCAGAGAGACTGAAGAGCCCCGCGTTGTTGACGAGGACGTTGAGCTTGCCGTAACGGTTCCGGACCTCAGCAGCCAGCGTCCTCACCTCGGCGAGCGAGGAGAGGTCGCAGAGAAGCAGGTCGACCGACGCGTTTTCCGTCTTCTTCTCTATCTCTTGTCTTGCGGCCTCGCCCTTTTCCTTGTTGCGGCAGACCATGACCACGTCGGCCTTCATCTGTGCGAGCGCCTTGGCCGTCTCCTTCCCGATCCCCGAGTTAGCCCCAGTCACGAGACAGGTCTTGCCGTCGAGCATCGAGGCCGCAAAGATTTTCCCTCCCTTTAAGGGAAACGAATGACGCGCCCTTCTACTTCGAGTGGCCGAACCTGTGCGGGTCCTTGTCGAAGCTGGCCTTGCACGCCTCGGAGCAGAAGTAGAACACGCTGCCGTCGTGCGCAGACCTGAGCTTCGTCGTCTTCTCGTCCACCATCATATTGCAAACTGGGTCTCTTACCATTCTTCTCTCAAAGAGACCACACGTGGCGACCCATATGAAAATCATTCGAATTTGCTGCCTCGAAAACTACTGCGTCGAACTGTATTGATGGCTAAACGTCCCGTCTCATGCATGCTTAAATCAGAATTCTGCATTGCGGGTCATGGAGTCTACCCATAACCGGGAATGGGCAATGATGTATGAAAGCGGCTTCTCAACTGTAGCGATAGCTAGAGAATATGGAGTAAGTTCGTCAACGGTTCGTCGTCATCTGATGCTGTCGAAAGTCAGGTTAAGAAATAGAATGGAAGCCTGCATCAAAGCCTCGACAAAATATCCGAAGTACCCATTCTCTGGCAACGCCCTTGAAGCCGCATACCTGTGCGGATTCATCGAGGACTACCATGTGCGCAGAAGCGGGCATCTGACAGAAGTCTCAACAACGACGACCCATCCGTCAATGGAGGCCCTCTTTCGGACATTGTTTCAGAACTATGGTAACATATACCGTTTAGCTTCATTCGATCACTCACAATTGTATTACAGGTTTCAGTTTGCGACATATCTGGACTCGAGCTTTGAACCCGTGCTCGTTAAGGGACCAAGTCTGCCCCCGAACGTCCCACGGGGGAGTGAAAATCCTTTGCTGCTCGAGTATTTGGCCGGTCTCATAGATGCCGAGGGAGGAAAACGATTATACAAGAGCGGCAGAATGGCGGACTCCGTCCTTTATATCACGATAAACAAACATCGATTGCTGACCGCTCTAAGAGGCGTCCTTGGGGGAAGGCTCTACTTTCATGAACGAGCTTGGCGGCTAGTATTTTATGGAAAGAGAGCGAACTACATTCTTGACAAAACCAACCTGAAGCACGCGGAGAAAATAGCGAAGAGCAATTTTGTGAAAAGCGCCAGAGGGCAGCGTTGGAGCGAGGTGGAATGCGAATGGTCGTTCCTTAGAGGAGAAATTCGCACCGGCGTGCTTAGGTATAGGGAAGAGGCGAAGGCTGAACATATTCAGGTTCATGGGCGTCCCCATCCCAAGGACCAATCGAACGAGTAAGAATAACAACCGCCCATCAGCTATGTCAAAACTTGCCTTTACGAACGTAAAGCCTTTAAGAGTCTGGCGCCCTTGTCCGGTCCTTGAAAGCAGACGCAATCGACGTCAGGATTCTCGAAGCCCTTATGGATGACGGGAGAGCGTCCTTCACGCAGATCGCGAAGACGACGTCTCTGACCACTCCCACGGTCTCGGCGCGGATGGACCGAATGACCAAGTCCGGAATGATCAAGAAGTTCGTGCCGATACTCTCCCCTGGCTCGGTCAACCGCGGGATGGCGGCCATGATATCGTTGAAGGTAAAGTCACCTTCGGCCGAGAGGCTGGCGAACGACCTCGCAAAGCTGCCTGAGGTGGAGAGCCTCTACACCACGACGGGGCAGGGGGTGACCATGAAGGTCGCCCTCGACGATGTCGCCGGTCTCCAGGCCTTCCTAAATCGGAGCTTGCTCGCGAGGCCAGGCGTGAGCGTCGCGTCGAGCCAGATCATTACGAGCGTCGTCAAGGAGGAGCCCACCCCCATTCTTCCGGCCTCGCTCACCATAGACCTAAGGTGCGACTATTGTCACGAGGAGGTGTCTCGGGCGAGGCCCTACACGATAGTCGCCCGCTCCTCACGCTACTACTTCTGCTGCAAGACGTGCAGGAACGCCTACCTGGAAAAGTTCGGGTCCAGGCTCGCCAAGTCGCGGCGGGGCTGAGAATGGCTTTACGTTCGTAAAGACGGGGGTTTAAGACGACCCGCACCCCCGTCCGAGCATGGCCGCTGACCCCGTGTGCGGAATGTATGTAGACGAGTCCACAGCGGAGCTGAAGGCCCAGGTCAGGGGCGTCACCTACTACTTCTGTAGCGAGAGCTGCATGCGCGAGTTCCTTGCGCCGGAGAAGGAGCTGCGGAAGCTCAAGGCGGAGCTCGCGGCCTCCGCGCTCTTGTCAGTCATGATACTAATCTTCACCTATGCGCGAGTCCTGCCCGCGCAGGCCTCGAACTACGCCCTCTTCGCGCTCGAGACGCCCATCCAGTTCTTCGTCGGGTGGAGATTCTACCGGGGGACCTACGACGGCATCGGGAGCGGGATGGGGAACATGGACACCCTCATCGCCCTCGGAACCTCGGCGGCGTGGGCATATTCCACGGTGGTCACGTTCGCTCCAAGTCTCTTTCCGTTCTCAGGGGTCTACTTCGACACGGCGGCCGTCATAATCACCCTGGTGTTGGCGGGCAGGTTCCTAGAGCACGCGACGAAGAGCAGGGCCTCCGCCTCCGTGAGGAAGCTCGTCGACCTCCAGCCGACCGTGGCGCACCGGCTCGACCATGACGGCTCGGAGGCGGAGATCCCGGTGGAGCTGGTCAAGGTCGGCGACACCATCCTCGTCAGGCCCGGGGAGAAGATACCGGTCGACGCCGTCGTCATCGAAGGCAGGTCAGCGGTCGACGAGTCCACCTTCACGGGCGAGAGCATCCCCGCGGAGAAGGCGCCGGGCGACGAGGTGATTGGGGCGACCATCAACAAGTCCGGGTTCCTGAAGCTCAGAGCGGACAAGGTCGGCCGGGACACCGCCCTCTTCCAGATCGTCATGCTCGTCGAGGAGGCCCAAGTCGGAAGGGCGCCTATCCAGCGCCTCGCAGACAGGATAGCCTCATACTTCGTCCCGGTAGTCATCGCCGCAGCATCTGTGGCAGGCCTATCATGGTATTTCCTGGGCCACATCGGTCTCGACTTCTCGGTGCTCGCGTTCGTCTCGGTGGTGGTCATAGCGTGTCCCTGCGCCCTCGGGGTCGCTACGCCCGCCGCGCTCTTGGTTGGGACGAGCAAGGGCGCGCAGTGCGGGGTCCTGATCAAGGGGGGTGAGTACCTTGAGCGGGCTGCGAAGGTGGACACGATGGTCTTCGACAAGACAGGCACTCTGACGGTGGGGAAGCCGTCCGTCAGCGACATCGTCCCGTCCGGTGGCCTCGTTCCCGGCGAGCTCCTGCGCTTCGCGGCCTCGGTCGAGATGGGCTCCGAGCACCCGCTGGGCGAGGCAATCGTAAGGGAGGCGAGGGACCGCTTAATCGGGATATCTGAGCCGAGGGACTTCCAGGCCGTGCCCGGAGAAGGCGTGAGGGCCAGCGTTGATGGCCAGGCGGTCCTCCTCGGAAACAGGCGCCTCGCGATCGAGAACGGCGTCGACCTCTCCCTCATGGAGCCCGCGCTGAACAGGCTCGAGGAGGAGGGGAAGACCGCGGTGATGGTCGCCGTCGCCGGCACGGCGCGGGGCGTCATTGCGGTCGCTGACACCGTGAGGCCCTCCGCGAAGGCGGCAGTGGACGCCCTCAAGGAGATGGGGATTCAGGTGGTGATGCTGACGGGCGACAACTCACGGACCGCGGCCGCCGTCGCCAAGAGGCTGGGCATCGAGAGGTTCGTCGCCGAGGTCCTCCCCCAGCAGAAGGAGGCGGCCATCGAGGCTTTGCAGAAGGAGGGGAGGGTCGTCGCGATGGTAGGCGACGGCATCAACGACGCCCCCGCCCTGGCGCAGGCCGACGTCGGTATTGCGATCGGAAGCGGGACCGATATCGCGAGGGAGACAGGCGGGATCGTGCTCATCAAAGACGACCTCATGAACGTTGCAGTCGCCATGAGGCTCAGCCGAAAGACGCTCGCGAAGATAAGGCAGAACCTATTCTGGGCCTTCGCCTACAACGTTGTGCTCATCCCTGTCGCCGCCGGGGCGCTGGTCCCGTTCTTCGGCGCCCAGGTCTACGACGTCCTGCCCTTCCTAGCCGCCGGCGCGATGGCCATCAGCTCCGCGACCGTGATCGGCAACTCGCTTCTTCTTGCCCGCTTCAGTCCGTCTTGAAGGCTCCGGAAGGGTCCCCTGGCCGGCGATCTGCGCGAGATTCCGTCCGGTCGCCGCCGAGACGTCGTAGTCGTTTGCGTCGTATCCCGTTTGGGAATACTCGTCGCGGTGCTTGATCAGGAGCCACGACTCCCTCCCTCCCCACCCTTTGGTGCGGACCAGCGCGAAAGATCCGCGCAGCTTCTTGCCGTAGAGGAAGAACTTCAGGTTCCCTTCCTCGAGGCTCTTCTTCGCGATCTCCTCGGACTCCTCCTTCTCCACGACCTCTCTTCGCACGCCCTTGCTTACCTCGACCTCGGGGTTGTACGTCCCCTCGTCCCAGATCATGACCGGTCCCGCCCCATATTCGCCCTTGAGCACGCCCTCGAAGCGCCGATACTCCATCTGGTGGTCAGAGGTCGGCATCGCGAGGCGCTTGACGCTGCTATCCAGGGACGGGCCCTTCGGGACCGACCACGAGGGCATCACTCCTCCTATCTCGAGCCGGAGGTCGTAGTGGAGCGAGGTTGCCTTGTGCTTCTGGATCACGAACGCGAGATGCCCTGCCCTCGACTGCCTCTTCATCCTGAATGTCCAGAAGACCTGACCCTCGCACTGTTTTTATGTTTCCAGTATGCGCGGACCTCGATGGAAAAGGATCCGCGACTACGTGTGGCTGAGACCACCTCGAGGCTCGTCGGTCGCGGAATCGCCGCGATCGACCCCAAGGTGATGGATGAGCTCGGACTCTCGGCTGGGGACGTCATCGAGATAACAGGGAAAGGGAAGAAGAGCCACACCGTGCTCTGGACTGGCTACCCTGAGGACTACGGCAGAGGCCTGATCCGGATTGACGGTTACACCAGGAACAACCTCGGGATAGGGATAGACGACACCGTGAGCATCGCGGCCGCCAAAGCCAAGGAGGCGCAGGAGATCGTCCTCGCCCCGACGGAGCAGCTCAGCATCGAAGGGTTGGAGGAGTACCTCCCTGAGGTGCTGGAGAACCACGTGATGACGAAGGGCGACTCGCTTCCCCTGAACATCATGGGGAAGAAGATAGACTTCGTCGTCGAGGGGACCACCCCGTCGGGCGCGGCCGTGGTCACGCTGGAGACGAGGTTCCGCTTGGGCACGATGCACAAGCCGCTGAACACGGGGGTCCCGCGCATAACCTACGAGGACCTTGGCGGACTCACGAAGGAGATCCAGAAGATTAGGGAGATGATAGAGCTTCCCCTCAGGCACCCGGAGATATTCGAGCGGGTGGGCATAGAGGCGCCCAAGGGGGTCCTGCTCTACGGCCCGCCTGGCACGGGGAAGACCCTCCTCGCGAAGGCCGTCGCGAACGAGACCAACTCGAACTTCTACTCCATCGCAGGCCCCGAGATCATGGGCAAGTACTACGGCGAGAGCGAGGAGAGGCTCAGGGGGGTCTTCAAGGAGGCGCAGCAGAACGCCCCAAGCATAATCTTCATCGACGAGATAGACTCGATCGCTCCCAAGAGGGAGGAGGTCTCCGGAGAGCTGGAGAAGAGGATCGTCTCTCAGCTCCTCACCCTGATGGACGGCCTCGAGTCGCGCGGCAAGGTCGTCGTGATCGCAGCGACCAACCGGCCCGACGCCCTCGACCCCGCGCTGAGGCGTCCCGGAAGGTTCGACAGGGAGATAGAGATCGGGATACCGGACGAGAAGAGCCGCTTGGAGATCCTGCAGATTCACACGAGGGGGATGCCCATGGAGTCCGACGTGAAGCTGGAGGAGATGGCGCGGGTCACCCACGGCTTCGTGGGGGCAGATCTGCAGGCTCTCGCGAGAGAGGCCGCGATCCTTGCGGTGAGGAGGGTGATCCCTGAGATAAGCATGGACGAGACCAAGGTCCCCGCGAAGACGCTCAACAAGATCAAGGTGAGGATGCAGGACTTCCAGGATGCGCTGCGCGACGTCCAGCCCTCGGCGATGAGGGAGGTGCTCGTGCAGGCTCCGGACGTGAAGTGGGAGGACATCGGCGGCCTGACCGCGGTCAAGGAGGAGCTGACCGAGGCGGTCGAGTGGCCCCTCAAGTACGGGAAGCTCTTCGCGAAGGGAGACGTCAAGCCTCCGAAGGGGATACTCCTCTACGGCCCGCCCGGCACCGGGAAGACCCTGATAGCGAAGGCCGTGGCGAACGAGAGCGAGGCAAACTTCATCAGCATAAAGGGGCCTGAGCTGATCTCAAAGTGGGTCGGCGAGTCTGAGAAGGGGGTGAGGGAGGTCTTCCGGAAGGCCCGCGCCGCGGCCCCCTGCGTCATCTTCTTCGACGAAGTCGACGCGATAGCGCCGAAGAGGAAGTCCGGCGAGAGCGACAGCCAGGTGACCGAGCGCGTGGTGAGCCAGCTCCTGACCGAGATGGACGGGCTGGAGGAGCTAAAGGGCGTAGTGGTGCTAGGTGCGACGAACAGGCCCGATATAATCGACGAGGCCCTGCTGAGGCCTGGCAGGTTCGACAAGCTTCTGCGCATCCCGCCGCCCGACAAGGAGGGCAGGGTGGAGATCCTCAAGATACACACCAGGAAGAAGCCCCTCGCCAAGGACGTCGACATCGCGAAGCTGGCCGAGCTGACGGAGGGGTACACTGGAGCGGAGCTGGCCGCCGCAGCGAACGCTGCCGCCATCGCGGCCATCAAGCAGTATGTCAAGGTCCATGGCAAGGACGCGGAGACGGCGCCCGGGGAACTCACGATCTCGATGCGCGACTTCGAAGAAGCGATCAAGGACACGAAGCGCAAGGCTACCAAGGAGGCAGGCCGCGACCGGCTGGGGATAGGATAAGGCTCGGGCTTTCACTAGGGCGTACCGTGCTTCACTTCACTGAGCAGGGGACGCCGCGGGCCTCTGCTCCCCCTCGTTCAAGAACCGCTTGATTCCCGTCCCAAACATCAGCATCATTAGCCAGAACCCGAGCAGAAGCGGGACTAGGGAATACCTGCCGTATAGGTTGAGGGCGATCAGCCCGGCTGAGATTACGGTCGCCCCGATGAAGTTCGAAAGGCCCCAGAGCACGTTGGTGCGCGGGGACGACCTCTGCCCGAACGGGCTCCTGAACACCTTTCCCGCCGCGCCGAACGTGAAGTGCGGGACCCCGTTGCCAAGCAGGAATCCGATCACGAAATACCAGATCTCGAAGAGCGCTACCATGGGTCACGCCGCTCCTGACTCGGTCGGGTCGTCAGGTCTCTCGGAGCCTCGCCTAGCGGACAACCGAGAGGCGAAGGGATGTTCCCGTTAAGAGGTTTATGCCTTCCCTTGAATAGGTCGCCGCTCTTTGTCTGGCTCGTCGTTCGAGCTGGGACTGCCTACCGTCCTGAAGATAGACCGAACCCGCTTACCCGTGCAACCTTGCGCTGAGCCGGTTGCAGCAGCTAGTCCGCCTTCGACGGTGCGCATCAGCTGTCGTTTGCAGGGTCATCGAGCCGCTGACTCTTGCCGCATCCCCGGACGACTCTGCAATGCGGGCGGGCGTTTCGTCGCCGCTAGCCTGGAGCCTGCCTCACAGGTCCTCCCTCGCGCGCAGCGACCTTCCCGCCGCCGACAACAGGTAGTTCAGGATGAGGACCGTGTAGGCGAGCGCGACGGCCAGGAGGGCTGCCGAGAGCAGCGCCAGCGACGATGCGCCGAGGGCCGTGGCGACTGGCCCCGAGGCCAGCACGAGCACCATGATGGGGGAGACGAGAAGCAGGTTGATGACCGTCTGGTACATGAACCTCTTCACGTCAGTGAGGTCCTGCCCCTGCGCGAGGAGCAGGTCGTCCGACGTGCTCTGCCCGTATTTCGCCGCGAAGTACATCCCTCCCGCCATCATGATGGCCGCCACCTCGAGCGCGCCCGGGAGAGAGAGGCCAACGGGGAGGAGCGACGCCGGGTGCTCCAGGTCGCCCAGGATGAGAGGGGCGCCGACCGCCGCCGCCACGGGGGAGAGCAAGAGAATCAGGGGGGTGACCCTGGCGCGGTAGGCCTCACGGACGTATCGCGTCAGGTCGAGCGGAGACGTCTTGATTATCCAGAGCCTCTCCTTCTCGAGCCATCGCGCGGCCGTCCCCGACCCGAAGGAGCCGATGATGAAGAGGATGAACAAGAACGAGGTCGGGGATGACTGGAAGACCCCCGAGAGCGAGTAGATCACCATGAACCCGGCGAGGAAGAGCGTGTTGATCAGCATGCTCCGCGTCTCCTTCGTCCTGCTCATCATCACCCTCTCCTTCGACCTCACGACCGCCCAGACCGACATCCCGCTCGTCTCGAGCTTCGTCGAGCCCTTCTGCCCGGCCTCGTCAGCGGTCGAAGACCCTGCGTCTTCCAACCTCACCACCTCGTAGAATTGGGCCCTCGACATCCTCACCCCCAACGCGAGGAGGCCCACGAACCACGCGCCTAGCGCCACGAGGCTCAGCCCCGCCGCGGCCGTCCAAGGTGCGCCGCTCAGGAGGCCGAAGCTCACTCGGGCCGCCAACCCGCTAGGAAGGACGTCGACGACCTCACCCAGGACGGGAGGCGCCCCGGGGATCAAAAGCGCTATCGGGACGAGGCTAATCACGATCACCGCCGCCATCAAGCCGTTCCTGAAGAGCCTCAGTCGAGGCCCGAGCCTCGAGTTGAGCGATAGAGTGATGTCGGCGCTGAGGAAGAGGCCCATCACGAAGAACGCGAGGGTCACCATCCCCGCCAGGACCGCGGAGGCATCGGAGGTCCCATAAGACTCCGCGAACCTGAGATACAAGGCCAGTATGGGCGGGAACGAAAGGAGAACGCTGGTCACGGAGTTCATCAACACCTTCGCGGCAAAGACCTCGCGTGGCCTTACGGGAGACGTGAAGACGTAGTCTACGTCCGCGGAGGAGACCGGGAGGCCGCTGCCGTTGAACCCGCTCTGGATGAGGCCCACCAGGAAGAACGCGAAGAGCAGGCTCAGGCCGGTGTCCGAGACTCCTCCACCGAGGTTGAACCTCGACGAGAAGGAGAGGAATGTCCCTCCCACGAAGAGGACGAAGACCACGCCGAAGGCCTCCCCGAGGATCATCCAGACCGCGATGGCCCGGGTGAAGCGGCCCTTCATCCAGTATCGGAAGAGGGTCGCGACGGTGCTCCAGCTGTTCAAGGCATCGCTCAAGTCCCAATAGCGTCTGGCAGCTACGCCGTCTCGGCGGTGAGCTTGAGGAAGACCTCGTCGAGCCTCGCGTCCTTCCCCGCGTCGGCCATCCTGCGGAGGCTGTCGAGCACTCCCAGGGCTATTATGCTGCCCTTGTCGATGATGGCGATCTTCGTTGCGTGGTCCTGGGCGATCTCAAGGTTGTGCGTCGAGAGAAGCACCGTCGTCCCGCCTTTGCCCTGCGCAGCGATCCAGTTGTTCACGAAGACCTGGGTCTTTGGGTCGAGGGCGGTCAGAGGTTCGTCCAGGACCAACACCTTGGGGTCGTGCAAGGTCGCGGCGATGAGGGCGACCTTCTGCTTCATCCCCTTCGAGAGCGTCCCCAGCATGGCGTCCGTCTTCTCCTCGAGCGAGAAGGTCATCAGCGCCTCCGAGATCTTGTCCCGCAGCAGGTCGTCGGGGACGTCCCTTATCTTCCCCAGAAACCTGAGGAACTCGTTCACGGTCAGTCCGGTGTAGAGGGAGGGGTTCTCCGGGAGGTAACCGACGTTCCTCTTGGCCGCCTCGGGCTCGGTGGCCACGTCGCTCCCGCCCACCTTCACGTAGCCGGTGGTGGGGCGCAGGATCCCGACGACTATCTTCATCAGGGTGCTCTTCCCGGCGCCGTTCGGCCCGAGAAGGCCGAGGATCTCTCCCGCGCCGACATCGAGCGAGACGTTGTTTAGCGCGACGACCTTTCCGTAGACCTTCGTGAGGTTCCCGATCTCAATCTCGTTTTCAGGCAACTATTCTCGCGGCCCCATCGTCCTTGTGAGCTGGCCGTCCATTCTTCTCACGGGGCGACTCACCACTCTTCTTCAGCGTGGATCAGGGTTCCTGGCCCGGACCTTCGGAGAGCCCGGCGAAGCTACCCTCATCTCGTTGAAGATGTCCCCGAAGGCCCGCTCGAAGTAGACCTTGGACCTCTCAAGCGTGCTTCTGCCTTCTTTCGTGAGCGCATACACGGAATTCCTCCCCTGCGGGCTCGCCTCTATCAACCGGCGCGCTGCGAGATCCTTGAGGGCGGGGTATATCGTCCCAGGGTTCGGCTTGTCGCCCCTCCGCTTCCCTATCTCCATCGCGAGTTCCTGTCCGTACATCGGCCGCTTGGAGAGCAGCCACAGTATCGTGAACGAAAGCATCCCGCGCATGTCGCACATGCCCGTGCCTTCGCCCTCTGTCATCTTTGGATCCTCCAGAGGCGTTTTGGTTGGCCTCAGAATATAAGACCTCCGCTCCCCCGGCGTGGGGCCTCGCCGCCGCTCGCATCAGAACCCTATCGGCTCGCGGATGAGGACGACGGTGGAACGCCCCGGCATGTCCCCGTTGACTATCAGGATCTTCATCAACCCACTTGGCATCCCGTACTTCTGTCTCATCCGGGCGTCTTCCTTGGGGTAGGCGTAGTATTGCAGCCGCCTCATCGCCGTGTCAAGGTCGGGCGCTATCTTCTGGGAGCCGACGACCCAGACCACCTTGCCGGCCGCGGCGGCGTATGGGCCGAGCTGACTTCCGGTGCCCGAGGCGGTGACGACCCTTCCGTCCTCGGTGATGGCGTGGACGCTCCCGACCACGACGTCAGGGGCTGCTCCGAGCTTCCTCATTTCTGCCCTCTGAGTCTTGTAGTCCAGCTTGTCCATTTCTGGGCGGATGGCGTTGTATTTGCCTGACTTGTTGATTTCCTCCTCCAGGCCGGAAAGCCTGAGCGTCTCGCTTGAGGATGTGAATATCGATTGATCCTTCGGGAGGATCGAGTTGACGTAGACACGGGCATCGGCTGGGGTGTCGACGACTTCGACCGTGAAGTTGCGTGTCCTGAGAGCTGCCGCCGTCTTCTGCAGGCTCTCCTCCGACGCGGCCTTCCCGAACGATTCGTCTATCGGGATGCCGAACTGAGTCTTTGTCTGGATCTGTTCAGCCTTTGTGGTCATTTATATCGGACATCCGATATTGGATACCCGATATAAACATATTGGGCGTTCCATAAGCACTGTCAGGCCGGAGCGAAACATTCGCGAGGGAGCAATATCCTTATATTGGACGTCCCATACTGACTCCCTAGGCGAAATCGGATGGTTTTCTTCTCTTCTGGAAGGGGTTCGCGGGCCGTATCCCAGCGTCTGAAGGCGGGAGGTCCCGGAGTTGTCTAGCCCGCTGGGAAACATC
>Ga0307373_10012806_pt1 | contig 11847 bp, 8 predicted proteins | sample OX2MG_FD_202534 | JGI IMG/M metagenome (GOLD analysis project Ga0307373, IMG submission 202534) | Soil microbial communities from Risofladan, Vaasa, Finland - OX-2 | ecosystem: Environmental > Terrestrial > Soil > Coastal area > Acid sulfate soil | place: Finland: Risofladan, Vaasa | collected...
GCGTCGTCAACGATGTTAGAACCTTTTTTGAGGAAGAGCCAGGATTTGCTATCCCCGTGCTGCCCGAACCGGGAATTGTCAGCCAAGCTCGATAAATTCGTCGGCGAAGAAATCCCCGCCTATTAACAAATGTTCTTCCATTTTATAATTCGGCCCTCGCTGCACAAGGCGGCGAGATTTGCCGCATGAGGCAGGCTCGCGCTCCCAGGCACCATTAACTTCTTTCAAACGCTTATCCACACCCGTAGTTGCGGATTCTCGGCGGGCAACTACAATAAAGGTAAGCATGAGTCCTAGAGCAAAAACGGGGATTCTCATTGTGGTGGCGGTTGTCGTGATCGTCGGCATCGTTTTGTATGCCCGCCTGACCTCTGTCGGGCCGCACAGCCAGACTGCCTCCCAAGGGCCGATGGAATACCGCGGTTCTGTTATCACGTCGTCCCCGCCGGCCGGTTTCCCCGCCGGCCTTGTTCCGTCAGGGCAGGATTCTCAAAATATTTCCTATTATCTCAACCCCCAAAGCGAGGGGGGCCACTATGTTACAACGAAAGGCCTTACCGAACTCTCATCGCTCTATAAACAAGACTTTGCGACTCTTGGCTTGAGGATTGTAATGGATAACGAAAGTTCCACTCAAGCATTCATTTCGGCTATTTCTCCGAGCGGCAGCTCTACGAAGACGGTTTCCATCACGATGGTCAAAGTACCGGACGGAAGCACCACCGAGGTGAGCATCGTGATTCAAAAATGATTAACGGCATGACCACGCGCCATTTCACTTCAAAAGTTATCTTCATAGGTCTTGCAGTTTCAGTTCTGCCGATTTTGTTGCTCTCGGTCAAGCATTCTCAAGCATTGACCAACTGTACTGATGGAATGACCTATTGCGGCTTCGTGGCTCCCTATAACCCAAATCAATTTGATCCTATGAATAGCAGTCTCTATGGCGTTTCGTGGTGCTCAATCTACGGCTCGGGGGGCCAGGGCGGTCAAGCATGCGATGGAAACGGGAAGCTCACCTACGTCAATCCGAATTCCGGCACTAACTGGCATGTGAATGATTATCGCCAAGGCTACGTTCCCAGCTCGGACATATATAATTATCCCTACTACAATTACGGGTTCTTCAAGGGGATGTCGGTCACGGCGGGGCCTTATTATGTTGATGACGGTGGAAACTATTATATAAATCCCATCCTGAACGGTTCCAATGAGAGCTGTGGTTGCTTTCATGACTGGGGTGCTCAAAGTCACTCAAATTGCGGTGGGACCGCCGGGGTCAACTCAAAGAATGGAACGGCGAATCCGGGTCAGCCGGTCAACATCACCGTCATCAATGCATGTGCCCCGAACGGGTGGGGTCGGTGGGGGGGCGGGTCATTATGGATCGAGTTGAATAGTGTTACTCAATGCCGTTCGTCCTTGGATACCTCGGGAACCTCAACGGTCGACTATCCTCCCTACGTCCAGCATGGCGTGAACTACGTTCCCACGGCGCCGGGCGTTTGCAGCCCACAGACAACAGGAGGGGGAGGCGGTCCTACCGGTGCAATCACGGTTACCTCTGAGGATTCGGTTATGACGAGCACGCTGGTCAGCGCGTCATGGAGCTTCCCGCAGCACCCCACTTCCGGTGACCCGTGCGCGGTCGCCTCGTGCGCCGGGACGTACCAGCTCTACAACAACATGCCGCTCGGCCAATACACCCTTTCACCATCGTCTTCAGTATCGTCCACCATGATGAATTACGCCTTCCGTTCCGTTGAGCTGGCACCAGTTGCAAAAAAACCAACGATCGGGAATCCGCTTGCCGATCTCTTTTCAAATCTTTTCAATACCGCAAAAGCATATATGACCTGCGGGTCTGTAAACAATGCCCCCACGACTTGTCCGCTTCTCAACCAAACGCTCTCGCTCAGTGGCAGCGGCGATACCGCGAACTTCATCATTCTCTGGGATCCCGTGGCGGCGATCAGCGTGAGCCCGTCCACGCTTTCGTTGAGCGCGACGCCGAGCTCCACTGCTTCCGGCCAGGTGACGCTTACAAACAGCGGCGGCCAGGGCTCAACGCTCAACTGGACCGCTTCTTCCGATAAGCCGTGGCTTACCGTATGGCCAGCCTCGGGGTGCCTGAACGCTGGCGGGAAGGCCGTGAACGGCTGTCCGGATACCAACGGGTTCCAATACCTCACCCTGACGGCAAATTCCAGTGGGCTTGCGGCGGGGACGTATACGGGAACGGTGGCCTTCAATTGGACATCCTTGCCTACCGACAAAAAAGATCTTTCGCCAACCATCCTTGCCGTCACGTTCACCGTCGGCGCGGTGACTCCGCCTCCACCGTCCAATCCGCCGAGCTGCACCTTCGGGGCAAGCCCCCAGCAGGTCGTCCCGCCGGGGCAGTCCACGCTCTCCTGGACCTGCACGAACGCGGTGTCCTGCCAGTTGGACGGGGCAACCGTCGCGACGGGCGGGAGCGAGCAGGTTTCGCCCACGACCAATACGACCTACACCCTTTCCTGTGAAGGCTCCGGTTCCGGCTCTACGAATACCGTTACCACGCATACGACCGTGACCACCCAGGGCCCGAACGTCCACGAGATAAATCCGTAACGAGCGCTTCGGAAATGAAAAACAGCCCTGGCAGGAAAAGATCCCGTCAGGGCTGTTGTGGATGAACTACTTACTGATTCGGTTGGAAGTCGGCCTTCCCCCCAACGAAGATAGCGATATGGCTACCATCGTTCGTGACGAGGAATCCGGCTCCCGGAACAAGGTTGGACGTGGACGTGAGGAGGATTGAATTCCCCGTGTCCGCGTAGATTCGTTCGAACCGCGTGACGGGCGGAGATACCGTGAAATCCGGATACTCCGCGACGATCGCGTTGTTCGTCGGATCTGCCGCGATATGAATGGTTCCCGCCGGAAGGTCCTCGTACTGGATGAGGGTCTGGTTCGTGTCATTGACGAGGGCGAGCTTTTGGCTCACGGTCCCGTCAGAGTTCACAACCTGGCCCATCACGCAGAGCGTGGTTCCCACCTCAACGAGTTCCCACCCGCCCGTCGCTGGGTACGTTTTCCAGTAGTTCGCGTCAGTTGCCGTGAACTCCGAGATCTGGAGCGTGCCCGAGGCGGTTGCTGTGGTCCCCGAGATCGTGTACCACCGGAGCGTTTGATCGCCCCGGCCATATACGATGATGTGGGAAGTGTCCAACACCCTGATGGGCGTGGGCTCGCTGTTTGTTGGAATGTTCGGGACTGTGAAGAGTCCCGCGCTCCCGTTGCAGTCCACGGCATCCGTAGCGTTTGGCGAACCGCCGCCGGTGGGGATGGTCACGCAGACGAGGCCGCCATTCGTATCAATGGCGAGCGGTTCGCCGTTCGTGAGCGGAAAACCTCCTTTATTTCCCCCAGAAGCGTCAAACGCGACGACTCCATTGATCCCTGAGGCGAGCGGTGCTGGTTGTGTCACGTAGATGGTTTGATTGTCGAATGCAACAGCGCCGACACCGGAACTATACGTCCAGCTTCCGTCTGCCGTCCCGTCGGGCTTGAATTTCATGATCTCGCCCGAACCATCCGACCCGTTGCCCGGGTAGTAGTAATAGATCTCCCCGGACGACGGATCCTGCACCGCCACGTTCTGACTTCCGTCAAAGGTAAGGTACAGCGTGTTTGACTTTGCACCGTCGGTGCCCGTGATCCACATAGAGATGGGGCCTGGGACGTATTCTGGACCGGTGAAGTTGAAGATTGTCTCCCATGGATTTGAGAACTGTGAGCCGAACGTGGTCGTCGTGTCGCCGCCAATCGCTTCTTGTATGTTCAGCGTGTCGCCTGCCTCGCACCCGCTGCACGTGAACTCCTCGCCAATCAATTGGTTGTCGAAGTCCGAGTATATCTCGTTGTTCGGGATAGGCGCATTCGGGGCAACGCTGATCGTGATGACCCGCTGCACGGTAATGGTTGCAGTCGCCGTGGCGGATCCGGTTGAATCCGTCACCGTCGCGGTGATCGTTACCGTTGCCGGACTGGGTACGGTAGCCGGAGCCGTATAGGTCGTTGAAGACCCCGTTGCGGGATTAAATGTTCCCGTGGGGGCGCTCCATGAGACCGTAGGGTTCCCGTCGCCACCCGTCACGGTCGCGGTAAGTTGTACCGTGGCACCCGTATTGACCGTCGTTGCCGGGGCCGATACGGAGACCGCAAGGGGTTGAGAATTGGCATTCACCGTCACCGTGGCAGAGGCGCTCGCGCTGCCGTCGGTACCGGTGCAGGCCAGGGTGTAGGTGTACTTGCCGGTCGCGGACGGGGTCACCATCTGCGAGCCGCTCGTAGCAACTGATCCACTCCAGCTTCCCGAGGCCGTGCACGACGTTGCGTTCTTGCTGGACCAGGTGAGTTTGCTCGACTTCCCCGTGGTGATAGTTGTGGGGGAGGCCGAGATAGTTACCGTTGGTTTCGACGGCGAGGGGACGATATTCCCTCCGCCGCTGCCGCCGCAAGCTGCAAGGCCTGCGACAAGGCACACTACCAGAGCAAGGCGCTTCATGGCATTCTCTCCTTTTCTTTTCTGTGAATTGAGTTGTGTCGCAGGTAAGCCTGCTACTATTACTACTATATTATATATTATCTGTATAGTCAATAGCTTAGCGCCTGCTCGCGAGAGAAGGAAACGGGTGCCCTGAGACGTCGGAGGGCGCACTCAGCCAACCGGAACCGTCCCTGCTTGACGGATTCTGCAGAACAGCGAAGATAAAAGGCACGAAGGCGTGGCTCTACAAAGCGGCGCCCTTCTGCAACAATGGCACCCTTGTTCTGATATGGAGGAAAAGAAACTGGTCGCGGCCTACTGCCGCGTCTCGACCCTGGAACAGAAGAAAAACGGCCTTGGCCTGGAGATCCAGATCCGCGACGCCACGCTCTTTGCCCAGGCACAGGGGCTGTTTATTGACCAGTTCTACCGCGATGAGGGTGAGAGCGGGGTCCTGGAAGACCGGCCGCAGCTCAAGCGGCTCCTGCGCCAATGCCGATTGCATCGCGTCGGCACGGTCATCATTCCCTCGCTCGACCGGCTTTCGCGGGACGTGCGCATCGCCGAGAACTTGTTTTGGCGGTTCCAGCAATATGGCATCCGAGTGCTGATTGCCGACATGCCCGCGTATAACGGCCAGGATCGCCGGGACGTGTTCCTTCGGCAGATTCGCGAGGCCATTGCGGAGGACAATCGCAAAGAGATCGTTGAACGCTTGCTCAAGGGCCGTCAGGAACGCGTGCGAAAGGGCCGTTTCCCTGGCGGAAATATCCCCTACGGCTACCGCATCGGGAAGAAAGCGTTGATTCCCTATGCGGCTGAGGCGGACGTTGTCCGGGAGATCATTCGGCTCCATAGACGCGGAATTCCCGTCACGGAGATCGTGAACGCGTTGAACCGCCGCGGCACCCGGCGCCGAAATGGAAAGCCGTGGACCGGGCGCCAAGTCCGGGCCATCCTCTCGCGCCGCGAGCTCTACGAGCGCGGCAAGGTACACTACGGCACCGTGGAAGGGCAAGACAAACGGCTCATTTTGATCCGGATGAACGATGCATAGAGAGACGTGGCAACGGTTGGAGCACCGCTTTGTAAAGAGGAACCTACCTGGAGGGAAGCCGGACTCATGCAGTTTGCGGCAACGCGCAATATCCGAGCCGATTGCTTAAGCTTCCGGGAGCGCCGCAGAGACGGGCCACCTTGGTGCCCCTCCGATGCGCACTCTCGAACCGCATGATCCCTGATATTGCAGGCTTTTGGGAGGTTCTGAGAGATGCCAAGGGAACGAAAGAGGGGTCTCTGACCCCGGTTCGAGCGTAAGAACACGATTACCCCTCCAGTGAGAAACTCGAACCGGATGGTGAATCTTATGCCTCCCGTGAAGGCTGATACGAAGGACATTTGACTCAATTTTCCCACACTGGCCAGCCAGTAAAAGGTGGTCAGAATTGCCGCAGGTGGCAAGTAAAAGCTCCAGGGTTTTTCCGCGGAAATATGTGAGAGGCAGGTAGTTCGATTGGCTCTATATTGGTAATGAAATCATGGATTTTGGACAACTTCTATCAGTTTTTCAATGGAACTCCTTAACTCTGCATCGGTATAATTTACTGACTGCATTGTTTTATTTTCGGGATGATGTACTTTGTTCCGGATGAAGGTAGGAAGGGTAACATGTTCCTCGCTCTTAGGAGAACCCCCAAATTCTGGCGTCCACTTTTTCGCGACTGGGATCTTCGTCTGTAAATAGTGAATTTCGAAGTCCGTCTGCTTGCCTCGGTTTTCTGCATCGGTTTTGTTTTGTGCGCCGGTCACGTAGCGCTCGTGTAAGTACCCATAGAGTTCGTCATGGAATTCAATGGTGGGCATATCATAAGCAAAGAAGTTGATTTCTCCCCAAGACGGGCTCCAATTAGGGAAGAGGCCCCACCCATTTTGTCTTGCATCAGAGATCACAATCTTATCGTTGCGATTTCTGGTGAAAAGTAGAAGTTTCGCATTTTGTGAAATTACTCCCCTTAAAAGGTACGGAGAATGGGTCGAGACGATAATTTGCTTTGTTCTGGATTCTTCGAGGAGAAGGTCTAACAACTTATCTTGCGCTTTGGGGTGAAGGTGAAGTTCTGGTTCATCGATAAGATAGACGATGCTACCCTTTGAGGCCCCTGCGATATTTTTCAAAATTAAGAGCGTCAATATTATTTCTATGCCCGATCCCAGATCTCTGATGTTTATTTGGGATAGCGAGTCATCATTTCTTAGGGCAAAGAATGAATCGGAAAATGGGTGGAGAAGGCTTAAGAGTTCTATTTTAATATTCCCGAACTCTGGTCTGTCAAAAAAGCCCTTTAGGTCAGCGGCAGTTTTCTGGCCTACATTTTTCTTTGTAATATCACTGACGCTTTTGAAATATTCACCTGCAATGTTCTTCAGCAGATCATCAATATTTCCCCTGTCGAGATTTTTAACGAAATGCCAGTTTAAGTCGTCACATATTTTTTCAAAGGTAGTCTTGTAATTTCCTGTAGAAATTTGCCGGGTTCGATTCTTGTCGAAGAAAAAGATGTTCAATTCATCGTTGTTTATGCGCGATTTGGAGAATACTTTATCTCTTCCATCGATGTCCTTTGCTGGCTGTCCATCCTTCTTGATATAGCTTCCTTTCGTAATAAAATTATTATTAATTTGAAAAGGGCTTGATAAGAGATTGCCTCTTTCTTTAGTATCTCGACTCTTTGCCCTGAATGAAACTCCTTCTGACTCGAAACTCCATTGGTTGTAAAAATCAATCGATGAACTGCAGCTAAATTCATTCGTAAAGCCTTCGATTATTATCTCTTTTTGGAAGTCGAAGAAATCGTTTATGCTCAATCTATTTTCGGCGCTAAAGCTGTTGAGCGTGAGGTAATTTATGGCCTCGAGAACGGAAGTTATGCCATTGCCGTTCTCTCCGATTAAGATATTCAATCCGCTCCCTCGCTTACCATCGGGGACCCCCAAGTCTAGAGGCTCGTTTTCGAAGCACTTATAGTTTTGAATCATCAGTTTTTTAATAAAGATAGCCATAGAGATATTGGGCTTCCCGGATTTTCACAGTTTCGCGCATGGTCGCGGAAGGTTTATGTCTTTCAAGCGATCCATCTGCCGGAGCACCTCATAAAGCTGCTGATAGGTCTGAGGGGGATTGGGTGTTTGTCCCGGCATTTTACCGATCTCGGCGACTGCTTTGCCTAATCGTACCAGGACATCGGGGACGGCTTGCTCAGGAATATGCACGCGAGCGCCGCGGTAATTGCTGATCACCGAACGGATGGCTCCCGTCAAATGCTTCGTATCCACCGTGCCATTGGGAAGGCGATACGGCAATTTCCAGGTGTGAGGCTTTCTCGCATCCCCCACGTAGGCAAAGCATTCAGCCGGCCGCTGGTACTTGGGGTGAAGGAGGGGAGTCACGACCTCTGCGGCGCTCATCTCCTGCACCGTTTCGATACCTACCGGGGAAGCAACGGCTGGCTCCGGAACTTGTTCTTCGGCGAGTTTCTCTGGGACGCGGTAGATGCCGTCTACGCTGACCCAAAAGGCGTCCAGGCATGGCACTGTATGATCAAGGCGCAGCCAGGCGCGGTGCTTCAGGCCGCCGTTCACAATATCCGCCGCATAGAACAGCGTGCCATCGCTCACAGCGATCGTCGACACCCGCTGCTCTTCCGCGTAGCCCCTGGCTTGCGTAAGGGCACGTTCCAGCGAGGGCTGGTCCCAGGAAAGGGAGCCTGGCCGCTTTACCTCAACGACCAGGCGCTTGATGCCCATTTTGGTGAGCACCATATCGGCATAGCCGATTTGATTATTCAAATCACTGATCTGCCAATTGAGCGGAATCGTAAAGAAATCAGCCAAGATGCTTTCGGCGACTTTCTCCGCCGCATGGCCGTAACGCGCTTCCTGCAAGAGCCATTCGGTACGTTTTTCAAGAAAGAGGGGCCACTGTGCCTGGATAGCGTCACAAAACTCCCGAAAACTGGCTAATTGCATCAGTTGTGGCGGCATGCACTTTAATCCTACTCGGTCGCTCACGCAACGCCAAGGATACCATTATTGGGATGAGCAGAACCAAAAAGCGCTGCCAAGGCTGCCCGTGCAAAACGCCCGAGATCACTGTTGGCGCGGAGCATGCTAACGGACCTACAGACGCTGTTCTGGCTTACTGTCCGTGCGCCTTGATATACGCCCGCGTAATCGGTCCGAAGTAGCCACTATCGGGAACGATACCCACCTTCTTTTGGAATTCCTTAAGCGCTGAGGAGGTCAGAGGGCCGAAGGTGTCCGTCGTGCCATGGCGGGCAAGGGCTTCTGCGGTCGGGCCGCTGTCCTGGGACACGAGGTAGCGCTGGAGCTCGTTCACGTCCGTACCACGGTCCCAGTGGGTGAGATTTCGCAGAAAGACGTATCGAGAGGATGAAGTAACCGAAGCGGGAATTCCTTGGATTACGATGCCTTTGGCAGCCGCTTCCTTGAGGAGCGTCTGGAGTTCCGTCTCAAGTGTGGTGAGGAGTGTTTCTAGTTGTGCTGTGGTAGCGCCGCTTGTGGTGATAGTTGAAGAAGCGATGGTTGATGGCACGGAAGATGTGGCGGTGGGTGACGGTGTCGCACTGGTTCCTGTGTAATCAATGGATTGAGATGAGCTTGCAAGGAAGGCACCGTTTGGGTCAAGGAAGTTTACGGAAACCAGGTACGTTCCCACAGGGCACGACGACAAGCCCGAACAAAGATTTAGTGGCATCGTTGACGCATAGGAGCTCGTGGCCGTGCTGGATTCACTCCCATAGCCTGTCGTGATCGCGAATGAAGCAACATCAGGCGGGGTGGCAAACGAAAGCGTTACCGTGGGAGACGCGGTGGGGCTTGCACCCTCATTGATTACAAACGAAGGTGGAGAGTAACCGCTCCCGCCGACCGCTACTGGGGGCGGAGACGACGGCGACGTGGAGGAGTGGGTGACTGTGCAAGCCGTGCTCGCAGGGGTGACGGTATATGTCGTCGCGCCGCTTGTCTGGGAGATGACCAGAGTGGTGACGCTGGACGCGCAGGTGAACGTGGACGCGCCGCCCGCGCTTGTCGTCGCAACCGTGAGATCGTAATCAGGCGAGAAGATGGTAAGGTTTCCACCAGTCGAATAAGAGAGGCCGACGACGACACTCGTCGCGTTCACTGCGAGCGAGTCAGCCATTGAGCCCGTGGCGATGGTCAGGGTTGTGGAAGGTGAGGTAAGATCTATCGGAGTTGCCGATATGAAATTGAGCGGAGCGGCGTGGGCAGGGAGGGCGAAGAAAGTAAACGTGATGACGAGGAGAAACTTGAGAAAGAATCGGAAAGAATGATCCTGTTTCATGAGAACTGCTTTTATTTATTATAAATACCTAGGTTAGATACGGAAATAGGATATTGATAACAATTCCGGAAAAGGCGTGAATCTGCCGGCAGAATCACGGCATACAGCCCGCTGTCGTGCAGGCCCGAACGTAGTCAACATCCATATAAAGGTCTCCAGAGCCTCCGCCTTGTAGTTTGCTGAGTTGTAACGAGAACTGGTCAGGGGCAGTGGTAAAATATGACGCGATAGCTATCTTGGCATTATTCCCCCACACGCTGCCATACGTTATGCCATCCCATGAGACCAGGGGATACAGATAAGTTCCGTCGCTTCTCAGGGCAAGGTATATCCAGTTCCCAATTGACACGTTGGGCATAGCACCAATCGCACCAGTTTGGTCCAATAGATATAAAGCATATCCGTTGCCTCCCGTGCCTACCGACAATAAGACGTCTTTTCCAGTCCCTGACTCTTTTACTTCAATGCCCACAAAGCCGTAATTATATTTGAATTGGGTTGCGCTGAACTTCGCAACAAATGTCCACGGAGTCGAAGTGGGTAACGATCTGTAAATGTTCAAACTGTGGTTTGCATTCCAGCCCGAGATAAAGAGCGAAGCAACCCCGTTTCTAACCTCTACCGTATCGCCGCTCACTGATCCGTCTATTGTCCACGCTGCACCTAACGACGATCCGTTGAATTCATCATCGTAGGCACTGGGCGAACCGGGAGCTTCGTCTTTATTCGAAAATCCGCCATTGGTGGTTCCCAGTGTATCGCCGCCGCTTGCGGTGGTGGTTTGCACAGTGCCGTCTGGAAACTGGAGGCCGTTAGCACCGAGGATTGTGTTGGCTATCCCGCTCGGCGTGAGCGTGATGCTCTGATCGGTACCACCGGCATTGATATTAATCCCTCCAGAACCGTCGAAGGAAAGGTTCGGAGAGGGAGTCGCTACTGTGGTGCCGTAGAGTTCATTTGCTCCGATGTTGCCGGAGCTGTCTATTTTGAACTTAGTGGACGAGTTAATCTGGAAATTGAGGAAATCTCCAGAGAAGGAGGAAGGATTGATTCCGACATAGGTTCCGGTCGTGGAACCGCCACTGACCGTATTGGGCCCCAATTCAAGCAGTTGGGAGGAGGACGAGGCAGGAGGTATCCCTGGGACCGTGAATGAATTGAAATCGCTATTTCCGGTGATGCCCGATCCGCTTACGGTGATCGTAGCATGGGAAACGAGGACGCCCACGCCGGAGAGTACAGCTATCGCAATGACAATGAGAAACCAGGCGAAAGGGGTTGATGTGCGGGTAGGATGGTGCCGTTGCATAGTTATACTTTATTCTTACATTATAGGACGCCTTGAGAGATATAGAAAGGAAGGGTTTGTGGGTAATGGCTTGCGACTAAGGAATGAATGTGAAAAGTGAAGGACGGTGAGTAGTTTCTATTATTTCTCCACGTTGTAAATCGCCGCAATCTTGTAGGCCGAGAGGACGTGGTTGTGGTTCGAGGAAAAAGTTGTAGTAGCCCCTTGTGTATATAGTTGGAACCTTTTAATCGGGGAATTGGGGGAGTGGAGTGAGATGCAGGGGGCGATTCAGGCATTTTAAGGCAGTTAGTCAGTGCTACGATTCAGAGTTGAATGTACCAATTGCGGGTGACCTGCTCCCCAAAAACTGTACCAAAGTCAGATATGATTTTGGGACAAAAGGGAGGCAAGGCGATGCCGAAGCGGAAGTTTTCGGAAACAGAAATTATCGCAGCGATACACCAAGTGGACGCGGGGCGGACGTGTATCGAGGTGGCGCGTGAGGTGGGAGTTTCCAAGCACACGCTCTACGCCTGGAAGACGAAGTACGGCGGTCTGAGCGTGAACGAAGCGCAGCGGTTGCGGCAACTGGAAGAAGAGAACCGGCGGCTGAAGCAGATGGTGGCGGATCTGAGCCTG
>Ga0307373_10012807_pt1 | contig 11846 bp, 9 predicted proteins | sample OX2MG_FD_202534 | JGI IMG/M metagenome (GOLD analysis project Ga0307373, IMG submission 202534) | Soil microbial communities from Risofladan, Vaasa, Finland - OX-2 | ecosystem: Environmental > Terrestrial > Soil > Coastal area > Acid sulfate soil | place: Finland: Risofladan, Vaasa | collected...
CAGGGGCTGCGCGCCCTGGTCACCCCGGCGCTGGCCGGCCAGCCCGGCTCGCCCCACCCGCCCCACAGCGACCATTGACACCGGCCGCTTGGCACCGGCGCCACCGCCCGAGGTGCATCACACCGCTATCTGATGCACCCAGAGCTACATCAAAGCGCTGTTTGCTGTCGCAGCGGCTGGTTCGGGCAGCACCAGGGGGTGGCGGGCGGCAGGGCTGGGGGCGGCCCGGCGCCGCCGGCGGTGAGTCTGCCGCCACCCCAGGTAGGCGGCGGCGCCGAGCGGGATGGGCAGCAGGTAGGTGACGGCCCGGAACAGCAGCACCGCCGCGGCCACCTTGGCGGCATCGGCGGCTGGCAGCCCAGCGGCCAGCGGGCCGGTCAGGCCGACCTCGACCACCCCGACGCCGCCGGGGGTGAGCGGCAGCACCGACAGCAGCCGGACGAACGCGAACGCGGCCAGCGACGCCTGCCAGGAGACCTGGCCCTGGGTCAGCCCGCTGGCCCGCAGGCAGGCGAGCAGGACCAGCCACAGCGTCAGGTGGCTGGCCACGGTGGTGACGGTGATCCGCCGCCAGCGCCGCGCGAGCAGTCCCGCCGCGCCAGCCCGGAACTCCAGTACCAGCCCCTGTGCACGCCGGGGTGGCGGCCTGCGGGCCAGCCGGCAGCCAGCCGGCAGCAGCCGGGCCAGCGCCCGGTCGGCCCGCCCGGCGAACGCCTCGCTGCGCAGCGTGGCCCGGAAGGCGAGCACAGCCAGCAGCAGCAGGCCGGCCCCGGTGTAGGCGGCGGCCTGCCAGGCCACGCTGGGCCGGCCGGTGAGGACCAGGAGGGACAGGGCCACCACGGGCAGGCCGAGCCGCACGAACACGTTCCAGAGCCCGGACACCAGCGTGTACCGGACGTATTCACCGGTGCCGACCCCCCAGCCGGACAGCATCGCCCAGCTGACCCCCATCGCCACGGCACCGCCACCGGGCAGGGTGTTGGCGACGGCGCTGGAGCCGAGGTTGACCGTGGCCGCGTGCCGCAGCCGCACTGACGGCAGGACAGCAGTGATCATCAGCCAGGTGGTGACCAGGCTGGCGGCGAGCGTGGCGGCGATCACCCCGAGCCCGGGCCAGCTCATCGCCCGCAGGCTCGCCCAGACCGCCCCGTAGGAGGCGAACCGGGGCAGCGCGAAGCCGAACATGCCCACCACGACCAGCAGCGACAGCCCGCCAACCAGCAGCCTGCGCCGTGGGCTGGCGCGGCGGACGGCCGCGGCCGCGGGTGCCGCCGTGCCCGGGCAGGAACGAGCCGCGGTGGTGACCGTCATCCGGTGCCGGTCAGCGGCCGGCGGGCGTCAGCACCCGGTCCGGCGTCGTGGCGTCCGGCCCGCCGCTGTCGGGCACGGGCACAGGCGCCTCGTCCGGTGCGGTGATGCCGTCCGGGCTGCCGGGGCCGGTCCGGCGCCGGTGCTGCTCGATCCGCTCGGGCGTCGGCCAGCGGACACTGGTGGCCCAGCCGAGCCGCTCGAAGATCGAGATCAGCCCGGCCGACAGGTCGATCTGGCCGCGGCCGACCCCGTGCCGGGCCGAGGTCGGATCGGAGTGGTGCAGGTTGTGCCAGCTCTCGCCGAATGACAGCAGCGCCAGCGGCCACAGGTTGGTCGCCCGGTCGAACCGCCGGGTGGCGTACGGGCGCTCCCCGATCACGTGGCACAGCGAGTTGACGCTCCAGGTGACGTGCTGCAGCAGCGCGATCCTGACCGCCCCGCCCCACAGCAGTGCGAGCAGCGCGGCGGTCAGGCTGCCGCCGATCGCCCAGCCCAGGCCGAACGGGATCACCAGCGAGACCACGCTGAGGGCGGGGAACGCGGCCGACACCCGGCGCATGGCCGGGTCGGCGAGCAGGTCCGGCACGTAACGGTCGGCCGGGGTCGGGTCGGCGTGGAACATCCACCCCATGTGGGCGTGCAGGAGCCCGCGCAGCATCCCGCCGATGCTGGTCCCGAACCGGTACGGGGAGTGCGGGTCGCCGGGCCGGTCGGAGAAGGCGTGATGGCGGCGGTGGGTGCTGACCCAGGCGATGAGCGAGCCCTCGAAGGCCATGGAACCGGCCACAGCGAGCGCGAGCCGGAGCGGGCGGGCGGCCCGGAAGCTGCGGTGGGTGAAGTACCGGTGGTAGCCGACGGTGACGCCCAGCCCGGTCACGGCGTACATCCCGGCCATCAGCAGCAGGTCGGTCACGCCGATGCCATGACCCCAGGCCAGCCAGATGGCCGCCGCCAGCGCGGCCAGCGGCAGGACGGCGAGTGCGGCGGTCACCCCCACCTGCAGCGGGCCACCGACCGGGAGCTCGCCCGGCGCGGTGTCGGGGAAGGGGGTGGTGCCGTCGTAGGTTTCAGCAGCGCGTGATGGGGGCATGCAGGGGTATCTCCTCGTCGGATCCGGATGTGCCAGCCGGCACTCGTCGGCTCGACGGGGGGGACGGCAGGCGGACGGCGAAACGGGGGCAGGCCGTCGGGGACTGTCAGCTGTCCCCGATCAGGTAACCAGGCCGCGCCCGCCGGGGCAAGAAGCAAACCGAGCAAGGCTCATGACGCACGCAGATCACCGAACGAACGGCGGCGCCGGCCGCCTCGCCGCTGCCTGGTCGCGGGGGCGGCCTCTCCCAGCCATCCCCGGTGGGCGGACAGCCTCCTGGCCGCGGCGATGAGGGCCTTCACCTGGTCACAGTCATCGCCTGCCCGCCACAGGACCGACCACGGGTAGTGGGACTCCGGCTCGGCCAGCGGCAGCCAGGCGACGCCGGGCAGCACCGAGGCGCAGGACGAGGGCACGCACGGGATGCACCGCCCGTGCGCGGCGAGCTCAGCCGCGGCCCGGACACTGCCCACCGTCCCCGGGAACAGGGTCGGGGTGAAGCCAGCCGCCCGGCAGGTCTCCACCACCAGCTGGTTCAGTTCGGGTGCCCGCGCCTCGTCGGAGAGCAGGAGCGGCTGCCCGGCCAGCCGGGCCACCGGCACGCTGTCCAGTTCGGTGAACGGGTGCCCGTCCGCTACCAGGATGCCGAGCGGATCCAGCCGGATCAGCTCGGAGGCCACTTCGGGAGGGGCGAGCGAGGCGCGGCCGAAGCCGACGTCGAGCTGGCCGTCGGCGAGCATCCGCAGCTGGTTCGGGACCCCGGTCTCGATCTGGTGGATCTCCAGGTCCGGGATGTGGTCCTGGACGTCGCGCAGGATCAGGTTGACCGAGTCGCAGCTGGCGTCGAGGATGCCGGCCCGCAGGACCGGAGCCGGCCGCGCGGCCCGCCGGGCGGCGGCGGCGGCGCGTTCGGCATGGGCGAGCATCTGCCGCGCGTCGGCCAGGAAAGCCGCCCCGGCCGGAGTGAGCGCGACGTGATGGGTGTCCCGGTCCAGCAGCCGTACCCGCAGTTCCCGCTCCAGCCGGCGGATCTGCTGGCTCAGCGCGGACTGGACGATGTGCTCGCGCGCGGCGGCCCGGCCGAAGTGCAGTTCCTCGGCGAGGGTGACGAAGAAGCGAAGCTGACGGAACTCCATGGGCCTTCTGTCTGGCTGCCGGCTTCCCTGCCCGGAGGCCTGCCTTGATCCAGTATGGCCGCACCGGGCCAATGCCCAGGCCAGGCGGCCGGCCGGCGGCCCAGGGGGCACGCTGGCCAGATTGCCCTGCCCGGCCGCTGGGACCAGCTGGCCGTCACGGCAGGCGGGGTGGCCACGGCCGCTGGCGGTGGGGTTCAATCGCCAGATGAGCGCGGTACAGCCGCCGGCCGGGGACGCCGACGTGCCGGCCTTCTGCCAGGCGGTGGGCATTCCCGGGCTGGCCGACGTCCACGTGCATTTCCTGCCACACCGGGCCGGGGCCGTTCGCCGCGGTGCTGGCCCGCCACCCGCACCTGACCGCGATCGTGGCTCACCTCGGGGCGCCGGACTATGAGGCGTTCCTGGGCGACTTCCCCAACATCCCGTATGCCTACGCCGAGCAGATCGCCGGCCTGGTGCGGCTCGACCTCGGTGAGCCGTGGCTGCGCGCGGTCTGCTGGCGCAACGCCGCCAGCCTGTTCGGCCTCGCCGCCGGCTCATAGACGGCTCAGAAGTTCCGCACAGTGCCCGGAGATACCCGCCTGGTTATCTGATGTCGAGGCCGGCGGAGGAGCCGCCGGCGGGCAAGGACCGGCAACGGAGACGCCGGCCTAGAAGGAGAGGCACCGACATGACCGCAGTGGTTCTGGCCAGCATCCTGCTGACGATCCCGTTCCTGGTGGCGTTCACCGCCATCCCGCTGTGGATGACGTTCAAGCGCCCCGAGACCGGCGCTGACCACACCGCCGCGCACCGCTACCTGCGCGCCCGGGCCGGGCAGGCCCAGACCGCGATGACCCGCGCCGCGCACGCGAAGGCCGCGTGACACCGCCAGCGACGGGGGCAGCACGACCGACTGCCGGGGCAGGACGACTGCCCCGGCAGTCGCGTTTGGGCCTGTTCAGGCCCGCTGGAGCCCGGACTTGCCGCGCAGCCCGGTGAGGAAGGCAAGCCCGTACAGCACAGCGATCACGATCAGGATGAACCGGTAACCGGTGATCAGGGCGAGGTACTCGAGCGTGCCGCCGACCATGGCACCGAGCAGGTTGGCCGCGAACGCGGTGCCCGCGGTCTCCACGTCGGAGAACCGCTGCGCGAAGACCAGGTTGGCCAGGAACACCGGCGCGAAGGCAAGCGCGCTGCCCGCCAGGAAGCGCACCACCATCGGCAGGCCCAGCAGCGACTCCTGCGGCACCAGCCAGGCCAGCGCCAGCGCGGCGAGAAGCGCCGCGTAGAGCACGGGCGGCCGGGGCAGCCGCACCCGGCTCGCGGTCTCGACCGCCAGGTACACCGCCACCAGCACACCCGCGAAGACCAGCGCGTTGACGAACCAGGTGGTGCCGAACAGCAGTGCGAACTGCACCACGTTCTTGGTCTCCAGCAGCAGGAACGCCGCGCCCATGAACGCCAGGTCGAGGTATCCGCGCATCCGGCTCAGCGAGCCACCGCCGACCCGGACCAGCAGCAGTGACCCGAGCAGGATCAGGCCCAGCATCAGCAGATAGGAAGCTGGGATGCCGGAGCTCGGCAGGTACGGGAAGGGATGGTCGTCGGTGGCCGGGGCGACCTTGGCGCCGTGCCAGTAGCTCGCGCAGTTGGGCACCGGCCCGCCCGGGTGGATCGTGAGCACCGAGAGGCGCCGGCCGCCGAGCGGCGGTCCCACCTCCGCACACGGAGTCTGGTGGAACACGTCCTCGATCGTGGTGGCGTACCGGTTGAACAGGAACGGCGCGTAGTAGTTGTACATCGCGAAGGTGCCGCCGGGGGCCAGCCGTGCCTTTGCCGCCGCCAGCGACTGGGCGGTGAGCAGGTAGCTCTCCAGCCGCAGGGCGGACTGGCCGGCGAGCGCGACCAGCGAGTCGGGCAGTGCGAACACGATGAGGTTGTACTTCTTCGTGGTGTTCTGCAGGTACTCGCGGCCGTCGGCGATGTGGGTGGTCAGCCGCGGGTCCTGGTAGGGGTGATTCGGGTGCTGCTGGCCGATCTTCGGCAGCAGCGGGTCGATCTCCACCGCGTCCACGTGCTTGGCGCCCTCGGACAGGGCCACCGCCGCGTCATTCCCGGTGCCCGCGCCGATGACCAGCACGTTGTTCAGGCTGGCGGAGGTGACGTGCCGGTACGGGTAGAAGTAGAAGGGCTTTTGCACCCGCAGCAGCGCCAGCGGCCGGGCCGCCTGGTACGGGATGTTGTTCGCGGACACCTTCAGCACGGTGGGCGGGCTGCCGCCGAGCTTCTGCACGGACAGCTTGTTATAGGGCGACCACTGCTGGTGGGTCACCACCGACTCCCCGACCAGCAGCGCCATCACCGCTGCCACGGCCGCCACCTGCCACCACCGGACCCGCGGCGCGAGCAGAGCCACCAGCCCGCAGCCAGCCACGATGCCCCAGCCCGCGGGCGGCAGGTCGAGGAAGGACAAGGCCGAGAAGACCACGATCCCGCCGATGCTGCCCAGGATGTCGAGCCGGTAGGCGGGCAGCGGCCGGAACGTGACGAAGAGCCTGGCCACCGCCTGGCCGAATCCGGCCATCACCAGCGCGGAGAGCAGGAAGACCACGCTGAGGCTGACCGGCTGCGGCAGGGCAGGGCTGCCGCGCAGGCCCTGCAGCGGGTCCGGCCCGCTCAGCGACTGCAGGATCACCGGGAAGGCGAGCACGAAACCGACCAGCGCCAGCAGCGCGACCGGTGTCCACCGCAGGAAGTCCCGGCCGGACCTGGCGTTCAGGAACCCGATGCCGATTCCGAGGAAGCTGGCCAGCAGCATGAAATTGGTGGCCCTGGTCACGTACACGTTGTTCGCGGTGACCCAGCGGATCAGGGCGAGTTCGACGAAAAGCATCAGGAAGCTGGCGAAGACCAGCCGGGCCTGGTCCCGGGACCGTCTCTGCGGTGCTTCGCCTTCCGGTCTCGCACTGTCGGGTGCCGGGCTTTCCGGCGCCGCGGCTAGCTGCGGCGCAGCGGGCTGCTCGCTGGTCACGATCCCGGCTTCGGCGAGTTCGGCGCTGGCCGTTTCTGAGAGTTTCCCGGTATCCACCGTGACACCGTAACCAATTCGTGCCCGTCATATCTCGCGAAACACAGGTGAGCACAGGTGAAGTGGCTGCTCAGGGAGCCCGGGCCAGGGTGCAGGTACGCCGGGCGCGGGCAGGTGGTGCGCCGGGCGCGGTCCGGGCAGTAGCCGGACTGCGCCCGGGAACCGCTGTCTGCGGGCGCACCCGCGCTCCAGGACAGGCGCGCCCTGCCCGTAACCCCAGAGCGGTACCGACCCGCACCCGGCGCACACCCCTGACACGGATCGCGTCCCGCATGCGTTCACCGCAGGTTCCCCGGGAGCGGGCCGCCCGTTCCAGCCCGCGTGTGGCCTCACCGGCGGCCGCCGCGGGGGGCGCGGTGCCGTCCTGCCCGGGTAGGCCGGTCACCTGCGCGAACAGCCGGCGGATACGGGGCGGATGGCGGTGGGCGGCGGCCGGTGGTGTCCTTGCCAGTGACAGACAGGTAGCCGACGAGTAGCACGATGAGCACCGTCAGGCCCACGCTCACCGGCCCCCAGCCCATCTGCAGGCCGCCCCGGCTGGCCGGAACCGACAGCCAGTCCGCGAAGGACGCGCCGAGCGGCCGGGTCAGCACGTAGGCGGACCAGAACGCCATGATCGCGTTCAGCCCCAGCCACCGGTACGCGATGGCCGGGACCGCGATGACCACGGCGAACATGATCCCGGAGCGGAGGAAACCCAGCCCCAGGGTGGCCGCGGTCATGTCCCCGGCGGCGGTGCCGAGGGCGAAGGTGGCCATCACCGTCGCCCAGTAGAACGCTTCCCGGGGCCGGGTGCTGATGCTGTGGATGGACAGCGTCCGCTCGGCCGCGTACCAGGTGGCGAAGGTGATGGCCAGTGCGATTGCGAACAAGGTGGTGGACACGGCGTAGGGGACGCCAAGCCCGACGTGGAGCACATCGGCGGCCATCGTGCCGAAGATGGCGACCATGACCACGGCCAGCCAGTAGATCCAGGTCACATACTGGCGGCGGGAGAACTGCAGGGCCAGCGCGGCCACCAGGCCGACGGCGCCCAGGCCCACCGCGATCACCGGATCCATCCGGTGCACCAGGAAGTCCGACGTGGACTCGCCCATGCCGGTGGTCAGCACCTTGGCGACCCAGAAGGCGGCGGTCACCTCCGGCACCTTGATGGGTGCCTGCCGCCGGCCGGTCGCGGGCACGGTATGCCGGAGTTCGCCGGTGGTCATGGCGGGAAGTATGGCAAGCCGACTGCATGGCTCCCGCCATCTCACGGCAAAGCGCAGGCCAATCCGCCGGCGGCCTGCGGGGCTGGCGGGGGAAGGGGGCTCCGGTCAGACCCGGGCCAGCTTGGACGGCCACCAGTTGTAGCGACGGCAGAGCACCACGATCGCCGGGACCATCAGCGTCCGCACGAGGAAGGTGTCGAGCAGCACGCCGAGCGCGATCGCGGTCGCCAGCTGCTTGATCTGGCTGGTGGCGCCGGTGATCCCGGCTGCGCCGAAGGTGGCGGCGAGGATGAGCCCGGCGGAGGTGACGGTGGTGCCGGTATGGTGCGCGGCGGTCGCGACGGCCTGGCGCAGCGGCGCCTTGTGCGCCTCCTCGCGGATCCGGGTCATGACCAGGATGTTGTAATCCTCGCCGAGCGCCATCAAGAACACGAACAGCAGGAATGGCAGCACGAAGTTCAGCCCGGAATCACCGACCGCGACCTGGAAGATGAGCACCGCGATGCCCAGCGCGGCGAAGTAGCTCAGCAGCACGGTCAGGACCAGGTACAGCGGGGCCACCAGGCTCCGCAGCAGCAGCGCGAGCAGCAGGGCGATCACAACGATCACCACCGGCACGATCTCCTCCAGATCGCTCTGGGACACGGTGCTGACGTCGTAGGAGGCTGGCGCGAGGCCGCTGACACCGCTGTCAGTGGCGCCGGTCGCGTGCTGCACGCTGGTGGTGGCCGTGCGCATGGCCGGGGTCGCGTTCAGGGCCGCGGTGCCGGACGGCGATCCGGCCGACAGCGAGGTGTAGAACTGCACGGTCTTGCCGTCCGGGCTGACGAACTGGGACGTGGCACGGTACGCGGCATACTGCTGCGCGGAGACCGGGGTTCCGGCGGGCTCGGTGGCCGGCAACTTGCCGGGCGGGCCGAGGGCGGCGTAGAGGCTGTTCAGCTGCGCGATGGTGACCTTGGTGCCGTTGGCGTCGAACAGGCCGGTGACCGAGGCGAACACGGATTTCTTGCCGAGATCGTTCTCGGCGTTCTGGACCGGGGTGAGGTTCTTCCAGACCGACGAGGAGTAGACCAGCAGCACGCTGGTCGGGTTGGCGACCGCCGGCGGATAGTGGTTGTTGATCACGTTGGTGCCGTTGGCCGACTGGCTGCCAGCCGGCCCGGTGGTCTGGCCGCCGAAACCGCTGGAGACGAACCCGGCCGCGGCGGACCCCAGCGCCCCGAGGAACACGACGCCGAGCACCAGCGTGGCCACGGGGTGCGCGATCACAATGTCGGCGAGCCTTGCCCACGGTCCCTCGCGCTTGGCTGGCCGCACCGGGCGTGGCCAGAAGACGGCCCGCCCCAGCACCGCGAGCAGCGCCGGGATCAGCGTGAGCGCGGCGATCAGCATGATCCCGACGCCCAGGGCGAGGGCTGGGCCGAGCCCGGAGTACAGGCCGAACGACGCCAGCAGCAGGCACAGCAGCGCGCAGATGACGGTGCCCGCCGAGAACGTGATCGACTCGCCGACGTAGCGTCCCGCCCGCTCGATCGCCGCATGCGGTGCCGCGCCCCCGGTCATCTCCTCCCGGACCCGCATGATCAGGAACAGGCCGTAGTCGGTGCCCGCCCCGAGTATCAGCACGACCAGCATCGTCTGGGTCACGGTGGATACTTCCAGCCCGACATTGGACAGCCCGGCGATGAGGCGCCCGGACATCGTCAGCACACCGATCGCGGGCAGCAGGTTCACCAGCGGCGCCAGCACCGCGCGGAACACGATGATCAGCATGACCAGGATGACGAGGACCGTGAGTTCCTCGGTGAGCTTCTGGGCGTGTGCCTGCGAGCTCTGGTTGTCGACCGCGCTGGGCAGCTGCCCGGTCAGGTAGGCGCTCAGCCCGGACGGCAGCCCGAAGCTGCTCATCGTGGACCGGATGGCGGCGACCGTGGGCGACGCTTCCGTGCTGGAGGTCTGGACGTTGAAGACCACCTGGGCCTTGTCGGCCCTGCCGTCCTTGGACAGGCCCTGGGCCGACACCGACACGACGTGGTCTTCCTTGGCGATCTTGTTCTCGAGGTTGGTGATCGCCTGCTGGTCGCTGCTGGTCAGCTTGGACGTGCCGAGGACGACGAGGGTCCCGGTGGTGTCGTTGGCCGGCTGGAAGGGAGAGGCCAGGTTGAGCGCCTTCTCGCTAGGCGAGCTGGCGGGCAGGAAGGAGCTGTTATCGGTGTTGACCGCGCTGGACAGGGCGGGGAACAAGGTGATGCACAGGGCTCCCGCGATCAGCCAGAAGGCGATGATGGCATAGCGGAACCGGATCGCGAATCGCGCCAGCCCGGCCATGAAGTTCCCCATCGGACCGCCCCCGTGACCCAGCGCTCGGCTCGCACAGCTAACAATTAGTTCCCCATGGGTCACTAATTGTAATCAAGTGCGCGAAGCCGGCCCGGCTGCCGGGGCGCCCCAGGTCTGGGGCCGCCCGGCCTCAGTCCGAGATGGGATGCAGCGTAAAGGCGGCCATGCCCTTAAAGAGCTCCTCGTTCACGATGAAGGAGAACCCGAGCACGAACAGCGCGGCGAGCGGCAGCACGGCAACGTACACCAGCCGCTGCCGCCCGGCCTTCTGCTGCCTGGCGATCCAGCGCCTCACGGGCGGCAGCCGGAGCACGACCAGCGGGATGCTGCAGGCGAGCGCCTGGTACAGGCGCTGGTGGAAGACGGGGTCGCCGTCGTCACCGTGCTCGATCCCGAATCCCTCCAGCAGCGCCAGATGCACGATCAGCAGCCCCCAGATCACATACGTCATCCGCTGCAGGGGCTTCCAGTACTTACCGAGCGCCCGCTGCGCCGCGTTGTTGGCGGTGGCCAGGAGCGGGACGGCCAGCAGCACGGCCGTCAGCCCCACGAACAGGAAACTGTGCCCGGCGAGACGGCCGAAGACGCCGCCCGCGAAGCTGGTGGTGATCGATGCGGTTGTCGCGTCGGTGATGGCCGTGACCGCGAACATGATGCCGTACCACCGGCGCAGCGGGGAGATCCACCTCTGCCTGGTGACCGTGATCGCCGGTGTCACCAGCAGGGCCAGGAACAGGCAGATCTCGCTGCCGGTCCCCAGCACATCGGCTTCCGCCCCGTTCAGGGTGGTGCTGCTCGCGGTGAGGATGCCACGCGAGATGAAGAACAGGGGGACCAGGGCGGGCAGGCGCAGCAGGAGCAGCATGGCGGACCGCTTCCTGAGGGTCCCGGCCGGGAAGACGAAGTCCTGCTCCATCCAGGTATCCACAGCCGTCCTGGGCATGTGCGCCACCCTTCACTGGGGAGTTACGGCTTAGGCGCATGCAGGTGGTGATGTGCGCCTGGCGCGTCCGGCTGGCCGGGGCCCTGGTTTTCCTGGAGGCCGTTGCCCGGCGTCGAGCCGGTCCCGGCCGACCGGAACACGAAAAAGCTGAATCCGTGCAGGGCTATCTCCGTGGTCCCGGCGACGACGGCGAACAGGAACAGGGCCGCGAAAGCGGCCGTCGTCACGCGCATGGCCCGGAACTGCCGGGGCCTGGTGCCCGGCCTGGCGGTCGGCGGCGCCGTGGGCTTGGTGGCCGGCCGGGACGCAGGCTTAGTGGCCGGCCGGGCAGCAGGCTTGCTGGCGGGCTTGGCAGCGGGTGCCGCGGAGGGCTTGGCAGCGGGTGCCGCAGAGGGCTTGGCCTCGGGCCTGGTGGCCGGCTCCAGCGGGATGGTGAGGTTCTGCGTGACGTAGGTGGCCACCCGGGTCAGCTCGGCCGACATCGTCGTGACGGCCTCCCGCAGCTCGGCTGCCTCATGCTCGGCGGCCTCCCGGATCGCGGCCGCCTGCGTCGATGCCTGCTCCCGGATCTGCGCGGCCTGCTGGTCGGCGTCTGACAGCAGCCGCGTCACCAGCCGCACCGAGTCGGCGTGCTCGGGTTCGGCCTGCCTGAGGATCCCGTGCCTGGGCTCAACGTGCCGGGGCTCAGCGTGCCTGAGATCCCCGTGCCTGGGCTCAGCGTGCCTGAGATCCCCGTGCC
>Ga0307373_10012809_pt1 | contig 11846 bp, 8 predicted proteins | sample OX2MG_FD_202534 | JGI IMG/M metagenome (GOLD analysis project Ga0307373, IMG submission 202534) | Soil microbial communities from Risofladan, Vaasa, Finland - OX-2 | ecosystem: Environmental > Terrestrial > Soil > Coastal area > Acid sulfate soil | place: Finland: Risofladan, Vaasa | collected...
ATTGTGAACCTCTACAGCCATTTTCTTGCCGGACGCATAGGCAATTTCGAGGTGCCGAGCGACGCGGCGTTTGATCCGATCAGCGATACATTCCTCGTCGCCAATAGCCTTTTGAATGATATTTCTGTCGTCGATCCCAAGGCATTTACGTCAACTCCCTTTCGCGCGGGCATTAATCCGACGGCGATCGCGTACAATTTCCAGAGCGGTACGGGCGTCACGGTGGACAACGCCACGAATACGCTCTCCGTTTTCAACTTTTTGGCTACGAATCCGAACTCGGTTTTGACGATTCAAGCCGGCAAAGTCGAGTTTGTTCTCCCGATGGGAGGCTCGGCTGAATTTTCCGTCGCGATCGACCCGTTGACGAACGTGGCGGCAGTCGTCGATCAAGCAAATGGCCGGTTGTTGCTGATTCCATTGCCCCGGTAAGCGCCAAACCAGTTGCCAAGCGGTGGAAGTCGCGGAAACTTCGGCCAACTGAAGGTGCCAGTAGAGCATCGATATCAAGTAGTTTGAGGTGTGTGGGTTGTTCCCGTATCCTGAATTCCGGACGGGCGAAGCGGCGGGTAGTCCAATTCCGATTGACCACCTTGCCGCAGGCCCGCTATAATTACGGTTTCGTATTTTTTCAAAGATTTGTACCGAGGAGCTAGAATGAAGATTCGAAATGCAGGTATGGCGGTACTCGCCATGCTTCTAATTGTTCCCGCGGCTTGGGCTCAAACCCGTGCCAGCGCACCGGTTGCCGAGAGCGGAAAAATTGCTGTGATAAATCTCCAGGGAGCGATTGCCGGCACCGCCGAGGGCAAGCAAGCTTCCCAGGAACTCCGTGCCCAATTCGCACCTCGCCAGACGGAATTGGCGAACCTTCGCAAGCAGATTGCGGACCTTCAGCAGCGCCTACAGGCAGGCGCAACCACGCTGAGTGACGACGAAAAAGCCCGCTTGGCTTCCCAGGGCAACATACTTACGCGCCGTTTTCAGCGCGAGCAGCAGGATTTGCAGGACGATGGGAACGATGCCCAACAACTGGCCATTAATCGTATCGGCCAGAAAATGCTGACCGTGCTCGATAAATTTGCCAGACAGAACGGCTATGGCATCATCCTCGACGATGGCACCACCGCCCAGACCGCCCCGGTTGTGTTGTACTCGGCGAATCAAGTCGATGTGACGCAGCAGATCATTAAGCTGTACGACCAGGCATATCCGGTTAAGGCTCCCGCACCAACTGCGGCGCGCCCTAGGACTTCGAAGCCGAAGCCGTAACAATCCGTCGGAAGCTGTTTTCTGCGTGGGATGAGCGTCCGTCGATTCGGACCGCTTGTCCCTGCGCAAGAGGGCCACGACCGCTTCTGTCCTGCCCGTGGCAGCTTGCGTTTCCCAATACCTAAGTTTATACTGTCACTGTTCGAAGTTGGGCGAAAGTTCAAGTGGGCGCGAGCCCACTTTTTTGTTGGCGGCGAAAATCATGCCGGCACGGCGGTTCTGGGACAGTTGAGCGCTGCCGGCCAACCGTGGGTTTCCGGGTCTCGATGAACCTGGACAAGATTCGCGAGGCAGCAGAGCGTGTGGCACGCTCGGTAGGCGTTGAGGTGGTCGACGTCGAATGGCAAGTGGGCAAGCAGCGCTTGCTTCGGCTTTACATTGACCGGCCGCCGTCACCGGGCCAACGTATAGGTTCTGGCATCAGCCATATCGATTGTGAAGCCGTCAGCGACCAGCTAAACGTAATCCTCGACGTTGAGGATTTGGTGCCGGGACCGGCCTACGTTTTGGAAGTCAGCTCGCCGGGGCTCGACCGGAAATTGCTCAAACCCTCAGATTACGAGAGGTTCTCCGGGCGCCTGGCGAAGGTTTGGCTGAATGAGCCGGTCGAGAACGCGAAGTTTTTTGAGGGCCGCCTAGCTGGTTTTGTGGACGGAATGGTACAGATGTCCGTGCGGGATCGCGTAATTTCCTTCCCGCTGGCCAATATTCGCAAAGCGAATCTGGTCGTCGAAATTTAGGGAGAAGTGGCGAATGGCAAGCTTGCTGTACCAGACGATCGAGCAGATCAGCCGGGACAAGCATATCGAGCCCGAGATCATCGTCGCTGCCATTGAGGAAGCGATGGTCGTCGCGGCTCGCAAATTCTATAAAACCGACGAGGATCTGCGCTCGAAATTCAATCCGGACACCGGTCAGGTCGAACTGTTCGCCGTTCGCACGGTCGTCGAGCAAGTTGCCGATCCATTCCGCGAGATCGCCCTATCCGACGCGCGCAAGCAGCAATCCACCATAGAAGTGGGCGGCGAGATTTCGCAGGCCCGCGCGACCGATGTTCTGGGCCGCATTCAGGCGCAGACGGCGAAACAAGTGATTTTGCAAAAGGTCCGCGAGGCCGAACGCGACACGATTTACAACGAATTTCACACCCGCGTCGGCGAGCTCGTTAATTGCATCGTGAAGCGTCTCGATGGCCCGGACGTTATTGTGGACCTCGGGCGCACTGAAGCCCGCTTGCCCAAACGCGAACAATCGCGACTGGAAACGTATAACGTCGGCGATCGCCTTCGCGTCGCGATCCGCGCCGTGGAACGCGCGGCCAAGGGGCCGCAGGTTGTGGTTTCGCGCGCCGATCCCGTGCTTGTGCAGCGGTTGTTCGAAATGGAAGTCCCCGAAATTTATGACGGCACTGTCCAAATTCGCGCCGTGGCTCGCGAAGCCGGCGAGCGCACGAAGATCGCTGTCGAAAGCCGCGACAAGGATGTTGATCCGGTCGGTGCTTGCGTGGGCATGAAGGGCATGCGCGTGCAATCAATCATCCGAGAACTGCGCGGAGAAAAAATCGATATCATCCCGTACAACGAAGACATACTTTTGTTTGCGCAGAAGGGCCTCAGTCCAGCGAAGGTCACGCGTGTGCAAGCCGTCGACGTTGAGGGAAAGCGCCTCGAAGTGATCGTCGAGGATACGCAGCTTTCGCTGGCCATCGGCAAGAAGGGCCAGAACGTTCGCCTAGCAAGCAAACTGATCGGCTGGAATATCGATATCAAGAGCGAGGAAGAAAAACGCCGCGAAATCGAAGCGCAGATGTCGGAAATGACCGTTGCTTCCACGTCGCTCAACGAATTGCAGGGCGTTGGTCCGAAGACAATCGAAAAGCTCGAGTCCCATGGTGTTACATCCATCGAAAAGCTCGCCGACATGACACCCGAGCAATTGCTCGAGATCCCGGGCATCGGCGAAAAAATGGTCGAGAAAATTCGTATCGCCGTCGAGCAGTATTTCCAGGCTCTCGAATCGCAGCAGCCGGCAGCCGCCGAGGATGCCGCAGCCGTAACGGCAGCTCCAGAAGAACCGACAGCGGAAGGCGAAGCATCGGTCGAAAGCGCTATCGAAACGGAAACAGCGGCCGAATCCGAAGCGCCGTCGGAGACAATCGAGAGTGTTTCGGAGTCCGCGGAACCGTGGTTGGAAACTTCGTCCGCCGAACCTGCTCAAGATTCCGCGGGGACTGAAAATCCCGCGCCAACGCAGGAAATTTCCACCGACATTTCCCCGGCCGAGCCCGAAAATAATAAGACGAGCGCCGATGAAGATCCCCTGAAGACGGAGGATAACGCCTAACTGATGCCAGAATCAGGCCAAATCCGCATCAACGAACTCGCGCGGGAACTCGAGATCAAGGCAAAAGTCCTGATCGACTACCTGCCGGAGATCGGCATCACCGAAAAGAAAACGCATTCCAGTTCGGTGGAGAATGATCAAGCCGACCGCGTGCGGGAGCATTTTCACGACCTCGCTGCTGCCGAATCCGCTGCGGAATCGGCGAGACAAGCAGCGGCAACGGCTGCCAAGTCCAGACCGGCTGTCAAGCCTTCTGCCGTCGCAGCCGCTCCCACGGTTGCTCCAGCTCCGGCAGCGGTTGCGCCTCCGGCCGCAGCGAAGCCCGCAGGTATTTCTGCTGTTGCTCCCGGTGTTAAGCCTCCAGTTCGTCCCGGAGCAGCGCCGCCGCTCGTGCGACGGCCCGTATCGGCGCCCGGCGCCGCCGCACCTGCCACAAGTATTTTGCATCCGGCGGCTTCGGCTCCGCGGCCCGCTGCCGCGCCTGCGGCTCCTGCAGTTCAACGGCCGGGCGCACCGTCTCCGCAACGTTCTCCTATCGTCAACAGGCCCGCTGCGGCTGGCGGGGTGGGAATATCCCCGTCTCGTGTCGGTTCGGCGCCCGGCCAAGGCCAGCGTCCTTCTGGCGGATATTCAAGGCCTGGCGCACCTCAGCGGCCCGGCGCCCCATCCGGATATCGTCCTGCCGGTGCACAAGGCGCTCCTCGGCCCGGCGGCGCACCTATGCGGCCTCCCCAGCGTCCGGGCAGCCGGCCCGGCCAGCCAATGGGCGGAAGGCCCACCAATGCTGCCGGACAAGCCCCGAAAGCGGAGCCGGGCAAACCTCTTTACGTCCGCAAGCCCCCGGCCCGCGCCAAGCCTACAATTGAAAAGCGGTTTGCCGAGGGCGAGCGCAAGCTGCATCCGGTGCGCTCGCGCGCTGGCGCCGCGATCGGCCGCGGTGTGTCTCATGCCGAGCCTGCCGCGCCGCCAGTTGTTCGCGAGCCGCGCCCGGTAACCATCACAGAAGGCATCACCGTGCGCGAGCTTGCCGAAAAGCTCGACGTTCGCGCGAAAGAATTGCTGAAGAATCTGCTCGACCGCGGTGTCTTCGCCAGCATCAACCAAGCTCTCGACATCCACACTGCCACAAGCCTCGCCGAAGCCTTCAGCGGAGTCGTTCAAATCGTATCCTTCGAAGAGCAGATGGCGCATGAGGAAGTCGGCAAGGAAGATAAATCTGAAAAAGTCACGCCGCGCGCGCCGGTTGTCACCGTCATGGGCCACGTCGATCACGGCAAGACCAGCCTTCTCGACGCGATTCGTTCCACCGACGTCGCCGGTGGCGAATCCGGCGGCATCACGCAGCATATTGGCGCAAGCCAAGTCCACATTGATGGCAAGAGGATCGTATTCATCGATACGCCGGGCCACGAAGCGTTCACGCGTATGCGTGCCCGCGGCGCAAAGGTCACCGACATCGTAGTGCTCGTCGTCGGCGCGGACGATGGCGTTATGCCACAGACCGAAGAAGCCATCGATCACGCGCGAGCAGCAAAAGTGCCGATCATTGTCGCGCTCAACAAAGTAGATAAGCCGGACGCCCAGCCGGAGCGCGTCAAGCGCCAGCTGGCCGACCACGGACTAATGCCTGAAGACTGGGGCGGCGATACGGTCATGGTGGAAGTCTCCGCCAAGACGAAGAAAAATATTGAGCGCCTGCTCGAGATGATTCTCCTCGTAGGCGATCTCCGCGAGCTTAAATCGAATCCGGCCAGTTCCGCGAGCGGCACGGTGCTCGAATCGCGTGTGGATAAAGGCCGCGGGCCAGTCGCAACTGTTCTCGTTCAGAATGGAACTCTCAGCGTAGGCGACGTTTTTATCTGCGGCGCCGTGTACGGCAAGGTCCGAGCGTTGTACGACGATCGCGGCCAACCGGTCAAGAGCGCCGGCCCTTCGACCCCTGTGGAAGTTCTCGGTTTGCAAGGCATCCCTGATGCGGGCGATCAGTTTCAAGTCGCCGACGAAGCGAAGGCGCGGCACATCGTTGAATACCGCCAATCGAAACAGCGCGAAGCTACGCTCGCCAAATCGTTCAGCTCGCGGCTCACCCTCGACCAACTGCATGAGCAACTCAAGGCGGGCGAGGTCAAGGACCTTCCAGTCGTCATCAAGGGCGACGTGCAGGGTTCCGTCGAAGTTCTCAGCGAAATGCTGCCCAAGTTGTCAAGCGATCAGGTGAAATTGAAGATCATGCATGCCAGTGTGGGCGCCGTTTCAGAGACGGACGTTCTCCTGGCCTCCGCATCGAATGCCATCATCATCGCATTCAACGTCCGGCCGGAGCGGAAGGCCTCCGACCTTGCGCAGCAGGAAGGCGTTGAGATTCGCCAGCACTCGATCATTTACGAGGTCGTCGACGAAATTAAGAAAGCCATGGTTGGCCTGCTTGCGCCGGTCATCAAGGAACAGTATCTTGGCCGCGCCGAAGTGCGGGATACATTCCGCGTTAAAGGCGTGGGCATGATCGCCGGGTGTCACGTTCAGGAAGGGATCATCAAGCGCGACTCCGAAGTCCGCGTTCTGCGCGACAACGTGGTGATTTACACCGGGCGTGTCAGTTCGCTGCGCCGCTTCAAGGACGACGCGAGCGAAGTGCGCGCCGGCTTCGAATGCGGAATCGGTATTTCGAGTTTTGCCGACGTCAAAGTGGGCGATATTTTGGAATGCTTCACGATGGAGAGGCTGGCTCCCGCTGGAGCAACCGCCTAAGTTGATCCGCAATAGCTCCTGCACCGCAGGGAGGGCAGGGATGCCGATTGGCCTCGTCACCCTGGAAATTCATATTCCGGACGCGCGATCTCTCAAGGACAAACGGCAGGTCCTGCGCGGCTTAAAAGATCGCCTGCGCGGCCATTTTAATGTCGCCGTTGCCGAACTCGATCATCAGGATTTGTGGCAGCGCTCTGTGATCGGCGTCGTGGGAATTTCCGCCGACGATCGGCATCTCGCGCAATCCATGGCCGCAGTGCTCGAAGCATCCGAGCGGGTCCTGGGACGCGATTTGATCTCGCACGAGATAGAGTACTTCTAAAAAACCGAGCATTTCTTGAAATCATTGTTTCGCGGGAGTGCTAGATTCTAGCAGGGTTGCAACCCATGACCGTCGCCGGCCACCGTTCGGAACGTATCGCGGAAGAAATTCGTCACGAAGTCAGCCTGATGCTCGCGGGTGAATTGAAAGATCCGCGCCTCGCGACCGCCATGAATGTAACGGAAGTGCGCGTGGCTCCGGGCCTGAAGCATATCCGCATTTACGTCGAAGTGTTTGGCTCGGACTCCGACCGTGAAATTACCCTCAAGGGTCTAGCCGCTGCTTCGGGATTTATCCGCCACGAACTGGTTGAGCGCTTGCGGCTTCGCCGCGCACCGGATATCGATTTTGTTCCGGATCGCTCCGAAGAGTACGGCCATCGCATCGACGATCTTCTGAAGAAAAGCAAAAGTCAGGGAGAAGCGTAGACTTCGCGTGGAACTTTTTCTGCGCTCTCGCCGCTGATGCCGCGAAATATTCAACCGCCGCACATCGATGGCGCCCTCGTGATAGACAAGCCGGCCGGTAAAACATCGCACGACGTCGTCGAGGTGGTGCGCCGCTTGGTTGGCTTTCGCCAGATCGGTCATCTCGGCACGCTTGATCCTCTGGCGACCGGCGTCCTCGTCCTGCTTCTCGGCCGCGCTACGCGCCTCGCGCAGTTTTATACGGGCCGCCGCAAGCGTTACAACTGCACCGTGCGCTTTGGCTACGCGACCGACACTTACGATTCCGACGGAGAACCTGAGAGTCCGGACCGCGCCCCGGCGCTGGATCGCGACGCGCTCGAACGCCATGCCGCCGGATTCATCGGGCGCATCGAGCAAATGCCCCCTGCATTCTCCGCGAAAAAAATTCACGGGCGCCCCGCGCACGAGCTCGCGCGCAAGAAAAAACCTGTCACGCTGAAATCCGTCGAGGTGGACGTTTATGAATTTCGCCTGACTGAAATTGCAGGCTCGCACGCGAAGTTCACCATCGAATGCGGCGCGGGTACCTACATCCGCTCCCTGGCGCACGAACTGGGAAAACTCGAAGGCTCGGACGCTCATCTCTCCGAAATCAGCCGCACAGCCGTCGGCGAATTCACTCTCGATCATGCGATAAAGCTAGAGGAATTGGCCGAAGCGGCACGCGCGGGGCGTCTAGCCGAGCGCGTGATTCGCCTGGAAGCGTTGCTGCCGGAGCTTCCGCGCGTCACCATCCTGCCCGTTATCGAGCGCCGCGTGCGCCACGGCGCGAAATTCAATATTCCCATCGCGCAGATTCAGCCCGGCCATTCCACCGCCGCGCAAGGCGCGCCTGCGGAACTCGACTCTGGCGACTGGAAGCCCGCGCGCCTCCGTGTTTTCAATGGCCAGGAGCAATTGATCGCCATTGCCGAGGCGGTTGTACCACGCACGTACCAGCCCATTGTCGTTCTCGAAGCCGCTCCGTAATTTCGTCAGTCGTACCACAGGGTAAGAGATCTCATGGCACGGGGCGAACGGGTGCGGAAACAAATCCGCCGCCTTCGACGGGCGCCCGCCCTGCATAGATTGGCTTTCCTGTTTTCGGATTCCAGCTCACAACTCGAGGTGTGACCAGAATCAGCAATTCCGTGCGGTTATTCTGCGTGCTGTGCGTGCTTCCCAACAGTCCGATTGGCCCCAGGTCCTCTGCCCCCGGCAATCCGTTGATCGCGCGCATTTCCTGGGACTGGATGATTCCCGCCAGCGCGGTCGTTTCCTGGTCTTTTACCCGGACTGTTTGATCGATGGTCTGATTGCTGATTACGGGTATGCCGTTTACGGCGGCGCCCGACAAACTGCGTAGCTCGAAGTGCAGTTCAAGCGTCACGTCGCCATCCGCGTGCAGGTGCGGCGTCGCTTTCATCTTCAACCCGATGTCCTCATACTCGGAGTTGGGATATGGAGTCGACGCAACGCTGTTATTCGTCGAATTGAAAGTGGCGTTGTCCAAAATGATCGATAGCGTGTTGGCGGTGGAATCCGCGACTGCCAGATCGGGGGGGTGATTCGTGCCCAAAAAGTCTCCCGTCACAAGTCCGATCGGCCCCGTGCCGGTCGGCAGGTTCAGCGGTGACGCAAACGTGCCGTCGCCGTTGCCGATCAGCACGTCAACAGTATCGGCATCCTCGTCCGAGATTGCGAGGTCCGCTCGTCCGTCAAGATTGAAATCGCCGGCGGTAACCGCCACGGGTTTGTTGCCAACCGTCGAGGTGCCATTTAACGCCGAAGTGCCATTCGCGGTGAACGTTCCGTCTCCATTGCCGAGGAAATTGGATATGGTGTTGTCCGTCTGATTCACGACGGCCAAGCCGATGTTCGTATTCACGTTGAGGTTGAATTGCCCCGCGGCAATCGCCACAGGTGCGCCGCCGGTCTGCAGCGTTCCTTTGCTGGCAAACGTACCGTCGCCGTTCCCCAGAAAAATCGAAACGGTATTTGCCGGCTGATTCGTAATCGCCAGGTCCGCTTTGCCGTCATTATTGAAGTCAGCGGTGGCGATGGCTGACGGCCCTTGGCCGGTCGAGAACACGGATTGCGGCTTGAAAGTCCCATCGCCATTGCCCAGCAGAATCGAAACCGTATTATCCGACTGATTGACGACCGCCAGGTCCGGGTGGCCGTCCCCATTGAAATCCGCCGCGACCAGCGCAATGGGATTCTTTCCCGTCGGAAAAGCACCCTTTAGGGTGAATGTTCCATCTCCATTCCCCAGGAAAACAGAAATCGTGTTGTCGGTTTCATTCACGACAGCGAGATCAGGAATGCTGTCATTATTGAAGTCGGCCGTAACCATGGCAATTGGGCCTTGTCCGGTCGCGAGCGTTCCTTTGCTGGTGAAAGTCCCGTCCCCGTTGCCCAGAAAAATAGACACGGTATTGTCGTCGTGATTCGCATCAGCCAAGTCAAGTTTGCCGTCACTATTGAAATCGGACGCCACAATCGCCACCGGGTCCTTTCCTGTGGCAATATCCGTTCGTGGAAACAAATTCGACGACACGGCGGGAATGAACTGTGGCGATGTGAGGCTCGGGGAAAACTGCGCCAGTGCAATCGGTACGCGGTCGCCAACGAAAAACGTGACCGGCTTGTCGTCCTCTGCGCGCAACAGCACCCGTTTGCCGCTCTTTACAACACTCAATGTATCGGAAAAAGCCGCGGCGGCGCCGGGCAGCGTAGCAAGAAATGTCGTTTTGCCGCCGCCGAACGCAATCAGTGGCGGAATCAACGAGCCAATGCCCACCTGACCTGCTCCCACAAGCGAAGCGATTTGGTTCGCTCCTAATCCCGAAAGCGCGCTGGTTGGCCCGAAAAGCTGTTCAATCACTCCCACGAGCCCGGCTATGCCCGTTTGGGCGGTCTGAATTTCCTGCGGCGTCAGTGCAAACGCCCTTAGGGACGTCGGCGGCGTAATCCCGATCTGGCTCGCGGCGTTGCGGTCCACTTCTAGAATTTCCACTTCCAATACGATCTCTCCGCGCGGTTGCTCCAGTTGGTCGAGCAGTCTCGCCGCTACCGCTACCGCCTGCGGCGACGCGCGCATCGTAATTGTGCCTGCGGATAAATTCAGTTCGGCGCGCGTGATCCCCGCAATATCGCGCACCACCCGCAGAACCTCCGTCATATCACTGGGAGTTTCCGACGCGGGAAGTTCCACCGTGCGCACCACCGAAAGGTCGTACGCGCGGCGCTTCTCTGGAGTGTCCGCGGCCACAAAAAAAAGCCTGCGCGTCAGGGGCCTCCAAAAAGTCCCGCTCATATCGTCGAGCACGCGCATCGCGGTTGTAAAATCCACATGACCAATCCGCAAATGCACCGGCTTCGATGGCAGCTCCACGTCAAACGAAGCGTCCACGCCAAATTTCTGCGCCACCGTTTCATAAGCGCCCATCGTGTCCCCGCGATAGTTGAAGCTGTGCGTGCCTGTCAGCGGCACAAGTTTCACCACTCCGGCAGGCTCAGCCATCAATTGCCGCAGCGCTGCCGCCGAGGATGGCGCCAGTTGCGCCAGTCGTTCGCGGACGATTTCATCTCCCGGGTCGAGCACCAATGCCGCCTTCAATTCCTCGCGCGCCTCGAGCAGATTGCCCATCAGCGCGTCTCGCTCCGCGCGATCCACCGTTGCGCCCACCAACCGGCTTCGCGCCAGCTCTCTTCGCAACAAATATTCGCGCTTCGTTGAATCTTGCTGCGAGGCTTCCGTGTAAGCCGCAAATGCCGCGGCCCAATTTTGTTGTTTTTCTGCCTTCAGCCCGCGCTCGTACGCGCCTTTCGCGCGCTTAGAGTTACGGGGCTTTGTTTGAGCGGCAATCGCGACAGGTTTCACCGGTGCCCGAACCTGCGCGGCTGCCGTGCCAAGCGCTGCGCACAGAAAACAACATATGATGGATGGCTGTATCCTCAATGAAGTATGCCTGTTTGCTATTCTTACAGAGATTGGCGGGAAGCCTGTGAAGTTGCCTGCGCTTGTGCCGCGAAAGCCAAGGCGTGTGTCCACATGAAAAATCTGAGAGAATTTCCCGAAATGAACGGTACGGGAAACATTCCGCACCGCAGTTGCATGCTAAATTTTCGCCCGGCAAGGCCGGGCTAGACGAGAATCCCTACTGCAAATTAGCCTTGAAGAACGCCATCATGCGGCTCCATGCGTTCTTCGCCGCTTCCGGACGATAGCCTGCTTTATTATTTGGGTTTTCAAACGCGTGCCCGGCCCCGTCATAAATTTTCACATCAACGGATTTCCCGTCTCCATTCATGGACGCCACAAAAGCATGTACGTTTTTCGGAGTGATCCCGAGGTCATCCGCGCCAAAATTCCCCAAAACTGGCGCTCTTATTTTGGCGATATTCTGCGGATCGGTTGGCAGCGCGCCGTAATTCACGGCGCATGCCGCGAGCTTCGGCTCGTTTTGCGCGAGCAGTATAGCGTAGCCCCCGCCCATGCACCAGCCGACCACGCCAATCTTGCTCGGGTCCACGTCCGGCCGCGCCCCTAAATAGGAAAACGCCGCCTTCACGTCACGCAAGCCCCGATCCTCCGGCAGTCCGCGCATCAGTTCATGCGCTTCCTCGGGATCCGTTGTACTCTTCCCGCGATAGAGATCCACGGCCAGGGTCACGTATCCCAAGTTCGCAAATTTCCGCGCCTGTTC
>Ga0307373_10012810_pt1 | contig 11845 bp, 14 predicted proteins | sample OX2MG_FD_202534 | JGI IMG/M metagenome (GOLD analysis project Ga0307373, IMG submission 202534) | Soil microbial communities from Risofladan, Vaasa, Finland - OX-2 | ecosystem: Environmental > Terrestrial > Soil > Coastal area > Acid sulfate soil | place: Finland: Risofladan, Vaasa | collected...
GCTGGCAGTAGGTCTGGGCGATTTGTCGATGTGCCTAAGAACAAATTTGGATATTTTGGCGGTTGTGTTATGCATGATATGCAGAGTATGCGGTTCAAGCTACACGAAGGAGTGAAGGCATGAGTGAGATTACTCAATTTGAACTATGGTTTGTACTATCGGTATCGCTGGCGGCGGTGAGCGTAGTGTTGCCAATACTGATCACAATCCTGCAGCTACGTCATGAGAAGGAAGTCGCGTGGTGGTTGAGTGTTGTCTGGATTGCATCGGCTATCGTATTTCTTACAGGGCTTGGGACGTCTACATATACCGATGTCTTGTGGGACGCCTCCGCGGCTTATACCCGGCAGGTGGGAATCCCCCAGGCGGTTCGCATTGAACACCTGGACTTCATCGCGGCTAGTCAAGGGTTTCCGGGTGTGGTGCGTGTCAATACCGATCATGGCATCTACTTTCTGGATGGCTACACGCCCGTACCCGCGGCCGGTACAGTCTATGCCGTCGAACGCAGGAAATTCTGGGGGACTGATACGCAAGAATTTCTGTGCCTAAACGCAAGCCTGATCCAATGCTGGCCTGTCCTGACAAACCTGGGATGGAGTACATGAACAGCGTCCTGCAGCTGATTAAACGACCTACACGCATCATGAGAAACGAGCGAGGAATTCTATGACATTGACTGAATTTATTATTTCACTGGCGATAAGCATAGGTCTCAATATCGCGCTGTTGGCATTTATTTTCGTGCGCCTGGGGCAGGGCCGGCGTTTTAGCGGCTGGGATATGCTGGCCTATATGTGCATTCCTTGCACGTTGTTTGTCGGCCTGATGGTCTTGACACTCGATAGCAATGATCCCGGGCTTTACACCAGGACTCTAGGAAAGCCCCAGGTAGCTCAGATCCAGGGACTCACGTTCATGACCGGATTCCTGGGAAGGACAAACCGCGTGCGGGTGGATACAAATGCGGGTGTATATGTACTCAATAGCGACGCACGCATACCCCGCTCGGGCGCGGTGTATATCATCCAGCGGAAGAAACCTTGGGGTGACGCGCGCACGTTCCTGTGCCCGGACCCTCGTCAGGCCCAATGCTGGGCGGAGCGGGATTCAGGGGGATAACGGTGTGAAACTTGCTTGCAGCCAATAGGAGCACATCAATGCAAGTTACGGCTAGCATGAATAGGGGGACTGCATTCTCGCGAGTGGTGATCAGTTTGGGTTGGCTAAGGAAGGTCATAGCGGTTTCCGTGGGAATGCCGGGAAATAACTTCCGGGGAGAATGCCGATGACTAACAAGCCACCGAGTGATCAGGAACCACGGATTCCCATAGGAACATTGGGCGAGTTCGAGATGCGCGGACTTTCTTTGCCCAATAATCTTGTCTACAAAGGGGCGGGGAGCCCATCGGATTACATCACGATGCCGGCCTCGATGGCAGTGCGAATGGTGTTGAACCTACTGGAGTACTGGGGCGTCCCGGTGAACGATTGGGGATCAGTATTGGGTGTGACGTCCGAGCGGGTTGAAGACTATAAAAATGGACGCTTCCCAACAGAGGCAGCAGAATTGCAGCGTCTGGAGGATCTACTCGCGATTTACAAATCATTGACGATCATGATCCCCGATGACAGCCTAAGACAAAACTGGTGTTCAAGACCGAATGGGTATTTTGACGATCGGCGCCCGATTGACGTGATCGTGGCGGAAGGACTCCTGTGCGTCAGGCAGTATCTAGAAGGCGCGCTTGGGTGAGATCGTCGTGTTTGAGCGCTGTGGATAGAGCAAGTGGTGCATTCGGTCATCACGAGCGGGCTATTCTATGGTTTGGGGATCGCAGGGAATACATGATTTATAAAACTCCCTGCAAGCTGGTCGTGGGGCAAGTGAACAAAGCAGCAGGCTTCGCGCAGTCTCTAATGGCGCTATACTTGAGTTAAGTAATGTCGGGCCGCTGACTGAATAACCGCAACAACGGGAGAACCGGAAGCGGATGCAGCTGCTAAATAAACCCAATCGCTTTTACCGGATTGCCTTGGTCCTATTGGCCTTGACATGTACGCCATGCCACGCGGATTCCAAGGCAGTACTCCATTTCGCAGGGTTTGCCTATTCGGGACCTTATTCCGACATAACTAAAGCATTTCCTTATACCGCAGCCATCAATCAACCTGGGCCCAATAAAGTGGCACCACTGGATGAGGCCCTTCACAAACTGCTTCTAGACAAAACCTTTCCAGGTTTTACCATTGACTACCAAAGCCTGGGGAATATTCAGACTGGCGATGATCTAGCACTTGCATTTGCGCTCAATAATGAATCTGTAAGTATCGAACATATCCAAGATAAGTACAAAGTACTGTTTACTTTGGATGCTCAAGCGTTGATTTTTAACATGAAGAAAATGCAAATTGTAGCCTCATACCCATTGGGTCTCGACTACATTGACGTGTCACCCACAATGCCAACACCTGCTCAAATCCAAGATACTTTTTCAAAACTCTATTTCGGTGGATTGAATGCAAATATTTTAAGTCAGTTTGTTAGCACGTTAGAAAATATTAAAATTAAGCAACGATATGGAAATACGATTCAGGTATCGGATGTTTCAATCGCCCAAAAAGCCATATCTAATTATCCAAGCGACATGCAATCGAGTCTGGGTGCAGCAAAAGATTTAATTGCAACACAATTCTCAATCTACTTATCGAAAAACGCAAACATTCCTGTCCTACCATATACCAAGGACTATGCGATAGGAAACAAGATAGCAACACGATTCGCGAACGGCGATGTGTTCAATTTGGAAGTACCGCAACCCGATTATACAATTGATTTGAATCTACTGGGTTTCAAAAAGATTCTTTATGATCAGGAAAGCAGCGGTGCTTCCTGGGTCTATGGGGCATTTATGCATGTGCGCATTGAAGAACCCCTTTCGAACCATGTATATTTCGATGCGACGATCAGGAATGGAGCGGTCAAGATCGTTCCGGCGTCTCAGACAAACGTTGACGATTGGCCCGCGTTTCAGGATACCCTTCTTGGTTTGATGGATCAGGTGACACAACAGTTCGTGAGCCCCGACGGTTCCTGGATTGGCTCGCATGTTGGACCAACGGGCAACATACAGGAATTCCAAAACGTAGCGCAGGTACTGAAATCATGCCAATAAGACTGACTGTGTTGTTCGCCATAATTTTCGGCTGTATGCCAGCCGCCTCCTTTGCTGCGACCCAGACAATCAAGGGTATGGCGACTATCTCCATATCAAGCAGCGATGGACCGAGTCCCAGCGAGATGGCGATGGCCATGAAAGAAGCCAAGATCAATGCAGTTGAGCGCTATGTTGCAAACACCAATAGCGCAGAGCAGCGGAATTACGACCTTATAAAGCAGAAGGTCGCTGCCAATATTGACAACTATGTACTGTCTTCGTCAATCGTTTCTCAGCAGACAGACAAGCAAGCTAAGACCTATACGCTGGTAGTTTCATCAGAAATAAATGTGTCTGAGCTTGAGAACGCACTGCAGGCTAATAGCGCTGTATCGAATACCTCTCAAAGTTCCAGGTCATATATCACATTCATATTTGTCGCCAGGCATCAGAATACTGTACAGTCATTCGATAATGAAGTTACCAAACATAATAACTCGACAACGGCAGAAAATGGGATGGATATGAATGCCTCAACAGGGACAAAAAAAGGCTATGCATCAACTACCAATAAATACAACACGGTGACGACGGGAGGCAGCGTTATCCAAAGGGCCAATAAAGTTACTTACACCGTTACTAGTTCAGATGCTGTGAATGATGTCATCTCGAATCAATTGTCTGAAGCCGGATATCAGGTTGTCGATGCGGCTTTTGTCCAGCAGATGACCAATGGGAAGCTCAATATAGATTCTTTCAAGTCTGACTTTGTCCATGGCAATGATATTTCCCCAAGCACACTGATCAATGCAGCACTTGGCGTACAAGAAGCAAAAGTACCGTATTTAGCTTACGGTACTTTGGATGTTGGCTTTACAGACACGGACCCTACAACCGGTCTTAAGCGGGTTTACGTCACGGTTACTTCTAAAGTCTACGATCTTACTGGTCGTTTTCCTGTGACGGTCGCTTCCGTGGGACCGGTTCAGTATGCGGGCTTAGGTCCAAGCGAAGATGTGGCGCGGACGAATGCGTTACAGCTAGCGGCAAAAACAGCCGCTGATTCACTGGTGTCGGAAATGAATGCGAAGGGCATTCATTAACGGCGTTTTTTTGGCGACAAGTGCTTTCCTGGAGATATGAAATGTCAAAAGTCAAATTAGTCATGATTAACTTGCTCGGCATATCTATATTGGGATTGCCGATGTGTGTATTTGCATTTGGCTTGCCAAGTTTTGGAAAGAGCAGCTCACCTGATATATCCAAAACAATGGATATACAAACAAAGCTCGTGAGCGATTTTGTCGCAGGACAGGTCTCAATTCTGAAAGCGCAGGCTAATATGTCGGCAGCGCTTGGACATGAAAAGGAAGCCGCTCAGCTGAATGCCGATGCACAGGCGTTTAGCTCAGGTGCGACAAATGACAAGCTTGTCCGTGCCACCTCGGACTCAAAAGTAGCATCAGCCCAGGTTTCATCTGACATGAAAACCTCGAAAATGGAATCGGCTACAGCGCGTTCTACTATGGTCACAGCAATTCCGGAATATTTAATCGGCGTTGTAGCACTTACCCGGCTTACCCCTGATTACAAGTCGTTCATGAGTAGTGCAGAACAGCAGATCTCTTCAGCTTCTATAATGCAAGTAGCTGAAGTGAAGGATAAACTCTCGGTTGGTATGTTTGTGGGTTCCAACGGTCCAGGCTATGTGGAGTCGCTTGGGGACACAACCACCTCCTTTATTAAATACGCCAAGGGCAACAATATACAGATTCCTGCGAATGTATCTTCATTACTCGGGTCTGGAAGCTGAAAATGCTGAATAAACATATCCGCCAGTGCGGCCAGCTGCACCTGGCGGATATCCACGCGGCGTGATGGAGAAAGTTGTGACGGCTGCATTCGAAGCGATACTAAAAAAATCAGGAGCTATCGGATCAAAGATTGGGGTGCCCATGAGAGGCTGTAATCGCGTCCTGTGTCTTATTGCATGCTGTATTGCGTCTACAGCGTACGCTAGTGCTATCACATCGGTGATGGTGCGTGCACCTGGCGAGGGATCAACGCTGCAACAGGCAATCAATGACGGGCTGCTGACGGCGGTCGAACAGGTTGACGGTAGAGCAGTTTCGGAAGCTGACCTTTCTGCAACCATGCAGATATCGCTTTCTGCAGACCAACAGAATAACGCTGAATACTTGGGGTCTCAGGCCTATATACACGTAGTAATGCAGGTGACGCATCAGGCTGTCATGGGGTTCAAGGTTACCAGCTACAAACAGAATCCGAATGGATCATGGACAGTCAATCTCGCGGTAACTGTAACCAAGTATGAGCGGCCAGGTAATGCGAATTTGACAAGAATCGTTGTTGCTCCATTTCACACGTCCAGCGATGATTACTGGATGTTTGGAGCACACGTGCCTGCAAGGAAAGTAGCAACAGATCTTGCCGATAAGCTGCAATCGTATTTGATCGATACCAATAAATTTACGGTTTTAGACAGGAATAACGATGCCGTCGTCACGCAGGAACTGAGTCTCGCCAATAGCTCGGCCGCGGCTACCAATGAATATGCTTTGGTCGGGCAAAAGCTCGTCGCGGACTACATTTTAGTAGGCTCAATAGAGAGTCTGAACTATCATGAGGTTAGCACGTATTCGCTTACCGGCGAACACATTTATTCACACCCAACGGGTGGCATGTTACTAAAATATCAATTGATAAATACGGCAACGCAGCAGATCGAACTGTCGAATGAAGTAAGCGTATCGCTCTCGGAGTTGCCCAGAGATGCAGGCGGGTCCGCTCAGAGGGCTCTAGATCGTTCGGTTGCGGTAGCTGTGAATCAGGAGGGATCTGCTATCTTGCATTGGCTGTATCCACTACGAATTGTGGCCGTTGATGGGGTACAGTTAATTATCGCTGCGGGGCGGGATATTGTTACTCCCGGGCAGATCTACAAGGTAGTAGGGTACGGAAAGGAAATTATTGATCCGGATACGCATGAGCCGCTGGGGAAAATTGAGAGTTACTGCTGCGAAGTCAAGATCGACAGGGTTGAGGACAAGATGTCTTACGGGACTTTAGTACCCCCTACCAAGGAATTGATCGACTTTTCTCCTGAAAAGTACATTCTTGGCAGTCTGGTTCAAAGCAAGACACGAAAAAATCGCAGGTCTAGCGAAAATTCAATGAAAGCTCTGGAGAAGGAAATACAGCAGCAACAGCAACAAAATAGCCCGCCGAGTGTAAGTCGATTCTTTTGATAGAGAGTTCATTATGAAATTAAAAGCTATTGGTGTTTTCGTAGTGATGAGCGTTATGCTCTTAGGTGCCGGGTGTGCGACAGAAAACTTATCGGGCAAATGGGATCTGGAAGCACAGAATGGAAAAGTGACGCCAGTGACGATTCAGAATTTCGGCAATGGAAGCTACTACTTACATGGCAACACTCCTCTAGATGGAATCTACACCAGGCAAAATGACAAGTTTGTATGCACAAAGCCAGATGATCCGCGATTAATGGGGTTTGTTTGGAGAATTCAAGATAAGAACACCTTAATTCTGACTGCTCAACCGTCGATGTGGGTAGCCCAGGAAAGATATATTGGAGATCAGTTAACCAGGCGCTGAGTTTTTTTGAAAATGCTCAGTTGGGTAATTCAAGGCCAATTGGCTCGTGGAAATCGTCCGGGATATCGGGGGTGAGACAGGCGGTCAGGCGATGCTGGCTGATGTCGATGCATGGATACAGGAAGCCAAAATATACGGCATACAATCGATTATATTAGGATTTCCGTACTCAGCTGATAGAAGCATTCTTGCAATGTTGTCTTCGTCCAGTCTTTGAAGGTTTTTAAGTCAATCGTAAAATATGCGAGTCACTGGTAGGGATCGATTCCCAAGAAGTGCCGCTTAGATTTAGGGAATCTCTGATTTATTCAGATCTTCCTCACGATTTAGATTTCTTGAATATAAGTATGGCGCCCTTCGCCTGACCTAAGGGTCCATAGGCAGTGTTGCAGCACACCAATTCCCAACCACGTTCGCCGCAGACCTTGAGTTCTTCCTGTAGTGCGCTCACATCCAACTGGTTGGTCCAGAAATTAGACTTCCCAATCCACTTTGTCATGTATTCCCATTGCACCTTAATACCTCCTTATTTAGAAACTCTTATTCAGCTACGTTGTCATAGCATACATCAAAATCAACAGTGGAGAGTTTGTGATGCGCGAGCAACAAACGACGTTTGCCGAAATAGGATTTGAGCAATATCACAAGCCCACGCGGCGCGAGCAATTTCTTGCGGAGATGGAGCGGGCCGTACCCTGGGCGGAGCTCAGCGCGGTCATTGAACCGCATTATCCGAAGGTCGAAGGTGCGGGCCGGCCACCGGTGGGACTGGAACGTATGCTGCGCATCTACTTCCTGCAACAGTGGTTCAACCTGTCAGACCCAGCGGTGGAGGAAGCGCTATACGATTCGACCTCGATGCGTGCGTTTGTGGGGATCGACCTGGGTCGGGAACCGGCGCCGGATGAGACCACGGTATGCAAGTTCAGACATCTCTTGGAAAAATACGCTTTGGGCAAGAAGTTGTTCAAGGCGGTGAACGTGCATCTGCAGAAGCAGGGGATGAAGGTGAATAGCGGCACCATCGTAGACGCCACCATCATCGGCGCCCCTTCTTCGACCAAGAATAAAGAAGGCAAACGAGACCCGGAGATGTGCCAGACAAAGAAGGGTAACCAGTATTACTTCGGCATGAAGGCCCACATTGGAATCGACAGCCAGACCAAGCTCATCCACTCCGTGATGGCGACACCGGCCAACACCCATGACTCCCAGGCGCTGCCCTACTTGCTACATGGGCAGGAGACCCGGGTGTGGGGTGACAGTGCCTACAGCGGACAAACTGATGTAATCCGACAGCAAGCTCCCTATGCCCAGGACTTTACTCACCATAAGGGTTGCCGCAACCGCGCGCTGACAGAACTAGACCGTGCCCGGAACCGTACCAAGTCGCAGGTCAGGGCCAAAGTAGAGCATTTGTTCCGGGTGATTAAATGTACCTTCGGCTTCGTGAAAGTGCGTTATCGAGGGCTGATGAAGAACGCCCACCGGTTGTTTGTGACCTGCGCACTCGCCAATCTATATATGGTGCGACGACAGCTCATTAGAATCCCCGCGTAACGAGTCCAGAGACGGTGAAATCAGATAGATAGACCCCACAGTTACTGAAAACTGTCGTCAGGCAGCGAGCGGATATACACTTAGGGTGTTTCCTTGATACCGATGATCTCAATCAACCTGAAAACTCTCGATTAATCAGACTTTCCTTAGTTAAGTTTATAAGTACAGTTGCTCTGCAAACACCTTTTCCAAGACTTATTTGCGCCAATCATATAGTTGCCATTCCGGGCGAATTCCGCCACTGATTATGCTCTGAAAGCCGCCAGGCATTACGGTGGAAATGCCACCTATTACGCTCCAAAATCGCCACGACTGCATGGGTAACTTAGGGCATCTAGACGCGCGTGGCGAAGTGCCGCTCCCGCAGCCAGAAGCAGACATTCAATGCACATTATATTACGGCAAAGCTTCTAACGTGCTTCTATAAGACATGTGCTTGCAGTTACACGCTCAATAGGCGTCAACTTGCGCAAATATTCGTCCCCCGAACGCAGTTCTGTTCCACTGAGAAGTGGTTGTATGTAATAAGAACGTATCGCCCAATTAACATTCTGAGGTAACGTTCCGGTGTAATGAACAAAAAATGGGATGGCCGCAGATGACACAACGACGCCAACGACACGGCCTTGTGCATCGGCTACAACTCCTCCAGAATTCCCTGGTTGAATGGGGATAGTAATCTGCATGAGATTCTTCGTATCTTCTATACCCGTAAGAGAGCTGACAACCCCATCAGAATACTTAGGTTCCAACCCTAACAAATTAGGCACTGGAAACCCGACAGTAAATATATGATCTCCTAATGACACAGAATTATCAGGTGCTAAGCGAAGAAAGGCCTGCGCTTTTATAGTTGAATGTAAGACTGCCAAATCGTTGTATATGTCAATCGCCACAACTTGAGCAACACCAGTTTGACCGCCTGGGCAGCGTAGATTAATACTATTTTTCGCATCTTTAATAACATGTCGCGCAGTTACAAAAGTATTGGGTGAATTAACTGCAAAAGCTGTGCCAAAGTCAATAATATTCGATCCATTGTTATTTGGTCCATTATTAAAGGACGACGCATCATTATTGTCAGATACTATTCTTATCTGCGATGCAAAATTTGTTAATTGACTGTCAAAACCATTTGCTGCATTTTCTATCATATCTACAAACGCGATATTATTTACTGGGGATCCAATTACTCGAGTTTTCCTTGGATACGTTTCTATAGTGACGATTGGCAACCCATTTTGAACCAGTAACACAGATACTTTCTCATGCATTGGCCTGTCGTCGACTTTGAATTGTAATTGTGCAGCGTTTGGATTAGACGACTGACCAACGTCAAAACCATGAAACATTAAAATATTTTCAAATCTTCGCACATAGGGTGTTAACTCTTTCGGTACAGGGTTCGCAATGATAATAGTTTTGGGAATGGCATAATGTCCATCGGCGTTATCACTCTCAGTCTTATAGGTCGAACAACCAACAATTGAGGTGGTGAGCAAAAAGGTAATAATCACCACGCTTACGACGTGAACTTTAATATACCCAACCATAATAATTGCTCCTTTGATGTTTGCTCTACTGTTCTATCTATAAACGGTTTATTACGTTTTCCCATGTCGAGTAATCCAAGCTAGCTCTCCAAGCATATACTCAAACGGGCCTGGATCGTAAGGAGTAGAATCTCGAATGCCAGATATTAAGGGCTGCACCCAGCCAATAGCATACATTCAGTAGCATGTGCTTATTATAATTAACCAATACCCTCGGTTCATTTGGGAGATATAAATGTTATCAGGGAGTTCGTGGATCATTATGTTTTATGTATTGTTGATTTGCACGGTGATCTACCTTGTTTCTCTATTTGCTGTTATTTCCTTACTGAGGAAAAGTTACCCAGACTATTGGCAGCGTATTGGTTCTCCAAATCTTCTGGATCCGAACTCCATTACGATAGTTTTTCCGAAGATTATTTTCGGTCGGGATGTGCCAGAAGACGCCATAATAAAATATCGGCCGTTATTATGGTCTTTACGTGCTTCACTTCTAATCAGCACAATAATATTTATTTATTTGATGATTATGATGTTGCTGGGTAGGATGCTCCGCTAGATTTGGAGTCCCAGGTTAGTGAATAGGTTGGATCTCACCCGCTTAAGTAGATACTAGAACGATCGTTATTCGGGTCTCTTCCGAAGGGCCGCTATGGGAACAGAAGTTGTGGAGTAAAATCTGAGTAAATCAGTATGGAATACCGCATCCGGCCAGAAGCAGACCTTTGTTTCTCGCGATTTGGGGGATAACACTGATGGATGAAAGCGCACCCCCCTCGGGGAACCGTCGATACACGAACGCAACACGTAGGCATAAGGGACGGAGGTTGTTATGACAGACAGGAGCGATGTCATTGAGCAAATTCTGAGTGTTAAATCACGATTGCGTCCATTTCATCTGCGCTACGAAATGGGTTCTCGGATAAGCACTATCAGAATGTCATTAAAGGAATCGAAGGGGTTGCATACCGAGCTATTACGGCACTATCCGGTTGCTTTGGTGGCAACAATTGAATCCTACTTTAGGATCGCAACTTCAAATTTGGTTGACGCTGGGACTCCATGGCTGGATAACGCAGCGAATTTGATTGGTAAGGAGCGAATCAAATTCGAAACTATTAAGAGTTTTCAGGGCAAGCTTATAACAATCGGCGATTATGTGAGTGCAACAATATCCATAAGTAATCTTGCAAGCCTGAATAACATCATGTCGACAATCCTAAACCGGGATTTCTTAAAGGTTCTTGCTACTGTATATGATCGTTGGGCGGCGCAAGGTATGACAACTCAGCCTCCACCAATTATTGCTAATGCGGATGCGACATATGAATGTGTTGAGAAAACATTCCAGCTCAGACACATCTTATGTCATGAGTTCGCTTCATTGGAAAAGATTACCAGGGAGGAAATTGAGCAGGCAGTTCATCATGTCGATCAATTCCTACGTGCGTCCGAACAGCTAGTAGCCGACACCATATTTCCAAATGCACCGCTTAATCAGATGGAAATGAATCTCTACACCTTCAAGCAGGCAGAAGAAAGCAAAGCAAAGCTCCATGAGCTTGAAAAGCAGTTGCTGGATGTATTGGACGATAAGAAAAAGGCTCACTATCAGAAGATTCAAGGTATTTGGGACACCCTCCGCTCCGAAAGCGTAGCTTTTGTTGGAAATCAGTATGTGGGGGGTTCAATTAGACCCATGAAACACAATTTAGAGTCAAAAAACCTGACTGACGAACGAATCTCACAGGTGCAGCGACCATATGAGGAGTTCAAGCCACATTAATAACCTGATTAGATGTACCTAGCAATCGCGACGTCCCCCCGCTTTGAGTAGCGGTTGCATTTAGAGTCCGGTTGTTACTGTAACCGCTTTCTCACTCAGTTGCCTCGCATACTCGGCAGGCGTCAACCCACCGAGTCCCTTCTTCGGACGCT
>Ga0307373_10012811_pt1 | contig 11845 bp, 9 predicted proteins | sample OX2MG_FD_202534 | JGI IMG/M metagenome (GOLD analysis project Ga0307373, IMG submission 202534) | Soil microbial communities from Risofladan, Vaasa, Finland - OX-2 | ecosystem: Environmental > Terrestrial > Soil > Coastal area > Acid sulfate soil | place: Finland: Risofladan, Vaasa | collected...
GATTCCAAAGCAATTTAAGGAACCCTCCGCATCGAGGCAGAATCCCTATGAGCTTGACTTACCCCGTGTTGGCACGCTGAAAACGTTTCGGGATTCGCGGAAACGGCCGCACTCTCCAGAAGTTACGGACCAACCAATGCAAGGATGCAAGATAGCCGCCACCCGCAAACACCCTATTGCGGCTGATGGCTGCAGCCATGCTATACTTTGCACCCTGTCCCACGGGCGGGCTTTTCATGCGCCGAGGACGGAAAATCGGGCGGCGGATACGAATTTCGCTGGGGCCCGGGAGGTGGTTTTATCGCGGAACGAGGCGGACCTAACAGCGGTCTTAAAGTGAACGAGCGCATTCGCGCTCGGGAAGTTCGCGTGGTCGATGAGGCGGGGAATCAGCTGGGCGTGATGACCCTGTTCGACGCCATGAAAGCGGCGCGGGAGGCCGGCGTGGACGTCGTGGAAATCTCGCCCAATGCGGTGCCGCCCGTCTGCAAGCTCGTGGATTACGGCAAGTTCCTCTACGAGCAGAACAAGAAGGCTCACGAGCAGAAGAAGCATCAGAAGAGCGCCCATATCAAGGAAGTGAAGTTCCGGCCCTCCACCGCCGAGCACGATTATCAGGTGCGCAAGAACCAGATCATCCGGTTCCTCGGCGAAGGATTCAAGGTGAAGGCCATGATCTTCCACCGCGGCCGGGAGATGGCGCATCAGGACGTGGGGCGCGCCAAGATGGATCGCCTGCTGAAAGACATTATGGATCACGTCCAGGTGGAATTCGGGCCTCGCATGGAAGCGAATATCCTGCTCGCGCTGCTAGCTCCCAAGAAGGGCGCGGTTGCAGCGCCCCCGGCGCGTCCCGTACAATCGGCGGCGGGCGGCCAAGTCTAGAGAACTGAGTCACTTCCGCACCTGAGCCGCGACGCTCTGCCGCTTCCGCGGTGCGTTTGCAAGTGGCTGAAATTTTTCGAAGAGGAAATTGTGAAGAAGAACAAAAAGAAGAAACTGAAGACGCACCGTGGAGCCGCCAAGCGATTTAAGATCACCTCGACCGGCAAGATCATGCGCTGGCATTCCGGCAAGCGCCACCTGCTCGGCACCAAGCGGCCTCGGCGGCAGCGCAAGCTGGCCAATAAGGTCGAGGTAAACCCGGCGGACGTTCCGAACGTGCGCCGAGCGCTTCCTTACGGCATTTAAGAGCGCCATTTTGCGCCAAAATTGGCATTTTAAGGTTTTTTAAGGGCCCTTAAGATCCCTAAAATCCTTCCGTACGAAGGATTTTTTTCGCGCCAGGCAGAGCGTAACGGGTGCCTGCCGGCCGAATTCCCCGAGTCCGCTTTTCGCGGACACTCAAGGTTTATCGGGGCGCAGCAGCAGTTCCATCGAGACAAACCCGTCCGAGGGCCGCGCATCTTCGCGGTCTGCCGGATCCTGTTTGTCTCCCTTGGATTTGAACTTTTTGATTCTGGCGTGCCGCATCTGGCGCGCGCACGAAATCGCAAAGCGCCGGCTGGCGCAAGAGGAGAATGATCGATGGCTCGAGTGAAACGCGGCACCAAGCGGCGGGCGCGCCGTAAAAAGCTGCTGAAGCACGCGAAAGGATTTTTCCTAACCAAGGGAAAACTCTTCCGGTCGGCCAAGGAGGCGGTCAACCGTTCCCTGCGCTACACCTATCGCGATCGGCGCACGCGCAAACGCGATTTCCGCACGCTGTGGATTCAGCGCATTGGCGCCGCCGCGCGGAACAACGGCATCACCTACAGCCAGTTAATCCACGGGCTGAAGGCCAGCGGCATCGACCTCGACCGGAAAATCCTGGCGGACATGGCCGTGCGCGACGCCGAAGGCTTTTCGGCGCTGGTGGCGTCGGCGAAGCAGCAGCTCGGCAATGCGCCCGCCGCTCCGCCGCAGCCTGCCGCGTAGCGCGCTATTACGCTTTTGTTTCGGCATACCAACAATCCCTTGGTCTGGAGCTTGTGGTCCATTTTTTTCTTCTAGCTGAAAATGTCTGAAATCCTCGACAAGACGCGAGAGACGATTTCCAAGCTGAGTGTAAGTAACCATCAGCAGGTTCTCCAGCTATTCTCCAGCCTGCGGTCGGAGTTCGACGCGAGCGTCTACGCGGCTGCGTCCGCCGGGGACAGAACGCGTCTGATGGAAATCTCAAAGGAATGGACCGATGAGCACGTGGGGGTCCTGCATATAATTCAGGTGAATTGGGTAATCCCGGCACCCACTCAAATAAAATCTACTATCGCAAATGCAGCCTCGCACTTGCGTTCTCATATTCGCGTCGGAATGAAAGCCGTTCAGCCCCTGAACCAGTTGGGAGTGCGTGACTCCACTGATGTTGCAGGGCTCTTCGCGGAATTGCGGAGCACCTTCGACAAGGATGTTGAGACTGATCTCGATGAGATCGATCTCGAAATTACGAGGATGAATTGGCTCGGTCGTAAAACCGGAATCTTGACGTGGGTCAGTTTACATTGGGTAAAGATCGCTCCTCCGGAACTCAAGCGCAATGTGGGCGAAGAGTTCAATCGCCTGAAATCTCACGTCGAATCTATGATTAAGAATCGGCATGACGCTATGGTGTCGCCACGATCGGGCATACGCGTCACTGCTGATCGCGCAGAGGTTGGCTTGAAGCTTACCGACTCGCTAAATTCCTGGCAAGATGAGCTCGAAGAGCGTCGCCTCGAAATCGAAGGCTCTGCCGAACAGACGGCGCAGGCGCGCGAGCAAATCGATTTGTCGCTTCCGGGCGTCGAGCGCGCCATCGGCACGCGGCACCTGATTCGCCAGACCTACGAAGAGTTGCAGCGTATTTTCCTTTCGATCGGATTCAGCGTGGTGGAAGGGCCGGAAATCGAGACGCCGTACTACAATTTCGAGGCCCTGAACATTCCCGAGCACCATCCCGCGCGCGACAACATGGATACTTTCTACATCGAAGGCTCACGCGGCGGGCACCTGCTGCGCACGCACACCTCGCCGATGCAGATTCGCACCATGGAAAAGCAGCCTCCTCCCGTGCGCATCGTGGTTCCGGGAAAAGTCTACCGCCGCGACAATCCCGATTCGACGCACGGCTACATGTTCCACCAGATCGAAGGATTGGCCGTGGACACGGACATCACTTTCTGCGACTTCAAAGGCACCGTCGAATATTTCGTGCGCGAATTTCTAGGGCCCCAGGCCAAGACGCGCCTGCGCCCCAGCTATTTTCCCTTCACCGAGCCTTCGGCCGAGGTGGACGCCACCTGCCACGTGTGCGGCGGCAGTGGCTGCCGCGTGTGCAAATTTTCGGGATGGATCGAATTGTTCGGCGCGGGCATGGTGGACCCCGCCGTCTACGGCTTCGTGAAATACGATGCGGAGCGCCTCTCCGGTTTCGCCTTCGGAATGGGCGTGGACCGGCTGGCGATGATGAAGTACGGCATCAGCGAGCTTCCCATCCTTTACCAGAACGACGTGCGCTTCCTGCGCCAGTTTCCCTAAGGCATGACACGGCCATGCTGACCGTCGATCCCAAACATCGCTTTTCCAACCGCGTGGACGACTACGTGCGGTACCGTCCGGGATACCCTTCCGCGATTCTGGAATTACTGCGCGAAGAATGCAGCCTGACGCCCGATTCCGTGGTGGCCGATATTGGCTCCGGCACCGGCCTGCTCGCGCAGCTTTTTCTCGCCAACGGCAACGTGGTGCATGGTGTCGAACCGAACACGGCGATGCGCGAGGCGGGCGAACAGCTCCTGAAAAGCTACTCGCGCTTCCGCAGCGTTGCGGGATCGGGCAAATCGACCACGCTGGCCGATGCGAGCGTGGATTTCGTGGTGGCGGGGCAATCGTTCCATTGGTTCGAGCCAGCAGCCGCCCGGGCCGAATTTCAGCGGATTCTGAAGCCCGGCGGCTGGGTCGCCGTGATCTGGAATGAGCGCAAAAATGATTCCACACCTTTTCTGCGGGCTTACGCAACTCTTATACGAGAGTACGGGACCGATTACGAAGGGGTGGCCGCGAAATACGAAGAATACGAGCATTCGGAAAAGTTTTTCGGCGCGGGCGCGCTGCGCGAAAAATCGTTTCCCAACGAACAGACATTCGATTGGGACGGCCTGCGCGGGCGGTTGCTGAGCTCTTCTTACGCGCCTTCGCAAGGCCATCCAAAGCACGAGCCCATGATCGCGGAACTCGCGCGGATTTTCGATGAGCACAACGAGAAGGGCAGGGTGCGATTCGAGTACGACGCCAGGATATCTTACGGCCGCCTGGCTCCCACTCGAACCGCTTAGGCACTCAAAAGGACGTTCACAGCGCGATGAAGGTGCTCTACAACTGGCTGAAGGAGTTCGTGGACGTGGGAGCGCCCGCGCCGGAGTTGCGCGCGCGGCTTTCGCTCGCGGGCATCGCCATCGATTCGATCGAAGAATCGCCGGCGGGTCCAGTGCTGGACGCGGAAATCACGGCGAATCGTCCCGACTGCCTGGGCCACTACGGCGTGGCGCGCGAAATCGCCGCAGTCTACCGCCGGGGACTCAAGCCCGTGCAGCCGAAACTCACGGAGTCTTCCCAGAAGGCCTCGGACGCAACGCGAGTCGAGATCGAGTGTCCGGACCTGTGCGGGCGCTATACGGCGCGGATTCTGCGCGGCGTGAAAGTGCAGCCTTCGCCGGATTGGCTGCGGCAGCGGCTCGAAGCCATCGGCCAGAAGTCGATCAACAACGTGGTGGACGTTACGAATTACGTGATGTTCGAGCTCGGGCAGCCGCTGCACGCCTTCGATCTGGACAAGCTTGCGGAGCAGCGCATCGTGGTGCGGCGCGCGCGTCCGGGCGAGAAAATACGCACGCTCGACGGCGCCGAGCGCGCACTCACGAAGGACATGTGCGTGATTGCCGACGCCTCTCGCGCCGTGGCCATCGCCGGTGTGATGGGCGGCTCCGAAAGCGAAATCAGCGTCAGCAGCCGCAACATTCTGCTGGAATCCGCGTGGTTCGATCCCGTTTCGATTCGCCGCACGTCGAAGGCGCTGGGCCTGCGCACGGAGGCTTCCTACCGATTCGAGCGCGGCGTCGATCCGGAAATGGCGGAGATTGCTTCGCGCCGGGCGGCGGAGCTGATCCAGCAACTGGAAAGCGGTGAAATCCTGGCGGGAGCGGTGGACGTGTATCCGCGCCGCGAGCCGCCGCTGGCGATCGGATTTTTGTGCCGGGAACTCGTTCGGGTGATGGGCGCGGACGTCCCGGACCGCGACATCGAGGAAATTCTTTCGGTGCTGGGATTCAAACCCGTCCCGCTGGGCGCCGCAGGCATATGGCGGTGCGAACAACCGCCCTGGCGGCGCGACGTGACGCGCGGAATCGATCTGATCGAGGAAATTGCACGGCACTACGGCTTCGACAAATTTCCTCCGAGGCTGCCGCCCGCCAAGCAACCGGCCCGCCGGCTGCCGCACGCCCAGGCGGAAGACCAACTGCGGGAACGGGTGATCGCGCTCGGGTATCAGGAAATTGTGGAGATTCCGCTGGTGGATTCGCGGCGCGACGCCCTGTTTCGGGCGGAGGGATTCACGCCCGCGTCCATTGGCAATCCGCTGGCTGAAAATGCGTCGGTGATGCGGTCAACCGGGATTGTAAGCATGCTCTCGGCGCTGGAATGGAATTTGAATCACGGGCAGCGCAACCTTCGCCTGTTTGAAATAGGCAAGGCTTACGAACTGCGCAATGGCGAGCCTGTCGAAACGCCGATCCTCACCATCGGCGCGACGGGCCTGGCGCGCGAGAAAACAATCCATGAGCCAGCCCGCGAATTCAGCTTCGCTGATCTGAAAGGCGATCTCGACCGGATCGGAATACTGGCGGGCGGATTCGCCTGGCAGGCAGTGGGCTCAGACTGGCTGGCACGCGCGCAAGCGGGGAAAGTTTCGCTGACGCGCGATTCCGACGAAGATGCCGTCAAAACCAATTGCCTCGGCGTTGCGGGACAGCTTGCCAAGCGCATTGCCGATTCACTGAAACTGCGCCAGGAAATTTTCGTTGCAGAGCTGAAGCTCGAGCCGCTGCTCGCGGGCATCGAGACGGCAAGCGCCGCGCTGCGCTTCCAATCGCTGCCGCGCTTTCCCGCCGTGGAGCGGGATTTCTCGCTGCTGCTGGCCGACGGAGTCACCTTCGCGCAGGTGACCGAAACGATCCGCGAGCTTGGGATTCCGGAACTCCAGAGTATCGAAGCCGCCGATCTTTTTCGCGGCGGGCAAGTGCCGGCCGGAAAATTCTCCTTGATGATCCGGGTAACCTTTCAGAGCGCGCACGCCACGCTCACGGACGCGCAGCTTGGCGATTTCTCTTCACGCATCGTGGCCGCGCTCGAACAGCGCCTCGGCGCCACGCTTCGGGCCTCGTGAATCCATGCAAATGACCGCTTTTTTGCTCCGCAGGCGCCCAACAGAACCTTAAAAAATCGAAGGATTGGATGCGGGCCGAAGGGCAACACTCCGCGAGAAACTTAAATTAGGAAGAAGGCTCGCGCGGATGAGGCAGCGCGAGCGGAAGGCGCTGCGCGCCAGGCTACAATGTCGGAGCTGAAGCTCCGACCCCCTAAAAGTCCGCCGAAGGCCAAAACTTTGCAGGCTGCGGCTGCGTAAACCGTCCCGCCGAGCCTTCCCACGCACTACGGCGGGGCAGGCACACCTCGAACAGCGAAAACACACAAGCAAAAGTTCATGCCTCACTCAAGAAAACGAGAAGTACTAACGCTTGCGGAGACTTTTTCCGCAGCCTGCTAGGGCTTTTTCGGGGCCGCTAAACCGGCAAGAGCGAGAAGCCATCGGAGCGGCACCGAGCAAACCCTCACGTCTGAAAGGCGTGAGCTATCGCGCCTGGGCTCGAAAGAGTGTTCTCGTTCAGAATGACGGATGACATTCCAAAACTATCCGTTTGGTGGAACCGGCCGTTGGAATGATAACCGCGCGATGGAGAGATGCACTTCGCTGCGTTCAGGACGGCGTCGCAATCCGGTTGAAGCGTTCCTCGGGGTTGAGACCTGAAAAAAGAGGGCTCGCGTGGATAAGGCGGCGCGAGCGGAAGGCGCCGCCCGCCAGTCTATTTGGATGGTACTCCAAATCCGTCACTTTGGGTGCAACAGGCCAGCTTTTCTAGCGCCCTCGATGTTTTCAGCATAGGTACTTCTAATTACGCAGAGCTTTTCGTTTGTTTTTTGCCGTCCTCGGGGCCGGGCATTCGCACAGGCTTAAACAGCGAACATTCCGACCAATGCCAGCCGTTCCAATTAGAAAGGTACTCATGCTGCTGGACGAGTAGACGATGCTCTATTTTGTGTTGCTGAATCGCCGGGTACGGATTTAGAGCACGATCGACGAGCACAAAGAGTTGCGCTGGAGATGGCAATGGCCGACAATGGCGGCGGCTCAGCCGGGAGTGGAAACCGTGAAAATCGATATTTACGACCAGAGTTACAACGTCAACGCGGACCAGAACGAAGAATACCTGAAGGAGCTGGCCGCCTACGTGGATGCCAAAATGCATGAGATCGCCGCAGCCACCCATACAGTGGATTCCTTGAAAGTGGCCGTGCTGGCGGCCCTGAATATTGCCGACGAGATGTTCACGCTGCGAGAGCGCCAGCAGCAGCTCGAAGGACCGCTGCGCAAACGCGTGGAGAAATGCGTGGCACTGGTGGAAAAGACGCTCGCGCTCACGAACTGAAGCCTGGGGCCTGTGACACCATGCGCCAAATACAGGCCCAAACCAGCGGGTTCGACGCAGAACGAGCCGGCCATATCCGATAAAATGTTGTTTTGGCTGCCAGTCTACCCTCCGTCGTGAGCCAGACGAAGAAAGCCACGAAGTAGATCGCGGCAGGGAATACGAATACTCCGTCCGATTGCGGTAGAAAACGGCATCCACAAACGAGCGTTTGTCTTTTTGCGGTAACTGCGACTGCTTTTTTTCGGCCCGGCAGCAAATCGTGAAACCGTTCCCATTGGCCCCCCGCATAATTCGTAATATCGGGCGATGAGGCTGGTTCTCATCTTCATCCTATCCTGACTTTTGCAAACTCCTTCGCTTGATTATTCTCTGCCTTATGCCTTAATTGATGACACCCCCGGTATCTTTCGGTGGGCGGTTACTTCCTCGAACGCAACTATTTTCCCGCTTGCCGCGTCTACTGTATGATTAAAGGCAGTAGCCTTACGGTTTTCCTTAGGGATGCCTAACCGAAAGTCAATTCGGCGCCTGCTGGTGCCGGTGGCGCTTCTTGCGCTGCTGGTGGTGGCCACAACGCTTGGCGGAGTGTGGCACCATCACGACAATGCCTCCTCGGAAGCAAATTGCCCGATCTGCCATCTGAGCCACCAGCCGATCGTGCGTCCGCTTGCGAGCGATCCCGCGCCAGCGATGGCTCCAGTGGGACCGGGATCTGAACCTCGAATTACTGCCTTTGCGCCGGGCCCCATTGTCCGATACGTTCCGGCCCGCGCACCGCCCTCCGCATAAAATCCTGCTTGTCCCGTGCCGCTCCGCGGCGCTTCGATCCACTTCTCATCGCTGCTTAGAAGGCTTAGATCTTATGCGTGTACAACGTGTACGATTTGTAATCCTGCCGTTGATCGTGTGTTTCGTCGCTGCCAGTGCGCAGTTCAGCGCCGCCCAGCAATCCGCACCGACACCGGAGCAAAGGACGGCTCCGCCCGCGACTCCGGCTGCCCAAGGGCCATCGCAGGCGGTTCCGGCGCAGCGCCTGTCGCAGAACCAAGGGCCGGTGAAGATTTCGCTGGACGACGCCATCCAGCTTGCGCTGCAGCACAACCACACTCTTCTGGCTGCGCGCACAACGATCCAGCAAAACGAGGCGGAAGAGACCACGGCAAACCTGCGACCCAACCCCGTGCTTCTGGGCGATGCGCTGTTCGTGCCCTTCTTCCAGCCGAGCGATTTGAACTCCAGTTTCATTGGAAACGCGACGGAGTTCGACCTGGGCGTGAGTTATCTATTCGAGCGAGGCAAGAAACGGCAGCATCGGATGCAAGCCGCCAGGGACACGACGGCGGTGACTCGCTCGCAGGTGGCGGACAACGAGCGGAGCCTTAGCTACAGCGTGGCCACGCAGTTCATCAACGTGGAGCTTGCGGAATCGACGCTGGAGCTCGCGCAGCAAGATCTGAAGAGCTTTCAGAACACGGTGGACATCGGCGAGGCGCGCTACAAGGCCGGCGACATCAGCCAGGATGACCTGCTCAAGATCAAACTCCAATTGCTCCAGTTCCAGACCGACGTGTCGCAGGCGCAGCTTGCCCGCGTGCAGGGACTTTCGGACCTGCGGCAATTGCTCGGGTATGAGTCGGTGCCCGCCGATTACGACGTAGCCGGCTCGTTTGAATACGTGCCGGTGAAGGGCAACGCGGAGGACTTTCAGGCGAAGGCTCTGCAGGACCGGCCCGACCTTCGCGCGGCCGAGCAGGGCGTGACCGCCGCCAACAGCCAATACGCGCTGCAAAAAGCCATCAGCAAGCGGGACGTCACTGCGCAGATCAACTACACGCACGTGAGCGACGCCAATACGGCCTCTGTCTTCGGCCAGATTCAGCTTCCCATTTTCGATCGCAACCAGGGCGAAATCGCGCGGGCCGGATATGCCATCACGCAGGCCCAGGAGCAGGAAAAGGCCACGGGAGACCAGGTGCTCACCGACGTGCGCGACGCCTACGAAAACCTGCACACGAACGATCAGGTGATCGGGCTTTACCGCTCCGGCTACCTGGACGAGGCGCAACAGGACCGCGACATCAGCGAGTACGCCTACCGCCGTGGCGCGGCAAGCCTGCTCGATTTCCTGGACGCGGAACGCAGCTATCGAGCCATTCAGCTTGCCTATCGCGAATCGCTCGCCTCCTACCTGCTTTCCCTCGAACAGCTTCGCGAGGCCGTCGGAACCAGGAGTCTGCCATGAACACTCAAATGACACGTTGCTCCGCTGAAATGGCCTTAGGGCTCCTGCTGGCGTTCGCGCTCGCGGGATGCAGCTCGAGCCCGCGTCAAAACGCGAGCCAGATGACATCGTTTTCCGAGCAGGGAACGAAGTCGGAGACGCCGGAACTGTTCACGATTCCGCAGGACCAGATGGCGCACGTGCAACTGGTGACCGTTCAGCCGTCGAAGCTGACGCGCACGCTGCGGCTCACGGGCGGCGTCGCGTACAACGCGTTCAAGACCACGCCGGTGATCACACAGCTGGGCGGACCGGTGAGCCGCATCCTTGTAGTGCCGGGCCAGCACGTGAACGAAGGCCAGCCCATGCTGGAAGTGAGCAGCCCGGATTATTCACAGTTGGTCGATGCCTACCTGAAGGCCGCCGACACCTTCCGCGTGGCCGACAGGAATTACGCGCGCGCGCAGGACCTCTACAAACACAACGCCATTGCCGAGCGCGACCTGCTGCAGGCGGAATCGGACCGCAACCAGACGCAGGCCGATCTGAACGCCTCCGAGGAAGCCATGAAGATTCTCGGCATTAAGAACCCGGCGGACCTGGCGAAAGCGCCTTCGTCGGCGCAAGTGCCCCTGCTGGCGCCGATTGGCGGCGAAGTGGTGGAGCGGTTGGTGTCGCCGGGGCAGGTGCTGCAAGCAGGCCAGACGCAGGCCTTTACGATTTCCGACATGAGCACGGTGTGGGTGCTGGCGAATGTCTACCAGCAGGATCTGGCATACGTACACACCGGCGACGACGTTGTGGTGCAGACGGATGCGTATCCCGACAGCTTCCACGGGAAAATCTCGTATATCTCCGCGGCGGTCGATCCCAACACGCGAACGCTGCAGGCGCGCATCGTGGTGGACGACCACGGAGAAAAACTGAAGAAGGACATGTATTGCACGGTGACGGTCACGGCCGGCACGATCGCGAACGCCATCGCCGTTCCCGACGCAGCCGTCCTGCGCGACGACGAGAATGAACCGTTCGTCTATGTGGCCGTCGGCGCGAACCAGTTTGGACGGCGCGCGGTGCGGATCGGCGAGAGCCAGAACGGGCGGAGGCAAATCCTACAAGGGCTATCCGCGGGCGACAAGGTGGTCGGAGACGGCAGTTTGTTCCTGCAATTCGCTAATTCGCTGCAACACTAAGGCGGCTCGATTCTCATGATTCATCGCATTGTCCAGTTCGCGCTACGGCAGAAGTTTTTGGTCCTGATGCTGGTATTCCTCATCACGGTGGGCGGAGCGATTTCGTTCCAGCGGATGCCGGTGGATGCGTATCCGGACCTTTCGCCGCCCATGGTGGAAATCATCACGCAATGGCCCGGGCATGCGGCCGAGGAAACGGAGCGGCTGGTCACGCTGCCGACGGAAATTGAAATGAACGGCGTGCCCAAGATGTCGGTGATGCGCTCGATTTCCCTGTACGGCCTGTCGGATGTAATCCTCACGTTCGAGGAAGACACGGACGATTTTTTTGCGCGCGAAGTAGTCTTCCAGAGATTGAGCGAAGTCACCTATCCCCCCGGCGTAACGCCCACTCTCGCACCGCTTTCGAGTCCCTCGGGGCTCGTCTACCGCTACGTGATCCAGAGCCCGGACCGCACGCCGCAGCAACTGAAAACCTACGAAGACTGGGTCATCGAGCGGGAGTACAAGCAGGTGCCGGGAGTGGCCGACGATTCCGGCTTCGGCGGCACGGTGATGCAGTATCAGGTGCTCCTCGATCCGGCGCGACTGTACGGCTATCACATCACCGTCCCCACAATCCTCCAGCAACTGGGGATCAATAACGCGAACACGGGTGGCGGGTTCTACTCGCAGGGCGGCCAGTTCTACTACGTGCGCGGCCTCGG
>Ga0307373_10012813_pt1 | contig 11842 bp, 6 predicted proteins | sample OX2MG_FD_202534 | JGI IMG/M metagenome (GOLD analysis project Ga0307373, IMG submission 202534) | Soil microbial communities from Risofladan, Vaasa, Finland - OX-2 | ecosystem: Environmental > Terrestrial > Soil > Coastal area > Acid sulfate soil | place: Finland: Risofladan, Vaasa | collected...
TTTTGTCCCAGCCGAGCAGTTGAAGTTTTATTACTTTCCGGATAATTTCCCTTTTTTCTCAGAAAATTGCATGCCGGGATCTTCCTCGCTCCGGTGCGAAGTCCTGGCGAGTTCGGACTGCTGACCGGCATCCCTCATTCGGAGAGCGAAGCCGCACGATTCACGGACAATCAACCGGGGCGCCAGTTTCTTGACAATAGGACGGGCAGACGACCCATTCATTCGTTCCAGCAGGATGCGCATGGCCTCGGCTCCGACTTCATATTTCGGCAGATCGACCGTCGTCAGGCGAGGGCGAAAGCATCCGAGCCAGGGATAATCGTCAAAGCTGACCATGCCGAAATCTTCCGGGCACCGCATTCCGATCTCATTGGCGGCCTTCATAAACCCTGCGGTCATCAGATAATTCGCAACGTAAACGGCGTCGGGCCGTCGCGGCAGCAGGGCGAGACCCGCCTGGTAGCCGGACTCAACGCGATAATCTCCTTCCGCCATGAGACTAGCGTCATACGGCAGTTTGTGGGTTCTGAGGGCCTTTCGATAGCCCAGCCAGCGGGCCCGGCCGTTGCTGACATCGAGGGGGCCGCTAACAAGCCCAATCCTGCGATAACCCAACCGGGCCAGATGCGAAACAGCCTCGAAAGCGCCTTGAAGATCATCCGTCAGCACGGTGTCAACCTTAAAATCACGGCTCGTGCGCATCATCAGCACAACGGGCACTTTGGTGTCGGAAAGTAACCGCCGCTGAGTCTGAGTGAAGGGCCCGTGAGCCTTGGTGAGCAGAATGCCATCCACGCGCTTCGAAAGCAGCAATTCTAGATATTGTTCTTCCTTCTCCCGCTGGTTGTCGCTATTGCATAGCAAAGTACTGTAGCCGGCTTTTTGCGCTGCATCTTCGATGCCACGGACTACGAGGGGAAAGAAGGGGTTGGCGATGTCGGGCACGACAATTCCGATGGTGTGAGTCTGCCGCCTGGCCAGACTCCTTGCGAGCAGATTAGGCCGGTAGTTCAACTCCTGGATGGCCGCCTCGACCCGCCGCCGGAGTGGCATGCTGACTTGTTCACTCTTATTGATGACCGATGAAACAGTGAAGACTGAAACCCGCGCGCGCTTTGCCACATCGTAGATATTGGGCGCGCGATTTTTCCCGGTTTTCCGAGCTTTTCTTGGACTCATATCTTTCCTTTTATAAAAGCAGACCGCAGACGCTTACGCCGGCGGATTTGTTCTGCCGAGAAGATCGGCCAATTCCTCCAGCCGTGGCATCGCATCTGAACAACTAACCCGGCTGACCACGACCGCAGCCGCGGTATTCCCATATCGCAGGCACTCCTCCAAGGGGAGGTTGCGGTCCAGAGCATAAAGAAATCCAGCGGCAAATCCATCCCCCGCGCCGATCGTGCTCACCACCTCGATGGGAATGGGCTGAGCCGAGCAGACGGAATCCTGCGTGTGGGCGACCACACCCTTTGAACCCAGCTTGCAGATCACAATCTTCACCCCCAAATCCAAAGCTGCCTGTGCTTGCAACCGCGTCTCCTGTTGTCCGGTGAGAAGAGATAATTCGTCTTCATTTCCCAGCACGACGTCGATCCAGCCCAAAGCCTGGCGTGCCGCATGCCCGGCTTCTTCCGGAGAGCTCCAGGAGCTGGCGCGGTAGTCGATATCCAGAACGGTGCGCAACCCTGCCTCATGCGCCGTTTTCAATGCCTTGAGCGTCGATTCGCGCGCGGGAGAGGCGGAAAGGCTCGTCCCATTCGTCACAAACATCCGCGCCTGCCGGATGTAGGCTTCTTCCTCCGGCCCGACCACCACGCGGGAATCCGCCGGTTCGCACCGGTAGAAGACTTGCGGGAAGTGGTCGGGCGGCGAAACCTCGGTCAGGCAGAGCGAGGTGTTATAACCCTCCACAAGTCGCACGTGTTGCGCATCCACGCCCTCTTGTGAAAGCACCTTCAGCAGGTACTCGCCCAAGGCATCCCGACCTATTGCGCTGATGATCCCTACGCCGAGTCCAAGCCGTGCCAACCCAATTGCGATGTTGGCGCTCGATCCGCCCAAATGTCTTGAAAAATGTTCCACCTCGGCCAGTGGACGGTTGTGCTCGACAGCGTACAAATCGTACCCGACCCTTCCTAAAACACAGATGTCCAACTTACCCTCCGCATAAAATCCTTATCGGCACCGCGCCTCCCGCTCAATTACGCCCGGGCGATCGGCGCGAAGGCCGGTAATTTCCACAAACGCCGCCGCTGTTGAAAAATGTTTTGGAACCGTGTCATTCCGAGCCTAGCCAGGAATCTCGCATTGAAATCAGGGCACTTCGAGATTCCTCGTCGCCTGTGGCTCCTCGGAATGACAGGTCACGCGGGTTTTTCAACGACCTCTAGTGTAGTGCGTCTAACACTTCTTTACATACGGGCAGGCGAAAACCGCAAGATTCAAGCATGGTCCGCGGCAGGCCGAATGCAAAGGGACTTGTGACGCACTACGCTAGGAAGTGGCCATGCACTTCTGAAACTAAGCCTCCCCCGTTTCTGTGCCGACCGTGACGGGGCGTGCCTCGCGGTAGGACTGCTCCGCTGCCACGGCAACGGCGAGAGCCCGCCGGCCATCCTCCCCCGTGATCGAAGCAGGAATGCCCGCCCGAACACATCGCACAAAATCACGAAGTTCGTCCAGGTAAGCGTCACCGAAACGCACCAACCAGTGGTTCACCACGTCGTGTGTGATGCCGGCGCTGTTCAGGACCCGCAGAGGCGTCTGGCTAAGGTAGCCCACTTGCAACGCCGCCTTGGTGCCCAGGATTTCCGTGCGAATGTCATATCCGTAGATGGCTTTGCGGAACGCCTCAATATTGCCGATCCCGCCGCGGGCAAAGCGCAGATTGATCAGGACTGCATCCACATCGTCGAATTGGGCCAATTCCGGGCAGGCCATGCACCCGGCAAACGTGTGGACGCTGACGATTTCGTCGTTCATCATCCAGCGCGCCAGATCGAAATCGTGGATGCCGGAATCACTGAAAATCGTTCCATTGCAGGCCCCTTGAAAGTAGCTGAGAGGCGGTGGCTGTTGATCGCGTCCAACCGATTTGAAAATGACGGGCTCTCCGATTTCGCCCGCCGCGATCCGCCGCCTGGCGTTTGCGTAACCCGAATCGTAGCGGCGCATGAACCCGATCTGCAGTTGTACCCCGGCCTTTTGAACCGCCGCCAGCGCTGCATCGGCTTGCGGAAGTGTTAGAGCGATAGGCTTTTCGCAGAAAACGTGCTTGCCCGCTCTCGCAGCGGCCTCGATGGTCTCCGCATGGAATTTAGACGGTGTGGTAATGACGATGGCCTCCACGTCCTTGCGTTCCAAAACGTCAGCAAGATGGGCGTAGGAATGTTCGACTTCCAGCCCTTCAGCCACCTGTGCCGCGCGCTTGCCGTCGCTATCAACCACGGCAACAAGCTCCGCGTCAGCCACCCGGCTTCGCAGATTTTCAGCGTGCCGCTGGCCAAGCATTCCGACCCCAACCACGGCCACACCCAACTTACGCATTTGAAATCACCTCTTAATGGCGGATTCTGCTAAGCGCTTATATAAAGCCTGAATAGTACCACGATTTGGAGGGTCTGCCAAAGAGTTTCTGGTAGCGGGAACGCCGCGCCACTTCACGAAAATCGAGTCCGTTTCCAAAGGATCCAACCGCCCGCGATCAGGAACGACAGCATGACAAAAATCAGACCCATCATCCAGCCTGCGTTCATTCGAATAGGCGGAACTTCCGCAAGGACGGCCAGCCAGACGAAGATGCCCACGGCAACGGCCACGATCAGGGCGTCCCACCAGCGGTGAGCAGGCGCTTCACGGGCCATGATGTCCTCACCACGCATGGAAGCCCGGGCGCCTTCAAGGCTCAGCCCATAGCGATCACATTCGCGCGCGACGGCTTCCTGGGTGGAGGCCTGTTCGCTTTCCGGCGCTATAGCGCTGGTGATCGCGACCGCACCCAACACCATGGTCACCGAACCCCCGACGACCATCCACACGGTTGCGCCTCCGCTTGCGGCAAACTCGCTGAACACTAAGGCCCCCCACGCCAGCCCCCACAGTTGATTGGTGTTCGACAGCGGGATGCCGCGTCCGATGCCAATGTACTTGGCCGCATAGTTCTGGAAAAGATCACCCACCACCCAGCAGAATCCTCCCAGGAAGAGCCAAAAGAGCACGGGTCGCGCCTGGCCGACCTGCTGAAGAACGGGTCCAACGCCGCCGCTGAAGACGATGGTGAGCGTGGACATGGTGATGACTTCGCCCACGGTAAAGATGGTGACAAACGAGACCGGATTCATCCCACTCAAATAAGCCTTACGGTAGGGAATGTACATGGTGCCGAACATGAGACCCGCACCCATGGCAGCCGCGATTCCGGCAAAGGCCCGGTGAGGAGATGCCGTACTTTCGTGGGACGAGGCGTAAGCGAGAACGACCGCGCCGGCCAGAATGGCCACGGCCCCGCCTACGACTTTCAACCAATTCCCCATCCCGGCGCCCCGCAGTTCGCGGAAAAAGAACCAACCCCAGAACAGTCCCACCAGGCTGTTGACGTTCCAGAGTGGAAAGGCAATCGAAAGCCCGACGTCGCGCACCGCAAACACGGTCAGGGTGTTCCCCACGGCCCAGAGCGAGCCGGATAGAATGGCCCATAGGATTAAATGGCTTTTTTGACGAAGATCGGTAAACACGTATCCCGTCCCCTTCAGGATCGTCGGGAGCGTCCACCGCGCAACGAATACCCCTCCCACCATGGCAAACGATATGACGAAGGGGGAAAGTCCCGTTGTCACAAGCTTGGTGGGCGCCTCAGCGCCGGCCAGCCACGTCGCCGCAGCCAGAGCGCAGACGACTCCCAGCACATGCAGCGATCGGGCGGTATTAGCCGGACGTGATTCAGGTGAAGTTCGCAATTCCGATTCTCCCTCAGTGGAGGTAAACGACCAGGGCGATTCCCAGCGCAAGCACCCTGATTGGAACCCAGAACTGGCTGTCCGTCAAGACCGCCTTAGCGGTGGAGGTTCTCAAACTTTCACAACAGTCTGCTTTACGTGAGAACAAGAATTACTTCCCTGCCAACCTGGCAGGCAAAGACCCTTTACGACTCCGGCGATAGAAGGTTACACCCCATGCCTCAATGGCCAACCGGCATTTTTGAATTCAAGCGTCGCCGTGCGCATCACGGCTTGGCCTTCACTTGAGATTTCCCCCCAAGGCAACCCGGTTACATAAAAACCAGCCCTGAGAAATCTGGCTTTGTACTCCCTCTTGCTGTTGCGGAGGCACATAAACGGGGGTTCCCTTTAACTTTTACCCAGACCACCAGGCCGGCATTCTGGGAGTTCAATTCAAGATAGAGATAGTTCCTCGGGTCGGCGACCGTTGAGAGAGACCATGCAGCAGCACGCTGAAAATACCCGCTGCCATCCATCGAGTTGTCAATGCTCGCATACGTCCACAACGCCCCGTGCACGGGAGGCTCAACCGGTTCGGTCCCGCAGTTCTTCCACAAGTCTGGGCTGGAAGACAAGCTGAACACGTTGCTGAAAAACGTTTTGGGACCGTGTCATTTTGAGTGCAGCGGAAAGTCTCGGTTTGAATTCGGAACACTGGCAAGATTCCCCATCGCCCGCGCCTTCCCGGGATGACAGATGACAGGAGATTTTCAGCAGCCTGCAGGGCACGAAAAACATTACGGTCAAGTCGCGCTTAGCAGCCTGGTGGAGATAGATTTTGTGGCACGCAGAACCAACAACTTGGCAAGATTCTATGGCTTGCAAGTTGTTGGTTCTGCATTGAGACGCTGATATTCCCTTCACGCTCCTAGAAGTAGAACCGCAGTGAGAGCTGGATGTTGCGCTCGCTGCCCTTGGTTGTGACCTCGCCGAACGTGGAACTGGTGGGATTGAAATTCACGCCACCGCCGCTCGCGCCGCCCAGGTTTGGGTGGTTCAGGAAGTTGAAGGCTTCGGCGCGGAACTGCAGTCCCATGCTCTCGCGGATGGGGAACGATTTGAAGAGCCCGAAGTTCCAGTTGTTGAACCCGGGCTGGTAGATGATGTCACGAACGCGCTGAGTGTTGAAGGTCCCGTTGGCGGGCTTGGTGAAGCCCGACGTATCGAACCATTTGCCGGAACCGAAGTTGCCAAGAATCTTCGGAGTGCCGCTCACGGCCCAGTATTGACCATTGACACCGCAGCCGAAATTGGAGTCCAGCCCCACGCCAGCGTAGTCGCTCGATCCGGCCACGCTGCACGGAGTCCCGCTCTGGAACTGCAGGAGGCTCGAGACTTCCCATCCACCCAGCGCCTGGCCCATGAAACCCTTTTCAGTGCTGAAGAATGGGAGCTTGTACAGGAAACTGGCGACCAGGTTGTTGCGGGCGTCGAACTCGGACGGTCCCCACAAAAAGCTGGTGTTGTAAGTGTCCGGAACCACATCGCGGACGTTCGAGCCACTGTCCATGCTCTTTGCGAGTGTATATGCAACGCTGAACAAGAAGCCTTTGGTGAAGGGTCGGCTCCAGCCAATCTGCAGCGATTTGTACTGGGAAGTGGCCACGCCATTCGCCTGGCGGATGGACCCGAAACCCTTGTAAGGCCGCAGGGCGTTGATGTTGACGCCGGGATTGGCCAGGACCGTAGCAAGCGTGGGCTGGTTGATATCCGCCTGGCGCTGCAAGTGCAGGCCATGGCTGCCGACGTAGGCCACGCTCAGGAGGGAGTGCCAGGGGAGTTCGCGTTCGACAGTGAAGTTCCACGTCCAGGCTTCCGGGCTCTTCATATCTCGGGCATTAGTGGTCACCACCAGGGGAACGGGGTTGACTCCGGTCCCACCGGGGTTATCCACAAACCCGAAGGAAGTGCTGGCGTTCGGCTGGAATGGCGGATTCCCGCCCAGGAAGATGGAGTCGCTATCCCCGAGGCGTGTGATGTAACGGCCAATTCCGGCGCGCAGCACCGTCTTGTCATTGAAGCGATAGGCAATGCCGGCGCGCGGCTGGAAAGTGTTCTTCTGGACGTTACCGTAATAGTTGGGCAGGCCGTGAAACAGGCCGGTGTACAAACCCGAAGCGGCCGCGGGAACCCGATCGGCGGTCGCGGAGGAGGGGAAGCTGCTGCCGGGAATGACCATGCCGTTGTAAAGCTGAGCGATCGTAGGTGAGCCGGTGATCAGGCCGGTCTGCGGATCGATGCTCACGGCATTGCTCGCGCTGTAAAAGGCGGGGTCGAAAACGCTCATGTTGCCCCAATCGGCGTGCATGGGATAGATGAGTGAGTAGCGAACGCCGTATTCGATGTGCAGCTTGCTGGTAACGGACCACGCATCCTGGCCGAAGAGTTCGTACATGTTGCCACGGAAGATGGTATAGGCGCGGTTGCCGATTTCCGAATACGAGTCAAAGAGGCCCAGCGCGGCGTTCGCGACCGCGGCGCCCGACGAGGCGTCTACGTAACCCGGCCGCACAAAATTCCCTCCATTGTCGCTGAAAAGGAACTGGCCGTTCTGGGTATTGGTGCAGGTGTTGCAGGCCGAGACGTTGATTTCGTCATTGTTGTTTTCGCCGTCCCACTCCCACAGGCCGCCGAACTTGATGGTGTGATTGCTCTTCACCCAGGAGAAGTTGTCCGAGAGGTCCACGATGGGACCGGCGGAGTGTGACGGATACGGCCCGCCGCTCAACCCGGAGAACTCTGACATATTCACGGTGGGGATGCGGGTCGGGATCAGTTTTTCCGAGATCGGATAGATGTAGGGGAAATTGATACCGACCGTCGTGCGATCCAGGAAGTGCGCCTGGTCCACAGGAATCAGGACCCGGTCATGGCTAACGCTGAACAACAGCTCATTCACCTTGGTGGGACTGAGCACCCAAGTGTAATCGAGGGAGTTGGTAAAGTTCGGCCGGTTGAAGTACTTCGGCGTTATGCCGAAGCCCCCGTCGAGCGGCTGGTATTCCCAAAAGCTGTAGTAGATGCCCCGGTAGCGCAGCCGCTGATTGGGCGTCACGTTCACATCCACAGAAATGGTCTTCTTCTGCTGGCGCTGCGGGTGAGTCGCGTATGCGGTCCAGTTGTTGCTGCCGATGGGTACGGTGAGGTTGGGCGCCGGATAAGCACTCAGGAGGCCGAGGCCGTTGGCGCTGGCGGTTGACCCGGCTGTAACTGCTCCGGGAGAAGGAATGATGTTGCCCGTAAAGGGCAGGCCCGTCTTCGGATCCACGAGCTGCACGGTCTTATGGTAAAAGATGTTATCCGGGTTGAGCAGTTCGCTGAAGTCGCCGTTCCGCATGGCCAACGTCGGAACTTCCTTCGTACTCGAATCGGTGTAATAGTTTCTAGTAAATTCCTGCCCGAAGTACCAGAACACTTTGTCCTTATTGGTATTGAAATGGCCGGGGATATAGAGAGGCCCGCCGATGTTATACCCAAAGTCGTTGTAGTGGTCAGGGGCGGTGAAGGAGGTGGCGGGGTTCGTATTGCGCTGCCAGGTGTTGGCGTTCAAGATGGTGTTGCGAACGTATTCGTAGGCGGCGCCGTGAAATTGCTGAGTGCCGCTCTTGGTGACAATGCGGATCTGGCCGCCGGATGTGCGCCCGTATTCCGCGGCGTAGTCCGCACCAAGGACCTGGACCTCTTCGGTCGAGTCCTCATCGGCGGAGCCCAGGCTGGTGCCGTTGGCGCGCGTCCGTGTAGCAGGCGCGCCGTCATAGGTGATCAGGTTGTTCCAGTTGCGGGAGCCGTTGAAGTGCGACGGGCCCTGGCCAAAATTGAAATTCAAGCCGGCAAGGTTGTTGCCTTGAGCTCCGGGCGCAAGTTGGGCAAGATTCACAGGGTTGCGCCCGTTGAGTTCCAGCGAATCAATCTGCTGCCGCGTGACCAGCTTTTGCACGGCTGCGGATTGGGTTTGCAGGGTTGCTACCTGCGCCGTCACTTGGACCGTTTGTGTCGTTGCGCCCACCTTAAGCACCGCATTGATGGCGAGCCGCGCGCTCGGGTCAAGCTTGTTTGCGTTGGAAACGTATTTCTGAAAGCCCGCCGCCACGGCGGTCATGCTGTAAAGGCCAGGCGGGAGGTTGGGAATGGAGTAAAAGCCGCTTGAGTCAGTCTTCGCCTGACGGTTAAGGCCGCTCTGATTGCTCACGGCGATTGTGGCGCTCGGGACCGTCGCACCCGAGGGGTCTTTAATATATCCCGAAATCGTTCCGAAATCCGACTGCGCCCAAAGCGCCCCAGAAAATAAGAGGCCCAGACACACTGCCGCAATCGCTTTTTTCCAAGCGTTCCTCATGCCGCACTCTTTTCTTGGATTCTTCACTATTGCTATATTACGAACCATGCGCACCTCCAGAGTAAAGTACTTGTTAAAAATCGCGGCTCATTCCGCGCCAGAAAGCTCCTCCCGGAACTCTTGCGCGTCGACCACGCAAACGCCTACTAACCGCTTATGACATGGGCACCTGTGAACCACTGATTGAAATATCACCGCTGACCGCCGCTGTCAAGGGTTTTGTTTGTTTTTTTGGGCCGGTCGCTCATGCCACCCGTCAGGAGTTTTATGACTGGGACGCGGCGCCATTTCTCACCTTCAAATCTGGGCTGAAAGAGAGCGTTGAGTTGATCCAGGGCGGCCTGAGCGCTGGGGGCAGCAATCCGGCAGCACCCAGCTTCCAGTTGTACGACTGTTTTCGCGACTCGAGCTTGAGGGCTCTTCGGAGTGGAGTTCGCCGCCACTGTTGCGGCGCAGAATTTCGGGTTGCTTATTGACAGCCTGGAGCGGGTCCGCCTTTTTAACCGGAACGGATTGCCGCTTCGTGACGATGGAGCGAACTCGTAAAGTCTCGGAATCCACGGGCGGCGGCGCTGGCAAGATGTTGTTTGCAAACATGTTTCGTGATATACATAAGCGGTTATGATGAGAACCCTATCCCGTTATCCGGGGGTGAAAGCTATCTTTGGCTGGCGGAACCAGGGAGGGAGAAAACGATGAAGCGGCGATTGACAACGGCCCAGGCCATCATGGAGTTTTTGAAGCGGCAATATGTCGAACGCGACGGCAGGCAGCATGCGTTCTTTGGGGGCGTCCTGGGCATTTTCGGACACGGCAACGTCGCGGGGATCGGCCAGGCGCTGCAGCAGAATCCCGACTTCCCCTATATCCTGGTCCGCAACGAACAGTCCGCCGTCCATATGGCATCGGGATATGCCAAAATGAGCAACCGCATGCGCGCCTTTGCCTGCACCTCCTCGATCGGGCCAGGGGCAACCAACATGATTACGGGGGCGGCGCTCGCCACCATCAACCGCCTGCCGGTGCTGCTCCTGCCGGGGGATATCTTTGCCCGTCGAAACGTGGCGCCGGTTCTGCAGCAACTGGAGTCGCCGTTCACGCAGGATATCGGCGTCAACGATTGCTTCAAGCCTGTGTCGCGTTACTGGGACCGCATCTACCGCCCCGAGCAGGTTATCACCGCCTTGCCGGAGGCGATGCGGGTGCTGACGTCTCCCTCGGACACCGGAACCGTAACACTGGCGCTGCCGCAGGATGTGCAGACCGAGGCGTATGATTTCCCGGTTGAACTGTTTCGAAGGCGTGTGTGGCTGGTGCGCCGGCCCGAGCCGGATCAAACCTCTTTCGGGTGGGCGCTGAAAGCCATCCGGGCCAGCCATCATCCGCTGATCATCGCCGGGGGCGGCGTGCTTTACAGCGAGGCGAGTGACGCACTGGCGCGCTTCGCCGCTCAGACAGGCATCCCGGTGGGCGAAACCCAGGCGGGAAAGGGCTCTCTGGCCTATGATCATCCGCAGTGCGTAGGAGCGGTAGGCGCAACAGGCACTCTGGCAGCCAATCGGCTGGCCCGCCAGGCGGATCTCGTGATCGGAATCGGCACTCGCTATTCTGATTTCACGACCGCCTCGATGACGGCGTTCCAGAACCCGCAGGTCCGTTTCATCAACATCAACGTCGCCGAATTCGATGCCTGCAAGGTATCGGCGATCCCGTTGATCGCGGATGCGCGCGCGGCTCTTGAAAAGTTGGGAGAAGCGCTCAGCGGCTACCACGTCAGCGCCGATTACGCCTCAGAGATTTCGGATCTTAAGAAAGCTTGGGAAACGGAGGTTGACCGGCTGCTTCACCTGGGCAATCAGCCGCGGCCGGCCCAGAGTGAAGTGATCGGAGCGATCTGGGAAGCTTCATCGCCGCGCGATGTCCTGCTATCGGCGGCGGGCAGCCATCCGGGCGATTTACACAAGCTGTGGCGGACGCGCACGCCCAACGGCTACCACCTTGAATATGGTTATTCCTGCATGGGCTACGAAATTCCCGGGGCGATAGGCGCCAAGATGGCTGATCCCACCCGGGAAGTCTATGTTTTTGTGGGCGACGGAACCTACCTGCTGATGCCCAGCGAGATCGTCACCTCGATCCAGGAGGGGATCAAGCTCACCATCATTCTGGTGGACAATCACGGGTTTGCAAGCATCGGGGGTTTGAGCCAATCCATCGGGAGCGGGGGCTTTGGAACTTACTACCGCGCGCGCTCCGCGGAATCGGGGCAACTGGATGGCAAATACCTGCCGGTGGATTTTGTGGCGAACGCCCGAAGCCTGGGCGCCCACGCCACCAAGGCTAACAGCCTGGCCGAATTCAAGGAAGCGCTGCAGGAAGCGAAGAAGGTCGACCACACCACGGTCATCGTGATTGAGACTGACCGCGGGGTGAACGTACCCAGCTACGACTCCTGGTGGGATGTGGCCATCGCGGAAGTTTCTGAAAGCGAGAGCGTCCGCGCGGC
>Ga0307373_10012814_pt1 | contig 11842 bp, 15 predicted proteins | sample OX2MG_FD_202534 | JGI IMG/M metagenome (GOLD analysis project Ga0307373, IMG submission 202534) | Soil microbial communities from Risofladan, Vaasa, Finland - OX-2 | ecosystem: Environmental > Terrestrial > Soil > Coastal area > Acid sulfate soil | place: Finland: Risofladan, Vaasa | collected...
GAGGCAGGGACGCGCGGCCAGATCCCCAAACTGGAGGAGCAACATGCACGTTGAGTGGCACGGCCAGTCCGCCTTCACCCTCTCTGGCCGGAGGCCAAGGTGTTCATCGACCCCTTCGCCGACATGTCGCCGATGGCCGAGCGCGGGGTCCGTTTCGACTACCCGCCGATCGAAGTCGACGAGGTCGACCTTCTGCTCGTCACCCATGAGCACCTTGACCACAACGGCGTCGAGGCGATCTCCGGCGAGCCGGCGATCCTGCGTTCGACCGCGGGCCGACTCGAGTCTCCGCTCGGCGAGGTGGTGGCGATTGCCTCCGAGCACGACGAAAACGCCGGTACCGAACGCGGCCCCAATACGATTTTCGTCTTCACTCTCGACGGGGTGCGCATCGCGCACTTCGGCGATTTCGGCCAGGCCGGGCTGCGGCCCGAGCAGCGGGCCGCGATCGGCGAGGTCGACATGGTCATCCTCCCGGTCGGCGCCGGGCCGACGATCGGCGAGGCGCAGGCGGCGAGGATCGTCGAGGAGCTGAAGCCGCGCTGGGTGGTGCCGATGCACTACCGCACCGAGCGCATCGGCTTCCTCGAGAGCGAGGAGGAGTTCGTCGATCGGATGCCGCGGGTGCAGAGGCTCGAGTCCCCGAGTTTCGACACCGCCGACCTGGAGCAGGGCGAGGGCCCGTTGACCGTCGTTCCCGCTGCTCCAGCGCCGGCCTAGACCTAGGTCGCGGGGACGCCGGCCGCCGCCCGCGCCCCCGCGTGGGCGGCTTCCTCCAGATCGTCGACGAGCGGCTCCAGCTCGGGCCTGGCGCCGTAGCGTCGCTCCAGCGCCAGGGCGGCCAGCCGATCCGCCAGCCAGGCGTTCTTGGGGAGCAGGGGCCCGTGCAGGTAGGTGCCGATCAGGTTGTCGCGCCGGACTCCCTCGAATCCGTCTTTGCCGTTGTTGCCGAAGCCCTTGACCACCCGGCCCAGGGGGCGGGCGCCCGGCCCGAGGTAGGTGCGCCCGCCATGGTTCTCAAAGCCGGCGATCAGCCGAGGGCCATCGCCCAAGTCGGCGTCGATAGCGACGTTGCCGATCAAGCGCGGGCCCGGCCCGCGCACGGTCTCAAGCTCGACCAGCCCGAGTCCCGCCAGTCTCTCCTCGCCGAGCTGGTAGCTGTGGCCGAGCAGCTGGTAGCCGCCGCAGACCGCGAGGAGGACGGCCCCATCCCCTACCGCCGAAGCCAGCGCCTCTCGCTTGCTGGCGACCATATCCGCGGCGACCATCCGCTGGTCGCGATCCTGTCCGCCGCCGATGTAAATGAGGTCGTGGGCGGCAGGGTCGAAGCGCTCTCCGGGTCCAGCGGCAGCGTAGGAGAACCGGATGCCGCGCCACTCACAACGGCGCTGAAGGAAGATGATGTTGCCACGATCAGCGTAGATGTTCATCTGATCCGGATAGAGGGCCAGCAGCCGCAGCTCCATCACCTCACCGCCTCCAGCAGGACGACCGTGGAGCCAACGTGGGCCTCGGTTGCGCCAACCTGGCGCCGGCCGGCGGGCGCCAGCCCCGCCTGAACTCCCTCGCGCTCCAGAGTCGCGGCGCTGAGCCGCCCCAGACTGACCAGATCGACCTCCTGACCCCGCTCACCGGCGGGTGAGAGCGCCTGGCGCAGCCGCCGAACGACGATCGAGCCGGCCTCCAGGCCGATCTCTATGGGCAAGCTCGTAAAGACCCACCCGTCGACCTCGCGCACGTCGGGAGAGGGCACACCCGCCCCGCCGGCTCCAACTTCCTCCACGATTGCCAACGCGACCCTCCCGCCGGGCCGCAGATGCCCGGCTGCGCAGCGCAGACAATCAATCCGCTCCTGCGCCCCGGCGAAGAGCTGCACCAGCTGCATCGGCGCGAGCACCAAGCCGAACTCCCGTCCCAGCTCAAAACTCCGGGCATCGCCAAGCGCCAGATCCACCCCCAGGCCGACCGCCCGCTGGCGGAATGCGGCGAGCAGCGCAGCATCGGCGTCAAGCCCGGTCACCCTGTGGCCCCTGCTCGCCAGATGCAGTCCAACCCGGCCGGTCCCGCAGCCCAGGTCGAGAACCTCCCCCTGGGCCTGGTCGGCCAGCTCGCGCCACAGCGCCAGGTCCGCCGAATAGGTCCCGCACTCGGCATCGTGCCAGGCAACGGAGCCGCGGGGGATCGGAGCGGTGGCGTCGGGCTCGGGGGCCCCGAGAAGGCCCTCGCCCACAGCAACCGCCCGCCCCCGGAGACCGAGCTCCCCGGCGCGAGGCTGCCGTCCCTCTGCGGTCACCGCCAGAACTCCTTGGCCAACCCGCGCCCGGCAAGCAGCTTGCGCAGCTCGAGCAGGGCGGTGTAGGTGGGCAGGGCGAAGAGCCGACGCTCGGCCCCGGCGACGGCGCGGTCGAGTGAGGCCTCGATATCTGGCTCGACCTCGATCCGGCCCTGATCCCACCCGGCGTACTTCAGTCGTAGCGCCATCTCCGCGGCCCGCGTTCCCGCGCAGATTACCCGCCCCACGGCCCCCCCAAGCAACTCGAAGTCAGCGTCCCAGATCCAGGAGACGTCTCGCCCGTCGGCGATTCGGTCGTTGAGGGCGATCCAGAGGTCCAGCTCCCCGCTGCCCGCCTCCTGGCGCAGCGTGCGCAGGACCTCGTTGGCGCCGGCCGGGTTCTTGATCAGCAGGATTGAGACCGCAACGGGGCCAACATCGATCGTCTCGACCCGGCCAAACGCGGCGCGCATCTTGCCCAGGGCGGTGGAGATCCGCTCGGGGACGACGCCGAGCTCGAGCCCCGCCGCAATCGCCGCCAGCGCGTTGTAGACGTTATAGAGACCGGGGAAGGGGAGCTCGAGGCCCAGCTCGCCCGCCGGGGTGCGGACCTCGACCCGCGATCCACTCATGCCCCGCAGCTCGATCTTGGTCGCCGCAATCTGGGGCAGCGGACGGCCGGCGCCGCAGTGAGGGCAGGAGTAGTGACCGAGATGGCCGACGAAGGCGCGCTCGTAGGCGTAGGGGTGGCCGCAGCGGCGGCAGTGCTTGGCGTCGAAGGCATGCTGGAACTCGCCCACCGCCTGGCCCGGGTCCTCGATCCCGAAGTAGACCACGCCCGGCCGGGGGCGCTCCTCGGCGTCGCGCCCGAGGTCGGCGATCAGAGGGTCATCGGCGTTGAGCACAAAGCGCATCGATCCGGCCCGCTCGGTGACCATCCTCGCCCACTCATCGGCAAGCGCCTCCGTCTCCCCGTAGCGGTCGAGCTGGTCGCGGAAGAGGTTGCCCAGCACGATCAGCGAGGGCCGGAGTTGCGCCGTGACCCGGGGCAGCCAGGCCTCGTCGACCTCGAACAGCCCCTCGTGCCCGCCCTGTTCCAGCAGCGCGGTGGCGACTCCCCAGGTCATGTTCGAGCCGGCTCGGTTGTGGACCGGCTGGCGCCCATCGGCGGCGAGGACGGCGGCGATCATCGCGGTCGTCGTCGTCTTGCCGTTGGTCGCGCTGACGATCGTCGTGCCGCGGTCAAGCCGGACCCCCAGCCGGGCGATCGCCTCCGGCTCGAGGCGCAGCAGAGCCCGACCCGGGAGGGTCGTCCCTCCGCCGCGCCCGCTGGCGCGACTGGCGGCACCAATGGCGCGCGCCGCCGCCACCTTCGCCCCGAACAGCGCGCCGTTACTCACCCGGCGGGGCCAGCACGCCCAACGCGCGCGGAAGCAGGCGCAGCGAGGCGGGCAGGTCGGTCAGATGCTCGCCGTCGGCGTAAACAGCGAGCGGCCGACTGGCGCTCAACTCCAATCGCGGGGTGCGAAAGATACGCACCTCATCCTCCTCGACGTGGGTGCCTTTGAACACCTTGGGCAGGTTACCCAGGAACTTCAGCTTGCCCACCTCGCCGATCGTGACGACGTCGAATTCGCCATCGGCCAGGTCGGCGGCCGGGGCGATGAACATCCCGCCGCCGTAGGCCCTGCTGTTGGCGGCCGAGACCGAGTAGCCGCTGAAGCGGATGCGCTCCTCGCCGGCCACCAGCGTGAAGCGCACCGGCTTCCAACGGGCCAGGGTGCGCAGCGCGGCCAAGATGTAGACCAGGTTGCCGCCCAGGCGCGAGTCGTTGGCGGTCCGGTTGGCCTCGGACTCAAACCCGGCGCTGGCGATACCGAGGAAGCGTCGCCCATTCGCCTCACCGACGTCGATCACTCGGATATGTCCGGCGGCGATCGTCTCCACCGCCCCCTCGGGCTCCGTGGGGACCTCGAGTACCCGCGCCAGGTCGTTACCGCGGCCGGCGGGGACGATTCCGAGCGGGGTCTCGGCGCCGGCCATCGCGCCGCCGACGGCCCCCACCAGGCCGTCGCCGCTCATCACCACCGGCACCTCACCCGCCTCGATCGCCAACAGCGCCTGCTCGACGCCGTGCTCGAGGCCGCGCGTCAGCTGCGCCCTGAACTCGATCCTGCGCGCGTCCAGTGCGGCCTCCACCCTGGGCAGCAACTTCAGCGTCCCACCCCCGGCCGAGGAGGGGTTGACCAGCAGCGCCAGGGGCATACCGTCGATCGCCATCATCGATGCTGGCAGCCTAGGTGGGTGCCGCCCCGGGGGTCGCCGTCGCGAAGGCGCCCGACCAAAAAGTTGCCGTCGCCCGCCGTGGCGGCGTCGACCTGATCGATTCCGTGGCGCTCAAGCCGCCGCCGCAGGCGCGCTGGGCTCTGGGCAAAGAGCCCGCCCGGGGGGGCCGAGCGAGCGAGGATCAGGTGCCCGCCCGGGCGCAGCACGCGGGCTATCTCGCCAATCGAGGGGCGCGCGTCGAGCTGGGCGACCAGGTCGAACAGATCGTCGGGGTAGGGGAGAGACGCCGCCCTACCGACCTTGAAGGCGATGCGACCCTCGGGATCGAGCCCGACTCTGGCGGTAGCGGCCCGGACAGCTGCCTCCGAGGGGTCGACGCCGCGCAGCCGGGTTCGGGGGAACTCTCGGGCGAGGAAGAGCACCGCTTCGCCCTCTCCACAACCTATGACCAGGGCTCGCTCGGGGGAGCGAGGGACCCGCAATGCGGCGGCAGCCAGCGGCGTGAGAGGGGGCGTGGACAGGCCTCGATGATCGCAAGTGGGCGCGGCTGGGTTGCGATCATCTAGTCTTCCGCGCCGATGGAGGAGCAGAGCTTCGATCGCCGCCTGGTCATTCTCGCCGTCTTCGCCCTGGTCGCCGCCGCGATCGTGGCGGCGATCCTGATCGGCCGCAACAGCGGTGGCACGAACACGGCCAGCGTCGCCGGCTGCAAGCAGGTGGAAGCGCCGCAGCCCAAGCAGGTGAGCCTGAAGGCGCCCAAGCAGACGGTGAAGCCGGGCGAAAAGTTGACCGCAGTGGTGAAGACCAGCTGCGGGACTTTCGACATTGCGCTGAGCACGAAGCTGGCGCCCAAGACGACCAACTCCTTTGCCTACCTCGCCAGGCAGGGCCTCTACAACGACCTCACCTTCCATCGGATATTGAAAGAATTCGTGATCCAGGGCGGCGATCCACTCGGAACCGGCGCCGGCGGTCCCGGTTACACGGTGGTCGAGAAGCCCCCGGCGCACCTCGCCTACTCCCCGGGGACGGTGGCGATGGCCAAGAGTTCGAGCCAGCCGCCGGGTGCCTCCGGCAGCCAGTTCTTCGTCGTTACCGGCTCAAAAGGGGCCGGCCTGCCGCCCGAATACGCCCTGGTCGGAAAGGTCAGCAAGGGCTTGGAAGTGGTCGCTCGGATCGGCGAAGTGCCAGTCAGCACTGGAGAAGCTGGAACACCCAAACAGACGATCCTGATCGAAAAGATGACGATCGAAAAGGGCTAGGCATGGCCAAGGTCGACCTCGGAGACCGAGCACCCGATATTGAACTGCCCGGAACCGGGGCCAAGACCTACCGGCTCGCCGACTACCGCGGACGCAAGGTGATCCTGGCCTTCTATCCGGGCGATTTCACCGCGGTCTGCACCAAGCAGTTCTGCTCCTACCGAGACGAGAGCGAGCGGCTGGACAAGCTTGGCGCCCAGGTGCTCGGGATCTCTCCCCAGTCCGTCGATTCGCACGAGCGCTTCACCGAGGAGAAGCGCCTCAACGTGCCGTTGCTGGCCGACGAGGACCGCCGGGTTGCACGCGCCTACGGGGTCCTGGCCGGGCCGATGGTGCGCCGGGCGATCTTCATCGTCGACGAGGAGGGGATCGTCCGCCACCGCAAGGTGACGCTGGTCGGCCTCAGCTTCGAGACCGTCGACGATCTGGAAAGCGCTCTCGCCTCGCTGTCCTGATGCCGGCGGCGGGCGAGCCGACCCCCTTTGCCGTCGGTGAGAGCCCCGAGATCCGCGGCGAGAGGGTGGGGGAGGGGGCGCCCGTCGTCCTCTGCCACGGGATCACGGCGACCAGGCGCTACGTCCTCCACGGCTCGCGGGCGCTGGAGCGCGCCGGCCACGCGGTCGTGGCCTACGACGCACGCGGGCATGGCGATTCTGACCCCGCGCCGGAGGGCCAGGGTTATGGATACCCGGAGATGGTCGGCGACCTCGAGGCCGTGGTGGCGAGCACGGTCGGGGAGGGGCGGTTTGCCTTGGTCGGTCACTCGATGGGGTCCCACACGGCGCTGGCCTACGCCCTGCGCCACCCCGAGCGGGTGGCGGGCCTGGTCGTGATCGGCCCCGTCTACGCGGGCGCGATTGAGGCCGACGCGCTCGCTTACTGGGACGGGCTCGCCGACTCGCTCAAGGAGGGGGGAATCGAGGGCTTCGTCGACTACATCGAGCGGGAGCAAGGGATCGATCCGGCCTGGCGCGAGACCGTGCTGCGCTTCACCCGCGCCCGGATGCGGCTTCATCGCAACCTCGGGGCGCTGGTCGATGCCCTGCGCCAGGTGCCGCGCTCAGCGCCCTTTGAGTCGATGCGCTCACTTGAGGGGCTCGACCTGCCGGCCCTGGTCATCGCCAGCCACGACGCCGCCGACCCCGGTCACCCCTATGCGGTGGCCGCTGCCTACGCTGAGCGGCTGCCCCGGGCCCGGCTGATCGCCGAGTCCGAGGGGGAGTCGCCCCTCGCCTGGCAGGGCGGCGGGCTCTCGCGCGAGATCGCCGCCTTCTGCGCGCAGTCCGAGGTCGCGGAGCGCTTTGACTAGCGTCCGCCGATCGATGGCGAGGAAGGCACGGGCCAACGGGAGGCAGGCCAGGCTGGCGGCGACGCTGGCGCTGGCGGCGCTTTTGTTCGCGGCTCCCCCGGCCCTGGCGAAGGGGGGCAACCCCGACTACAGCTCGGTGATCCGGCGGGTGACCCCGCGGGTCTCCGGAGTCGGCTTCCGGGTCCTCGAACACGGCAATCGGATGCGGCTGCGCGACCGCCACGGCAACGCGGTGACGCTCTACGGCTATGAGCATGAGCCGTATGCGCGCATCCTCAGAAGCGGGATCGTGCAGGTGAACGTGCGCTCGCCGGCGACCTACCTGAACCGCAACCTCCTTGCCGCCGTGGACGTGCCGGCCTTCGCCAACGCCCTGGCGCCCCCGCGCTGGAGCACCGTCGGCCATTCGGGCACCTTCACCTGGATCGACCACCGCACCCACTGGATGCCAGCCGGACTCCCGCCCCAGGTCAGCGACGAAGGCCGCAGGACGAAGGTCCTCAACTACCGCATTCCGGTCCAGATCAACGGCCGCCGGGGCGCGATCGAGGGCACCCTGTTCTGGGTTGGGATCCCGGGTCCATCGACCGACCGGCTGATCGCTGCCGTGGCTGTGTTCTTGATCGCCGGCACCGCCCTGGTGTTACTCTCGCGTCGGCGTCGCAGACCCACCGGCGGTGCCCGGCGGGGTGGTGAACCGACCCGGGAGGCCTGGTAGCGCAGCGAGCCATCGCCCGGTCCCGTACCTTTCGATGTCTATGAAGCCCCCAACCGAGTTCACCCTGCGCCGGGCGATTGCCGCGATTGCCGCAATCGGGATCGGCGTCGCCACCTACATCACGATCGCCGACTCCAGCGGGGGGGCACCGGCATGCCTCGCCGGGGGAGGGGGATGCCAGACGGTCGCCAGCAGCTCCTACTCGCATATTGTCGGGGTCAACGTCGCCGTGTTCGGGATTCTCGGATATGTGCTGCTGCTCGGAACCGCGTTCGTGCAAGGCGACGCCGGCCGCTTTTCCGGCTTCATCTTCGCCCTGTTCGGCTTCAGCTTCAGCGTCTACCTGACCTATCTCGAGCTGTTCAGGATCCATGCGATCTGCCAGTGGTGCGTGGGGAGCGCCGTCGTGATGACGACTCTCTTCGCCCTCAACGCCACCCGCCTCGTCGCCTACGGAGGGACCGAAGACGATGCCCCAGGCAGCGGGCGGGCGCCAATTCCAACTCAACCGGAGGATGCATGAGCAATAAGCGGGAGCAGGAGAGAGAGCGACTTCGTGCCCACCGTCTCGAACGCGAGCAGGCCGAGACTCAGGCCAACGCGCGCCGTCGGCGCCTAGTCCAGCTCGGCAGCGGGGCGGTATTTCTGGCGGTCGTCGTCGTCGCGGTGCTGATCGTCGTCAGCGGCAACCAGAACTCCGGCGGCAGCGGCGAAGTCGTCGACGTCGGTCTCGTGGACAAGATGGTGGGCGGCATCCCGCAAAGCGGCACGACGCTCGGGAACCCGAAGGCCAAGGTCACCGTGTACGAGTACGGAGACCTCCAGTGCCCGGTCTGCAAAGCCTATTCCGAACAGGTGCTGCCGCAGATCATCGAAGGCCAGATCCGCGAAGGCAAGGCCAAGATCGAATTCCGTAACTTCACGATCATCGGCCCGCAGTCCAAGCCAGCCGGGGCGGCCGCGCTCGCTGCGGGTAAACAGGGGCGTGGCTGGAACTACATCGACATCTTCTATCGCAACCAGGGTGCGGAGGCCTCGGGGTATGCGACCGAAGCGTTCCTGACCACGATCGCCAAAGCCGCTGGGATCAAGAACCTGGCCCAGTGGAACACGGACCGCAAAAGCAAGGCCCTGACGGACAAAGTGTCAGCCACGACCGCCGAGGCGGAAAACCTCGGCTTCACCGGTACGCCCTCCTTCGCGGTCACCGGCCCCAAGAGCCACGGGCTGAACACTCTGGGCACTCCGGGCTCGGCCGAAGCGATCGAAGCGGCGATCAAGAAGGCCAGCTAGGCGAAAAACGCGGTCGCCGAAGCTCCCGCGGGATCAGCCCTGCAGGAGCTTCGGCAGATCGTGGATGATTTCGCTGGGCCCGAAGTCGTTGGAGTAGATGGTCATCAGCTTGCCGCTGGCGCTCACCCCGTAGACGAGAGCCGTGTGGGCAATCAGGTCAGGATTGCCGGCGTCGCGGGTGGTGCCAACGTTCCAGCTTTTCCAGACCGGCGCCAGTTCGCCGACGCTGCCGGTCAGGAACTTCATCCGCCCGGTCATCGCGTGCGCCTTGAGGAAGGCGGCGACGGTCTGCGGGGTGTCGCCCTTCGGGTCGACGGAGATGGCGACAATCTGCACCTGCCTGGCCCGTTGGGGGCCGAGCTTTTCCAGGGTGTTGTGCAGCTGGCTGGTGATCAGCGGGCAGATGTCGGGGCAGTGCGTGTAGAGGAAGGTGACCAGCACGGCCTTGCCTCGGTAGGCGGTGAGGCTGACCGGTTCGCCGAGGTAATTGCGCAGCCCTCCGAACGACGGCGCCGGTTTGATCGGTTCCAATACCTGTCCGTCGAACCCGGTCACCGCCTTGCTCTGCACGTTCCCCGGCAGCGACTGGGCCGAGCGGCTGCTGACGATCAGCAGGGTCATGCTGCCGACGATCGCAACGAGTGCCACCAGCGGCAGGAGGATGGAGAGCGGAACCCCCCTTGACCACCGCCGCCTGGCGGGCGGATGCTTGGTTTTCGGCTCGTCGTCGGGGGTCACGGGTGCGCTCCTTCCCCGGAATTGTGCCCGGCTCGCGCCCTACCCGCCGGGGCGCTGGCCATGCGGGCAAGGCGCTCACGCAGTTCGGCGCCGCGTCCGGCGGCCACCGCCCGCGTGGCGCGCGCCTCGGTCAGCTCGAGCTTGTTTTCGTAGGCGAAGTCCATCAGGCTCTGGCGCTCTTCGCCTTCCTTGGCGGCCTTGATGAAGAGCCAGGCGAGCATGCCGATCGTGAGCAGGCTCTCCTCGACCATCATCACCGCGCCGGCCATGCTCTGATCCCCCAGGGGTGAGATGTGGAAGCGCGCATCGCCGGCGATGTAGTAGGGGTAGAAGACCGTCCCGCTCCACATGAAGATGTTTCCCAGCACGGTTCCCATCAGGCGGACGATGACGATGTATATGAGCTTCGCCCCGTTGCCGAACCAGGCCGGCCGCGGGAACGGTCCGAGCAGGGCCATCCACATCGCCATGCCGAAGGCGATGAAGGTCGCGTGCTCCAGCCCATGGATCAGATCGTTGCGAAGCGCCGCTTCGTAGAGGAAGGGAATGTGCCAGAGGTAGAAGTTGATCGCCCAGACCGGCAGGGCGACAAGCGGGTGGGTCAGCACACGCAGGCGATCAATTGCCTTGATCCGCAGCAGCGGCGCCAGCATCGGGACCGTGAGGCCGAGGACCAAAAGCAGCGCGCCGATGTCGCCCAGCAGCAGATGCTCGATCATGTGCGCGGTCAACAGTTCGTCGCTGAGACCGCCGATCGGCGCGCTGAGCGCGATCGCGCAGACCACCAGTCCCGCCGCGAAGCAGGCCCGGCGCCAGCCCGCCACCGAGCGCCCCTCGCTGGCAAGGGTTCTGGTCCGCTGGCGATAGGGCAGCCAGTAGGCGAGGGCGAGGAGGGGAAGCGTCACGCCCTGGGCGACGCTGTAGTGGGAGAGCGTTCCGGGCCGGGTGAGAGCCAGGAGAGCCACTCCGCCGAGGGAGAGCAATCCGCCGGTGGGGTCTAGGGCCCCGCGGGGGCGCCGCCGCCGCCCGAGTCGCGCTTGCGATCGCGCCTGCCGTTGAGCCACACCCAGCCGCCGAGCAGAAGAACCGGCGCGAAGAAGATCGCCGAGGTGTACCAATGTCTCAGGCAGGCGAGGACTACCAAGGCCCCGGATTCTACCCCTGCCGCCGCCTCAAGGGCCACCCCAGGCCGAGCGGCCTGGGGTGGACCCAGGGCCGACTGAATCGACCCCCCTCAGGCGGCGGGTCAACGCTGGCGCAGGAGGACGCGAAAGTCCTGGGCAAGGTCGTCGGGCTTGAACGGGCTGCTGGCGTCGAAGAGAACCCGCACCCGGCCGCGGCCGTCCACCAGCCAGATGTACCCGAGGCGCGCCGTCTGCGGATTGTCGGGGATCAGGGGGCTGGCTTCGTAGTGGCTCCAGATCGGCTGCAGCTGGGACTCGGCGCCGATCACGTAGTGGAAGTTGGGGGGCTCACGATGGCGCAGGAGGAAGGCGCGCACGGCCGCCGGGGTGTCCCCGCGCGGATCGACGCTGACGCTGACCACGGCCACCCGCCGCGCCTGCGGCCCGAGGGCGGCCAGGGATTCGCGCAACTCTTCGGCGATCAGCTGGCACAGCGGACCGCAATTTGCGTAGGCGAAGACCACGGCGTAGGGGCGCCCCCTCCAGGCGGCGGTGTCGAGATGCGCACCGCTGGCTTCCCCCAGGCGGATCGGCGGGGCCGGGCGAGCGGAGATCGCCGCCGGTATCTGAGTGGCGTCGAGGAAGCGACCGATCCGGTGCCCGGGGGTCGGTTCGGTGGTCTGCGCGCAGCCCGCGAGAAGCAGCGCCGCCAGCGCGGTGGGGAGGAGGGGGGGCGCCCTCACACCGCCACCGCCGAGAGCAGCCAGAGGCCGAGGCAGGTGAAGCCGACCATGATCACCAGCATCCAGTACTGCGAGCGCACCGCCTCGCGGGGGTTGC
>Ga0307373_10012816_pt1 | contig 11839 bp, 10 predicted proteins | sample OX2MG_FD_202534 | JGI IMG/M metagenome (GOLD analysis project Ga0307373, IMG submission 202534) | Soil microbial communities from Risofladan, Vaasa, Finland - OX-2 | ecosystem: Environmental > Terrestrial > Soil > Coastal area > Acid sulfate soil | place: Finland: Risofladan, Vaasa | collected...
AAAAGGTATTTTGCCCGTTTCGCCGAACACCCTTCACGCTTATTTGAGCGCGATTCTCATGGGCCTCAAAGGCATGCAGGTCGAGGAAAACGCCAAGCACCTTCAAGCCGGACTTGCCGGTTTGCAGAGCCAACTCGATTCATTCGCCAAAGTTTACGACACGCTGGGCGGCCATCTTCGCCACGCGCAGCAGTGCTACGACGAAGCCGATCGCAAGCTCGATCGCACGCGCGGCCATCTCGAGCAGATGGCGCAGGGCAGCCTGCCGGAAGCGCAGTTGCCGCTAAAAGCGCTCGAGCCTGCGTCCAAAGATTAATACCCCGCGTTCGCGCGGCTCATGGCCCGCTCAGTGCTTCGCCCGCTGCGTGAACGAGCGCCTGCAAATCCCCCGTAACGCTCGCATCGCGTATTTTTGTAAATTCTTGTCGCGCCCCGCGAATATCCGGATTCCGACGCCGAAGTTTCTTCAAAACAGTTTCGATTTGGCGTTTTTCGCCGCCTGCGGCAATCTTTTCCGCCGCTTGCAGAAAATCCCGCGCCGCTTGGACGTTCGCCGATTCTGCTTCTGGCACCAGCGTCACCGCATACGAAAATTCTCCCGCGCGTATCCCCTTCACTTCGATCGTCGCGGAATTGTCTGCTCCGCCGTGAGTCCGCAATTGCTCCCGATCTCCGTGCCTGAATCCCACAATCCCTGGACTCATATTCTGCACATCCAGTTCGACCGGCTGCGTCGTCCCGCTCACGCGCAGAACGAGCTGCTCTTTCTTTCCCGGTCTCACTCCGTCGCGAATCGTATCCGGCCGCACATTCACCAGCATGATCCCTGTCGACACTTCGGACGCGCCCGTCCTCACGGCAAGTTGGGCGCTTCCCGGCGCGGTCTTTGACGATACGAGAATCACAAGCTCCATCGGCGAAGCCGCGAGCACGAATGCTGACTTTCCATCCAGCTCCACTCGATTTCGATCCGCGTTGCCAGAAAAGCCCTTTCCGTCAATCGGGAAGCTATCCTTGAGCGCGGCAATCGCAGACGCTCTGGTGATCTCCAATTTCTCCGCGTCCGACTGCCGCACCACATCCGCGGCGGCGCGTATTTCCGTTCCCGGAATCCGCGCGATCAGGATCCCCGCGTCCGGCGGCCCTAGAAAATGGGCGCGCCCGCTTTCGTCCGTCGTCACCCGTTCGCCATCTGACAGCATTAATTTCATTCCCTCCGCCACGCGCCCGTCTGGCAATAGCACGGCTAATGTCGCGGGCTGCCCGGCAACCAGTTCGAGTGGCAGCACGATTTGTTTTGCCGAAGATTGCACCGGCGGTTGCGTACCCGGCGTCGCGACAATCCGAAGCCCAGCAATCAGCAGCAAAGATGCGGCACACACTCCGCGTGTCATGGCGTGATTCTATCGTGACTCGCCTCGGCGGTCGAATGCCTGTGTGCCACCGAGTCCTAAGCTAAGAGTCCTTCTGTGGCATCTAGCGCAAATTTTCAAGTGTGCAAGAGCACTTGACGCAACTTCGTGCAATTTACGCTCGTGTTCCAGCAAAAAATGCCTCATCTGCCTGGAATTACATTGTGGGCCGACATGCCCACACGCGAGCCCGGTTGCGGTGTGTTTAGTCCGATTCCTGCAGGGTTTTGAGATGCGATTCAAGCGAGGCAACATACTGACGCTCGGCTTCGAGCTCAGCTTGAAGCTTTTTTACGAGCATTTCGAAGCGTTGAATCTCGAAGCGAAGCTTCTGGACTTCGGCGGCGAGGCCGTTCCCGCTTAGACGCACGGATGCGGACGAAGATGCTCCCCAATGTTCCGGCCCGGATGGCTTTTGCGATGCAATCGAGGCAGGCGGGCGCACATTCGTTACAGAATGCGCCTGAGGCGAGGCGAAAATTCCAGAGAGAGTGTTCTCTGCGGGACGCGGCGCTTCGGAAACACGTGAAGGGGCCTCCGGCGGAACCGCCGCAGGTTTCGGATTTAGAAGATTCTTGACGCGAGCGATCAGTTCCTGTGGCTGAAACGGTTTGCGAATGAGTTCATCGGCTTGAACCGCGATGGCTTTTTCCGCAACCGTGCGATTCACAACGCCAGACATTAAAACGACGGGAGTCTTGCGAAGTTCCGGATTCTGTTTGATGAATTGGCAAATTTCATAGCCGTCTTTGTCGGGCATGATGACGTCGGTAATGACGACGTCAGGAGCGTTTTCAGCGAACAGCGCCAGCGCGGATGCGCCATCATGGCAGGTGATGACGTTAATCGACTCGCGCCGAAAAGCGATTTTGATGACTTCGCGCATCGTGGCGCTGTCATCGATGAAATACACCGTAGGAACGCGCTCGACGGGAAGAATCACAGTTTCGCTCATTGGCGCTCCGACTCTGATTTGCTAGGTACGATTTCGATGCGTACAGCGTGGGGCGCAATGGAGGGCGGCACCAATGGCGCATGCTCGCCCACGCCGTCAAGCAAATCTGATGCATTTTCGCCATCGTTCTGTGCCGCTTCATCGAGCTCACGCATAGCGTCCAGCATAAGATCGGTGGAAGAACGAAGCACTGTGCGGTGAGCCGCAGTCACGCCGTAAACGAACTTGTAAATGCCTTTGCCGGCTCCTTCACAAGATTTGAGGATGTGGATGACGGCCTCGTCCCCAAAAAGCGATCCGCATTCAGCGTGCGAAAGCTCACCAGCATCAAAGTAAATAACACCGTCGGTATCTCCGGAATTGATGTTGAGAGCGCCGGTTTGACGCGCTTGATTGAGCATTTGAATCACGCCGGGCAAATCGAGACGGGAAAGATCGCCCGTCAATGTTGTAATTGCGCTCGGCACCATTTGCGTGGGCTGAAAACCTTCCAGCCGGCTGAGAAGGAAGGCGCGGACGTGAGCGGCAATGTCTTCAGGTCCGCGCCGGCGGTCGACATAATCGTCGCAGCCGCGGCGAAATGCCTCCATGAGCGCCTGATCGCCGCCATTGCCGACAGCGATCAGCGGAATGTTGGCTGTTTTCGCGTCTGCGTGAAGCAATGGCGCGATTTCGTAAGCGTTCATTTCGCGGAGATTTGTGGCGCACAGAATGACGGCAGGCGTGTTCCATTCGAGCATCGTCAATGAGTAGGCCGCTTGCGAACTCGTCAGCACTTCGAAACCTTCCTTTTTCAATGCATCACTGAGTCTTCGGGAAAAATAGACATTGCTGTCAATGAGCAAAACCTTCGGCTGACCAACCGCGGTGCTCATGATGCCGACTCCGCTGCACTCGCATCCAGCGACGGTCGGTGTTCGTCGATGAGTTTCGCTAAATCCAAAATCTCAAGGCGCTCCTCGGCAACCTGGAGGAAGCCCGTAATATGTGGCGCTTCGCTGGCGGTGAGCGCGTCGACAGGCAGAATTTCTTCCGCGCTAGCGAGTTCGCATTCTCCCGCAACCGGAATCGCGCACCAATCGAATGTGCCGCCGGCTCGCCATTCCACAATCAGGTAAAAGCGGCCAACGGCCGCGCTCGTTTCACTTAACAGACGGCTCAGATCACAAACGGGAATGGTGCGGCCCCGACGCACTATCACGCCGGAAATCCAAGGCGTGCGATGCGGAAAGGTTTGAAGTTTGCCTGGCGCGACCAACTCGATGACTGACTCAGCCGGAAATGAAACGCTGCGGCCTCCGAGGGGCAAAATCACGAAAGATTTCCGTTGCGCGGCTGCAGGGATGGTCATCGGAGAGCAACTCCCTGAGCTTCGTTTTGAGCAGAAGCGGCTTCGGATTGAACGGGATCCACGATAGAGTCGTCAAGAGCATCCAGTTGGGCGAACTGCCGCTCGGTTAAAAATCCCGAAGCACTCAGCACGGGAACAACGCTCTCGCCGATTAGCGTTAGCCCTCGATACCACGCGCGCTCGGGACCCGAAAAGGATTGCGGAAGGGCCGTGAGGCGTGACATGGTTTCCATGCGATCAATCTGGTCAACCAAAACAGCGGCACGGAAATTGCGCAGAACGAGAACGAGCGTAGGACGCGATGCAGGTAAACCAAAGTGCTTGCTTGCGTTTACGACATAATACAATGTGCGTCCGCGGCGGAGACGATAGCGAACTTGCGGCATGTCTTTCCCGACGATTTCCGATGCAGCAGCGGAAATGCTATCCGTGCTGCGGATTTCGTGGATAGCGCTGGCAGCGATTGCAAACATTTGTTCCGCGACCACAAAAAGGATAACGGGCTCCGAGCGCTCGCGCCGGCGCGGCGGTTGTAATTGGCCGCACACGATCTTCATCGGAGGACCGTCTGCGCCAAGCGTGCGATTTGACGAACGTGTTTGTCGAGCACGGAGAAGATTTGATCGAGAGGCAGAACTTGATTCACGGCTCCGGTCTTGATGGCCTCGGCGGGCATTCCGAAAATCACGGAGGTAGCTTCATCCTGGGCGATGACAAAGCCGCCCGCGGCGCGAATCGCCTGAGCGCCACGCGAGGCATCGTTGCCCATACCGGTGAGAACCACTCCCGTCGCCATTGAGCCAGCCCAATTGGCCGCCGTCTCCATGGTCAGGTCGGCGCAGGGACGGTAACCGGAAATGCGTGGGACATCATCAAGAACGATTTGGCCGAGAGATGAAATGCGCAAATGATGAGAGCCGGGGCAAACATAAAGAATACGTTGGCGCAAAACTTCGTTTGTCTGGGCTTGCTTGACTTCGATCTCGGTGACGTCAGCGAGCTGAATGGCATACTGACTTGTAAAGTTTGCAGGCATGTGCTGCACAAGCACGACAGCGGCTGGAAAATCCGCGGGGAAGGCTTCCGCCAGACGCATAACGGTGGCAGGGCCTCCGGTGGAGGCCGCAATCACCACGACCGGAAAGCGATTCCCTGTTCCGCCGCTATCCGAGGCTTCGTCTGAGTTCGCGGGACCCGCAGGTGCGTGATGCGCGCCGGCTGCATGATGCTTCGGACGCGCCGCCGTGCGAATGACGCGAACCTTTGCCGCCATTTTCAACTTGCGATTGAGATCGTCCGCGACGGATTTCATGTCAAGGTCGACGCCGCTCGAAGGCTTGGAGACAAAATCGATCGCGCCAAGCTCGAGGGCAATGAGCGTGCTGGCTGCTCCTTCGCGCGATTCGGAACTGACAACGACGATGGGACGGGGATTCTGCGACATGATGTGCTCAGTGGCCTGAAGCCCGTCCATGTGCGGCATATTAATGTCCATCGTTATCACGTCGGGCTTAAGTGACTCGGCCATGGATATTGCTTCGTGGCCGTCTTTTGCTTGGCCGGCGACTTCCATTAGAGGATCGGCGGCGATGATTCCGTGCAACACTTTGCGCATGAATGCGGAATCGTCCACGATGAGGACACGGAGTTTTTTTATCGTCGCGTTCATAGGCTAGGCAACTGGAACCAGCCGACGGTGCGTTCCAGCTTTCTCCAAACCGAAAATTTTGGCTACGGCGGCCAGCAACTGCTCTTCCTGAACTGGCTTGGTCAAGAACTCAGCTGCTCCCTCTTTTAATGCACGATCCCGATGCTTGGCGCCGGCACGTGAAGTGACGACCATGAATGGAATGCGGCGTGTGTCCGGGTTCTGACGGAGGTGAGTCATTAGCTCGTATCCGTTCATGCGCGGCATTTCGAGGTCCGTGACGATCAAATGCGCGCCTGACTGCGCGACGATTTCGGCTGCTTCCAGGCCGTCGGATGCGAGACGGACACAATATCCAGCCTTCTCCAACATGCGTGCAACGAATTTGCGAACGCTAATGGAGTCGTCCGCAACGATGACAACGCGGTCGTCGTGAACTTCATCGATCGCTTCCGCGGGAATACTGCCTGATGCCACAGCGGCAGCGCCGGGAGCAAAAACTCTGGCCGCTGCGGCCGTCGCCGCCACGGAGGCGTGCTCAGTCAGTTCCTGCATGGCAAGACGATGCAAGTCGAGCAGCAAAATGAGGCTGCCGTCGGGAGCGATACTCGCTCCGGGAAAGAGCTTCACATTGCGAAGGAATTCGCCGAGATTCTTGATGACGACTTCGTCCTTGCGCAGTACCTCTTCCACAACGACGCCCACGCGGTGCCCTGACACATTCACAATGACCATGCGGAAATAGCCGCCCGCGGTCTCGAGCAGCGGAAGGCCGAGACGGGCGTCGAGGCGAATCACGTCGATTGTTTCTTCGCGCACCCGGACAAGAAGCTTTCCGCCAACGTCGTCAATTTCCTCGGGCCGCAGACGGCGAATTTCTTCCACGAACGCGAGGGGCAGCGCAAATACGGAAGAGCCGCAGCGAACGAAAAGCGCCTGCGAAATGATGAGCGTAAGCGGAACTTTCAGTATGAACGAAGTGTTATGGCCAGTTTCGCTGCGAATTTCGACTTCGCCGTTGAGTGCGTCGAGATTGGATTTCACTATGTCCAAGCCCACGCCGCGTCCGGCAAGCTCTGATTTTTCGCGCACCGTGGAGAAACCAGGCATAAAAAGAAGGTTGCGCAGGTCACGCTCACTCATCTGGCGAGCCTGGTCGGCCGATATGAAGCCCGCTTCCAGCGCGTGCGCGCGGATCTTTTCGGGATCGATGCCGTGGCCATCGTCTTCCACTTCTATAAAGATATGATTGCCGCGATGATATGCGCGGACAGTGACCTGTCCCTGGGGATTCTTCCCCCGCTCCTGCCGCTCGGAAGCATTTTCGATGCCGTGAGCGACGGCATTACGAACGACATGAATCAGGGGATCAGAAATCTGCTCGATAATATTGTTGTCGAGCTCGGTTTCGGCGCCCTCAAGAACCAAATTGATTTCCTTACCCGCGGCCTTTGCAGCATCACGAACCGTGCGCGAGAGCCGAATATAGAGATTGCCGATGGCGACCATGCGCGCTTGGGTGATTTGATCTTGCAAGCGGTGCGCTAACTTCGTGAATTCGTCGATATCGGAGTCGACGCGGTTCATAAAACCGCCCAATTGTGCGAGAACCTCGCTGACGTCCGCGGATATTTCGGTGAGCGAGCGCGAAAGGATGCTGAAGTCATCGTAGCGATCCATTTCGAGCTCGCTGAAATCGCCGAAAGAATCGCGACTCTCCGAGCGGAGGGCAAAACGTTTGGCGCCGCCATTCGCCGTAGCTGCGGGAATCGAGCCAATCCAATTGAATTCGTATTTGTCCTGGAAACCCGAAATTTTCTCGGCCAGGCGGCCTTTCGAGAAATTCAGAATTTCGACTAGCTTCTCGAGCTCGGCGAGACGCCCGATCATACGCGTGCGGTTGATAACTAACTCGCTAACAGCGTTCATCATTTTGTCGAGGCGCTCGAGCGAGATCCGAACGGAACGGCGCTGCGATGCGTTAGCCGCAGGGCGTTTGTGGGTTGAGGCCACCGTAGGTGAACATTGAATAATCTCCCGGCTGGCATCTGCAGCGAACGTTGGGCCGTCCGCGTTGGCGGCCGAAATATGGGCCGCGTTTTCGTTGGGGATAAATTCCGTGATTCGCGAAAGGAACGAGTCGATGGCCGAGCGCGCGAGCATCTCGCCGGGCCAGTCGTTGTGAAGACATTTCTTCAAGATGTCGACCGATTCGAGGCAAACGTCGGTCAGTTCAGCGCTGGGAGCAAGCACGCTGTCTCGCATTCGCCCGATCACGTCCTCGACGCGATGAGCGATTGCCGAGATGCGGTGCAACCCAACCTGCGCAGCCGACCCTTTGATCGTATGAATCGAGCGGAATAGTCTATTGATATCGTCTGAATTGGAGTTCGTTTCAAGTGCAAGCAGGCACTCCGTTACTGTCTGGAGATGCTCCTCGGCCTCAGGAAGGAAGAATTGTAGAACTTCCAGGGGAACCGCGGCATCGGGCGGGAGAAGATCGTAGGCTGATGCCGCTTCTGAGCCACTTGTCTGCACTGCTTCGTGAGCGCCTGGGTTAAGGGCCTCCTGCGCGTTCGCGTGAGGAATCGGAGAAGAAGCAACCGATGCAGCGGAGAATGCAAACGCGTAGCGTTGCTTGAAAGCCTGAATGTCGGCAACGACTTCGGCGCCACAGTCGCTGATTTCCAGCAAGTCGAATTCAAGGACCGAAATCGCATCGGAAAGGAATTCGGTGAGTGGCGCGATCGTATCGGAATTTAATGGCGCGTTGCGCGTGTATTGAAAAATGTGTGCCAATTTGCCTGCAATTTCTGAAAATAGCGGGAAGCCGTACGTTGCTGAATTGCCGCAGAGCGTGTGTGCGGCAATGTAAAGACGTTCCAAGTCTTCCGGGTTCGGTTGTGTTTCCTGAAGGATGCTGGAATACTCACGCAGGAACTGTAGATGCTCCGAGGCTTCCTCAAGGAACACGTCGATAGGGCCTTTGCCTGGATCGCTCACAAAGCACCTTCGACCAATGCGGCGCCCCGGTAAATCATTTCGCCAGCGGGCTTGCGATAAAGAATGCAATCGCCGCAAACAACGGAATCGAACTTTACGGGAACGCCCGAAACGGATTCGGAATGTCCGAGAAACAGATATCCGCCCGGCTCCAGATATTCGTAAAAATGCTGTATCAGAGAATTCCGGAGAGCTTCGGAAAAGTAGATCATCACGTTCATGCAGAAAATGCAGTCGAGGCGGCCAAGATAAGCCGCCTGCGCAAGATTCATGGGAGCAAATGACACCATGCGACGGATGCGCGGCTTCACCGCATGGTCATTTCCGGATGCGGAAAAATACTGGTCGACCTGGCGTGAAGACAGATGTTCGAGGCTGCGCCGGGAATAAACACCTCGCTCCGCGTGATCAAGGGAATGTTTGCTGATATCCGTTGCAAGAATTTCTATATTCCATGCCTCGGCGAACATCAGGGCATCCGCGATGCTAATCGCGATGGAATAGGGCTCTTCCCCAGTGGCGCAGCCGGCGCTCCAGATGCGCAGGGTGCGCGGACTCTCCCAAAATTTCTTCATATGCAGTTCGGGCAGAACTTTTTTCTCGAGGGCTTCATAAACTGCGGGATACCGGAAAAATGAAGTTTCCTGCGTGAGCAGGCGCTCGACTAGCGCGTCATATTCGATGTTTGACGAACGGAGCTTCCGCAGCAGGTCCGCGCCGTGGCCAAGATGCTTCGCACTTATGTGCTCGCGAATGCGCGTCGAGAAGAAACGATCACGCGAAGCATCGAACAATATTCCTGATCGGCGCTCGATGAGCGTACGGATCTCGTCGAGCTCGTACTCGGTGATCGCGATGATCGTTTTTTCTTTCATTTTTCGGTCCAGGTTTAGCGCCGAATGTCTATTTATGCCAATTCGCTAACGGCGCGCCCCCGCCGGGACCGGCTCGGGGCGTGACTCACCGGAATTCTCTGAACTGTTTTTCGACGCATGGCGAAACTGAGCGAGAGCTTCGTTCAACTGGTCAGAGAGCTTAACCATGGTGCCAACGGTTGAGACGGTCTGACGCGCGCCTTGCGACGTCTGGCGGGTGATACCAGAAATAATTTGCATGGCGTTTGCGACGCCTTCGGTGCCCCGTACCTGTTGTTTCGATGCGAGAGAAATTTCCTGGACGAGTTCCGCGGACTGGCGAACCACGCTCGAAATGGCCTCGAGCGCCTTTCCGGCTTGATCGGCGAGGCTGGCGCCGACTTCCACTTCTTTTGTGCCTTCCTCCATAACGACAACCGCTTCGTTCGTTTCCGCCTGAATGGCCTTGATGAGCGCGGCGATGTCTTTCGTCGCGCTGCGGGAATGTTCCGCCAGCTTGCGGACTTCGTCCGCGACGACAGCGAAACCGCGGCCCGCTTCGCCGGCCCGCGCGGCCTCGATGGCAGCGTTGAGGGCGAGCAGGTTCGTTTGCTCGGTGATGTCGTTAATGACGTTGATGATTTCAGAAATTTCGAGTGAACGGTCGCCGAGGGACTTTATTTTCTTGGCGGTCGCTTGCACCGAAGCGCGAATCCGCTGCATACCTTCGAGGGTATCGCGCACGGCGCGGTTACCCTGTTCCGCGGCATCAAGGGCGCGGCGGGCAGCTTCGGCACTGGCTTCGGCGTTGTTGGAGACCTGTTTCATCGAGACGGTCAATTCTTCGACGGCGGAAGAAGTGTTTGTGATTTCCTGATCCTGCTGCGTAGCCCCAGTGGTCATTTCGTCCGCGGCGAGGAGAATTTGGCTGGCGCTGGTGCTGACGTCAATGGCGGCTTTGCGGACTCGCTCGATGACTTTGCTGAAATTCTCGAGCATGAAGTTGACCGAGTCCGTGACGTTGCCGAGGGCATCGTTAGTCACACGGCCCCGCATGGTCAAATCGCCTCGCGCAACTTGGTTGATCAGGTTAAGCAAGTCCGTGATGCTTCGCTGAAGCGAATCAGAAGCCTCTTGTGTCACCGAGGAGCGGGCGAACTTTGAGGCGCTCCGATTTAAGTTTTCGGCGATGAAACCGAACTCGTCGGAAGAAACAACCTCTGCCTTCGCGCGCGAATCGCCCGAAGCGAGGCGCTCGGAAAAACTCGCCAGCTCAGAAAGCGGCCCCAGGATGCGCTTAGGCAACAGAATCATGTGCAGCAAGAACGTAAAGAGCACGAGAGCAGCGGCGCCAAGCAGACTGCCCGTAGCGTTGCCCGGCAGTGAAGAAAAATTTGCCAGGGATTGGCCGGCTGCCGCCGCACCGGCGTGAAACGCTAGTCCGAAGACTCCGCCGAGCGCAGCCACATCCCATAGGATTAACATCCAAATAGTCGTGCTGAGACGCGATTTCATGACATCCTCCGAAAATTGAAAGGCGAAATGGCTGCGGTACGCGCAGCAGTTCTTCGCGCGATGGACCTTGCTGGCCTCATATGATTGGCACCGGAAACACTTCGATCATCTTGGGCAAGTCGAGCACAAGAGCGAGGCGATCGTCGTGCCGCAGCATTCCCCGGCAATGCGGCACTTCACTCGGCATCTGGTCGAGAATCGAGTCACCGGAGGCTGTATACGTTCCAATCACTTCGTCGGCGGCGATGCCGAAGCGCAAGGTGGAAGAATGCGCCTCATCGAACAATGCAGCCACGACGACGTGCCGCGGCAAAAGACCAGACCGGCGGCCCTCCGTGAACGCAATGTCTACGAGTGGAACGATGGAACCGCGAAGATTGAAGACACCCATTAAAAAGGATGGTCCCAGTGGAACGCGTGTAATGGGCGGCCAATCGACGACCTCCTCGATCGTCATGACGGAAAGACAAAAACGTTCGCGGCCAGCGCGAAAAACGCAGTACTGGCTTTCGGGCGAACGCTGAGCGGTGACTGTTTCTCCATCCAGGGGCTCGATCGTGTCAGGCAAGTCGCAGAGATCGTCACGGCCGCCCTCGACCGCGAAAAGCTCGGATTGCCTGTCGAAACCGTGCTCGACTTTATATTCCCCGGCCATCAGGCGAACCTCCTCACGGCCTCTAGAAGCTCTTCGGGAGTAAATGGTTTTGCAATATATCCGTCCGCGCCCTGTTGCTGGCCCCAGAATTTGTCGCTCGAGGTGTTGCGCGAACTGACGAGAATGACGGGAATGCTTCCGAACAGCGAGCTTCCCTTCAACTCCCTGCACACCTGAAAACCGTTACGGGCGGGCATAACGATATCAAGGAGGATGAGGCCCGGATGCTCGGTCGTAATCGTCTCTTCAATTCTGAGCGGATCGCTCAAGCCTATCGAAGGATAGCCACCCTGATCGAGAATTCCCTGCATCATTTTGACGGCAGCTATTGAATCATCGACAACCAAAACTTTCTTCAGCACACAATCCTCCATCCAATGAGTCGGAAATATAAATGCACGAGCCCAGCCAATCGACCAGAGTGGAGCTACGGAAATACATTTGTT
>Ga0307373_10012817_pt1 | contig 11839 bp, 8 predicted proteins | sample OX2MG_FD_202534 | JGI IMG/M metagenome (GOLD analysis project Ga0307373, IMG submission 202534) | Soil microbial communities from Risofladan, Vaasa, Finland - OX-2 | ecosystem: Environmental > Terrestrial > Soil > Coastal area > Acid sulfate soil | place: Finland: Risofladan, Vaasa | collected...
TGTTCCGGTGGCGTGACCCCTCCGGCAATGACGTCCCGCCGGCCACCTTCATCCCGCGGGCAGAGGCCCAAGGGCACATGAACGAGCTGAACGCGTGGGTACTGTCCGAGGCCTGCGCGCAAGCGGTGCGGTGGCCATCGGAAATTCAGCTGGCGGTGAACTGCTCGGTCTTCCCGCTCCACCGGGGCAACGCGGCGCTGGCGGCCGCATCTGCCCTCGAGGAATCGGGCCTCAATCCCGACCGGCTCACCGTCGAGGTCACCGAGTCCTCCGTCGTCGACACCGAAGCGGCCGCCGACATGCAGGTCATGACCCGACTGGGCATCCAACTCACCGTCGATGACGTTGGGGCCGATCTGTCGATCCTCGAGGACCTCCGGGACTGTGTGGTCAACACGGTGAAGATCGATGCCTCGCTCACCGCGGGGCTCACGATCCCCGGGAGCCCCAGTCGCACCTCCGTGGAGGCGATCGTCACGCTGTGCCGGTCCCTCGGCATCTGCACCGTGGCCGAGGCGGTCGAGTCCGCAGAACAGGTGGCGGTTCTTCGCGAGATCGGAGCCGAGACGGCACAGGGCTACTTCTTCTCCCCGCCCCTCAGCGCCACGGATGCCGCAAATCTGGCGGCAATGGTCCCCCACCCACGCTTTGCGCTCTCTTTTCCGGAACAGTGAACCTTCCCTGAGTCTCAGACCAGGGCCGCAGGAGACGTCCCGACTCCGCCATCACCCGGCGGCGCGCCCGAGCCGAGTGCCAGCCGCTTGCCCCGTTTCCGGTTCGCCCGCAACACCAGCAGTGAACCAGCAGTGGCCCCGCCGATGGACACCAGCAGGATCGCCGAGGCCGTCACCCCCCGGTCGTCCGCCGCGCTCTGACACTGATTGACGAATGCCTGCCACTGCGCACGGGCGCCGGCATCGGCCGCGGCCGGCTCCGGCCCCGCCCCGATCGATCCCGGGTTGAACAGCGCCACGATGGCCGCTTCGGACCCGCGGCCGGGTCCGCACGTTCCCCCGTCAGAGGCCTTGGGCAACGCGCTCACGGCGCCGGTCACGGCGAACGCGACACCGAAGATGCCCACGAAGACGAAGGCCAGGATGATCCAGAGCTGGCGGGAGGAGGACTGGATGTCGGATCCTTTCGACGACCACCAATTGTAGGCGCCTGGTCGGATTCCGGTGCCGCGGTCCAGGCCCGGGCGGCCGGCTCCGGGCTCAGGCGGTCCGCCGGGTTGAGGCAGTGCCGGTCGACCGGATGGCGGTTTCGAGGACCCGGGCCATGCCGGCCATGCCGGTGGCGTCGGGGTGCAAGGGGTAAGAGCCCCGTGACGGCAGGATGGGCTCTACCCAGCGAGACTCGTCCGAGGCGCAGGCCGTGTGGGTCTGGCTCGGCACGGCCATGTCGACATAGTGGTCACCCGCCCGGGAGGCATCGGCCGCCAGTGTGGTGTCGAGATCGGTGGCCACCCCACGCAGGTATGCCAGGTCCCGAGCGGAGAAGGGAAGCGAGGGCCAACATCCCGAACCGGTCGGAGGAACCAGGTCGGGATAGCCGACGACGAAGACCTCGGCATGCGGCGCCCGGTCCCGAACGTCATCCAGTACCGCCTCCACCTTGGCCCCTACGTGACGCACGGCGGCCAGCATCCGATCGACACCGCCGGAGGTGTAGTGGGACCGGCAGCTGGGTCCTACCCGGGTCGGCCCCCAGGGGGTGTACGCCGCGCAATTGGCAACCACGGAGGTGAATCCCAGATCGTTGCCGCCGATGCCCACCGTGATCAGGGAGGTCGACGGGGTGAGCGCGGAGATCTGGGCGGGGATGCCGCTGGCCTGCGGACCGGTCAGGTCGGCGGTGGTGGCGCCCCCACAACTCACGTCGTCGAGGGTCAGGCCGAGCGATCGGGCGGTCAGCGACGGATAATTCTCGGACGAACGCAGGCACGCGCTCGGCGCGCTGGGCGATGTGGTGGGGCTCAGCTGGGTCGGAATGGCCGGGCCGGAGGTATACGAATCGCCGAGTGCCACGTAGGAGCGGGCACCTCCAGCTCCCGCCGTGGCGGGTACCGCCATTGTGCCGAGGGTCAACAGGGCCGCTCCGAGGGACGAGGCCCCCGCCATCCACCGTCCGGGACCGGGCCGACGCCAACCCACCCGGGAGCTGTCGGCTCGGAACGGGCCGGCCCGTTGAGGATGGTCGATCGACATGGCCGACCGATGGTAGACGTGCGGACCGACGCACGGAGGTCGGGCACATCCTCGCCGCCGTTCAAGAGTCACTGTCGCGTTGACACGTCGTGCCACATGGGCACGGTGCTTCCGGTCGGCAACTAGCGAAGTACGGGTGCCACGCGTATAGTCGCTCATCGATGCTGGCCGGGGCGCAAGGCCCACGGGGGGCCGGGAGCACCGTTCCATCCGTCCCCGACTTTACGAAATGTGGGTGCACGATGAGCTCCAAGGACGCCGCCCGGGCTGATCAGCTGGCAGCGGGAAGGCACCGGACGCACCCGGCCCATCGAACGGGGCGGTCCCGGATGGCCATCGCCGGGGGCCTGGCCGCGGCCTTCGTTCTGCCGTTCGCCACCGTAGCGGTGGGCAGCTCGGTGGCCGGAGCGGTGCCGGCCAATGACAACACGCACGGCGTACTCAAGTACGGCATCGACCTCAACAACGAGTTCTCCAACACCTTCGATCCGGGGACCGGCTACAACGACTGCTCGTTCACCATGATGGCCAACATCTACCAGTCCGTGGCGGCGCCGGGGCAGTCCGCCATATCCGGCGGCGTAGCCCAGAGTTGGACGGTCTCCAACAACTATTCGACCGTCACCCTCCACATCCGACCAAACATGGTCTTCTCCAACGGGAACCCAGTGACGGCGACCGACGTCGAGAACAGCCTGACCCACATCAGGACCAGCCCCCTGCGATCATCGCTCTCCGCCATCCAATCGATGACCGCCACCGACCCCAACACGCTGGTGATCCAGCTCAACCGGCCCACCGCCGGCGACTTCATGTGGGCCATGACCTACATCGACGGCATGGTCATGGACTCCTCCAGCATCCCGACGGCGTCGACCAACCCGATCGGGGCCGGTCCGTTCATGCTGAAGAGCTACCAGGAGGGTTCGTCCATGGTGCTCACGAAGAACCCGAAGTACTGGAACTCCATCGCCTACCCCCTCAGCGCGGTGAATTTCGTCGAAGTGACCAACGGTCCCCAAGCGGTGAGCGCGCTGACGTCGGGGGCGGTCGACATGATCTCCCTCGACCCGCAGCAGTACTCGGAGGTGAAGAACAATCCGGCCATCGGTGCCGCCATCACCCAGTCCTACGACTACATCGTGCTCCAGACCCGCAACAACGTGGCACCGTTCAACAACGTGAAGGTCCGGTCCGCCCTGCAGTACGCCATTGACCGCGCCGGTATCAACAAGGCGATCTTCGCCGGGGTCGGACGACCGGCCTATCAGCCCTTCCCCTCCAACTCGCCCGGCTACAACAAGACGGTGGGCGACAAGTACGTCTACGACCCGGCCAAGGCCAAGGCCATGCTGGCCGCGGCGGGCTACAAGAACGGCGTGCCCTACAAGCTGATGGTGCCTTCGGGCGACACCACCTTCCAACGACTGGCCACGGTCATCCAGAGCGAGATGGACGCCGCCGGGTTCAAGGTGAGCATCCAGCTGATCCCGGGCAGTGACATCCTGACCGACGTGTACATCAACAAGCAGGGCAACGCCCTGCTCAGCTCGGAACTGACCAACGGTCCCGATATCGCCAACACGTTCGAGGCCAACTACGAGCCGAGCGGCTTCGTGGCCCAGAACCTGGGCATGGTCGACCTGGCCATCACGCCGCAGATCCAGGCCGCCAACGCCTCGCTGAGCCCGAACCTCCAGGGGCCGCTCATGCAGAAGGTCGGCGCCACGGTGATGTCCCAGGGACTGGAGACGCCCATCGAGTTCGAACCTTCCATCATCGCCTACAACAAGTCGGTGGTCGGAGGCCAGGTGACGGCCCCCATCGGGCAGTGCCGGTCGAACCTGGCTGGCATCTACGTCAAGAAGTGAGCCCCGACGACCGGGAGCGCCCGGTTCGGGATCGTTCCGTGACTGCCGATGAAGAAGTGAGCTGACCCGCCCATGGGTTCGGGTGGCTCACTACTGGGGTTCATCGGCCGACGCCTCGTCATCACCATCCCTCTCCTGCTCCTCATCTCCTTCGGCGTCTTCTGCCTGGTGCTCCTGCTGCCCGGCAACCCCGCCCTCACCCTGGCCGGCGGCGTCCACTCCAGCCCGGCCCAGGTCGCGCGCATCACCCGCCAGCTCCACCTGAACGAGCCGTTCTGGAGGCAGTACCTGCGCTGGCTCGGGCAGGTACTGCACGGCAACCTCGGCACGTCGCTGTTCCAACACCAGAGCGTGGCCTCCGGCATCGCCACACGGTTTCCTGTCACTCTCAGCCTGGCGGTCGGCGGGATCCTGCTGGCGGTGATCATCGGCATTCCGGCCGGCATCATCTCCGGAGTCCGTCAGGGCACCGCCCCCGACCGGCTGGTCACGGTGGGGAGCAGTCTCGGCGTGGCCATCCCCGACTTCTGGCTGGCGCTGCTCCTCGTCATCGTCTTCGCGGTCTGGCTCCACGTCCTGCCGGCCATCGGCTACGTGTCCTACGCGACATCGCCGGCACTGTGGGTCCAACATTTGGTCCTCCCGTGGCTGGCCCTCGGCATCGGCGGGGCCGCCACCATCGCCCGTCAGGTGCGGGGCTCGCTCATCGACACGTTGGATCAGGACTACATGCGCACAGCGGTGGCCAAAGGCCTCGGGCGAAGGGCGGTCATCGGCAAGCACGCCCTGAAGAACGCCCTCAGCCCGGCCGTCACCGTCATCGGGATCTCCTTCGGCTACCTGCTGGGCGGCACCTTCATCATCGAACAGATCTTCTCGCTGCCGGGCATCGGCGAGTACATGCTGCAGGCGATCGCAGTCAAGGACCTGCCGGTCATCCAAGGGGTCGTGCTGGTCACCGCGGTGTGCTTCGTGTTCATCAACCTGATCGTCGACATCGTCTACGGCTATCTCAATCCCAAGGTCCGGCTCGGGTGAGCCTGGCCGTCCCACCATCCAGCGACGACCCGTTCGTCGGACTGGCCGAGCCGGAACCGCTCGTCGACGATATCGACGGCGAGGAAGGTGGTGCGAGGCGCCAGGCGGGCTTCTGGCACCGCTTTCGACGCCAGCCCTACGCCATCGGGGGCTTGACCTTCCTGCTGGTGATGACCCTGGCGGCCATCTTCGCTCCCCTCATCGCCCCCTACGAGCCGAACACCCAGAATCTCATCCTGGCCAATGGCGGGCCGTCGGGTGCGCACTGGCTGGGCACCGACGATCTGGGTCGTGACATCCTGAGCCGCTTGATCTGGGGAGGACGGGTGTCGTTGCGGGCGACCTTCGAGATCGTGGGCATCGCCATCGTGATCGCCGTGCCCATCGGTCTGGTGGCGGGGTTCTTCCGGGGCGCGGTCGACTCGGTGATCATGCGCTTCATGGACGCCCTGTTCTCCTTCCCTCCCCTGGTGTTGGCGCTCACCGTGGCGGCCCTGCTGGGAGCCAGCATCAACGACACGGCTATCGCCATCGCCATCGTCTTCGTGCCGAGCTTCGTGCGCCTGCTGCGGGGAGAGGTGATTGCCGTGCGGGAGGAGAACTACATCGAATCGGCGCGGTCATTGGGTGCAACGTCCAATCGCCTGATGCGCCGCCACATCGTGCCCAACGTGGCGTCGCCGATCATCATCCAGGTGTCGTTGGCCCTCGGATTCGCCCTTCTGGTCGAGGCCGGTCTCAGCTTCCTGGGCCTGGGGGAGCAGCCCCCCACACCCAGCTGGGGCTCGATGCTGAACGAGGGGTACCAGTTCATCTTCACCACCCCGTGGGCCCTGATCTTCCCGGGCCTGGCCATCATGTTGACCGTCCTGGCCTTCAACCTGGTGGCCGACGGCCTCCGCGACTCCCTCGGTCGGGAACGGCCGAAGAGCAGCAGCCTGGTGAGCGCGGATAACCGGTCGCGGCTGGCCCGGCTCCGGGGCACACCCCGGCCGACACCACCGCCCTCCCCGACGACGGTCGACGCCCCGCCGGACCAGCTCCTGTCGGTCGAGGACCTGCGGATCGAGTTCCTCACCAACGGGCAGTGGCTGCCGGTGATGGAGGCGGCCACGTTCGGGCTTCGGCGGGGAAAGACCCTCGGCCTGGTGGGCGAGAGCGGATCGGGCAAGACGGTGTCGGCACTGGCCGTGATGGGCCTGCTGCCGCCCAGAGGTTGTCGATCCAGTGGATCGGCCACCTTCGAGGGACGCGACCTGATGCGCCTGACCCCGGCCGAGTTCCGCGGCATCCGCGGCAACGACATCTCCATGATCTTCCAAGAGCCGATGACCAGTCTCAACCCGGCGTTCACGGTCGGGAACCAGATCGCCGAGCAGGTTCGGACCCACCGCAACCTGGGCAAGGACGAGTCGTGGAAGGCCGCCGTCGAGATGCTCGAGCGGGTGGAGATCCCCAACGCCGTCGGCCGGGCCCACGACTATCCCCATGCCTTCTCGGGGGGCATGCGCCAACGGGTCATGATCGCCATGGCCCTGTCCTGCTCGCCCAAGTTGTTGATCGCCGACGAGCCCACCACGGCCCTGGACGTGACCACCCAGGCGCAGATCGTCGAGCTCCTCCACACCCTGCAGCGCGAAGAGGACATGGCGATGATCTTCGTCACCCACGACCTGGGGGTGATCGCCGATGTGGCCGACGACGTGGTGGTGATGTACGCGGGTCAGATCGTCGAACAGACCGGGGCCACCGCGCTGTTCACCCGGCCCCGCCATCCCTACACCGAGGCATTGCTGAACTCGATCCCCCAGCTCACACCGGCCGGAGAGCCTTTGCACTTCATTCCGGGGGTAGTGCCGCGACCCGACCAGGTTCCCGAGGGGTGCCGCTTCCATCCCCGCTGCTCCTACGCCACCGAGGCCTGCACGGTGGCGCCGGTGAGCCTCCTCCCACCGGCACGGGCGGAGACCGACCACGCTCCGGTCCCACCAGTCGCCCGATCGATCGAGCCACTGAGCCGATGCGTTCGACAGGACGAGCTGAGCCTGGCCGGGGCTCGAGGCGAGGCCGCGACAGCAGCCGCCGTCGAACCGTCGGAGGCTCCCGACCATCCGATCCTCGCTGTCCGGGGGCTCGCCAAGCACTTCCCCATTCGCAGCGGGGCCTTGCGTCGGGTCACCGGGGCGATCATCGCGGTGGACGGGGTGGACCTCACCGTCCCCCCGGGGAAGACGCTCGGACTGGTCGGCGAGAGCGGTTCGGGCAAGTCGACCCTGGCCCGCCTGGTCACCCGGCTGATCGAACCCACCGCCGGCCAGATCCTGCTCGACGGCACCGACATCACCGCGCTGCGCGGCCCGAAGCTCCGGAAGGAGCGCCAAGGGATGCAGATGGTCTTCCAGGACCCGTACTCCTCGCTCGACCCGCGCCAGAACATCCTGGAGATCGTGGGAGAGCCCCTTCGGATCCACACCACGCTCGACCGGTCGGGGCGCCAGAAGCGGGTGGTGGAGCTGTTGGACCAGGTCGGCATCGGGCGTCACGTCCTCGGTCGGCTGCCTCACGAGTTCTCCGGTGGGCAGCGTCAACGCATCGCCATCGCCCGGGCCCTGGCCCTCGAGCCCGGCCTGCTGGTCTGCGACGAACCGGTCTCGGCCCTCGACGTGTCGACCCAGTCCCAGGTCATCAACCTGCTGAGCGATCTCCAGCACCGGCTCGGACTGGCCTATCTCTTCATCGCCCACGACCTGTCGGTGGTCCGCCATCTGAGTGACCGGATCGCCGTCATGTACCTGGGGACGATCGTCGAGGAGGGCGACGCCAATCAGGTCTACACCCGCCCGACACACCCGTACACCGCAGCGTTACTCTCGGCCATCCCCATCCCCGATCCCTCCCGGCAACGCCGGCGCCAGCACATCGTGCTCAAGGCGGAGGCGGAACAAGGCGCCGGCTCGGGATGCCGATTTCGCCAACGCTGCCCGTTCGCCATGGACATCTGTGCCTCCGTCGATCCCGAGCCCTACGTCACTCCGGAGAGCACCACGGTCCGTTGCCATCTCCACGCCGTCGGGCCGGCCCTGGCCGGGGCCACCGTCAACGGCCTCACGCCACCTGATTGACCGATCACGACCCGGAGGTCGCTATGGAAACTCCACCGTTTCGAGGTGTCATCGGTGACGACTGGCGAACCTCGACCCCGTGGTGGCCCGAGGCTCCCACAGCGCCCGCCGGAGCCCCCAACGTGGTGCTGGTCGTCCTCGACGATGTCGGGTTCGCCCAGCTGGGTTGCTACGGATCCGACATCGCCACCCCCACCATCGACGGGCTGGCCGAGACCGGGGTGCGCCTCACCAACTTCCACACCACCGCGCTGTGCTCGCCGACCCGCGCCTGCCTGCTGACCGGTCGCAGTCACCACCGGAACGGCCTCGGAAGGGTGGCAGACCTCGCCGTCGGCTACCCGGGCTACAACGGCGAGGTCCCGAAGGAGAACGGCTTCCTCTCCGAGATCCTCCGCCAGCACGGCTACGCCACGTACGCCATCGGAAAGTGGCACCTGACCCCCGACGACGAGACCAACATGGCTGCCCCGCGGCACAGCTGGCCGTTGGCCCGCGGGTTCGACCGGTGGTACGGCTTCCATGGAGGCGAGACCCACCAATTCGTGCCGGCCCTCTATCACGACAATCACTCGATCGCCCCACCCCGTTCCGTCGACGAGGGCTACCACCTGAGTGCCGACCTGGCCGATCAGGCCATCGCCCAACTGGCCGACCTGCGCGCCGTCGATGTGGACCGACCGTTCTTCCTCTACTTCTGCACCGGGGCCTGTCACTCCCCCCATCACGCACCCCGCCAGTGGATCGAACGCCAGAAGGGCCGGTTCGACAAGGGTTGGGACCGATGGAGGGAGGAGACCTTCGCCCGGCAGATCGAGTCCGGTCTTCTGGCGCCCGGCACCGAGCTGACGCCCCGTCCCCCGTGGGTACCGGCGTGGGACGACCTGCCCGCCGAGGAGCGGAGGGTCGCAGCCCGGTTCATGGAGTGCTTTGCCGCCTACCTGTCCTACACCGACGCCCAGCTGACCCGACTGCTGGAGTTCCTCGACCGGACGGGCGACCGGGAGAACACCCTCGTCATCCTGGTGTCGGACAATGGCGCCAGCTCCGAGGGCGGGCCCACGGGATCGATCAACGACAACCGTCTCCAGAACTTCGACCCGGCCGGGGCCGCCGAGCTGTCCCGGCGCATCGACGAGTTGGGAGGGCCCGCAGCCCACAACAACTACCCGTGGGGCTGGACCATGGCCGGAAACACCCCCTTCAAGCGGTGGAAGCGAGAGGTCCACGAGGGAGGGGTGGCCGATCCGTGCATCGTCAGCTGGCCGGCCCGTATCGACTCGGGGGGAGGCGTCCGCCGGCAGTTCACCCACGCCACCGACATCCTCCCCACCGTGTTGGAACTGGCGGGCATCGACGCTCCTGCAACTATCGAGTACGTGCCCCAGACCCCGATCGACGGGATCAGCTTCGCCTCCATGCTCGGCCCGGTCGGCGACACCGCACCTGAGCACCGCACGACCCAGTACTTCGAGATGTTCGGGAGCCGCGCCCTCTACCACGACGGGTGGAAGGCCGTGACCTTCAAACCCATCGGGCCCCTCTACGCCGACGGCCTCAACTGGAACGCTCCCTTCGATGAGGACCGTTGGGAGCTCTACCACGTCGCCGTCGACCCGTCGGAGGTCCATGACGTGGCCGGCCAGGACCCCGAACGCCTCGCCGACATGATCGACCGCTGGTGGGTGGAGGCCCGTCGCAATCAGGTACTGCCACTCGACAACCGCATCCTGCACACGCTGGTCAACCCGAAGCCCGACCGCAGACGGGCCCGTCTCACCACCACCTACTACCCGGGCGGGTCCCCGGTCCCCGAGTCGGTGGCCGCCAACATGAAGAACCGGAGCCACACCATCGACGTCGATGTCACCATCCCCGAGGGCAGGATCGCGGAGGGGACGCTGCTGGCCCAGGGCTCGGTGCTCGGCGGCTTCTCCCTCCACCTCCGGGACGGTCGGCTGCGGTACGTCCACAACCTCTACGGCAAGGAGCGTCATATCGTCGCCGCCCCGGAACCGGTGGAGCCCGGGCGACACCGGCTCGGCTTCCGGTTCGAGCGCCAAGAAGACGGGGGTGGCCCGGCGGTGCTCGAGGTCGACGGCTCCGTGGTGGCCGAAGGGCACATCCGCGCCTTCACCGTGGCGGCCTTCAGTGCCACCGGTTCCGGCCTCACCTGCGGGTACGAATTCGGCCCGGCGGTCGGCGACGACTACCAGGCTCCGTTCCGGTGCTCGGCCACCATCCACACGGCCACGGTCACGCTCGGCGAGGTCGCCCCGGTCAATCCGCTGGTTGAGTTCGAGCGGATCATGTCCGAGCAGTAGCCGCCGATCGATGGGACCTTCGGCCCTAGGAGGATCCGGATCCGCTCCCTAACCTCCTGATCAGGAGGTCATATGTGATGCACACCGTGCCGGCAGCAACGAGTCGACTCTTCGGGAGCCTCGTCAATCTGAACCATCCGGGGCACTACGTCCACTGGGGATTCATCCAGATCTCCGTGGCCAATCTGGTGCTCATCGGGTTGATGATCGTCGTATTCGTGGGAGCCATCCTCATCCCGTTCCGTCGACACGGGGGCGGTGGCCGGTGAGTATCGACACCGAGACCCCGGTGGCCGTCGCCGACCGCCCCGAGGACGCCGGCCAGTTGAGCGCCAAGCTCCGTCACGCCGCGGTCGGCGCCCTGCCGCCCGAGCGCCTGATGCCCGATCGGCAGCCCGCCTACGTGGCGTCGTGGATCTACGTGTTCGGGGTTCTGACCCTGGCCGCCCTCGCCGTCGTGATCCTGACCGGGGTGGTGCTCGCAGTCATGGGCCCGAGTTGGTGGCACGTGTCGACGACGGGGCTCTTCGTCAACTCCCTCCACCTGTGGAGCGTCGAGGTCTTCTTCTTCACCATGATCATCCACTTGTGGGGCAAGTTCTTCATGGCCGCGTGGCGGGGTCGCCGCCGCGCCACCTGGATCACCGGTGTGGTGTCCTTCGTCGTGTCGGTCGGCGCCGCCTTCACCGGGTACCTGTCCCAGCAGAACTTCGACTCCCAGTGGATCAGCACCCAGGCCAAGGACGGCATCAATGCGTCGGGGGCCGGGGCCATCTTCAATGTCACCAACTTCGGCCAGATGCTCATGTGGCACATCGTGCTCCTCCCCCTGGTCGTGGTGCTTCTGGTCGGTGTCCACGTCCTGCTGGTCCGCCTGCGGGGCGTGGTTCCACCCTTTGCACCGCCCGCTGACAAACCCGGCGACCCGGTTGCCGCTCCCGTCGCCACGGTTGCCGCCGGAACCGACCCCACCGGGCCCGACGGACCGATCGGAGAGCAGTCATGACCGCGACGATGACAACCACCAAGCCACGACGCACCCGGCGCTTCAACCCAGACCGGGACGTCGAGGAGTGGCACGGGGAGTACGAGCCGTACGACCTGGTGATGGAGTTCATCATCGCCTTCGTGGTGGTGGCCGTGCTGGTGGCGGGCCTGTCGGTCATCTTCTCCTCGCCCGACGACACACCGGTAACGGTCCAATCGTGGTCGACGTCCAACCCGGTCGACTTCGCCCAGACAGCCATCACCGAGCTCGACGGCACGAGTGCCATCGC
>Ga0307373_10012821_pt1 | contig 11836 bp, 8 predicted proteins | sample OX2MG_FD_202534 | JGI IMG/M metagenome (GOLD analysis project Ga0307373, IMG submission 202534) | Soil microbial communities from Risofladan, Vaasa, Finland - OX-2 | ecosystem: Environmental > Terrestrial > Soil > Coastal area > Acid sulfate soil | place: Finland: Risofladan, Vaasa | collected...
TTCGGCCTCCTTGCCGCGGGTTGCCTGGGATGTTTGATGCACCACAGGTTTACCCGTTTTTGGCATGGAGGCCGATTTCAATTTGACCGAAACTGCCTCGCGAAAACCGCGAAACTTGAACTAAGGGTCGATGAGGAAACCTTCAACCGCTTGGCGATCCGCTTGAAGACTGGAGGGGTGTTGCTCGATCGCGATACGTGAAACGCAATTGGTCCCGTCGATGAACCGTGCCGAAGACGACACATCTGTCGAACTAGTCGTGCCCGACGATTTGATAACTCGGCTGGCGTCGTTGGGCGGAGACGCCCCGGCTCGTTTGATTTGTGTAATTGAATTGACGCGGTTCGACGCCGTGCAGCGCATAAGGCTATTGCCGCTGCTTTGGCAATACATTCTCCGCAATCGCGACAGTAACAAACTGGCTAGGCTGGCTGCGGTGGGATCGGCAATCCGGAAGTACATGGCGATGATGCCAATGGAGCGGATGGGGGAGCTCGCCGTATTGCTCGAGTCCGGACATAAATCGGTTTTGCCGATCGAACTCGAGATCGAGGTTGCGAAGATGATCTATCACAACTTTGAGGTTCATCCGCCGGCTGTGCCCGATCCTCATCCAGAGTTGGCAATACCGCTTTGGGACATGGCCCAAGCTTACGCGAACCCACGGTTGCTTATGCGCGACAAGCATTCGGCCGTTGCGTCGCTATCCATACAGGCAATCGTCGCGATGCGGAGTGAATTCGCAGCGCAAGCATTGCACACGGCCGTCACGAGTCCCTATCGCTGGTTCACCGAGATCGTCGCCGACAACCTCAATCGTTTACATGACCGGTGGAGCAACAAAAGTCCGGACGCTGCCGCATGGCTCGCGGCATTGCGAACGAACGAGCAGGTTGAAGTCTGACCTGAAGGGGCGGCGCATGCCAAGTTTTCGCGTCGGGGGATCAAGCGTCTCTCTCAGAGAATTCGACGTAGTGGGCGCCGACGGAATTCAGCCCCACTTTATCGTTCACACCGGGCTCGCTGAATCTGAATCGGACGCGACGCACGAGGCGCAAGCAGTCGCAGTTCTTGACATGGGCCCGCCGTTGCACGGTCGCGGCAGGGGTCCTACGATACCTGCGCATGCCGTGGGCCGCGCGGAGCTCGACTTCGGAGAAGTGCAAAAGATCAGGACATTTGTCGACCAGCACGCCGGTGAGCACTCGTCGTTTTTGCAACTGAGCAAAACGGATATCTTGCGTCCCCTCGCGATCCGCTACAGCCAGCCCAGGCAGAAAAACGTCGGGGGGGGCGAGGTCTGGAAAAATAGCTAAACTGTGTTGACTGGGAAGAATAGCCTGGTTAGTCTAGGTGCTACGCCCGGCGTGCTGGGGCGTCAGGTAAGCCCGCCAGCCCGATAATCGGCGGCCCACTTTAGCTGAGGTCTTCAATCATGGCAGCGTTCGCGAAGCCGTCCAGGCAATCCAGGGCAAAGCGAAGTCAACGTCGTGGTGGTCCGTCCAAGCCGTGCCGTCCGCTCTCCGTGCAACCACTAGAACGGCGATTGCCGCTCGACGCCAGCGGCGTTTCTCCAACGAGCATGTTCGTCGCCACCGCGTTCCAACAGGTCCTTGTGCGCGAAGTAGACCAGGCTTCGCTGACCTTCTTTTCCACCTCCTTGCAGGGCGGAGCGATGACCAGGCTTGCGTTCACCGAAACGCTGACCCATAGCGTCGAGTACTACAGCAGCGTCATCACCGACGACTATACGCAATTCCTTGGCCGTGCTCCCGACGCCACGGGCCTGGCTTTCTGGAACGGCCTCATGCAACAGGGGATGACCGACGAGCAGTTGGAGGCCCAATTCATCGGCACACCGGAGTTCTTCGATCATGCCGGCGGCACCAACCGGGACTGGGTCGACCGCATGTACTTTGACCTGCTGGGGCGGTCGCCCGATTCGCCGGGCGAAGTCGCCTGGGTCAATTTCCTCGATGCCGGCATGCCGCGCTCGCTGGCGGCATTCGGCTTCGCCAGCAGCGCGGAGCGCGAGGCAATCATCATTCGCAACGACTATCAGCTTTTCCTCGGGCGGCAAGCGTCTGACGGGGAAGTAGCCGGGTGGGTGAACCGGTTTCGTGACGGCATGTACAACGAAGACATCATCGCGGGATTCGTCGCTTCCGACGAGTCGTTTAACAATGACGAACATCAGTCCGGTCTGAATGGTGTGGGTCCAGGAGATCTCGGTTCCGCGAATCCAGGCTCTGTCAACATCGGTTCGATAAATATAAATATTGGTTCTATCAATATCAATTCGGGCAATATCAATTCGGGCAACGTCAATTCGGGGAATATCAATTCGGGGAATGTCGGTTCGGCCGGCCCCGGTGCGGTGGATGACGGCCATCCCCGTCCGCATGGCGATGACTGACAACCGTCGACGACGGTACCCTTCGCCGTAGCTGCCCGGCTCGGCGGGAGTCCGGTGGCTTGGCTACGACTCACCCCTGCACCACCGAATTCACCAGCGTGCCAATGCCGTCGATGGTGATGTTGACGATGTCGCCCGCCTTGAGGCGGAAATCGTCGTCGGGCACGATGCCCGTCCCCGTCAGCAAGATCGCACCATAGCGAAACGTGTTGTCGCGACCGAGATAGTCGATCAGGTCGCGAAATGTGCGGCGCATCTGCCCCGCGTTGGTCCGCCCCTCGAACACAATCGCGTGCCGGCGAAGCACGGCCAAGTGAATTCCGATGTCGGCCGGCTCCGGCATGGCCTGGGCCAAGGTGATGCAAGGCCCTAGCGAACACGATTGATCGTAGACCTTGGCTTGCGGCAGATAGAGCGGGTTTTCGCCTTCGATGACGCGCGAGCTCACGTCGTTGCCGATGGTGAAGCCGGCCAACATCATCCGCGAATTGAGCACCAGGGCCAGTTCCGGCTCCGGCACGTTCCAGGCCGCGTCGAGCCGGATGCGCACCGGTTTATCCGGCCCGACCACACGGTACGGCATGGCCTTGAAAAACAACTCCGGCCGCGGCGCGTCGTAAACCTTGTCGTAACAGGCCGCGGCGCTGGTCGATTCTTCCATCCGCGCCGTCCGGCTGCGAATGTACGTGACTCCCGCCGCCCAGACCTCCTGCCGGTCGATGGGCGGCAAAAGCGTTCTGGCCGGCATCCGCCCGGCCGGAGGCGCGGTGGATGATCGCCGACATTGCCAGAATTCTCACGAATTCCACTACGACGGCACGAGGCCGCCCGCAGCCGGCGCCATCTCCAACGCCGTTAGCGGCATCGCCGGCCGCCGGTCGTGGGCGGTGCTGATGCGCACCGTATCGCGATGCCAAATACCGCACTGCTCCGCCCAAGACAGCGTTTTTTGGCACAGTCCATCGACCGTCAAGCCGAGATCCGACAGCAGCTCCTCGCGCTCGCCGTGCTCGATGTAACGGTCGGGAATGCCCAGCCTCATCACGTGCCGGGCATCCACGCCCGCCGCATTCGCGGTTTCGAGCACCGCACTGCCAAAGCCGCCTTCGAGCGTCCCTTCTTCCATGGTCAGTACGAACGACGCGCGGCGCAAGGCAGCCAAGATCGTGTCGCGGTCGAGCGGCTTGACGAAGCGGGCATTGATCACGCCCACGTCCAAGCCATCCGCCCGCAGGCGCTCGGCCGCGGCTACACATGAGCCGAGCAAGGCGCCGCAAGCGATGAGCATGCCGTCGTCACCCCAGCGGATCACTTCGGCGCGACCGACTTCCACCGGAGTGACGTTGCGCGCGACTCGCTCGGCATCGGCTTTGGGATAGCGGAGCGACGCGGGGCCGGGCAAGGTCAACGCCAAGTCGAGCATCAACGGAAGATCGGCCGCGTCGCCCGGCGCCATGATCGTGAAGTTCGGCAGCGACCGGATGTAGGCCAGGTCGAACACGCCGTGGTGCGTCGGACCGTCCGGTCCGGCCAGACCCGCGCGGTCCAGACAGAGCGTCACCGGCAGGTTTTGCAGCGAAAGCTCCTGATAGAGCTGGTCGTAGGCCCGCTGCATGAACGTCGAGTAGATGGCCACAATCGGCCGCGCGCCGCTCTTGGCCATGCCCGCCGCAAAGGCCACGGCGTGCGACTCGCAGATGCCGCAGTCGAAGAACCGGCCGGGCATCTGTGCCCGGACTTTCTGTAGCTTGTTCCCTTCGCACATCGCCGCCACGACGGTGACCACGTTCGAATTACGCTGCATGGCCGCTTGGATCGCTTCGCTGGCCACGTTGGTGTAGGCAGGCGGTGCGGACGTGGCCAGCGGCACGATCTCTTCGCCGTCCCAGTCGAACCGGGAGGGGGCGTGGAACTTCACCGGGTCTTTCACCGCGGGCTCGAAGCCGTGTCCCTTCTCGGTCTGCACGTGGAGCAAGATCGGCCCGCCGGCCGGCTTCAGGTCATCGAGAACTTGCACCAGCATTTTCAGGTCGTGGCCGTTGATCGGGCCGATGTAGCGGAAGCCGAAGTCCTCGAACAGACTGCCGTAGGGCTTCGGCCCCCGCGGCTTGTTGGCGAACTCGGCGGGATCGGCGTGAGGATCGCGTTTTTTCCGCCGCAGGCCGATCGGGTACTCGACCTGGGGGGTCTTGTCGAGATACCGCGCCACGGAGCCGACGCGCGGACAAATCGACATGCGATTGTCGTTGAGCACCACGAGCAGGTTTTTGCGCATCGCGCCGGCGTTGTTCAAGGCCTCGAACACGATGCCGCTGGGCAGCGCGCCGTCGCCGATCACGGCCACCGAGCGGCGCTCTTCGCGATCGAGCAGGTCGTCGGCCGCCTTGAGTCCCATCGCGCACGAGACGCTGCAGCCGGCATGGCCGGTGACGAACAGGTCGTAAGGGCTTTCCTTGGGGTTGGGAAAGCCCATCAGTCCGCCCTTGGTGCGGATGGTCTGAATCTGCGGATAGCGGCCGGTGATCAGCTTGTGCGGATAGATCTGGTGGCCCGTGTCCCAAATGATCCGGTCTTGCGAAAAGTCATACACGCGGTGCAGCGCCAGGCATAGCTCAACCACGCCCAGATTCGAGCCAAAATGGGCGCTGCGCAGCTTGCAGATCGACCGCAACTCCACGCGGATTTCCTCGGCCAGCCGTTCCAGCTCGTCGAAGTCGAGATCGCGTAGTTGAAGCGGCGAACGGATGTTGGGAAGTAGGGTGTGCATGTCTTTCTGGTGCGAATTATTCGTGTAGGGTGGGACCAGCGAGCTTGCGACCGCCGGCCCACCATGTTTTGAGGCGTCAGGCGTCAGGCGTTGGGGCATCAGGCGTCAGGTGCCAGGCGTTGGGCGTAAGGTGGGGCCAGCGAGCTTGCGATCGCCGGCCCACCGTGAACGGGTCAGTCGTTCCAACAGGCGCAGCGCGGCAATCGGTGGGCCAGCGCTCGCAATCTCGCTGGCCCCACCTTACGCAGTCCATCCAAAGCGCAACATCCCTCATCCCTCATCCCTCATCCCTCATCCCTCATCCCTCATCCCTCATCCCTCATCCCTCATCCCTCACCCCTCATCTACACCAACACCGCGCTGCGGGCTACAATCAACGCATCGAGTTCTTGCTTGAGCCGCGGCAAAATGGCGTCGTAGGGGAAGGAGCCGAGCTCCTCGCTGCGGCGCTTGAGGTTTACGTGGTTCGGCCCGCACCACAGGCCCAGGTCGGCGTCGTCGGTCTCGCCTGGCCCATTCACGCGGCAGCCCATCACGGCGATCGTGAGGGCGTGCTCGCGTGCATAGGCGGTCATCTCCTTCACCTGTTGTGCCAGCTCGACGAAGGCCTCGTTCTCGACGCGCGAACAACTCGGGCAACTGATGATGTTCAATGTCGAGAGACCATAATCGACGACGCTGCGCACCCGACCGGCGGCGATGTCGGCCAAAATCTGCCGGCCGGCGGCGATCTCCTCACTCTTGCGCGGATTGGGCACCGTGAGGGAAACGCGAATCGTGTCGCCGATGCCGCGGCTGATGAGCTGTTCGAAGGCGATGCGGGTTTTGATGATGCCGTCGGGCGGAATGCCCGCCTCGGTGACGCCCAGGTGCAACGGCACGTCGGGCCGCTCATCGGCGAAACGGCGGTTGACCTCCACCACCTTCTTGGGGTCGGAATCTTTCAGCGACACGCAGTAGCGAGTGAAGCCGATCGCATCGAGAAGCTCGCAATGCTCCAGGGCGCTTTCGAGCATGGGGGTGATCGAGTCGTCGGCCGCGTACTTCTCGCGTTTGGCCGGATCGACCGAGCCGCAGTTGACGCCCACGCGAATGGCGCAGTCGTTGTCGGCGGCCAGCCCGGCGAGGAAGCGGACCTTTTCCTGCCACGGCTTGCTGCGCTCGTGGTGATAAAGGTGGCCGGGGTTGTAGCGGACCTTGTTGACGTGCGGGGCCACCAGCGTCGCCAGCCGGTAGTTCTCTTGCAGATCGACCGAGAGATTGGCGTCGGTCTGCTTGCGGATTTCGGCCAGCGCCTCGGCGTCTTTGGTGCTGTCGACGGCGATGCGGACCACGTCGGCCCCGGCCTCGGCCAGCGCATTGACCTGGGCCACGGTGGCGTCGATGTCCTGAGTGTGCGTGGCCGTCATGCTTTGCACGGCCACCGGGCGGTTATCGCCGATGATCACCGAACCGATGCGGACGGGACGAGTGGGGTTGCGGGGAAGGGTCATGATTGGCTCCGGGGCTGATTTTGGATTTTGGATTTTGGATTTTGGATTTTGGATTTTGGCTTGCGGTGGCTCGGCCCGAGGTTGCTGTTAACACTAATGCGCTGCTGCGCCCGACTCGCCGACTGATGTAAGGTGGGACCAGCGAGCTTGCGAATTACGAGACGCCTCTATCGGTGGGCCGGCGCTCGCAAGCTCGCTGGCCCCACCTTGCGAATTACGAGACGCCTCGCAGGCTCCAATCCAAAATCCAAAATCACCTCAACGCTCTAGGCAATGGAAACACGACATCTTCTTCACGCACCATGCGGCGTTCGACCTCGGCGTGAAACTCGTTCTGCAGCCAGTCCAGGCACTCCAACACCAGTTCCTCCGGTGCGCTGGCGCCGGCCGTGAGCACGACCGTTTCCGCGCCGCCGAACCAATCGGGATTGATGTCGCTGACGTCGTCGATGAGGTAGGCGTTGGCAAACTGTTCGGCGACTTCGGCCAGGCGAAGCGAGTTGGAGCTGTTGCGGCTGCCGACGACCAGCACCAGGTCGGCTTCGCGGGCCAGCTCGCGCACGGCCTCTTGCCGGTTTTGGGTGGCGTAGCAGATGTCCTCTTTCGGCGGGCCGACGATGGCCGGAAAGCTGCGACGCAATGCCGCGATGACCCGATTGGCGTCGTCGACGCTGAGCGTCGTTTGAGTCAAATAGGCGACCCGCTGCGGATCGGTCACCGTCACGCGGTCGACTTCATCAGGCGTCTCAATCAGGATAATCTGTTCGGGCGCCTCGCCCATCGTGCCAATCACTTCGTCGTGCCCTTCGTGACCGATCAGGAAAATGGTGTAGCCCTGCCGGGCAAACCGCGCGGCCTCGATGTGGACCTTCGTGACCAGCGGACACGTGGCGTCGATCGTCTTCAGCTTCCGCGCGCGGGCCTCTTGGCGCACCTGCGGCGAAACGCCATGAGCGCTGTAGAGCAGATTCGAGCCTTCCGGCACGTCGCCGATCGAATCGACGAACACCACGCCCAAGCCGCGAAAGCGGTCGACCACATGCTTGTTGTGGACGATTTCGTGGTAGACGTAGAGCGGAGCGCCCAGCACCTCGAGCGCGCGCTCCAGCGCTTTCACGACCATCACGACGCCCGCACAAAAGCCGTGCGGATTGGCCAACAATACTTTCATGATGCGCTCACGGGGGTCAGAGGTACGGCTGGTGTGGCCGATGGCAACAGGCCCACGGGCGTAACGAGGGCCGCGGCGGTCGGCGAGGGTTGTTCGGCCGACTTGCCGGAGAACTGCCGGAGGACGGCAAGGAATTCGTCTTCGGTCGCCAAAAACGCCTGCACCACGTCTGGATCGAAGTGGCTGCCCGACTCGGCGACGATGATCGAACGCACCACGTCGTGTGCGAAGGCGTCTTTGTAAACACGTTTGCTGCTCAGCGCGTCGTAGACGTCGGCCAAGGCGACGATGCGGCCGCAGAGGGGGATGTTCCGACCGGAGAGACCTTGCGGATATCCGGACCCGTCCCAGCGTTCGTGGTGCGTCAAAGCGATATCGCGCCCCATTCGCAGAAACTCGGCCTCCGGATGCTGTTCGAGCGCGGCATCGAGCGTGCCCGCACCGATCAGCGTGTGCTGCTTCATCAGATCGAACTCGCGGTCGCTGAGCCGCGCGGGTTTCAGCAGCACCGAGTCGGGAATGCCGACTTTGCCGATGTCGTGCAGGGGACTCGTCAGATAGATCATGCGAACGAAGTCTGCGTCGATTTCGTCGGCAAACTTAGGTTGCTGCGACAAGTATCTGGCCAGCACGCGGGAATAACCGCGGATCCGTTCCAAATGGGCGCCCGTGTCCGTGTCGCGCGACTCGGCCAGTTTGGCCATCGCAAAGATCGCCAAGTCGCGCGTCTCCATGCCGAGAATCCGGGTGCCGGTGCGGACCCGCACTCTCAGCTCGGCCGGATCGAACGGCTTGGTCATGAAATCGTCGGCCCCGGCAGTGAGACCGGTCACGATGTCCTTGGTCGCTCCGCGCGAGGTGAGAAGGATCACGTAGACATAGCCGCTAAAATCTCCGGCGCGGATCTGACGGCAGAGTTCGATGCCGTCGAGCACGGGCATTTCCCAATCGGTGATCACCAGGCGACAGGTTCCCCGACGCAGGATTTCAAACGCCTCTTTGCCGTCACGGGCGACTTCGACCGAGTAACCTGCCCGCTCGATGGTGCGCCGCGAGATTTCGAGCGAGACCTCATCATCGTCTACGATGAGAATCCGCGGACCGTTCGATTTCATGGGTCGGTTTCCTGATTAAGAAAACAGTCGGTGGTAAGTGTTACGACTTTTCCGTCTGGGCGAAACTGGCTGCCACGACGGATAAGTCACGTTGAACAAACTGGTCGAGCCGCTGGCACTCGGCTTTGATACGGCCCAGGTGGCCGCCGGCGTCATCAAGTTCGGCGGCCCGCCCCATGGCTTCCAACTCGGCGGCCAGACGGCTGATCTCGACGGCCGACACGTTGGCCGCGGATCCCTTGATGCGGTGCGCGAGCGAGGCCGTCTGTTGGGCATTGCGCTCGATCAAGCTCTGCTCCAATTGAACGAGATCGACACCCACCTGCTGCTGAAACTTGTCGAGAATGACTTGCACGAAATCCCAGTCGCCCATGAACCGCTCGGAAAGCGAATCGAAATCCAAGGGCGGCGGGACCTCCTCGACCGGCGCCGGAGTGTAGGGTGGGACCAGCGAGCTTTCGAGCGCCGGCCCACCATGATCGACGTCGCCAATGGCGGGCCGGCGCTCGCAAGCTCGCTGGTCCCACCCTACGGATGCTCCTAAAAGCTCCGCGGCACGGGCGAGATGCTTTTCGACGGTGGCAATCAATTCCCTGCGGTTGAGCGGTTTCTTCAGATAATCCGTCATGCCGGCGTCGAGGCACTTTTGCTTGTCGCCGGCCAATGCATTGGCGGTCAGGGCAATGATCGGCAGGGGCGGACGGTTTTCGCGGGCCTCCCATTGTCGAATGGCGCCGGTCGCCTCATAGCCGTCCATTTCCGGCATTTGGCAGTCCATCAGCACAAGGTTGTAGTCGGCGGCCCTGACGGCTTCCACGGCCTGCCGGCCGTTGGACCGCACTTCGCAGCGATAGCCGCCTGCCCGCAGCAACTCCACCGCCACTTGTTGATTGATCTCGTTGTCTTCGACCAGGAGTAGCTTGGCGTCTTTCGGGCCGGCCGCCTGCCGTGTCTTGCCGCTGTTTCGGACGGGGGTTTCCACTTCGTCTGTTTGTAGGTTCGGCTGTAATGCGGAGATCATGGCATCGAACAGCCGTGACGCGGTGATCGGTTTGCTGAGGCGATGCACCGCCACCGGCCCACCGTCGGTCGCCTCTTCGCCCTCGTCGCTCAGGGCCGTGACAAGCAGGATCACCGTGGCGCCGAGCGTCGCACTACGAGCAATCCGGTCGGCCAGCTCGCGGCCGTCCGGATCGCGAAGGGCCGAGTCGACGATGGCAATCTGATACGGGTTACCGCTGACGGCCGCGGTGCCAAGCTGCGTAAGTGCGGAGGTGCCGTTGGTGACGGTATCGCTGTGGATTCGCCAGGCCGACAACTGCCGATGAATCGCCGCCAGCACGGCGGCGTTGTCGCCGACGAGCAGCAGGCGCAAGTTGTCCCAGTCGGCGGGCTGGACGAATTGCTGTTCGGTGTCGGCCGCTTTCTTCATGCAGACCGTGAACCAGAACGCCGACCCTTTCCCCGGTTCGCTGTCGACGCCGATCTCGCCGCCCATCAATTCGGTGAGCTTCTTGCAGATCGACAGTCCCAAACCGGTGCCGCCGAACTTGCGAGTCGTCGAGGAATCGACTTGCGAGAACGATTGAAACAACAGGTGCAGGCGTTCCGGCGGAATGCCGATTCCAGTGTCGCGCACCATGCTCCGCACCACGATCTCACCATCCTCGGTCCGATCGACCTCGACGTCCAGGCTGACGTGCCCGGTCGAGGTGAACTTCACGGCGTTGGTCAGCAGGTTGACCAGAATCTGCTGCCAGCGTCCGGGGTCGCCATGCACCAATTTCGGCAGCCGCGGATCGATATAGCACAGTACCTCCAGGCCCTTTTGGCAGGCCAGGTCGCTGACCATCGACATGGCCCGTTCGACGATCGCTCCCGGTTCGAAGTCGATCCATTCCAGGTCGAGGCGTCCGGCTTCGATCTTCGAGAAGTCAAGCACGTCGTTGATGAGCTGCAACAGGACCTTGGCCGAGAGCCGGGCGGCGTCGATATAGCGCCGCTGCTGTGGCGTCAATTCGGTGTCCTGCAAGAGCTGTCCCATGCCGATCACGCCGTTGAGCGGCGTGCGCAGCTCGTGCGACATGTTGGCCAGGAAATCGCTTTTCGCGCGGCTGGCCGCCACGGCCGCTTCGCGCGCCTGTTCCAGTTGTTGCGATTGCTCGGCCAGTTCGGCGGCCTGCTGTTCCAATCGCGCTTTTGTGGCCAGCAGCTCCTGATTGTAGCGTTCCAGCTCGTTCTCTTTGGCCGTGATCTGATCGAGCTGTCCCCGCAGTGTCTCAACATACTGCTGGGCCGAAGCGGCCAGGTCGGCCTTTTCCGCCAGCGACCGCGCCAATTGCAGCACTTCCACGGCGTCGAACGGCTTTTTCAGGATCAGCAGGTTGCTGGTATGACCGAGCTCGGAGGAAATCTGGCTCCAATCGTAATCGGAGTAGGCCGTGCAGATCACGCACTGCATGTCCGGCAGCTCTTTCCAGAGGGCCTTGATGGTCTGCACGCCGTCGATGCCCGGCGGCATGCGGACGTCGACGAACGCCATATAGTAGGGCTGACCGCGGCGGGCCGCCTCGACGGCCATTCTCACGCCGTCTTCGCCCTGATAGGCGGAGTGAATCTCGATATCGAGCAGTCCGTTGATGTCGGCCGCGGTCGTCGTCTGGCTTTCGCCGCCGAAGAGATCCGCCTCCAGCGCGTCGATTTCCGAATGGGAAGCCACACCCCGCAATCCGTCGAACACCTTGCGGAAGTCGGTGTGGATGTCCTTGTTGTCGTCGATGATCAACAGCCGCCGCGTAGCAGCGGTCGGTTTGGGCTTGGTATTCATCAGGTATTGCCTATTTGAGGTCTCGCATCGCCGCAGGTAGACGGTAG
>Ga0307373_10012823_pt1 | contig 11835 bp, 9 predicted proteins | sample OX2MG_FD_202534 | JGI IMG/M metagenome (GOLD analysis project Ga0307373, IMG submission 202534) | Soil microbial communities from Risofladan, Vaasa, Finland - OX-2 | ecosystem: Environmental > Terrestrial > Soil > Coastal area > Acid sulfate soil | place: Finland: Risofladan, Vaasa | collected...
GCTCGAAACTGACCGCTATTTGATGCCGCATCTCCGACCACATTACAACCGCCCTTCGGGCAAGCCAAGCACATCGACCCGAACTCGGACCAAGAGAAATACGCCGTTTATGCAAACGGCACCATGGGCCGGGCGCCACCGCAGCGGTGCATCGACCACGCGACGCGCGGGCAATCGCCACGGCGGCGAGGATCAACGCTTCTACATCGGCCGTATCCTGCGGCTGACGCTGCTCGCATCGGAGATCGTCGAGTCGATTCTGGATGGGCGGCAACCGTCGGAGATGACGCTGGCGGTGCTGATGAAGCCGTTTTCGGTCGGCTGGCACGACCGGAAACGGAGCCTTTTGGCCCGCTAGGCAGAGCTTTCCCCGACCATCTGGCGATCCGACGCCTGTCCGAGCGATCGACCATGGCGCCGCTCGATCGGAATTGATCTGCGTCAATGCCGCGCGCGCGCCGCCGCCGCATGATTTGGGTTGGTCGATGAGGAGGAAAGCGCGATGTCACAATCCGCCGAGACGAGCACCCCACGGTCTCCGCCGACTCCTGCATTCGGCCTCGATTACGGGCCGGCCGTGGAGATCGGACAGCGCGCTCTCGATCAATGGACGCGCGGCATGTTCGCATACACCCACGAACTGGGCCAGTTCGCCGTGGGAAGATTCAATCAGGACTTCGAGATGTGGAAGGCGCTCGTCAACTGCACGAATGTCGGCGAACTCCTCAACTGCCACTATGAATTCGCGCAGAAGGCCGCGGCGGATTACGCGACGGAAGCGAGCAAGCTGATCGAGCTGATGACGAACTGCGCCACCAATGCGTTCGCGACGGGCGCGCCGGAGCGGCGGACGCAGCCCGGCGAGGCATCGGCGTGGCGACTGATGCCAGCGCCTGCGGCGCCGTCGCCCGCCGCTGCGGAAGGAGCGCCACGCCACGCGCCATCGCGGGTGCGGCAGGCGCCGGCCGCGAAGACCGCGGCCGATCGCGACTCGTAGCGGTCGAACCCGGCGATCCGGGTTGATGGGACGCATTCAGCACCGCCGACGACCCGTGTGTGTCCACAGACGGTCCGGCGATGCCTGAATTGCCGGACGTCGAATCGTTCAGGCGGCTCGCCGAGACATGCGTCGGGCGTGTCATTCGCCGTGTGGTGGCGAGCGACCCCCGCATGCTCGAAGGCGTATCGCCCGATACCGTGCGGAAGCGGCTGACGGGAGCGCGGGTGGAGCGGGTTCGCCGCCACGGCAAGCACCTCTTCATCGAGTTCTCGCAGGCCGGCTGCCTGGCCATGCATTTCGGGACGAACGGATCGCTTCATCACGTGCCTGCGGACGACGCCGATCCGCCCTATGTCCGCTTCAGCCTCGTCTTCGCCGACGGCGACCGGCTCGCTTACGTCAATCCGCGCCGGATCGGCACCGTGCAATGGGCCAAGGACGCGGCCGCCTTCGTGGCCGCTGCGGAACTGGGCCCCGATGCGCTCGATCGCCACTTCGATCTCCCGGTTCTGGCGCGGGCCATTGCCGGACGCACGCGCGACATCAAGTCGATCCTGATGGATCAACGGCTCGTCGCCGGGATCGGCAACATCTATGCCGACGAGATTTTGTTTCAGGCGGGGATTTACCCCGGTGCCAAGGCCGACACGCTCGAGCGCGCGCAGATCGCGCAGATTTTCACCAAGCTGAAGCACGTCCTGAAAACCGCGGTCGATCGGGGCGCCGGCGCCGAAACCGGGGTGGAGCGCCTTCCCGGCGGATTCCTGCTGCCCGAGCGCCATCCGGACGGCCATTGCCCGCGCTGCGGCGGCGCGCTGGCAACCCTCAGGCAGTCAGGGCGCACGAGCTATTATTGCCCCCGCTGCCAGCGACGACGATAGGCGCGGCAGCAGGGAGCGCGGCCACGAATCTATCGCGATCGCCGACCGCGCGCGCAAACGATGCGCTTGCGAGCGTCGCTCGCCGTCGCGCGGGGGGTTGCGATCGGCGACTCGCCTCCCCTTATCTAATTTGCGCTGGATCAAAGCGGCTCCCATCCGACCGGACGATAGTTCCAGCGCTGCATTCAGCAATTCACCCGAAGGGAGAAACACGATGGCCATGACACCCGTTGAAGTGAAGAAGGCGCCGGCACCGCGCGCAACCACCGATCCGTGGCAGAACTTCCGCGGCGAGATGGACCGGCTGTTCGACCGGTTCTCCGGTTTCGGGCTGCCGTCGATGCGCCGCCTGTTCGATCTCACGCCTTCATTCGACTCGACATTCGGCTTCAACGTCCCGGCGGTCGACGTGACCGAGGACGACAAAGCCTACAAGATCGCGGCGGAACTGCCGGGTCTCGACGAAAAGGACGTCGAGGTCACCGTGACCGGGGACGTTCTCACCGTCAAGGGCGAGAAGCGGCAGGAAAAAGAGGAGAAGAACAAGAACTGGTACGTGTCGGAGCGCGCCTATGGCGCATTCCAACGCGGCTTCGCCCTGCCGGAGGGCGTCGACCGCGATAAGATCGCCGCCGAATTCACCAAAGGCGTCCTGACGGTCACGCTGCCGAAAAGCGCGGAGGCGCAAAAGCAGCAGAAGAAGATCGACGTCAAGGCGGCCTGAACCGGCGGTCATAGAAAGGGCAAAAGCGGCGAGACCTGGCCCTCGCTCTCCCTTTCCGGCAACGGATGGGGAGGGCAGGGCCCGCTTGTTTGCAACCCGGCACGGGCGGTGCCATTGGAATTCGGAGTCTTTTCATGACCAAGGATGCCGTCAGCAGCCAATCGGAACCGGGGACAGCAGCGCGTTTCGCCGAGCCTCAAGCCAGCGGACGGGCGCCAGCCGGCGCGACGCGCGCGCCCGCGGCCGCGGGCGCCGGATGGCCGTTCCCCTGGCTCAACGTCGCCGGTGCGGAGGCGTTCGACCAGATGTGGCGCCTGTCGCCGCCCGGAACCGGGAGTGGCGCCGCGCCTGCGGCAGAAGCATCCGCGAATGCACCGCCGCCTGCGCCCGGCGCGACCGCAGACATCGAGCCGCGGCCCAGCATCGACCGGCTGCTCCACGCCGCCCTGGGACGCGTAACCGCGGGACTTTCCCCCGCCGCCCTGGCTCTTGCCTATGCCGACTGGGCGGTCCATTTGTGGAGCGCACCCGGCAAGCAGCAGCAGCTGGTCGAAAAGGCGGCGCGAAAGGCGGTCCGGTTCGCCACTTATGCCGCTCGGCAATTATCCGAACCCGACTGCGCGCCATGCATCGAGCCTTTGGAACAGGATGAACGGTTCACCAGCGCCGCCTGGCAGCGGTGGCCGTTCAATTTCATCTACCAGACCTTCCTCCTGAACCAGCAATGGTGGCACAACGCCACCACGGGAATTGGCGGCGTGTCGCGCCATCACGAGGAGGTAGTGTCGTTCGCGGCGCGCCAGTGGCTCGACGTCTTTTCGCCCGCCAACTTCATTGCCACCAACCCCGAGGTCCTGGCGGCCACGCTCCGTGAGGGCGGGCAGAATCTCGCGCGCGGGGCGATGAACTTCATGGCGGATTGGGAACGGACGGTCGCTGGCCGGCCGCCCGTCGGCTCCGAGGCGTTCGAGCCCGGGGAAAACGTCGCCGTAACTACCGGCGAAGTGGTCTATCGCAACCGCTTGATCGAGCTGATCCAGTACGCGCCGACGACGCGCGACGTCAACGCCGAGCCGGTGCTGATCGTGCCGGCCTGGATCATGAAGTATTACATCCTCGACCTGTCGCCGCAAAACTCGCTGGTGAAGTACCTCGTCGACCGCGGACACACCGTGTTCATGGTCTCGTGGCACAATCCGGGCCCGCAGGACCGCGACCTGGGCTTGGAGGACTATCTGCGGTTGGGCGTGCTCGCCGCGCTCGACCGGGTCCGCGCCATCGTGCCCGAGAGCAAGGTCGATGCGCTCGGCTATTGCCTCGGCGGGACGCTGCTGGCGATCGCCGCTTCCTTCCTCGCGCGCGAGAAAAGCACGGTTCTCAATTCCGTCACGATGCTGGCGGCCCAGACGGATTTCACCGACGCGGGCGAGCTCATGCTCTTCATCGACGACGCCCAGCTCAGCTACCTCGAAGACATCATGTGGGATCAGGGCTATCTCGACACGCGGCAGATGGCCGGCGCGTTCCAGCTCCTGCGTTCCAACGATCTCGTCTGGTCCCGCGTCGCGCGCGAGTACCTGATGGGGCAGCGGCCGCCGATGATCGATCTCATGGCGTGGAATGCCGATACGACGCGGATGCCCTATCGCATGCACAGCGAATATCTGCGCCGCCTCTTTCTCGAGAACGACCTGTTCGAGGGGCGCTTCAGCGTCGACGGCAGGCCGATCGCGCTGCACGACATCCGGGTGCCGATCTTCGCCGTCGCCACGGAACGCGACCATGTCGCGCCCTGGCGCTCGGTCTACAAGATCAATCTGGTCAGCGAGGCCGACGTGACCTTCGTGCTGACGAACGGCGGCCACAATGCCGGCATCGTCAGCGAGCCGGGACACGCGCGCCGGCACTATCGCCTGTCGCGGCACGGATCGGGTTCTCCCTATGTCGACCCGGAGACCTGGTATGAGGTGACGCCGGCCGAAGCGGGATCGTGGTGGCCGGCATGGGCTGCGTGGCTCGAGCAGAATTCGACGGGACGTTGCCCGCCGCCGGCCATGGGGCTTGCCGGCGAGGGCCGGCCGCCGCTCGGCAAGGCGCCCGGCCACTACGTTCACGAGCGCTGAGCCGCCGATCCGCGCCACTGCGACGGATGGCGCGAGGCCGACCGTTTCCGGATGCGCGTCTAAGGGAGCGCCGCCAGATGTTTCGGCAGGTCTTCCAGCGGCATTTTCGTCAGGTCCTTGGCGGCCTGCGCCGACACTTTGGCTTTGGCGCTGTCGTCGAGCATGTCGCGAATCTGGCCAAGGGCACGGGGTGGCGCGAAGAGAATGAGATGATCGAACGCCTTGGCGGCGCTCTGTTCGTTCAGGTAGGCGGCGACGCTGCCAACGAAGGCGGCGAGGCGTTCCTCATGCGGATCGTGCCGGGGCTCGATCGCGTGGCGCGCCGGCGAATGGCTCTCCTGCGTGCGGCCGGGCCGCTCGGAGGCGATGAGATGCGCCGGCACGTGAGCCACTTCCGAGCTCAGATCGGCGACGACATCGAATCCCTCGGGCACGTCGCGGCGCGTCACGATCAGGGCGCGCGTGCCGTCCGCCATTACGATCCAGGTGGTCTTGTGTCTGGGCATTGACCGCTCCGTTGTTCAACGAAATCTGCGGCGGGCCGCTTGGGACCGCCTTGATTTGTATCAAGGCAAGAACGCGACAGCCGGAGAGAATGCGATCGTGTCGGGTGCGAAGGCACGCATCGGCGGTGAGGGTTGTCCATGCGACAGATGTCCGAAATCGTCAAGAACCAGCGTCCTCTGACGTTGCGGCCGAATGCGACGGTGAAGCATGCGAGCGAATGCATGCGCGACCGCCGCGTCGGTGCCGTCCTGGTGACCGACGCCGAGAATCGGCTGCTGGGGATATTCACTGGGCGGGATGCGGTCTGCCGGGTCTTGGCCGAGGGACTGAACGCCGCCGAGACCTCGCTCGAACGGGTGATGACGCGCGATCCGGATACGATGCCGCCCGGCAAGACCGCGATCGAAGCGCTGCGGCTGATGCATGACGGCGGCTATCGCCACTTGCCGGTGATCGAGAACGGCAAGGTCGTGGGCGTCGTCTCGAAAGGCGATTTCCGCGGCGTCGAGCAGGACCGTCTGGACGAAGAGACCTGCATCTGGGAGCGGATCTAGAGCCCATCTCCCGATCGGGGAGTCGGGACCGAACGAAATTCGCGCCCGCCGCGGCGCAACGGCCAAACGACCTGGCGGCGCCCATCACGCTTTCCACCTTGCCCGGCGGTTCGCTCGCGTGCTAGGGGCACGACGGCGGTCGGATGCCGCTTCTCATCCGTCATCGCCCACGCGCCGAAACGGTGCGTGACCCGGCGCGGCGGCAAGGTGGTTGGCGGGCAGAGCAAACGGCATGAACGAATTCCGACAGATCGGGCGGCCGGTGCCGCGGCTCGAGGACCCGCCGCTGTTGCGCGGCGAAGGCCGCTTCGTCGACGACATTCACCGCCCCTTCGCCCTGGAAGCCGCCTTCGTCCGCAGCCCGCACGCCCACGCCCTGATCCGCAGCATCGATGTGGGAGCCGCGCGCGCGGCGCCCGATGTGACGGCGGTGCTGAGCTTTGCCGATCTGGCGCCGCATCTCACGCAGGAGCGCCTGCCGATGCAATTCCGCAACTCGGCCCTGCCCGCGGATTGCACGCCCCATCCGCTCGCCAAGGACGAGGTCGCCTATGTCGGCGAGGCCGTCGCCGTCGTGATCGCGCGCTCGCGCTATGCGGCCGAGGACGCGGCGGCCCTGGTCAAGGTCGATTACGAGATTCTGCCCGTCGTCGCCGATTGCCGGCAGGCGGCAGAGCCCGGCGCGCCGCTCGCGCATCACTTCCGCAAGAGCAACGTCCTGGCGGAGTTGCGCCAAGCCTATGGCGACGTGGACGGGGCCTTCGCCGGCGCGCCGCACCAGGTGAGGCTCCAACTCAAGCAGCACCGCGGCGGCGCGCATCCGATCGAGGGGCGCGGCGTGGTGGCATCCTTCGATCCGGACGAGGGCCGGCTCACCGTCTGGTCCTCGACGCAGCTCGCGCATGAGGTCCAGTCCTTCCTCATGCAAATGCTCGGCCTCGACGAGAACCAGGTTCGGGTCGTGACGCCCGATGTCGGCGGCGGATTCGGATCGAAATTCCTGATGTATCCCGAGGAGGTCGTGGTGGCGGTCGCGAGCCGCCTGCTGCGCCGTCCGGTCAAATGGATCGAAGACCGGCGCGAGCATTTCCTCGCCGCGATCCAGGAGCGCGACCAATATTGGGAGATCGAGGCAGCCTGCGACGGCGACGGCCGCCTCCTCGGCGCGCGCGGCCGGATGATCAACGACCAGGGCGCCTACACGCCGCAGGGAATCAATCTCGCCTATAACGCATCGACCGCGTTCCCCGGGCCTTACGTGCTGCCCGCCTACGATATGCGCGTTCTTGCCGTCGAGACCAACAAGGTGCCGGGGGCGCCGGTGCGCGGCGCCGGCTATCCCGAAGGCGCCTTTGCGATGGAACGCACGCTCGATGCCATCGCCGACCGGCTCGGGCTCGAGCGCACGCTGGTCCGGCGCCGCAACCTCGTGGCGCCGGAGCTGATGCCTTACGTCACGCCACTCAAGAGCCGATCCGGATCGGCCATCGCCTATGACAGCGGCGATTTTCCCGCGATCATGCAGACCGCGCTCGATGCGATCGACCATGCGGGCTTCGCCGAGCGCCAACGCAAGGCGCGGCACGAAGGCCGCTATCTCGGCATCGGCGTCGCCAACGGCATGAAGGGAACCGGGCGCGGCCCGTTCGAATCGGCGCTGGTGCGCATCGGCCGATCGGGGCGCGTTTCGCTCTATACCGGCGCGATGCCGATGGGCCAGGGCATCCGCACGGCGCTGGCGCAAATCTGCGCCGAAGCGCTCGGCATCGACCCCGCCGCGGTCGCGGTGACGACGGGCGACACCGCCACCATCCCGCTGGGCATGGGCGGGTTCGCCAGCCGGCAGACGGTGACCGCCGGCAACTCGACGCATCTCGCGGCGCTGGCGGTGCGGGACAAGGCGCTGGCGGTAGCAGCGCACATGCTCGAGGCCGGCGTGGAGGATCTCGAATTGCGCGACGGCCGCATCGAGTTGCGCGGCGTTCCAGGGCATGGCGTGAGCCTGCGCGCGGTCGCGGGCGCGTTGTCGGGCGATCCCGGCTATGCCATTCCCGGCAAGTTCGAGCCGGGGCTCGAGAGCTTCCAGAACTGGATGCCCGAGACGCTGACCTACGGCATGGCGACGCATGCCGTCGAGCTCGAGGTCGATCCCGCGACCGCGTCGGTGCGGCTTTTGAACTATGTCGTCGCCAACGATTGCGGCCGCGCGATCAATCCGATGATCGTCGAGGGACAGATCGTCGGCGGCGCCGTGCACGGCATCGGCAACGCCCTTTTCGAATGGATGGGCTATGACGGCGACGCCCAGCCGGTGACCACCAATTTCGGCGAGTACCTGCTGGCAACGGCGCCGGAAATTCCGCCGATCGCGGTGCGGCTCATGGAATTCGCGGCACATACCAATCCGCTTGGCGTCAAGGGCGTGGGCGAGGCCGGCTGCGTTCCCGCCGCAGCAGCCGTCATAGCGGCGATCGAGAACGCGCTCGCGCCCTTCGCCATCCGCATCGCGGAGACGCCGATCCCGCCGGCGCGGCTATTCGCGCTGCTCCGCGCACAGGAAAAATCCGGTTCGCCCTGAGGCCGGGCGCCCGCGTGCGGTCACGGCTCAGAATGCGGTGACATTGATCTTGCCGGCGGCATCGACGAACCAGCGCTCGGATGGAAACGACTTCCCCTCGAAGCGCGCCACCATCCAGTCGGCGACCAGGCTCGGGAAATAGGGTCCGAGATTGGCGGACGGAATGCCGCCGACGCCGTGGGCCGCGCCACCATAGACGACCAGCCGCTTCGTACCCTTGAGGGTTGCGAAGAGACGTTCGGTGTGGACGAGCGGGCTGTAGGGATCGAACTCGCCGGTGATGCACAGATAGGGATTGCGGATCCTGTCGGCGTGGCCTTCCCAGGTCAGCGTCTTGGCGAAGGCGTCGAACGCGTCCTCGTCCTGGTAGCCCGCCATGTACATGAAGCGCCGCTTGTAGGTCGGCGAGGCCTCGTCGAAGATCGAGCGGCAGCCGGGCTCGAGACAGGTCGAGTACACGGCGCAGGCGCGCAGGCGCTGTTCATTGCCGAAGGCGACGGTCGCGAACAGCGAGCCGAAGCTCGAGCCGGTGACGCCGATCCGCTCGGGATCGATCTCCGGCCGCGCCGCGAGCCACTGATAGACCGCCGGGCCGGTCTCGGCCCATTGCGGCATCGACACCGGAATGCCGAGCACCGGGCATTCCGTCTGGCCCGGCCCTTCGAGCGCCAGCACGGCGATGTTGCGGTTGAGCCAGCGGTCGCCATAGAGCGGCACGAACCGCTCCTTGAACCCGTCCATGCCGGGGATCGATACCACCACCGGAAGGCGCCCGCCCGCATGGCCCGGCGGCAGATGCAGCCACGCCGGCAGCGACTTGCCCTTGAGCGACGGCAACGGGATCCACGCCGCCTCGACCTTGTGATCGGCGAGCGCGCCGTATTTCAAGAAGCATTCGCGCTTGCGCCGATTGTAGAACAGGTTGGTATCGTTGTTCTCGTGGATCGGCCACTGCGCCGAGGCCCAATAGTTGGCGGCCATGAAATAATTCTCGCGCGCCTGGATCGCCTCGCCGGCATCCTCGTGCGCCTTGGCGCGAGCCTCGCGCCGGCGCGCCGTCGCCTCGAAGGCCGGAGCGACGTCGGCATATTTCTGCACCCGCGCGCGGATCTGGGCGAGGTCGGCCCCGGCTTCCGGTCCCAACGCGGCGAGAAGCCCCGCGAGCCGCGGCTGGTCCCATTCCATGCCGACCGATTTGATGATGTTGTCGATCAGCCAGCGCTGCGCCTCCCACCGGCGCATGCGCGGCCCGCTGTCGGCCTCGGCAGGCTCGCCCGCGTTGCGCGCGACCGCGCGTGTCTCGTCGTCCATCATCGCCTCCACACTTCCGATCGCAAGCGACATTGATCGGGCCATCCCAGCACGGAACGCGCAGGGTGCCCCGCCGCGCAGCGGCCTAGGGTTGCGCCAGGGCGTCGATCTCGGCGTCGGTCGGAAAGCGACCGAGCTTCTTCTTTGAGAACATCAGCTTGCCGTCGATCGTGATCTCGAACGCGCCGCCGCGCGATTTCACCAGCGTCACCTCGGCACCGGCCCGTTCACGAAACTTCGCTCCCGCACGGAGAGCTTCCGGTTCGTAGTGTCATTGCACGCAATATTCGATGACGACCTTCATGTCGCGCTCTCCGTTCGTCGCATCGCCTGCCGCGGCGCGGTTTCCCGTGCGCGCAAGACTACCGGCCGCCCGTCGCAAAAGCCAGGACCGACGCGCTTGTACGCCGCGCCGAACTGGTTTAGAGGGATGGCGGGTCAGCTTGAAAGGGGGCCGACATGCCGACGAAAAGCGAACACGCCGAGACGGTAGTGCTGCATGCCGGCTACCGTTCGGATCCGACAACGACGGCCGTTGCCGTCCCGATCTACCAGACGACCTCCTATCAGTTCCATTCGACCGAGCACGCGGCCAATCTGTTCGCGCTGAAGGAGCTCGGCAACATATACACCCGCATCATGAATCCGACCCAGGCCGTGCTCGAGGAGCGGGTGGCGGCGCTCGAGGGCGGCGTGGCGGCGCTGGCAGTCGCCTCGGGTCAGGCGGCATCGCTGTTCGCGGTGCAGAACATCTGCCACGCCGGCGACAATTTCGTCTGCTCGACCGACATCTATGGCGGTACCTGGAACCTGTTCCAGAACACGATGAGCACGATGGGCATCGAGTGCCGCTTCGTCGATCCGCAGGATCCCGAGAATTTCCGCCGCGCCAGCGACGCGCGGACGCGATGCTATTACGGCGAGACGCTGCCCAATCCCAAGCTCGCCGTCTTTCCGATCGGCGAGGTGGCGAAGATCGGCCGCGAGATCGGCATCCCGTTGATCATGGACAATACCGCCGCGCCGGTATTGTGCCAGCCGATCAAGCACGGCGCGGCGATCTGCATGCACTCGACCACGAAATATATCGGCGGCCACGGCACCTCGATCGGCGGTGTCATCGTCGACGGCGGTAATTTCGATTGGGAGCGCCACGCCGACCGCTTCCCGATGCTGAACACGCCGGATCCGAGTTATCACGGCGCAGTCTGGACGCAGGCGGTCAAGCCGCTGGGGCCGATCGCCTATATCCTCAAGGCGCGCGTGACGCTGTTGCGCGACATCGGCGCCGCCATGAGCCCGTTCAACGCCTTCATGTTCATCCAGGGCCTCGAGACCGTCGCGCTGCGCATGCGCCAGCATTGCAGCAACGCGGCCGCCGTCGCGGAACATCTTTCGCACCATCCCAAGGTCACCAAGGTCATCTACCCCGCCGCCATGACGGGCGAGATGAAGCGCCGGGCCGATGCCTATCTCAAGGGCGGCTATGGCGGGCTCGTGGGCTTCGAGCTGAAGGGCGGCATGGATGCAGGCCGCCGCTTCATCGACAGCCTGAAGATGTTCTATCACGTCGCCAATATCGGCGATACGCGGTCGCTCGCCATCCATCCCGCTTCGACGACGCACTCGCAGCTCACGCCGGAGGAACAGGCCCAGACCGGCGTCACCGACGGCTATGTCCGTCTCTCCATCGGGATCGAGCATATCGACGACATCGTCGCCGATCTCGGCGAAGCGCTCGCCGCGGCCTAGGATTCACGGCGGCGCGGCATCGGCAAGGATCGTCCGGTCCGCCGCCTTGAGCGAGGCGCAGCCGATCTGGTGCAGCGCGGCCATGATCTCGCGCGACAGGATCTCCAACGCCTTGGCCGCGCCGCGCGCGCCGCCGGCGCCGACGCCATAGGCAAAGCAGCGGCCGCTGAACGTCATGGCGGCGCCGAGCGCGATGGCCTTGATGACGTCCTCGCCGCCGCCGATGCCGCCGTCGAAAAGAATGGGAACCGCGCCGCCGACCGCCGCCCGGATCGGCCCGAGCCGGTCAAGCGAGGCCGGTGCCGATTCAAGCTGCCGCCCGCCGTGATTGGACACCCAAATGCCGTCGGCGCCGGCGCGGATCGCCGCCAGCGCATCCTCGGGATCGAGGATGCCCTTCACCAC
>Ga0307373_10012827_pt1 | contig 11835 bp, 10 predicted proteins | sample OX2MG_FD_202534 | JGI IMG/M metagenome (GOLD analysis project Ga0307373, IMG submission 202534) | Soil microbial communities from Risofladan, Vaasa, Finland - OX-2 | ecosystem: Environmental > Terrestrial > Soil > Coastal area > Acid sulfate soil | place: Finland: Risofladan, Vaasa | collected...
TCCAGGCCGGTCGTTCTGCACGAACGACTCGCTTGTCGTGTGTGTTTGCGCCTCCTTTCTTCTCCGGGCGCCTGTGCTGTCCTTGCGTATCTCTGCAAGCAGCAGGGATGCAAGGGGAGCCCATCGGAGTCCGAAGCCTGGACCCACCAGGGCTGCTCACATCCCAGTTGCAGGGGAACGGCTCTTGCGGGAGGCCTGGAGAAATAACAGCGCCGCAAGGGCCAGCATCAGCCTGGGCCCTGGTTCCATCAAGTGGTCTTGAACCTGACGAATGGGCTTTGTGTGGCCGAGGCGCACCCGCACCGCATAGCTAGCTGGGGGGAATGGAGCGCTGTTCCCGGCGAGGGGTGCAGCAAGAAGAGCGAGGCGGCGAGCATAGCCAAAATGAGTAACGACGTGAATTTTTGGCGCAGTTGTGCTATCATTCCTAGTAACCTCCATAGCGGGGCTGGGGAGCCAACGAGCGGCGGAGGAGTGACAATCTACAGCCGACTCAGAGGCTCCTCGAAACACTGTATTTCAGATCCTCAAACGTATTCCCATTTCCTACAAGTGACGTCCTTCTGTGACCTACCCGGTGTTTCTGTCTATGCGCACCTCACTGATCGGCCACGCTTTTTGAGCGTAACATTTTGTTGACGCTTTTGCAACGACAGTTGTCATAGAATTTGTGACAGTTGTCATAGAATTTGTGACAAATGTCTTGAATTATAGTTGATTGGAGTGGCATCTTTGGAACATGCAGGTGGGTTCCGGGTGAAAAGAGCGGCCTATTCCTCCTATTACGCTTGATTGCGCGCAAGGAAGAAGGTATGCTGTTACGGATGGGGAAGAAAAAAGCGTGATGTTCTACTATGCACAGTAAGCCCAAAGAGAGGGCTCTTGCAGTTGCGCAGGGGAGGCGCGCTGCACCGCAACTGGCCCCGGCGACGCGCTCGTGGGAGGTATGCGGGAAAAAAGAGCCAGGCGGTGGCAGGTCCAGGGAGGGCTTACAAAGAGAGAGGAAAAGCGCCTTCTATGACAGGGTGCCTATCGTGTGGCAATTACCAGCTCTTGCACCTGGTGGGGAAAGGGGGCTTCGCCGAGGTCTACCTTGGTGAGCACATCTACTTGAAGACCAGGGCGGCCATCAAAATCCTGCACACGCGTTTCGAGGAGGAGAACCAGCGTCGATTTTTGGAGGAAGCCCGCCTCATCGCGCGCCTGGAGCACCCACATATCGTGCGTGTTCTGGACTTTGGCCTGGAAGGGGAGCTTCCCTATCTCGTCATGGACTACGCGCCTTTGGGGAGCGTGCGTCAGTTCACCGGGCGCAGCGCCCTGGGGCAGGGCTGGGCGCTGCCAGGCATTGTCTCATTTATCAAACAGGTTGCCGATGCACTGCAGTACGCACATTCGCGCAAGATCATTCACCGCGACATCAAACCCGATAATATCTTGCTGAAAAGCGAGACGGAGGCCCTGCTTTCCGACTTCGGTATCGCTGTCGCCATGCAGAGCGCGCAGATCGGCCTGTTGGACGTCGCGGGCACGGTCGATTACACTGCGCCTGAGCAGCTGGAGGGCCGACCGTGCGCAGCCTCCGACCAATACGCGCTCGGCATTGTCGCCTACGAGTGGCTGACGGGCGAGCGCCCGTTTCAGGGGTCGATCGCCGAACTGTACCTGCAACACAAGGCAGTCCCGCCGCCGCCCTTGCGCTCGAAAGCTGCTCGCGTGCCGCCGGCCGTTGAACAGGTCGTGCTCAAGGCGCTGGCCAAGGATCCGCGGCAGCGTTTTGCCAGCGTGCGGGCATTTGCCGACGCGCTGGAGCAGGCGACCCATGAGCCTGCCACCGCCCCTTTTTCCATGCCGACTGCGCCTGTCGGCCAGGGACACGGGGCGGGAGGAGAACAGCCATGGAACGTTCCCTACGCCAGGAATCCCTATTTCACGGGACGGGAGGCGATCCTCGCGCTGCTCCACGATGTTCTTGCGGCTGGACGGGTGGCCGAACTCACGCAGCCGCAGGCGATGAGCGGACTGGGTGGTATCGGCAAAACCCAGACGGCTGTCGAGTACGCCTATCGCTACTGCCAGGACTACGAGGCGGTCCTTTGGGTGCGCGCCGAAACGCGCGAGGCGCTGATCGCCAATTGCATCGCCCTGGCCCGGCTGCTCGATCTCCCTGAGAAGGACGAACCGGATACAGCCCGTGTTCTCGCCGCGCTAAAGTCCTGGCTGGAAACGCACTCCAGGTGGTTGCTCATCCTCGATAATGTTGAAGACCTGGCTACGATCAAGGAGGTGCTCCCACGGCGGGGGAGCGTCCTGGTCACGACGCGCTCGCAGCTCACCGGCGCGCTGGCCCGCCGCATCGATCTGGAGGAAATGCAGGCGGAAGAAGGCGCGCTGTTTCTGCTCCGGCGTATCCATCTCGTCGATGCTGAGACGGCATACGGCGCTGCTGATGCTGCCGAGCGCCTCACGGCCAGAGAAATTTCCGAGCTGCTCGCAGGACTTCCCCTGGCGCTCGACCAGGCCGGCGCATACATCGAAGAGACCGGGTGCGGTCTGTCCGGCTATCTTTCGCTCTACCTGGCCCGTCGCAGTGCCATGCTTGACTGGCACAGGCCCTCACGCTCCGATCACCCAGAATCGGTTGCGACGACCTGGTCCCTTTCGTTTGAGCGTGTCGAGGCAGCAAACCCTACCGCCGCCGCTCTCTTGCGCGCCTGTGCCTTTCTCGCTCCTGACGCCATCCCGGAGGAGATCATCACCAGCGGTGCCCCCGATCTCGGTTCACCGCTCGCTCTCTGCGCTGCTGATCCGTTGGAACTGGAAGAAACGGTGCGTGAGCTGCGCCGGTACTCGTTGCTCAAGCGCGATCCATGGGCGAAGTTGCTCATGGTCCACCGCCTGGTCCAGGCCGTACTCAGGGAGACCATGCCCAGGGAGGAGCAGCGGGTCTGGGCCGAACGGGTTGTCCGCGCCGTCAACCGCGCTTTCCCACAGGCCTACGACGATGTGGGGCAATGGCCGCTCTGCGAGCGGAATCTGGCGCAGGCGCAGGCGTGCGCCGTGCTCGTGGAGGAGTACGACCTTGCTTTCCCCGAAGCGGCCGCTCTGGTATACCGCGCGGGCAACTACCTGCTCGATCACGCGCAGTGGACGATGGCCGAATCGTTTCTTCAAAAAGCCCTGGGGGTCCGCACGCTTTTACTGGGAGCCGAGCATGCGGATGTGGCAGAATGCTTGAACGACCTCGCTGTCCTGTATATGCAGCAGAAAGACTACCACAAGGCCGAGCCGCTCTTACGGAGGTCGCTCGCCATTTACGAACAGCATCTGGGGCCTTCCGACCACATCGTTGCGGTAGCCATCAATAACATCGCTATGCTGCTCTTTTACCTGGGAAGCTATGGCGAAGCCGAAACGCTCTACAGGCGCTCGATGGCGATCTGGGAGCAGCGCGGCTGGCCGGAGCACCCCGATGTGGCCCGCTGTCTCAACAACCTGGCGTTGCTCTACGCGACGCAGAAGAACTACCAGCAGGCCGAACCGCTCTACCAGCGGTCGCTGGCGCTGTGGGAACGTATCGGCGGCCCAAAGCATCCCGATGTAGCCCGCTGCCTCAACAATCTGGCGAGGCTGTATGCCGAGCAAGGTGATGGAGCGGAGGCCGAACTGCGCTTCCTGCGCGCACGGGCGATGCGCGAGCAGCTCCTCGGACCCGATCACCCAGACGTAGCACAAACGCTCGGTGACCTGGCCTGCCTCTATACGAGACAGGCGCGCTTCGCCGAGGCCGAAGACCTCTTCCTGTTCGCGTTGGAGATCCTTGAGCAGGCGCTTGGAACGGAGCATCCGGATGTGGCAGATGTGCTGGAACACTACGCCGATTTGCTCGCGCAGACCAACCGGACGGGCGAGGTCAGAGACCCGAACGGACGGGCAAAGGCCATACGGACAAAACAATCTGCCTAGCCCTGGGTGGCCAGGAAAGAGCGCACGTAACAGCCGTGCGCCGGACATCGTAGGCAGGAGCGGCTTCATCGATATTCGAAAATTCCTAGCTCTAATAAGGCCTGGAATGCCACCATGCGATTCGTGATCTCCGGCTTATCAGAGATATGCTGTAGGAAGATGAAGACTCCCGATGTCGCGTTGCGCACGGTTCCCTTTGGGCGGCTAATGCGCCTCGCCAGTTCCTCGACGCTGGCAGCGTCGAAGTGGGCGAGGATCAGCAGCTCGATTTCACTGAGCCGCTGCCAGCTCGCCGCATACTCCTCCAGGCGTTCCCGGACAAAAACTGGCCGTCGCTTCACGGCAATCGGAGGGGGCGGTTCGGTCGAGGGCATCGGTCGGAAATACTTGCTTCCTCGCGCAATGGTGCGGATGGCTTTGACGAGCTGTTGGGAAGATGCTGCCGTAGAGCAATAGCCGTATGCGCCAGCCTCTTCAAGATGCTTTACCTCGCCCTCTGTCCGAGGGGACGCGATGACCAGGCAATGCAGCCGCCTTGCGAGCGTCTGGAGGAGTTGGAAATGTTTCTTCGCGGAGGACTCCCACTCGACGAGGGCGACATCGATCTGCATTCCGCCGTTCATCCTCGACAGGACATCGAGTGCCTGGTCAAGATCGGCGATCGTGGGCAGAAGCGCCATGTCTTCCTGGTCTGCGAGCAGTGCTTGCAATTCCTCCACGCGCAGTTCCGGACCAATAAGCAGGATGCGCAGGAGCCGTGCCTGTGTCTCGGCCTGCCTGGTGGTGGATTCTCTGGAGTGAGGAGAAGCCAGTGATCGCTGTGTACTCATCTTTCTTCCTCATTGCCGTCTTGCCCGGATGACAACGAGCAAAGACTCCTTTCTATCGCCTGTCGGGAGACACGTCTTCAGCTTTTTCGGCGGGCAGGGTGAGCCCTGCAATGTGATGCTCCGCCAGTTGCTCGCAAACTCCACCACATCGCATATGTGACGTCGCGATTCCACACACCACCAGTATAGCCAGTGCAGTCGGGAAGCACCTGGGAAACAGTCGGGAACAGTCGGGAATCCGTCGGATAAAGGCGGATCTGCCGGCAGGAGTGGCGCAGTCGGCATTGTTGCACCGCATGGGCTGCAAGAGGTGCTCAGCGCGTTGGCGCTGGAATGCTGGCCTGGTCAGAGGCTCGTTGGCCTTCCCGCATCTTATTCTGTTTTTCGTGAATGCCACAGGTAACCCTATCCCAGCGGTCGACGTCGCGAGAAGAGTCTGACTTGTATAACAGTAGCACACCGTGTACACAATTGTCAAAAATTATGCTACAATTGTAAAGACACTTGTGTAATACTGACGTGCTAAATTGGTGACAATTGCCCGAAGCACTGCGGACCTCGTCGGGGGAACAGTGTCGCTCCGACGGGATAGAGGGCGTACTCTATGGAGGAGAAGCAACGGAGACAATGCAAGAATCAACCACCTCCACATCGTGGCGAACGCAACTTGGTGAGATGATCCACGAGGTAAGCGCGCGCGAGCAGCTTGCCGAGCAAATCGGAGTCAACCCGATCACGTTGATGCGCTGGGCAGCCAGCACGAGCAGCCCGCGCCTGCAGGAAATCCAGGCCTTGCTGCGCGCGTTGCCCGACCGGCAGGGCTTTAAGCAGGCCTTGCTGCGCGAACTGCTTGGCACAGACGCGGACGGCCTGCAAACCTCCACCTCGCCGTCATCCTGGGGAGACGGAGAGCGGAGCGGACTACAGATCCCCTCCGGTTTCTACGCGGACACGCTGCGCGCCGCGCGCGATATGCCGCAGCGCTTCTGGACGATCGTGCCTCTGGTACTGCGCCAGATGCTAACGCAGCTCGATCCGAAGCGGATGGGGATGGAGGTCATCGTGGCCCAGTGCATGCCGCCGCGCTCCGATGGGAAAGTCCACAGCCTGCACGAGCGCGTTGGCCAGGGGACCCCGCCGTGGCCCAATAGCTACCCGGAGGAAAAAAACCTGTTTTTGGGCGCGGAATCGCTCGCCGGTTATGCTGTCGCGCAGGGGCACTGGGTAGCGACTACGGGTGCAGACCAGCAAGCAGAGGTGCTGCCTTCCAAAGAGGTCCCCAATCCCTACGAGGTCAGTATGGCTGCATTCCCCGTGGTACTCGAAGGAAACGTCGCGGGGTGCCTGCTGGTTTCCAGCACGCAGATCGGCTACTTTACCAGGGAAAGGCTCCAGCTCATCGATAACTATGCCGACCTCGTCAGGCTGGCGTTCCGCGATGCGGACTTTTACCCCCCGTCGGCAATCGAGCTGGGCGTCATGCCGCACTGGCGCGTCCAGCTCCAGCGTTTTTCCACACTCCGGCAGCGGGTAGCGCTCGTGCAGCGGGAGGCGCGTCAGTCTGAACGGCTGCTGGACGCGCTGGCCGCAGAACGGCTGGTGAGGCAACAGCTAGAAGCGGAATTTCTGCAACTGCAGGGAGAGAAAGCGGCCGCTCATGAGTTCTCACGCATCTGATTCATCCTATATATCTGATCCTGGGAGCGCGTCGGAATTGAGCCGGCTGCTCTACCAGGATCGCCTTCTGACCACACAGATGGGTGGACTGCTCGCCGACCAGGACGACGTGACCCTCACCGCGCTCCGCCACGTTTTAGATATTGCCTGTGGGCCGGGAGGTTGGGTGCTCGACATGGCCTCGACCTATCCGCAAGCGCAGATCAGCGGCGTTGACATCAGCGAACTCATGGTGGGCTACGCTCACACCCAGGGCGTCGAGCTGGGGTGTGCCAACGCGGATTTTCGCGTGATGGATGCGACCAGGCCACTTGACTTTCCCTCGGACCACTTCGACCTGGTCAATGCGCGTTTCCTCTCGACTTTTATGCCGACCCGCCGCTGGCCGCCCTTTTTGAGCGAGTGTATGCGCGTCTTGCGACCAGGCGGGACGATGCGCGTCACCGACCTGGAGTTCGGCATGAGCAACAGCCCTGCCCATGAACGGATGTGTGGGATTTGTATTCAGGCCATGATGGCCGGTGGGATCAGCTTCTCCGTCGATGGGCGGCACCTGGGCATGTTAACCATGCTGGGGCGGCTGATGGAGGATGCTGGCGTACAGCGCATCCAGCGAAAGCCTTACATGGTGGACTACTCCACGGGTTCGGCAGTACACCACGCCTGGTACCGCGACCTCCTGCAGGTATGGAAGCTGGGGAGGCCCTTTGTCGTCGGATCCGGGGTGGTCACAGCTGCCGAGTTCGACCAGGTGTACCATCAATGTAGCAGGGAGATGGTCGCCGAAAATTTTTGTGCGATCTGGTTTTTCGCCACGATGTTCGGTACAAAATCTCCTGGAGAGGGGCAATAGCGTTGCATGCCGAACAAAAACCGCTGTACCTCTCTTCACCCGACTTGCCTGAAGCGGTGATCGGGTGCTGGTTTGTGCGCGAGGGAGAGCTGCTCACCCCAGGCCCCCTCGTTTCGCTGCTCGATGGCAGGCGCGAGTGGACGCTCTTCCTCGAAGGCGGGGATTCGTTTCCGCTTGGAACCGTCCTCTCGCATATCCTGGTGCATGATGGGGAGCGCGTGGGACGCGGCGCAGTGCTGGCTGCTGTTGAGAATGAGGGCGGAATCGAGGAACACGACGGCGCTGGTCCAGTACCCTTGCTGGAGGGAGGGGCGATAGGCTTGCACCTGCGCTCCGCCTCCAGGCTGCGCACCTCGCTCCTGCGACGTTCCGCCAGGCTGCGGCGCTGCTATCGACGCCTGTACCCACTGTTTAGGCTGAGGCTGGGCTCGTTGCTCACATCGCTTCTCCTCATAGCTGGCACCTGGCTGTTGATCCATGTCTCGCTGTCAGTGGCGAGTGCTGGCGGCCTTTTGCCCGCCAGGGGTGGACCGCTTTTCCAGTCGATTTCCTCGGCGATCCTCGCCGTATCTACATGGGTATTCGTGGTCGGCGCGGGCCTCGGTGTCCTGCTTCTGGCCCTGGGAGTCGCCTCTCTCATCCTGCTGGAGCGCGAGCGCTGGCGGTGGCGGAGGAGGGCGGCACATAAATAGGGTGAGAGGTCGCGCTCATCGTGCGGCAGCGCGAAGGAGGGGCAGAGTCCTGCCCTGGTCGCGTTCTTCCACTCCCCCAGGCGTGCCGCGCCGTTCCTGCGACCAGAGATCGTTCAGTCATGTGCCCCGCCCGGTGAGGGATAGGCATCCACTGTGATCCCGCAAGGCGAGCACCTGCGCAATAGTCGGCGGTGTATCCTGAGAATAGAGCCCAAATGGAAAAGAAGTTGAGGAGGCAAATGAGAAAGATCGGCGGCCGTAGGTATACCTTTTGCACACTCCAATCGTTAAAGAGTAAACACTTGCAGGTCATGCAGGACGTTAATTACATGAAACCGGTCGTATTTTGTGACTTACATGCCTTGAGGCATAGCCATGAACGGGGTATAATGAGAGGAAGAGAGAGTCCTAAAGCTGAACCAGCCACGCCTGCTGAGCCTGTGAACCGGGCTTTTTTCATAGCGAAAGAGGCGGTTGATGATGGAGCCGGATTCGGTTCTCGTTTTATGCAGCAGAGCGTGTTGCTCCAGTGCAATTGTTTGCGGAGCCGCTGAAATCAGCATTGTGTGGGAAGACAATGCACCGGGGAGATGGCTACAATTGACAAGCGAGTCCATGACTGCGCTGAAGCAGTGAAGGGCGCTGCCAGGTCTTTGTGCGAGATGTTCACTGTCGTGCAGGACGGAGTTCCCAGCTCCTGAGAGGAACGGGTCGAACGGCCTGATTGACGACCACAACGAGGGAGATGTGTGTGACGACCGAATCAGAATCTGGGACGTGGAGGCAGATGTTAGCGGCGCTCATCAGTGATCCAGAGGAACGCCGGCGGATCGCGCGCGCCTCTGGCATCGACGATGCCACCTTAAAGCGGTACGCTGAGAACAAAACGAAGAGAATTCGGCTGCATATGTTCTGGCCCCTGGTAGCTGCCGTGCCGCAGGTGCATCGCGCCAGGTTGACCGCGCTGATCCGCGAAGAGTTCCCTGACTTCTCCCTCGATGAGGCCCCATCAGCCATCGAACCCGCGCAGCTGGAGGGGGCGGAGCGCGTGCAGTTGCAGGTCTACGAGCGGGTATTGCGTGCGCACGCCACGACTCCGCTGTCGCTCCGTTTCTGGGCCATCTGCAATATCGTCATGAGCGCAGCCATTGAGCAGCTCGACCCTGGGCCTCAACCCACCGGGGTCAAGGTCGTCCTGGCCCAGTGTATAAGCAATCCCCAGGGCCAGGCTGTTAATTATCTGCGAGAGACATTTTTATTGGGTACGCTGCCCTGGAGAACGGATCAGACTACGCCCTTGTTTCTGGGAGCCGAGTCGCTCTCCGGCTACGCCGTCATCTCTGGTCGGCCCGCGATTTGCCAGAACTTGCGGAAAAACCCCACCTTTTTGCCGGTGAGACAAGAGGAGTACGAAGAGAGCGCGGTTGCCTACCCCTTGCGGCAGGGAGAGCGGGTGGGTGGAAGTTTCCTGGTGGTGGCTGCGCAACCGGATTTTTTCACGCCGCCGCGGCTCCAACTGGTCGATGCCTACACGGAGCTCGTTGGCCTGGCGCTACGCGAGAGTGAATTCTTTGCGCCGGACGCGATTCAACTGCGCACCATGCCAGAGACCTCGGTGCAGCGGGCTCACTTCGCCTCATTCCGCAGCAGGGTGAACGCGCTTGTCAGCGCGTCTGAACGCGAGGTCGCCAATATCGTTGAGGCCGAGCAGCGCGTCTGGTGTCAGTTGGGGGAGGAACTCATGAACTTGACTCCGTAGCGAGCCCGTAATCGGGCACCCTTGAGGCGTGCTACCCCAATGATGGCGCAGTCCTTTGCTTTTCCCCTGGCCCTCTTGCCATCACGTTTCTGTACCGAATCCGGCAGGGCGCTCGACCCCTTCCGTTCCGGTGATGAGACCCCTGGCTTTCACAGCTACGTAGTGCTTCTCTCGTTTGATCCACCTTTTCCCGACGGTTTCCCGCCTTTTCCCGACCGAATCCCGACTGCGACCCGACTGCGCTGGTTATACTACTGGAAAGTGTAGCACCGATAGCGGTCGGCTGCACACAGTTTTTGTTCGTTCTATGGAAAACGGGTGAGCGATGTGCGAGAGATGACCAGGCCAATGCTCAGATTCGTACTGGACCCGGAGGGAACCGCAGTCGAGGTGGACGATGCGGTGCCTGTGGGGGTCTGCGCCGCGCGGCTTGCCGCACAACAGGGCTATCCGTTGTCGGACAGTGCTGGTGGACCGGTGACCTATTCCCTCCACCTCGGCAGCAGTGGGGAATTGCTTCCCAACGATCGGTGTTTTCGTGATCTCCATCTCGCGCCGGGGACACATCTCAGACTGATTTCAGCGGTGGCCAGCGCTTCAACACGGCCCATCCACGCTACCGGCCTTCCAGCGAGCGTGATCCAGGCGAGGACTGAGCACCGCCGATGGAGCCGACGCTCAGTCCTCGTGGGAACGGTGGCCGTATTCGCGCTCTCTGGTTTCGGAACGGGACTGGCGGTTGCGCTGGCACAGCGTTATCTGGGCGGAAGGGGGACTGTCACCACTCCTCTTGTGCCGCCGATCGCCTCGGCTACCACCGCGCCGCGCATTATTTCCGCGAGCCGGGCCTCGACGTTTACAGCGCATCAGCAGACGGTGCGCGTCGTCGCCTGGTCGCCGGATGGGCGACTGCTGGCCTCCGGGGGAGACGACGGCCAGCTCCTGGTATGGGGGATCGACGGCATGGTGCGGCAGCGCATCCCGCACCCGGCTTCTGTGAGCGCGCTGGCGTGGTCACCTGAGAGCGCGCGACTGGTCAGCGGCGCGGCGAACCAGATCACCTTTTTTACTGCCCTGACAGGAGCGGTCCTGGCCAGTTTCGCGCATGAGCATACCGCGCCCGTGACCTCCCTTGCCTGGACCGCGCACGGTCAGCAGCAGGTTGTATCGGCCGCCCAGGATCAGCGGGCCGTGGTCTGGGAGACCGCGGCCTACCAACCACAGACCGTCTTTGCCCGCCATTCAGCTCCCATCGAGGCTGTGTCGTGGGCGGCGGATGGGCAGACGGTCGGCTCTTCTTCGCACGGTGGCGTGGTGCGCGTGTGGAATGCCGAAACCGGACAGGAGCTGCACCCATTCTTCCAGGATGCGGCCCTTCCCATGCGCGCCGCTGCTTTCTCGCCCATCAGCATGACCCTGGCCGTTGGGGGAGACGATGGGAAAACGCGTCTCTGGGATGGGCTGCTCTGCCAGAACGTTGGGTTGAGCAATGCCGGGCCGGTCTGCCAGGATCCACCGCAGCGGCTGCAAACCTCGCACAGCCCCGTGCGCGCGCTGGCCTGGTCGCCCGATGCCAGGTACCTGGCGAGCGGCAGCGACGACGGCACCTTCTCGCTGTGGGACCTCGCGCAGGCGCAGCATCCGCTCTTGACGATAGCGGTCCAGCCGGGGAGCGCCGTTCACAGCCTTTCCTGGTCGCCGGCTGGCAATCAGTTGGCGACGGCCGCGGGCCAGACGGTGATCGTGTGGGACCTTCACGGTTGAGCAACGCAGTTCTTACCCAGAGAATCCGCTGGAGAATCTGGTATGGCGGTAGCTGCCACGAGCCGCGACAGAGCAAGAACCTGTATGGATACCTGCCATCGTCCCAAATTGGCAATTCTCAAAGCGTTTTCTTGCCCAACACATCCAATTAGAGTATGCTCTGCTCATCTCGTAGCCTGGGATTGTTATGCGGTCACCGTCTCGTAGTGAATTTGCGTACCGGGATGCACTTTACCATTGGCTTCTTTACCTCAGAACGCAAATCCATAGAGGCTCAACATAATGAGCGAGGTC
>Ga0307373_10012828_pt1 | contig 11835 bp, 8 predicted proteins | sample OX2MG_FD_202534 | JGI IMG/M metagenome (GOLD analysis project Ga0307373, IMG submission 202534) | Soil microbial communities from Risofladan, Vaasa, Finland - OX-2 | ecosystem: Environmental > Terrestrial > Soil > Coastal area > Acid sulfate soil | place: Finland: Risofladan, Vaasa | collected...
CGGCCAGCCAACCGCGCCGGGGCGCGCTCAACTGTCGGCTCGGGAGAAACGGTGGTCCTGCTCGTCCGACCGCCGGCAGGCGGTCCACCCAGTTCTCATACGCTTCCCAAGGGACGCAAAGCTTGCGGCGCGTATCGTACCGAGATCAGGCCCTGTCCATCGGCTCTGGGGTGGTGACCCGAACGTGACTAGCTACCAGGTCGAGCTCCAAGAACCCGGACGGGGGCGGAGGTCCTTCACCGTCTCCGAGCGGCTGGAGTTGGGCCGGGAGTGCGAGGGGATGCTGGTCGATGACCCCCAGGTCTCCCGGCGCCACCTCGCTCTGGAACCCCGGGGCGAGGGCCTGTTCGTCGTTGACCTGGACAGCGCCAACGGCACCACCGTCAATGGGTCGCCGGTATCGGGGGCCATCCTGCTGCAAGTGGGCGATGAGGTGGTTCTGGGCGAGACCCGGCTGCGCTTCGAGGGTCCGGAGTTGGAACCGGTCCCAGCCCCCGAGCCAGCGAGGTCGGCTCCTTCGACGGTGTCGCTAACCGCACCAGGGTCCCCGGCCCCGGCGCCCCCTGGCTCCGCCGCCCCGGCCCTGACTTCAGCACCGCCTCCGGCCCTCGCCCCCACAGGCGCCGGGGCCGTGCGCTCGACCATCGCCCTGCATCCCCGGGAGGCCCTCTACGAGCAAGTCGGGCCCGGGCCGGTGGGTGGGGGCGACCTCACCGAGGAGCTCCTGGCCGAGTGCACCTGGACCGATGAGCTGGTCAACCGGGCCGGGATCCCGATCGTCGACTGCCCACTGGTCACCGTCGGCGGAGGGCTGGGCTCCTTCGCCCTGGTGGACTTCCTCCGTATCGCCGGCGTGCCCGCCGACCAGATCAGGGTTCTCAGCCTGCTGGAGTGGCCCCACCAGACCTATCAGTACCTGGCCGAGGCGTCCCAGATCCGGGGCGTTGACCGGCTCCGGTCGGACTCCATGTCGCGGATCGACAACATCTGGGGCTTTCCCAGCTACGCCCTGGAGGAGGCGGTGCGGGAGAGGACCCTGGCCCCGCTGTGGCGGGTCCTCACCGAACCGGTCCTGAGCGAGTACTACAACCCCAAGGCGGCCGACATGTACTCCGGAGTCGAGCGGGAGGCGCGTCGGATTGGTTGGCCTTCGATGCTGGTGGCCGGTCAGGTGAGGGTGGTGAGACCGAGGAGCGGCGGGGGTTACTTCGTCGTGCTCACTCCCCCACCCGGAGACGGCCCAACCAAGCGCATCGCCCATCGGGCCCGGTTCGTGCACGTAGCCGTGGGCTATCCCTCGCTGCGCTTCCTACCCGACCTTCAGCAGTACCGCGCTACCTACAACGACTTCTACCGGGTGGTGAACGCCTACGAGCAGCACGGCCACGTATACGAGGCGCTGGACCGGTCCCCAGGGACGGTGGTGGTCCGGGGGGCGGGCATCGTCGCCTCCCGCATCCTGGAACGACTGGCCGAGGGAAGGGAGCGCGGCAGTCAGACCCAGATCATCCACCTCCTCAGGCGCAAGGTGGACGGGCCCACGGGTGGGCCGTTCTTCCGCCGCCCGGGCGGCGACGGCTTCGCCTACCAGCCCTTCACCTATGCCAAGGCGGCCGGCAGCGGGCAGTTACGCCAGCGGGCCATGCGCCTGGAAGGTCAGGAACGGGCGGACTACCTCCGCTCCATCGGCGGCACGACCACCTCGAAACGGAAGCTGTGGCAGGACCAGCTGGCCAAAGGGCGGGCTGAGGGCTGGTACCGGCTCCAGATCGGTGAAGTGCAGGAGGTGGGCCCGGCTCCCGACGGACAGTCGGTCCTGACCAAGGTCAAGACCGGGGACGGTTCCACCGTCGACATCGATGCCGACTTCATCATCGACGCCACCGGACTGGAGGGCGATATCCGTGACCACCGGCTGCTCTCCGACCTGCTCGACTGCTCCGGCGCCGGCACCAACGCCTCCGGACGCTTCGACGTGGACCAGCACTTCGAGGTGAGAGGAACCCAGAGCGGTGACGGCCGTCTCTTCGCGTCCGGCTCGGTGGCGGCCGGTGGCTACCTACCGCCGGCCGACTCCTTCTGGGGGGTGGAGCACGCAGCTCTGGAGATATGCGATGAGCTGGCCCGGCTGGGCTTCTGCCGTCACGTCGGCACGGTCCGGTCGATCAGGCAGTGGTGGCGCTGGATGAGGGGAGTCCCCATATGACGCCGACCCTGCGCGGGCGCATCGAGTCGCGCCTCTTCCTCCTCGGCACGGTGGGCGTGATCTGGACGGCATGGATATCCGCAGTCCTGCCCCGACCGGCTATGGCTTCGGTCGGGCGCGTTTACGGCATCACCTTCCGAGCTCTGGCCTTCATGGCTGTGGCCGGCATCGCCTGGGAACTGATCTACCACGGACTCCAACAGTTGCGGTGGAACAAGGACTGGCCGTCTCTGTTCGGTCTTCTCACTGCCATTAATGAGGGCGTGGTGACCTGGTTGGCCCTACACGCCCTGAATGTCATGCCCGGCACGTCGGGATGGTCCTCCCCGCTGCGCAGCATGTTCCTGATCTTCTTCCTGACCACCTGGCTGGCCATATGGCTGTTCATGCAAGGTCCGCTCAGGGTGGTCGTTCTGCGCTGGCGGTTCGAGGGCGGTCGGATCCGGCTTTGACCCTCGGGGTCAGTGGAAGCTGGAGTTGAAGGTAAGGGTGTAGGTGCCCAGGACGACACGAGCACCCGAATCGATCTTCCGGACTTCTCCCGTTGAGACCGCGGTGGCTTGGGTTGAGTCGTGGGCGGCCACCGCGGTGCCGTTCTGGGAGCCGAGGTCCACGACGTGAACATCCCAATCCTGCAGCCGGACGGCGGCATGGCAGCGCGAGACGCTCAGCTGTGGATCATCGACCACCACCGCTCGAGCCCGGCCCTCCACGACGTCTTGATGGGTACCCGGCTCCCGGCCGATCACCAGGTCCGAATCCACCGGGACCACCGACCCATCGCTCAACACGAGGATCCCTAGCGGCGGCCGGGGTCCGTCGACCAGCTTGAGGGTCAGATGCACCATCGAGGTCCCACACGAGGAGCAGTACTTGGCGCCCGGCGGATTGAAGTGCCCTCGGCTACAGCTGACCCCTTTGACCATAACCGGGGGGGCGGCCACGCCCCCTGGCCCGGCGGGCTGCGATGAGGCCGACTCGGCCGCCTCGGCCGCGGGCACGACGACCTCGGATGTAGCCAATCCGGCCGGCTCTACCGCGGGCCCGGCGGGCTGGGATGAAGCCAGGGCGGCCGCCTCGGCCGGCCCTACCGCCTCCCCGGCCGGGACGGTGGTCTCTCGTCCCGAAGCCCTGGCTACCGGCTCGGTCGGCGGAGAAGCCGCTTCCTCGAATACGACCGGAGAAGCCGACCGGGGCCGCTCCTCGGTCGCGGCCGGCTCCTCCCTGGGAACCAGGACCAGGCCTCCGGCGGACACTGTCCCCTCCCTCAGATCCGAACGGCCGGCATCAGGCGGCGAGGCCGGCGCGCCAATGGATATCGAAGCGAAGGGCTCGGACAGGACCAGATCAGCCCAGCCCGCATGAGCCTGGCTGGACAGGCCCGCCACCGCCCCGGTGCCCGAGGTAACTGTGACCACCAGGCTCCCGTTCACCATGACGGCGACGCCTTCGTCCCCCTCGGTCACCAGTCCGAAGCTGGGCCAGGGCTCGTTCCCATTCAGGAGGAGCCGCCCGACGGCCAGAACCAGGGCCCGACCCGAGGTGGTCCCGGCCGCGGCGGCCAACAAGCCGTCGGCCGCCGGATGTTCAGGGTCACAAAGGAGTAGTACGGAGCGGTCCGACCGGCTGACCAGCCCATCTCCCGGGGCGATCCGCAGGGCACAGCGGCGCAGCTCAGGTCCCGGCATCGGTCCCGGCCACCGGCTCAGCGACCGGCCAGAGCCTGCCGGACCCGGCCGTGCCAGCCCAGGAAGTCTTCGATCGATTCGCCTGAGGTGGCACGGCGCTCCACCAGGCACAACTCGGCCGCCTCATCGATGGTCATCCCGGTCAGGGCCTGACAAGCAGTCCGGTTCCCTGGCACCTCGTTCTCCCCCAGGACCCGCAACCAGCTGGCGAAGACCGAGCCGGAGGCAAGCATGGCCGCATGGGGTCCGCTGAGCTTGCGCAACTCGGCCAGTCCGTCCGGGTCGAGTCCCCCCGCGTAGGTGGCCGCCAGGCCCACCCCGCTCCAGAGGTCGGCCTGACGCTGGGGCGGGAACCGGCCCACGATGGCCCCGATGGCGCCGGGCTCGGCGGCGGCGTTGAACCAGATGCAGCGGGCCACGCCCTGATCGAAGACCATGGCCGCCGGCCCGGACAGTTCTGGGGGTACGGCCTGGCCGTCCAGGTGGTCCTCAGGGGCCAGAAGGGTGAGGTGGAAGGCGTACCCGTCGATGGCGAACCACGCCGTCAGCACCTTCTCGTCCTCGACATAGGGGATTACGGCCTGGCCCAGCTCGGCCAGGCCCAGTCCGGCGCCGGCGTAGGCGAGGGGCACGAATCGAAGCCACCGGCCCTTTTGGAGCCGGCGGAGCCGGGATGGCTCGACCGGGGACCTCCGATCGAGCAAAGTGAGGCCCATGCCCGCCCCCTCCACGGCAAAGCCCAAGAAGTCGGGGTCAACCGAGTCCAAGTGTTGATCCAGAGCGGCGGCGTCATCGGACTGGGCCACCGCCGAGGCGGACAGGGCCAGGGCGATGATCCCATCCAGGCGCTGGGCAGAGGCCGAGGAGCGTTCCGGGGCGACGGCCATGGCAGAGACTAACCCCACCGAGGTGGCCGAGCTCCTGAGCTCCCACCCCTTCTTCGCCCGCCTGACTCCCCAGCTACGGCGTTGGCTGGGGGGACGGGTCAAGACCATGCACGCGCAGGCCGGAACCGTTCTCTTCGAGCAGGACCAGGTGGCCGAAGCCCTCTACCTGGTGACCTCGGGCCGAATCGAGCTCTGGCAGGAGGGCGCCGGCGGTCCCGTCCTCCTCAGCACGGTGGGGCGGGGAGGCAGCCTGGGTGAGATCGCCCTACTGACCGCCGAGCCCCAGGAGGCGTCGGCGCGGGCCCTGCGCGACAGCGAACTGGTGGCCGTTGACCGCGCCCTGTTCCTGAGCCTCATCCATGAGAGCCGATCCTTCAGTGCCGCCCTTCTTTCCTACCTCGGGGAGACCCTGGCCCGGGCCGGTCAGCTGACCCCAGCGGGCACCATCAAGCGGTCAGTCCTCAGCATCACCTCCTATGACGTCACGCCCGGCGTCGAGTCGATCCTTCGACACCTGGTGGCCGGCCTGTCGGCGGTGGGTCCTACGGCCGTGGTCCTGCCCGAGGGCCAGGGCAGCTCTGAGCTGGCCGGGGCACCGGTTCTCTCGGCGGGGACCGATGAGGCCTCCTGGACCCGAAGCCTGGACGTAATCGAGCGCTCCCACCAACAGGTGCTGCTGGTCGGAGGGCCGGCCCGGATCAGGGATCCCTGGACAGACTTCTGCCTGCGCCAAGCGGACAGGATCATGGTGCTGGCCGGACCGCGGCCCCCGGCTGCCGCCGAGGGAGAGGACCTGTTGACCGGCGCCGAGTTGGTGATGACAGGACCGGTGTCGGCCTCCGCCCGCAGCGAGTGGCTGGACCGGCTCAAACCCCGAGCCCACTTCGAACTGGACCCGGTACGACCCAGTGAGGGAATCGGCCGGCTGGCCCGGCGCATAGCCGGGCGCTCGCTGGGCGTGGTGCTCTCCGGCGGCGGCGCTCGCGGACTGGCCCACATCGGGGTGCTGAGCGCCCTGGTGGAGTCGGGCCTGACCGTGGACAGAATCGGCGGGACGAGTATGGGAGCCTTCATCGGAGCCCTCTTCGCCCAGGGTGCCGAGCCCCGGGAGATAGTCGATCAGGTCCGACGGGAGCTGGTCGAGCGCCGGCCCTTCCACGACTACACCGTGCCCATCGTCTCGTTGGCCCGCGGCCACCGGGCCCGGGCGATGATGACGCGGCTGTTTGGGGATAAGGAGGTCCAGGACCTGCTCCTCGACTTCTTCTGCGTGACCGCCGACCTGGTGGCCGGGGAAGCCGTGATCCACCGGCGGGGCTCGGTCATCGACACGGTCGGGGCCAGCATGTCCATACCGGGCTGGGCCCCCCCTACGGTCATGGACGGCCGGGTGCTGGTCGACGGCGGTGTCCTCAACAACTTCCCCATCGACATCATGCTGGCGACCGACGAGGGGCCCGTGATCGGCGTGGAAGCCATGGGGATGTCCAAACGGACCGACGCCGAGAGTCCGGCCTCGGTCCGCTCCCCCCGCGCCATGGAGGTCCTGGCCGGGGCCGTGACCCTGGGCAGCCGGCGGCTGTCCGAGATCAACGCCGCCCAGGCCGATCTCCTCATTCGGCCCGTGCTGGGCAAGGCCGGCCTGCTCGAGTTCAGTCAGCTGGACAACCTCTTCGCCGCCGGGCGCGGCGCGGCCCTGGAAGCCCTGGAACAGGACGGCCACCAGATCAGCCGGCGAGTGAGCTCCGCCGCCTGACGCGCGCCGCCATCCCCACCCGGGCCAGGGTGGGCAGCATGCGCAGGCTCGAACGGGTCCGGTGGCCCAGGACGTGCTCATAGTTCGCCCGGCTGGTCCATATCTCCACGATGCGTCCGCCGACCAGGCGGTAGGTGGCCGACACCTCCTCCGACACACGCCCTCCCGAGCGCCATGCTCCGGTCATGACCACCCGGCCGTCAGGCAAGGAATAGGTGCGCAGGTCGATCAGGTCCAGGCCCCCGGGCCCGGCCCGCCTGCGCAGCATCTCCACCCAGCTTCGCCAGGCCGGGCGGCCTCGGGCGGTGAAGCCGTCTAAGTGAGCCACGACCCGCCGGTCGAGCAGGTGATCGGCTTCGCTCAACGGCCGCCGGCCTGAAATGACCTCGGCCAGGCACGTAACGGTGGCTTCGTCCTCAGGGGCGCTGGCCAGGACGCCCATGGGCCCGAACATGGCTTCGGTCTGCTTGGCCCGGGTCTCGGACAGCACGCGGCAGTATCCGCCCATGATTGTTTCGGTACGCACCAGCCAGCCCAGGAGCGCTCCGGCGGCCCGGGGTACGGGGCGAGGGTCGATCCGGGCGGCGTGGGCCAGCCGGCTGACATTGGTGCGCACGAAGCGATCCGACTGCCGGGACAGAGCCTCCGGCGTGGCTTCCTCCAGACGCGAGTAGACGAACCAGTCAAAGGTGCCGTGGATTGGCAACAGATCCGACAGGTAGTCCTGATAGGTGCGTCCGGCGCCGGCCGGATCGTCCAGCAGCTTGGTGGCCATCCGGGCGGCGGCAAAGGATGTCCCGACTCCTGCACCGGCCAGCCACCACACCGAGGCGTAGGTGCCTCCGGCCAGCATCCAGTTGGGTCCATAAGCGCGATCGTGGACGAAATAGCGGTGGTGCAGGCTCATCACCGGGGCGGGGACCGGATACCGCGACCGGTAGTCCAGCCCGCGGGACGAATAGGCGGTCCGGACCGATTCCAGTAATTCCTCATCGGACAGATCGGTAGTGCCCTCGTCCACGCTGACCCCCACCGAGATATAGCCGGGCAGGGGTATGTACCAGGCCATGGCGTCCACGCCGTCGGTCTCGCAGTACAGACGGAGCAGGTTGGTCGTCCAGTCGCAGGGCGACCGGCTCCCGCTGTCCTGATCCTGCGGAGAAGGGTGGTAGTGGGTGTAGGCGACCCGCTGGGGAGCGCCGACGGTCTCCGCGCCGCGCTCGAGGGCCTTGGCAATGGTGCGCCGGTGGTTGGTGGCGTCGAACACGTAACTGGGCGTCAGCCTGACGCCGCCAGAAAGGTCGAGAGCCTCGACCCGGTCAGCCGACCGGTCGACAGCGACGCTCTCTACGGCGGCGTCGATCACCTCGCACCAGGGACTGGCGGCCGCTCGCTCATACATGGCGGCATCCAGGCCCAGGCGGTCGATGTGGAAGAAGGCGGGGATGGCCGTCGTGCCGAGCAGCCGGAAGTAGGCCCGACCGGCCAACTTCCGGGCGATGTCGAAATCACAGCGCAGGACATGGTCGCCCATGTAGAGAACCCCCGCCTCCTTCGGCCCGATGAACCTGTCGAACTCACCGCAGAATTCATCCAGCAGCAGAGAGCCCTCCAGGTTGAGGGACTCCCCGAGTCTGGGCCGGTCGTCCGGCGGTCCCCCGATCAGGACATGGGGGATCGATGCCCTCGACAGGCTGTGGCTGATGGCCAGGCCGGTCAGGCCGGAACCGACTATCACTGGCCGCGGGGCCCCGGACAGATCGGCGCTCATCCCTCCCCCCACTTGAGGTCCTCCAGCTCCCCCGCCACCGTCCGGGATGCCGACCGGCCCGCCGCCACCAGAGCGTCGAAGTGGGCGAAGCCGAACTGGCCGACCTCGGGCAGGGAGGGCTCGATCACTAGCCGGGCCGCGCCGCGGTCCAGGTCAAGCTCCTGGGAGCCGCCCAGCATGGAGGAACGGGCGATGAGCTCAATGATGTTCGGGACGCTCCGCCGGCGCGATTCCCTGGTGTCCCACCGGCGCCGGGCGGCGTCGACACCGACCACTGGCCCCTCGGATGCGTCACTCATAACCCGGATCGGCAGTCCGGACAGGACGCTGCCGTCCACCAGCACGCGCCCGTCATCCAGTACCGGGGGCAGGATTCCGGGCAGCGCCATGCTGGCGGCTACGGCTTGGGCCAGGTTGCCGCGGCGGTGCACCACCATCGCCGCCGACTCGAGATCGGCGCTGACACAGAAGTAGTCCATCGGCAGTTGCTCGATGTCGACGGAGCCGAATATTCGCACGAGCATCTCGTTGAACTTGCGCCCGCGGAGCAGCGCGGTCCTCGGGGCGGTGTAGTCATTGAAGGGCCGGCGGCGGACCAGTTCCTCGCCACAGCGGCGGGCGACCTCCCCGGGCGGGAACCCCAGGGCGAACATGGCCCCGACCAGCGCCCCTACTTCGCTGCCGCCCAGTCGATCGAGGGCCAGGCCCTGATCCAGCAGCTCGGAAACGACGCCGACGTGACACAGGGCCCGGGCCCCACCGGCGGAGAGAACCAGCCCGGGGGACTGCTCGGTGATACGGCGGGCGGCGCGGGCCACGCCTAGAGCTGGATCGGCGGGGTCGATGAAGTGGTGGGCCCGGGGTTGGAGGCAAGCCAGCCACCGATGGAGATCGGCAGTCCGGGCCGACCTCGACCAGACCAACAGCTCCGATCCGGACAGATCGGTGGCATCCAGCCCGTCGGACGGCGAACCCGGACGGACCACGGCCAGGACCCGGTCGGCCTGGCGCACTCCGAAGCTGCGCCAGGCCGCTTCTGAAGGATCGTTCCCGGCCAGCAGAACCACATGGTCGTGCGACTTCTCGGCGGCCTCCAGGCGGTGGCCGAACTCCTCGGAGGGCTCGCCCGCCACGGCCTCCAGGACCACTGCCGTCCGGCGCCGGCTCAGGGTAGCGACCAGCCCGTCGGCCAACTCGGGGAGAGGCAGTCCGGAGTCCAGCCCGATCAGAGCCAGAACGCTCGCCGGTCGGCCCCGGCGGGCCCGATTCCCGGCCACGGTGCGGACCCGGTCCCCGAGCACCCGCAGCAAACCGATGGCGAAATCGGGGCTGTAGCCGAGCAGTCCGACCAGGTCCTCGCGATCGAGAGCCAGCAACTCACAGTCGCGGATACTGCGGACCGACAGGGCTCGGGCGGCGTCGGTCAACAACCCGAGCTCTCCGACCGCCTCCCCCGGACCGATCGAGCCGAGAGTTTCCGCAGGAGGCGGGTCCTCACGGACCAGCTCGAGACGGCCCTCCCTGACCACGTAGAGGGTGTCCCCGCTCTCGCCCTGCCGGTACAGCCACGACCGCCCGGGCAGGCTGACCGGCCGGCCGCGGGCCGACACATGAGCGAGGAGGTGGGGCGGGAGGCCCTTAAACAGGGGCACCTCGGCCAGAAACTCACCCAGCTCCTCATCGGGCACGACGGCGACGGTATCCAACCGGCGGGCGCCCCGCCGGCCCAGCCGGGTTCCACCCGCGGCTCCGCCGGTACACTCCGCCCACCGTGAGCGACGTCGAAGCCGAGAGGACTCCCTGGCCCCTCGCCTTTCTGATCGTCAACCCGGGGACCGACCAGGAGCGCTCGGTCTCTGTGCATGACGTGGTCGTCATCGGCCGTGAGTGCGCCGGCGTAGAGGAGAACCGCCGCCTCATTGTCGATGAGGACGAGGTCTCCCGCCGTCACGTCGAGGTCCGACTGGACGCCGTGACCGACCGGGCCGTGCTCTTCGACACCAGCACCAACGGGACGCGACTCAACGGGGCACGGGTCGAGCGGGCCACCGAGGTGCCTCTAAGACCCGGGGACCGGCTGACGGTGGGCAAAGTCGAGATCGAGTTCCGCGCCGATCGCTTCAGCGGTGTCGCCCCCGACCCGTCCGTCTCGCGGTCGACGGTTCACAGCGTGTCTCTGACGAAGCTGGCCATGGTGGCCGGGGACTTGATCGGCTTCGCTGCCATCTCCCAGTACACCGATGAGAACGTCCTGCTCAGGAGCATCGACGGTCTGCACAGCCGACTCCGTGACCTCCTCGGGCAGCATCGTGGCGCCCACAACAGCTACGTGACCGACGCCTTCTTCGGGATCTGGGAGCTGGACCAGGACCCGGAGGCGACCGAGCACGCCCTGGCCTTTGCTGTGGCGGCCGCCGAGCTGGTGGCCGAACTGGCTCCCGAGCTCGACCTCCGCACCCCCGATGATGACCCGATCCGCATGGGCTGGGGCGTCAATCTGGGCCTGGCTGCCATCAGCACCGTGACCGGATCCAAGCTGGCGGTCCTGGGCGACGCCACCAATCTGACCTTCGAGCTGTCAGCCGCCGCCGGCCGGGACGGGCGTCCGGACGTGGTGACCACCGTCGGGGTCGAGAGTCAACTGCGCGACCGCTACCTGTTCACCCCTCCCGAAGAGCTGATGGTCAAGGGCCGCCTCGGCGCCGAGGTCATCTTCGGCGTCAGGGGCAGGGCGCCGGCCAGCGGCTGATACGGCTACCTTCGCCGGGCCATGGGGACCGTGCTGGCCATCGATGCCGGAACCACCGGGATCAGGACCATCGCCTTCGATGAGACGGGCAATCCGGTCGACCAAGCCTACCGGGAGCTGACCCAGCACTACCCCGGGCCGGGTTGGGTGGAGCACGACCCGGATGAGATCTGGTCCGGGGTGGCCCACACCCTGGCCGAGGTGGCCGGACGGCTCGATTCGGCCGGGCGGGGCCCGGTGGCCGCCATCGGCATGACCAATCAGCGCGAGACCGCCCTGGCCTGGGACCGCTCGACGGGACGGCCCCTGCATCGGGCCATCGTCTGGCAGGACCGGCGCACCGCCGACCGCTGCGATGAGCTGAGGGACGCCGGCCACCTCCCGACCATCCGAGCCCGGACCGGTCTGGTCCTCGACTCCTACTTCTCCGCCACCAAGTGGGAGTGGATGCTGAGCACCGGCGGGGTGGAGGCCGGTGCCGATCTCGCCCTGGGCACGGTGGACTCCTGGGTCCTCTATCAGCTGACCGGCGGGGCCGGGCCGGGCATCCTCGCCACCGACGTCACCAACGCCTCCCGCACCCTGGCCTTCGACATCGGGGCTTTGGCCTGGGATGGCGAACTGGTCGAACTGTTCGGGCTCCCGGCCCGCAGCCTGCCTGAGGTGAGGCCCTCTTGCGGGCGCTTCGGGGTGACCGCCCGAGCCTTTGGAGACCTCCCGGCCGGCACCCCCATCTCCGGGGTGGCCGGGGACCAGCAGGCGGCTCTGTTCGGACAAG
>Ga0307373_10012830_pt1 | contig 11834 bp, 12 predicted proteins | sample OX2MG_FD_202534 | JGI IMG/M metagenome (GOLD analysis project Ga0307373, IMG submission 202534) | Soil microbial communities from Risofladan, Vaasa, Finland - OX-2 | ecosystem: Environmental > Terrestrial > Soil > Coastal area > Acid sulfate soil | place: Finland: Risofladan, Vaasa | collected...
CGGCGACTGAGGGTGCGCGCAGCTTCCTCGGTCTGGTCTCGAGCGAGGTGATCCCTGTCGAGCATCTGCGCATCCCGCCGGAGCGCCTCGCTGCCGCATTCCGAGCGGTGCTCGAGCGCATCCGTGACGCCGATCCACTCCCGGTGGCGATCACGTTCTCGGTCGAGGACAAGGTGACGATGCTCCGCGACCGGCTTGCCCGAGGGACCCTCGACTTCGAGGAGGTCTTCGCCGGGGTCGTCAGCAGGCTCGAAGCCGTCGCGTGTTTCCTGGCACTCCTCGAACTGCTCAAGCGCGGCGAAGCGACCGTCGATCAGCGCGATGCCTACGGGCCGATCACGGTGACCGCTCGTGGATGAGGTGCTCGTCCTCGACGTGTTCGGACGGGCGGAGGTGCCGCACGGCACCGCCGACGCCGAGCCCGAGGATCTCGCTCCCGCGCTGGAGGCGCTCTGCTTCGCGCTCGGCCGTGAGGTGACCGTCGCGGAAGCCGCGGCCACCCTGGACCGGAGCCCGGCCGCGGTGACGCGTGCCGCCGGCGTGCTGGCCATGGAGCTGCGGGGACGCGGCCTCATGCTGCAGCGGTCAGCGGATGCCATGCAGCTCGTCACCCGCCCGGAGATGGCCTGGGCCGTGCAGCGCGGCCTGCACCCCGAGCGCCCTTCGCGCCTCAGCCGCGCGGCGATGGAAACGCTTGCGATCATCGCGTACCGTCAGCCCGCCACAAAAGCCGTGATCGAATCGATCCGCGGGGTGGATTGCGAAGCCGTCCTCGAGCACCTCACCGAGCGCGGCCTCATCGACGAGATCGCACGTCAGGACACGCCCGGACATCCCCGTCTCTTCGGGACCACGCTCCGCTTCCTTCAGCTCGTCGGGCTCGAGCGTATCCAGGATCTGCCGCCGGTCTCCGACAACGTGGTGCTCCCGAACTTCGAGTGAGCGCGCATCCGCCGGAGCGGCTCAATCGATTCCTCGCCCGGCGCGGCGTCGCGTCACGTCGCGGCGCTGATGCGCTGATCGCGTCCGGTCGTGTCACCGTCAACGGAGACGTGAGTCCCCTCGGCGTCATTGTGGACCCGTCGAGGGATCGGGTGTGCGTCGACGGATACCGGATTCCCGCCAAGGCAGTTGCTGTCACAATCGTCCTCAACAAGCCGGTCGGTGTCGTCACAACGCGCAGCGACCCGTATCAGCGCCGCACCGTCATGGATCTCATCGAACCTGTCCCGGGCTTGGTCCCGGTGGGCCGGCTCGACGCCGACAGTCGCGGTCTGCTGGTGATGACGACCGACGGCGATCTCGCGCACGCCGTCTCGCACCCGCGCCACGGAGTCACCAAGCGCTACGTGGCCACACTGCACGCCCCGGTTTCCGCTGAGCAACTTGCGCAGATCGTTGCGGGAGTCGAGCTCGAGGATGGAACGGCGCGCGCGCTCTCCGCGAAACGTGGGGGATCGGATTCGAGCGTCGAGGTGGTGATGGCAGAGGGGCGCAAGCGCGAGGTGCGGCGGCTCTTCGCCGCGGTCGGGCTCGAGGTCCGCGACCTCGTCCGGATCGCCGTGGGGCCGCTGCTCCTCGGTGACCTCGCGGAGGGCGAGGCGCGCGAGCTGCGACCTGCGGAGCTGTCGTCGCTCCGTGCAGCGGCAGGACTTCCCGCGCCGCCGCGTCAACCGGCGACGCCTCGGTCGCGACGCTCGCGGTGAGCCCGCCGGTCGTCACCATCGATGGGCCTGCCGGGAGTGGCAAGACCACGCTTGGGCGGCGCCTCGCCGTCGCATTGAGTCTTCCGCTCGTGGACACCGGCCTCTTGTATCGGGGGGTGATGGTCGCCGCGGCGCGAGCGCGCATCGACCCGCATGACCGCCCGGCGCTGATCGCGTGCGCGCGAAGCGCCGAGATCGTGATCGACGTCGATCCGACCCACGATGACGCTGACAGCTCGGCGTCGGTGAACGGAGTCGAGGCCGGTCCCGCGCTGCGCGACCCGGCGAATGCACCGCTCCTCGCCGCGATGAGCAGCATTCCCGAAGTTCGTGCGGCGCTGCTGAGCGCGCAGCGCAGCCTTGCGACGGGGGGCGCCGTTGCAGTCGGTCGTGACTGCGGCACCGTGGTGTTCCCGGACGCGAAGCTCAAGCTGTATCTCGATGCGTCCGAGGATGTTCGTGCACGCCGCCGCGCGCGACAACTCGGGGGCGTCGGGAGCGATATCGACAGCGCACTCATGCGCGGCGAGGTCCGGGGACGCGATCAGCAGGACGCGACGCGGTCGGCAGCGCCGATGCGAGCCGCGCACGACGCGCACGTCATCGACACCGGCGTGCTCGGCATTGCCGAGGTCTACCAGGAAGCGCTCGAGCTCTGGGCGGCGGCCAGCAGCGCGGACGGCCAGTGATCTACGCAACCCTCCGTCTGGGCGTGCGGGCGCTTGCGTGGATCGTGCTCGGCCGGCGCCTGCGCATCGTCGGAATGGAGCACATCCCGCGGCGCGGGGCAGTCCTCGTGATCGGCAACCACGTCGGTACCGTCGAGCCCGCGCTCACCGGCGTCTTCATCCCACGCCTCGACGTGTTCTACCTCGCAAAGAGCGAGCTGTTTCGCACGCCGTTCCTCGCGTGGCTCTTTCGCAAGAGTCACGCGTTCCCCGTGGTGCGCGACACGCCCGATCGATCGGCGCTCCGTGTCGCGCTGCACGTGCTCGCGGGCGGCCACGTTCTCCTCGTGTATCCGGAGGGAACGCGGTCGTGGGACGGTCAGTTGCTCGGCGACACGCACGGCGGCGCGGGCTTCATCGCCCGCCATTCCGGGGCGCTCGTCGTCCCGGTTGCAAGCTGGGGATCAGAGCGCGTGATCCCTCGCGGGTCGTGGCTGCCTCGCCGGACCGACGTCGAGCTGCGCATCGGAAGGCCGTTCCGGCTGCCCGATGCGGGACCGGACGGCAAGCGGCTCTCCAACCGCGAAGCCGCTGCAGCCATGATGGAGCGCGTGATCGCATTGCTTCCTGAGGAGCACCGGCCCGTCGGGAGCTCCACCGCGGCGTGACCATCGGACCGGCCCATCCGGACCATCTGGTCGCGTTCGACCTCGAGACGACCGGCCTCTCGCCGCGGAGCGATCGGATCCTCGAGATCGGTGCCGTGCGCTACGACGAGAACCTGCAGCGCATCGACCAGCTGCAATTGATCGTCGACCCCCAGATCCCCATTCCGCTCGCGATCCAGCGACTCTGCGGGCTCACCGACGCCGATGTCCTGGGAGCGCCACCACCGCTCGAGGCGGCGACGCAACTCGCCGGCTTCTGCGGGGATGCGGCGCTCATCGCCCACGGCGGCACGTTCGATCTGCTCTTCCTGCGCTCGCTCCTGACCGAGTCGTTCGGCGCCAGGCTCATCTTCGACACCCTCGACCTGGCGAGGATCCTGCTCCCGACATTCGAGAGCCACAGCCTGCCGCTCCTCAGCCGGCGGCTCGGGATCCCTCACGAGCGACCGCATCGCGCGCTCAGTGATGCCCTGGCAACCGGGGATCTCTTTCGAATGCTCGTCGGCGCCGGTCGCCGGCTGCCCGAGTCGACACAGGACGAGATGCGCCGGGTCGCAGCGCAGGCTCCCGGTGCGCTCGACGAGTTCCTCAACGACGTGATGCGCCGCCGTGGTGTGGAAGTCGAGGGCCCGAGTGAGCCGGCACCGTCAGTTGCAACACCCCCGGTCGCTGCTCCCACGCGCCACTCCGTCGCCTCGCTCGCCACACGCAACGTCGGCGATGCCGCGGCGGCGCTCCTCGGACCCGACGGCCCGCTCGCCGTGCGCGACGGCTACGAGTATCGCGAGGCGCAGCAGCAGATGGCCGTTGCCGTCGGGCAGACCCTCGAACGCAAACGGCGGCTCATGGTCGAGGCGGGGACGGGCATCGGGAAGTCGCTCGCGTACCTCACGCCGCTGGCGATCTGGGCAGCGCGCACGGGAAAGCGTGCCGTGGTTGCGACACACACCGTGAACCTCCAGGAGCAGCTCGCCGACCGTGATCTGCCGACAGTCGCCGGCCTCCTGGAGCAACCCGTCCCGGTGGCAGTGCTGAAGGGTCGAAACCACTACATCAGCCTCCGTCGCTGGCGGCGATTCCTCGATACCACGGACGTCAACGCCCAGGGTCCCGACCTTTCGGCGATTCGATTCAAACTGAAGATCCTCGCGTGGCTGGTCACCACCTCGACCGGTGATCGGTCCGAGGTGTATCTCTCGGGCGAGGAGGAGCAGCTCTGGCGCCGCATCGCGTCCGAAGTCACCGACTGCCTCGGACCCGCATGTGCGAACTGGGGCAACGCGCACTGCCACATGGTCAGCGCGCGACGCGGTGCGGCAGATGCTGCCATCGTTGTCACCAATCACGCGCTCCTGCTGGCGGCCAACGAGAGTCAGGGGCAGATTCTCGGTCCGTATGAGGCGCTCGTCGTCGACGAGGCGCACCACCTCGAGGCGGTGGCAACCGAACAGCTGGGGCTCGCCGTCCGCCTGTCCGACATCACCCTCGTCCTGGACCGTGTCCCGGCGATGCCTGGTGCGCCGCTCGGCATCGAGCTCGAGCGCTGCCGCGAGGCGGGCCAGCGCTTGTTCGGTGACGCCAAGGCGTTCATGGCCGCGCGCCTCGGCGGCGAGCACGCCGCCAACGGCAGGGTCGGACTCTCCGACGCCGTCCGAGAGGACCCGGGCTTCGCGCTGCTCGAGCGCTCGGCGATGCACGCCATCGGGGTCCTGCAACGCACCGCGTCGGCGCTCGCGTCCGCACCCGGTGGCGTGCAGATCGAGTTGCTGCCACAGCCCGACCGCGCCGGCGACGAGCTCGAGCATGCGTCGGCCGCGCTCGCAGGGTTGGCCGCTGCGATCGACTGTGTGATCGTGCGCCCGCGCCTGGGAACGGTCGCCTGGATCGAGATGCGCCGCGAGCAGGCGGAGCTGCACGAGGCGCCGATCGACGTCTCGGTGCCCCTTGCCGAAAGCGTCTTCAACCCGGCGGAGTCGGTCGTGCTCACGTCAGCGACGCTCTCGGTGGCGGGCGGCTTCGACTTCGTCCGGACTCGCGTGGGCATCGGCGCCGCCGCTGACGAGTTGACCCTGCCGTCGCCGTTCGACTACCTGCGCCAGGCGATCTGCATTCTCCCCGAGAACGCAACCGCCTATGACGACCCGATCCATGACACGCAGATGGCCGAGCTCGTCGACGGCATCGCCGGGCGGCTTGACGGCCACACGCTCGTGCTGTTCACGAGCTACGGACCCCTCAAACGGGTCTGGAGCCTGCTCCAGGACCGTCTTGATGCGCGGGGCATCGCCAGCCTCGCCCAGGGGCTCGACGGAACGCGGCGTCAGATCCTCCAGAGTTTCCTTGCCGATCCGCGCACGGTGCTCCTCGCAACGAGCAGCTTCTGGGAGGGGGTCGACATCCCAGGGGACCGGCTGCGCTGCGTGATCATCGACAAGCTGCCGTTTCCGGTCCCGACCGATCCGCTGGTGCGGGCACGGTCCGAGCAACTTCGGGACCCGTTCGGCGAATACGTCCTTCCCGTGGCGATCATCAGGCTGCGCCAGGGGTTCGGGCGCCTCATCCGGAGCGCCTCCGACCGTGGGGCCGTCGTGCTCTGTGACCCACGGCTGCGGACCCGCCAGTACGGCAGGGGATTCCTCAGTGCCCTGCCACCGGCACCTCGAGCGGTGAGCGGGCTTGCGGCAGTTCCCGCCATGGTCGACGCATTCGTGAACAGAGGGGCACTGCCCGAGACCATGGGAGAATCAAACCGATGGTCCTCGAACGATCTCGACCCGGCGTGATGCCGGGCACGCTCGACGCCCCTGGCGCGCAACGGCAGGAACGCCCAGCTGCGACCGGCGACCCGGCGGGTTCGCTCGTCGTCGCGCTCGCCCAGTGCTACCCGAGGCTCGGCGACGTTGCGGCCAACGTCGCGATGCACCTCGGGGTGATCACAGGCGCGGCCGCCCACGGAACGGGGCTGGTCGTCTTCCCGGAACTCTCGATCACCGGCTATTTCCTCAAGGACCAGGTGCCGGACGTGGCCCTGACGCTGGATTCGCCGGAGATCGCGTCGCTGTGCGCGGCGTCTCGCGAGGGACGGACCGACGTCGTCGCGGGACTCATCCTCGAGAGTGATGGTCATCGCTTCTACAACGCGTCGATCTACATCAGCGGCGGCGAGGTGGCGCACGTGCATCGCAAGGTCTATCTGCCCACGTACGGGCTCTTCGATGAGCAGCGATACGTCGCGGCGGGCGACCGATTTCGTGCGTTCGACGCGCCGCTCGGCGGCAGGACCGAGGAGCGCTGGCGCGCCGGGATGCTCATATGCGAGGACCTCTGGCACCCCTCGGCAGCGGCACTGCTCGCCCGCCAGGGTGTCGACATGCTCATCGCCCCGTCCGCGTCGCCGGGGCGAGGCGTGCTCCAGGGTGAGGCGCTCGGCACGGCGCGAAGCTACGACGCGATGACTCGCACCTACGCGCAGCTGTTCACGAGCTACGTCATCTACTGCAACCGCAGCGGGTTCGAGGACGGGGTCGGGTTCTGGGGAGGATCGCGCGTCGTCGGCCCCGACGGGACCATCGTCGGGTCCGTACCCGGCGCGGATGAGACCGTGGTCTATCACACGCTTGAGCGGAGCGCGCTCCGGCGCGCGCGGGTGGCGTACCCGCTGCTGCGCGACGAACGAAACGATGTCAACGACTCAGAAACCGACAGACTCCGCCGCCGACGCGCTCGCGATTGATCCGGGCTTCGTCGCCGGTCTGCTTCGTGGCTTCATCGCCGACGGAGTGCGCAAGGTCGGCTTCGAACGCGCCGTCATCGGACTTTCAGGTGGCGTCGATTCCTCGCTCGTAACGGCCCTCGCGGTCGCGTCGCTCGGCCCCGAACATGTCGTCGCCATCTTCATGCCGTACAGCACGAGCGACCCCCAGTCCGCACTGGACGCGCACGCGGTGTGCGCGACTCTCGGGATCACCGCGAAGACCATCGACATCACCGCGCAGGTGGACGACTATTTCGTGCACTTCCCGGATGCGGACCGCACTCGGCGCGGCAACAAGATGGCTCGTGAGCGCATGTCGATCCTCTACGACCAATCCATGGCGGAGCGCGCGCTGGTGCTCGGCACGTCGAACAAGACGGAGTTGTTGCTGGGCTACGGCACGCTCTTCGGCGACATGGCGAGCGCGCTCAACCCGATCGGCGACCTGTACAAGACCCAGCTGTACGCGCTGGCGCAGTTCCTCGAGCTCCCGCACAGCGTGCTCACCAAGGCGCCGAGCGCGGATCTCTGGGTCGGCCAGTCGGACGAGGAGGAGCTCGGCATTCGCTATGCGGTGGTCGATCAGATCCTCCACCTCCTCATCGATCAGCGCCGCAGCCGCGCGGAGGTCGTCGCCCTCGGGTTCGACGCCCCCGATGTCGATACCGTCATCGGGCGCGTGCACGGGAGTCAGTACAAGCGTCGCCCGCCGATCATCGCGAAGTTGAGCAACCGCACCATCGGCCGTGAGTTCCGCTATCCGCGGGATTGGGGACGGTGAACGGACCCACCGGGACACTCGCGGTGGTCGCGACGCCGATCGGCAATCTCGAGGACATCACGCTCCGTGCACTGCGCGTTCTCCGGGAGTGTGACGCGGTGGTGGCGGAGGACTCGCGCCGCACCAAGGCATTGCTGACCGCGCACGGCGTACAGAAACCCGTACTGTCGCTGCCTGCGTTCGACGAGCGGCGGCGCATCCCGCATCTCATTGAACGGCTCGATCGCGGCGAGACCCTCGCGCTGTGCACCGACGCCGGCACTCCGGCGTTGAGCGACCCCGGTGCATTACTGGTGAGCGCAGCCGTCGAGGCGGGGCACCGCGTGACGCCGATCCCCGGTGCGTCCGCATTGACTGCGGCCCTCGCCGCCAGTGGGCTGCCTGGCAACGCATTCTGCTTTCTCGGGTTCCTGCCACGCACGCCGGGCAAGCTGGTGCGCCTCCTGGAGCAGGCATTGCAGGAGGACCGTACGCTCGCATTCTTTGAGTCCCCGATGCGACTCGTCAAAACGCTGCGCATCGTCGCGCCGGTGCTCGGCGAGCGCCCCGTGATCGTCGCGAGGGAGTTGAGCAAGGTGCACGAGACCATGCACCGTGGCACTGCGGCAACGCTGGTGGAGGAGTTCACCGCGCATCCGCCCCGGGGCGAATGCACGGTGCTGATCGGAGCACGCGCTTGAGCAACGTGCTGCCATCGCTCGTGGACACGCACTGTCATCTGGTGCTTCTCGAGGAGCGTGGACTGCTCTCCCAGGCACTCGAAGGCGCTGCGACAGCGCGCGTCGACCAGATCATCTCCGTGGGTCTCAACCTCGACGACTCGGATCGTAACCGCGTCATCGCCGAGTCCCACCCCAACGTGTACTTCACCGTTGGCTGGCATCCGCACGAGACGGCACCACCGGACGCGCGCCAGGTCGAGGCCCTTGTTGCCTTATTGCGTCATCCCAAAGCCGTCGCGGTGGGGGAGGTCGGCCTGGATCTCTTCTTCCGCCCCGGATACCACGAGGTGCCGCTCGAGGTGCAGGAGCAGTCGTTCCGGGCAATGCTCGAAATCGCGCAGGACGCCGCGAAGCCGGTGCTCATCCATGACCGCGATGCGCACGATGAGGTGCTGGCCGCCGTGCGGGGGATCCCCGGGTTGCATGGGGTGATGCACTGCTTCAGCGGCGACGCGGCGCACGCGCAACGGTGCGCAGAGCTGGGATTCATCGCCTCGTTCTCCGGCATCGTCACGTTCCCGCGCAGCGATCCGATTCAGGCCGCCGCGCGAAGCGTTGCAGATGACGGGTACGTCGTCGAGACAGACTCGCCGTTTCTCAGCCCGGCACCGGAACGCGGGAAGCCGAACCTCCCCGAACGTGTCGCGATCACCGCGGCGGCGGTCGCGCGACTGCGGGGGATGACGGTGGACGATGTTCGCGCGGGGACCACACGCACCGCCCGCAGGGTGCTCGGGCTCGGATCACCGGCGGCGTCATCGCATGCCTGACCGGTCGCTCGACCTCACCGACCCGGCGACGGTCTCCGCCGTCGCACGTCGAGTGGGGCTGCGTCGCGACCCCCATCTCGGCCAGCATTTTCTCGTCGATCGGCAGGTGCTCGAAGCGATCGCTGAGGCCCTTGATCCTGGTCCGGAAGACCAGGTGCTCGAGATCGGGTGTGGCCTCGGGACGCTCACCGGTGAGCTCGCGATCCGCGCGGGGCGCGTCGTCGCAATCGACATCGACCCCGCCTGTGTCGCGGGCACCAAGATCACCCAGCGGGCCAACGCGAATGTCACCGTGCTCGAGGTCGACGCGCGCGTCGTCGACCCGGTTGCGCTGGGCTTCGCACACGGATGGCTGGCCACCGGCAACCTTCCGTATCAGCTCACCGGGCTCGTGCTCACGCGCCTGCTCGATGCGGCGGACCCTCCGGCCCGAGTTGTCGTTCTCGTCCAGCGCGAGGTGGCCGCCCGTCTCGCGGCCGAGGCGGGCGACTGGAGCCTCGCCACCGTCGCGGTCCGTTCGCACGCCGCCGTCGACCGGCTCCTGGACGTGCCACCGCACGCCTTCGACCCACCCCCGGCGGTTCATTCGTCGATCCTCCGGCTCGTGCCGGCACGCGTGATGGCGCCGGAGATGCGCAGTGCCGTGCTCGCGCTCGCCAAGCCGCTCTTCCAGTCGCGGCGCAAGACCCTGCGCAACGGTCTGAGCCGCGCTCTCGGCAACGACATCGGCGCCGCGCTGACGGCTCTTTCTGCCGCAGGCATCGATTCCGGCCGCCGGCCGGGTACGCTTGCGCTCGATGAGTGGGAGCTCCTCGCTCGCGCGGTCGCGGAGGTGAGGTCCGGAACGCGATGAGGCAACCCTTGACGCGTCCGAGCGCCGAGCCGGCCGACGAGAGCACCGTCTCGCCCCTGCACGCGACCCGGCCGGCGGTCCCACCGCATCAGGACCAGGCCGGCGGCTTCATCGCCGTATTGCGCCGGCGCGACTTCCGCTACCTGTGGGGAGCGCAGCTGACGTCGCAGCTGGCGGACAAGTTCCTCATGTTCACGCTGCTCGTCTTCATGTATACGCTCACGAAGCTCGCGTCGTTGCAGTCGGTGTTGATGATCGCGTACACATTGCCGAGCGTCCTGCTCAGTGCGCCGTCGGGCGTGTACGCGGACCGCCACGACAAGCGAACGCTCATGATCCTGTGCAACGTCGTCCGCGGCGGTCTCGTCCTCCTGATTCCGCTGGCGCAGCTGTTTCCGGTGCTGCGAGGCCAGGCCTGGCCGCTCGTGGTCATCACGCTGCTGTTCAGCTCGGCCGGGCAGATCTTTGCGCCTGCGGAGGCAGCGAGCATTCCGTCGCTCGTGACGCGCCGGCAGATCACCGAAGCAACGTCGCTGTTCATGACAACGGTGATCCTCACGCTCGTGCTCGGCGTCCCGGCGGCGACGATCGCGATCGGCTTGTTCGGCAACCAGGCACCCTTCTACATCGCAAGCGGGCTCTTCGGCGTTGCGGCGCTCTCCGTGTGGAGAGTGAGCGTGAGCCTGCGTGCCGAGAAGGTGAGCAGCGAACCGTCGCAGGGCATCCTGCGTGAGCTGCGCGACGGCATCGACATCCTTCGCGGCAGCCCGGCGCTGCGTCTCGGGCTGTATCAGCTGGCGCTGGCGATCGTGGTGGTGTTCACGATCTTCGCGCTCGGGCCTGTGTATCTCGTCGAGGTGCTGAAGCGGTCCGACAATGAGACCTACATCGTGCTGGTTCCCGCGATGTTCGGGCTCATCGCAACCGGCGCGCTGCTTGGCCAGCGACCGACCTTCTCTCGGGCGACAACACTGGTCGCGGGGATCGCCACCGCCGGCACCTCGTTGCTGATCATGGGCATCGTGCCGGACCTCCTGCGAACCCACGGGTTCGCCGGCCTGATGGTGCCGCTCGCGGTGTTCGTCGGCGTTGTGTTCGGTGGTGCGCTCGGCGCCCTGCTCATTCCCGCGTTCACGGTCTTGCAGGAGCGAACCGACAGCGACAGCCGTGGCCGGATCTTCGGCGGCATCTTCACAGTCATTAACGCCGCCGTCGCGATCCCGCTCCTCCTGGCCGGTGTCGTGTCCGACCTGATCGGCGTGGCCCGCGTGGTTGCGGCGCTTGGAGCACTCTTGCTTCTCGTCGCAGCCGGTGTCCGATGGCTGGGATGGAACCGCCTGCGCGTGCTTGAGCCGGACCCGACGGCGCACAGCGCTGTCGTTCACGATCCGACCTGATTAACGACGCTGCAACGACGGTGTCGCGAAGCCGTGGAATCACCGGGGCCGATGGGAGGCGGTGGCAAGCTCGCAGACCGGTGGTCCGAACTGACGGACCGGGCGTGGAGAAGAGATGCGAGCCGTCGTTACATGCGAGTGCTGCGGGCACCGACAGGCAATTGCCCGCCAGATCGTCCGGCCGGAGTCGTTCAACCTGGTCTGCCACAGCTGCGAGGGCGTGCTCCGCATCGACGTGACTCCCGACGACCTCGAGGCCGCACAGCACTCGACAGGGAAGAAGACCCAACCCGTCGCCTGGGTCTGACGTTTCCCGGGGGTCGCCCCGAAGCGCTGGTATCATCGACGGCGCTCACGCTTGCCGGGTGCGGGCCAGGGGCGCATAGCTCAGTTGGTACGAGCGCTGCGTTGACATCGCAGAGGTCATAGGTTCGATCCCTATTGCGCCCACCATCGGAATTTTGAATACAGACCAGCCGGTTCCAGCGGTCCGCCGACTGCCTCCAGAAAAACGT
>Ga0307373_10012832_pt1 | contig 11833 bp, 14 predicted proteins | sample OX2MG_FD_202534 | JGI IMG/M metagenome (GOLD analysis project Ga0307373, IMG submission 202534) | Soil microbial communities from Risofladan, Vaasa, Finland - OX-2 | ecosystem: Environmental > Terrestrial > Soil > Coastal area > Acid sulfate soil | place: Finland: Risofladan, Vaasa | collected...
GCAACAGCCCGCCGAGCGCCTCGCGGGTCTCGTCCAGGTAGACCTGCAGGGGGTGAAACCCGTAGCCGCCCTTGTAGTTCCCGGCCGCCTGCTCCTTCTCCGAAAGCGCCGTGATCAACGTCGCGTCAACGTCGAGCGTCAATCGCTTTGGCGCACCATGCAACTCCCGGAACCGCGCCCGCGCCCGAGCGTGAGCCTCACGGACCGCGTCCAGCAGCCCGGGCGTGGACGCGACCCGGTCGACCATCCGGAACGCCGTCGAGTCAGACGCCACCTTCCCGAACAACGCGTCCTGCTCACGGACCGCGCCCAAATCCGAGACGCACTCGCCGCCATCGACGAGCATCACGGCCAAGTCGCGGAGCACAACGCCCGGGTCATGACCACGACGACGCTGCTTGATCCCGGCCAGCCGCGCCGACAACGAGCTCGTGACCCCGACCTTGTCAGCGACCTGCGCGACCAGCGCGGTCCCCGCGTGCGAGACCAAACCCGCTCCGTCCGCACTGACTTCTACGGTTACCGGGCGTCCATCACGCATCACCTGCAAGGTGAACCTCCAAGCTCGGGATCAAGGACCTTCGACAAGCCCAAGGATCCCCGCTCAGCCGGACGTTTCCGCGCCCCCGCCCGCCGGGGGCGCGGGCCGTTACGCCGCCGCTACTGCACGCCCAGGGTTAGGCAGAGAACCTAACGCAGACCCGCCCGTGAGCAGCTCGAGGCGATGAGAGTCACAGCAGAACAGTCGATCGCCCTCGACTCGGATTCACTCAACGCGTAACGACGCGGCGAAATGTCAAATGTTGTGGATCGGCGGCGGTGGGGTGAGCCGGCGCCGGGCGGCACGTTCTCGTTTGGTGATTTTGTCGTCGCCAGAACAGCGCCACAAAGATCACGACCCCGATCACATCGAACACGCTCACCCAACGGACGGTATCAGATACCCTTAGGGGGTAGGAGTTGGATCGGGGTATGCCGAAGACCCAGCAGCCCAACAGGGGATATACCGCCACCAAGGACCAGTTGCTCGCCCGCCTGAAGCGGATCGAGGGTCAGATCCGCGGTATCGAGGGGATGGTGCAGGACGACCGGTACTGCATCGACATCCTCACGCAGATCAGTGCCGCCCAGGCGGCGCTAGACAAGGTCGCGCTCGGTCTGCTCGACGGGCACGCGCACACCTGTGTGATCGGCGCCGAACCCAGCCAGCAGGACGAGCGGACCGAGGAGATGATGGCCGCGGTCGGGCGGCTCCTGCGTCGCGGCTGAACCACCCTCTCGATCTCGATCGATCAGCTGCCCCGACCGCAGCCTAACTGCAACAAGCTGTTGTAGCGAGGCGCGGATGTGTGCAGGCCGGGGATCGGGGTGCAGCGACTGTCCTGACCGCGCCAGCGGGCGCGGCCTTCCGTGACCGCCAGATGACGACGGTCGAGGCGCCGATCGCGATTAGCGAGTCAGCCCGGACCCTGCGAGCGCGACCGACCCGGCGGCGAGCGCGGTCAAGAGCGACACGATCGTGCCCGCGGCGTTCCTGCCGAGGGTGAGGTATTCGAGTGTGATTCCGCGGCGGATCAGGGTCCGCCTCGTCGCGGCCCCGGCGGCGACACCCTCCATCAGCGCGTGGAGCGCTCCTGCTGCTCGGGCAGCTCGATGCCGAGCAGCTCGCCGCCCTTGTGGTCGACTTGCAGTGTGGTGTGTTCGATCTCGAACTGGTCGTGCAGCATCGTTTCGAGGTGGCGGCGGGTGGCGTGGCAGTCGTTCTCGGTGCCGACCAGGATGTGGGCGGACAGCGCGGGGAACCCGGAGGTGATCTCCCACACGTGCAGGTCGTGCACCTCACTGACCCCAGATTGAGAGACGAGCGCGTGGCCGATCGTCTCCGGATCGAGGCCCTGAGGTGCGGCTTCGAGGAACACACGTCCGGAGGCTTTGAGCAGTCCGTAGGCGGCGCGGAGCATCACCGCGGCGACGACGAGAGACGCGATTCCGTCCGCGCGGCGAAAGCCGGTCGTGAGGATCACGGCACCGGCGATCGCGGTGACGATGAACGCGATCAGGTCGGTCAGGATGTGCTGGTAGGCACCCTCGACGTTCATCGACTGCCGGTTGGCCTTGGACAACGTCCACGACGCGGCGAGATTAACCACGATCCCGAGCAGCGCGACGACGAGTACCGCGGCGCCGGCGACGGCGGGTGGTGTGACGAGGCGGGTGATGCCCTCATAGCTGATCAGCAGTGCGAGCACCAGCAGCGTCGCGCCGTTGAACTGAGCCGACAGGATCTCGGTGCGCTTCAGACCGAAGGTCATCGCGCCCTTGGCCGGGCGCTGCGCCAGGCGGATCGCGACCAGCGACAGGCCGATCGCGGTCGCGTCGGTGAGCATGTGCGCGGCGTCTGAGAGCAACGCCAGAGAGCTCGCGAGGATCCCGACCGTCACCTCGACGGCCATGAACCCGATGATCAGCCCAAGCGCGATGGCCAGCTTGCCCCGATCGGCGTCGGCGGCCACCCCGTGCGAATGTCCCTCATGCCCATGCCCATGCCCATGACTTGGACTGTGGTCGTGTGCCATCAGCAGCAGCCGTCCTGACAGTCGGTGTTCAGGCCGGGGATCGCCGTACAGGCACACGCCTCGCCGGCCCACGCCTCGCGACCCTCCCGGACCGCGATCACGGCAATCACCAGCGCGATCACCGGGTCAAGCCACCACCAGCCAAACGCCGCGTTGCCGGTCAAACCAACGAGAACGCCGGCGGCCATGTAGGCGCACAGCAGGTTTTGCGTGCCCTCGCCGGTGGTCGCGCCCGATCCTAGACGCTCTCCGATCCGCTGTTTCGCGCGGCCAAGTGTGGGCATCACGACGATCGAGCTGACCGATAGTCCGATCCCGACCCAGCTCGTGGACGGATGATCACCGTTGACCAGTGCCCGGATCGCGTCCTGAGCGATGTAGGGGGCCAGCAGAAAGAACGAAATCGCGACAGCCTTCTGAGCCCGCAGCTCAGCCTGCTCAGAAAGCCGGCGGGCGCCGGTGAAGCGCCAGATCACGATCACCGACGCGAGCCCCTCGATCGCGGAATCGATCCCGAATCCCAACAGTGCGACCGACCCGGCGATCAGCGCGGCGGCTATCGCGACGGCCCCTTCGACCGTCATCCACGCCAGACTCAGCCACGACAGCGCCTTCGCGCGGCGGATCAGCTGATCGCGCTCGTCAGGACCCAGGCCGCTCGAAGCTGCTGCGACCGGCACCGTTGGTAGCTCGACCAGCGAACTCATGCCGGTGCCTCCGCTGCGGCTAGGTGAGCATCAACGAGGTGGCGTCCGGTGGCGGTCAGCGAATAGAAAACAATCTTCCCGTCGCGACGCGACTCGGCTAACCCCGCTACACGCAGCACCCGCAAGTGGTGGCCGACGAGGTTCTCGGCCCTCGAGGTGATCCATCCGAGATCACAGACACACAACTCCTCCCCCTCACGCAACGCCATCGCGATCATCAGACGCGTCGGATCACCCAACGCCTTCGCCGTCACCGCGGCCCCTCGGGCCACAGCGACATCCAAACCCGTGCGGATCGCTTCCGCCCGAGGAAGGTCCAGACACAACAGTTCACAGCGATGATCGGCCACCCAATCATCCTAACGCCCGTTGTGGTGAAGCCGTATCCCGAACCTTCCGCGCTGGCATGCAAGGGCGTCCGCCAGCCGCCCTGGATGCCTCCGCGGCCGATCATGAGCCGACGCGAGCCCGGCCCGATGCTGGAAACACGCGCTCGCTACCGACGAGGACGATGTTGCCACCACCGGTGGCCGTCTGCCGTCAAGCGCCGCACATTTTTCGCGCAGCATCGGCAGCCCTGGGTGCGCGCGAGCTCGCCGCTGGAGCACGAGCTCGGATCACTGGTCTGCCTCCGTGATCGCGGCGTACTATTGCGGGTCGTTGCTTTTGCCCTGTAGCACTCAACTGACCATCTCCGAGGGGTTGTCGCGGCAGGTGCGCCGTGGTTAACAGCCCGAGCCTGCTGCTCGCCTTCGCGGCAGGGATCGTGTCGTTTGTGTCACCCTGCTGCCTGCCGCTCGTTCCCGGATACCTGGCGGCCGTGTCCGGTGCAGCGCCTGGGGCTGCGGACCGTTCTCGCTTCGACCGACGCGTGCTGGGTCGCAGTTTGCTGTTCGTGGCGACGTTCTCGCTGATCTTCATCCTGCTGGGCCTGAGCGCCACGGCCGCGGGCTCGTTCCTGTTTGCGAACAAGGCGCTGCTGAACCGGGTCGCGGGGATCTCGATCATGGTGATGGGGGTGCTGTTCGTCGCCTCGTTGTTCGTGCTGCGTCTGAACCGCGAGTTTCGGCCGCACGCGTTGATCGAACGCGCAGGCAAGGGAGGGCCCGTCGTGGCGGGGGCGGCGTTCGCGATCGCATGGACTCCGTGCGTCGGTCCGACGTTGGGGGCGATCCTCGGGCTGGCGTCGACCGCGAGCGGGACCGCCAAGGGCGCGTTGCTGCTCGGGTTCTACTCCGCCGGGCTGGCGCTCCCATTCCTGTTCTCCTCGGTCGCGTTCAACGCCGCGACGCGAGCGTTTGCGTTCTTCAAGCGCCACTACGCCGCGATCCAGCTCGGCTCGGGGATCGTGCTCATAGCGATGGGATACCTCGTCCTTACCGGTCAGCTGTTTCAGCTGAACATCGAGGCCCAGCAGTTCCTTAGCAAGCTGGACCTCAACTTCTTCCAGAGCGTGTGAGCGATCTCGTTCTCGTAGGCGAACCGCACGATCAAGCTCGGTACCGGCGCCGTCGCGCGGGTTCTGAGGACGGCCTTACCGCCCTGGATGTGTGCCTCATTCACAGGCTGCTCGGGTGCCAGGACCTCGACTGGCCTGCGTCGCCGCGCCCCAGGATCAGGTTGTCGCGCCTGACGCACCGAGCTCGTCCGCCCGGCTTGTTTAGCCGCCTAATGCGTAGGTGTTGATGTCCGCATCGAGTGTTCCTTGCGCCTCGTACTGTCCGATGTGCACGTGGACAACCTTGCCGGCGGGGTTGATGAAGATCGTCGTCGGTAAGCCCCCGATCGACGCGAGCGGGCTGAGGCCGGGGGTGGTGGTTTGGTAGCTCGGATAGCTGACCGGGTGCTGGGTCAGGAACACGCGGGCGTTGCCTGGGGAGTCGCTGGTGTCGGCGCCGAGGAATGCGACCTGTCGTCCGTAGCGCGCCGAGGCGAAAGCGAATAACCCGAATTCCTTGCGGCATGGGATACACCAGGAGGCCCAGGCGTTGACCACGATCGGGTAGCCGCGCAGCGCGCGGAGCCTGGCAGCGAACGCCGATTGTCGGCCCAGCAGCTGCCCGGCCTGCTGGTGAAGTGCCGCGAGCGGCGCGGGTGAGTCGGTGAGCTGTTGTGCGACGTTGGCCGGTGTTAGACCTTTGCCTGCGTGCGCTAGCGCGTCATGAACCTGCCTGATCAGCTGTGCGGTGTTGAGCCAGCCGATCGTTGAGATGTCGTAGTACCAGAGAAACCTGCCGGTGGGCGAGATCAGCACATACCACGGTTCGTCTTGGACCTCGTAGCCGTCGGCGATCCGGCCGCTCTGGTCGACGGCGACCGGGTAGGACAGCGGATGGCTGAGCCTGGAAAGGAAGGTCTCCAGCGTGCGCGAGGACGGCTCGACGCTCGCCTCGTCGACGGCGGTCAGGGCCGGCAGCTTGTTGCGACCAGCGGCGGTGGAGTACTGGTTAAGTGCCTCCAGCCGGGTGGCCAGGTCGGTCACCTGCTGATCCCAGGTCGCGAAGAAGAGGTACAGGTGCGGTGAGCCGTTTGGGCCCAGGCTGATCTGTCCGCCTCCCGCGCGAGGCACGCTTACGGTGCTGCGGGGTCCGATGCCAGGAATCTGTGAGTAGGAGACGCCAGAACTTACCCGGGGATGGCCCGGTAGCAGGCTGGCCGCCTCTCGGGCCAGCAGCAGTCCCAGCTGTGGGACAGCCACGTAGGACATCACTGTCAGGTAGAGCTTGCGCTCCCTGCCGGCGGGGTCGATCACGTACAGGGCGGGGGTGTGGTCGATCTGTCCCTGCTGGATCTCCGCCGCGATGTGGTAGGCCTGCCATACCCGCTTCAGCTGCGCCCGCGATCCGGTCAGGAAGTGCCACTGGTGAAGCATCCCGTGCACCTCCGAGTACTCGCGGACATCACGGATCGAGGTCGCGACCGGGTTCGCGTTGACGCCGAGCAGCTGGACCTGTGAGCCGGCCGGGCCGAGCATGCGCTTAGCGTCCACCATCGCGGTCGTGGTCAGCGGACAGACAGTCGTGCACTGCGAGTCACTGAACCCCAAGATCACCACCCGGCCGCGGAACGAGCGCAGCGAGACCCGTCGGCCGAACTCGTCAGTCAGGGTGAAGTTAGGCGCAGGCTTTGTGAGCGGCGTGCCGGGATCCAGGTCGGCATTGCCCACCAGTCCACCGGGAGAAGATGAGGCAGGGCGGCTGCTGATCCCGATCACGGCCACCCCGGCGATCACCAGCGCGGCGACCAGGAGCCAGAGCCACACCGGGACCGCCGAGAGTCTTCTCGTCATCGGGCGTCCACGGGCGCCCCGTCGGCGTCCGCGCTCGCGGCCCCAGGGCCACAGGCAGCGATCAGCGCACGCAAGCGTTCCTGTCGCGCCCAAAGCTGCTTCTCGAGCTCGCCCTGAAGAGCGGGGTTCCTAACTGACGGGCAGCGTGCGGCCTGCCGACCGCGACAGTGCGACCGCCACATGTGCAGCGGGCACCCGAGCCCGGCGACGACCGCGACCCCGAGGAAGACCAATTGACTCATCGAGGCCGTGCGGTCTCGGCGCCGCACTGGTGCTCGAGCCACTCGATCTCCTCACCCGGCCGACGGTGCTCCTCGCGCAGCAGCTCAACCGAGGCGGGACGAGCCCGGTGGTCGGGCGTCTGGCGATCCTCGTTCTGCCCGCGCGAACGAGCCTTCATTATCGCCCACATTATCGCCCCATCCCGACCGGACACCACCCGAAGGCAGCGAGTTGGTACACCGGGCTGATCGATGCGATCTCCACGGTACGGCTCCCTTCGGTCGCGACGGTACGACTCAGTGTAGTAGCCTTATCGTGTGGCTGCCAGACCAAAGCGCCTCGGTGCCGCAATCCTGCTCCTGGCGATCGCGGTCGCCAGCCTCGCGGCGGTCGCGACCTCGGGTGGCCGAGCGATCACGCCAAGGGCCCCGAACCCGCGTCCGGCGCCCGCCCAGGCGAACGCGACGGCCGCCGCGGGCAGCGCCACGAGGTTTTCGTTCCTCGCCCGTCAGACCAGCAACAGCTGCGGGCTCGAGCCGACCGCCCTCGAGCGAATGCCGGACAGCCGGCATCTTCAGGGCTCGTGCTGCTCCCCGATGAGCCTATCCGCCTACCGGTCGCAGGTCCGGGGGCTGCGAGCCTACGCGAGCGTTCCGCAGATTCCGGCAGACCCCTACGACATCCAGGTGTCGCTTGCCAAGCGGCTACTAGCGTACGACCGCACGATCCGCCTGGATCCCGCACAGTCGCGTGTCTACACACGCGCGATGCGGATGTCGCGTGAGAAGGGCCCTTGCTGCTGTCATTGCTGGCGATGGAACGCGTTTCGGGGACTGAGCAAGCACCTGATTGCTGACGTTGGTTGGCGGCCTCGCGCGGTCGCGGCAGTGATCGACCTAGTGGAGGGCTGCGGCGGACCGCTGGACTGAGCGGGCGCCGAGCTGGTTGCGCCCGCCGGTAGGCTTCGCGGCCACCGATGAGCAGTCGCCAACCAGCACCCCCGCGACTGCACGAGCTCGAGGCGCTCGTGATGGAGGAGACGTGGCGCCAAAATGCGGCGACCGTCCGCGACGTGATGACCGCGCTCAACCAGGGCGACGCGAAAGCACGGGCCTACACGACCGTGATGACGATTATGGATCGCCTTCACAGCAAGGGGTTACTTGATCGCCGGCCGGGCCGAAGCAATTCGTACGTCTACACGCCACGGCTTTCACGCGATCAATACGCCGACCAGCGTGCCAAGGCAGAGGTCGACGCGGTCGTGAGTGAGTGGGGGGACATGGCGTTGGTGCACTTCGCCAAGCAGATGGGTGCCCTCGATCCCAAGCGCCGCGAGCAGCTGCGGCGTCTCGCCCGTGGCGCGTAACGCCCGCAATTTGTACCGGCTGAATCTGTCGCTGGCCGCGCTCGGCTCGGCTGTGATGCTGGCCGGGATCGCGATCGCAGCGCAGCGAGTCCGGTTCTCGTTCGGGTCGCTTCACCAGTGGGTCCGCGACTGCGACCGCTTTCTGTTGCCACACCTCACACCCGGTCGGCTGGCGATGCTCGGGCTGGGTCTGCTTGGCACGGTAGCCCTCGCACGCGCGGTGCGTTCTACCGTCGGTCAGATTCGTCCTGTGCGTCGCCTTATGCGATCCGCGCCCATTCTTGGTGAGCGCGAGATCGGCCACCAGCGTATACGGGTACTCGCCGGAACACGGGTACTGGCGTTCTGCGCGGGCTTCCTGCGCCCTCACATCTACATATCCCGCCGCGCGCTCGAGCGGCTGAGCGAAGCGCAGCTCGCCGCCGTGCTCGCCCACGAAGCCCATCATGCTCGCCGCCGGGACCCCCTGCGACAGGCAGCGCTCACGGTGCTCGCGGATTCGCTGTTCTTCGCTCCCGGCCTGCGGCACCTGGAGCGGCGCTACCGGGAGCTGGCCGAACTCGCCGCCGACGAGGCGGCGATAACGTCCGTTGGCAGCGCGTCGCCTCTTGCCGCCGCCATTCTGAAGTTCGACGACGGCGCCGCTCAGGGGATGGTGGGCGTCGCTGCGGAGCGGGTCGACCACCTCCTGGGACACCCGCCTCGCTGGGAAGTACCGACCTCGACACTCGCCGCGACCTTCCTGACCATCGGCGGCCTGTTCGCCGCGGCCCTACTCGCCGACTCCACTCCCTCGATGCGAACCAGCGTCGGCGCGCTAGCTCACGGGCTGTGCATGGTCACGATGGTTCTCGCCCCGCTCGTCGTGATCGCGATGGTCGGCCGCCGGATGGTCCTCGCAGGCCAAAAGTCCGCACACGCCGGCCGCCGTACACAGACGCTTTGTGTAGGAGCTTTCGGGCTGACGGCGTCAGGCCCGCTTTCTCCGTTCCGGCGGAGCGTCGATGGTCACGCTGGACGGACGGAACCCACCAACCCTGAGCCGTCCGAACTCTCCTAACGTCTGTAGTAGCCTTGCGGCGCGATGGCCAGCCGAAAGGAACAGAAGGAACGTGCCCGGCAGGAGCGCCTGGCTCGCGAAGCGGCGCTGAAGGAGACGGCACAGCGCAGGCGTCGGCTAACACTTGCAGGAACCGCCGCGCTGGCCGTGATCGCCGCCATCGCCGCCATCGCCGCTGTCGTGGCGATCGGGAGTGGGGGGTCTACGTCTTCGCGGCTCGCCAAGCAGGGATCGGTCCCGCAACTCAGGCTCAGCTCGCTGGTCTCGCTGGGACACCTACAACGGCCGCCCCCGCCGACCTCACTCGGGCCGGAGGAGATCTCCCGTGCCCAACGCCCCAGCGCTCGCCGGCACCGGTTCGATCGCGAGCGGACAGACGGTGGATGGCATCCAGTGCCAGGGCGGTGAGCAGACGCTGTTTCACATCCACGCCCACTTGACGGTGTTCGTCGACGGTGCCCCGCGCCAGATCCCCTACGGCATCGGCATCCCGAACCCCAAGCTCCAGACGACACCGCAGGGACCGTTCGTAGCCAGCGATCGCTCGCCCGCACCGACGTCATCACCTGCGAGCTCCAAGACACCATGGGGATGGTCCGTGACCGGGTCACGAATTCCGCCTACGGGTTCGCGTTCCTGCTCGGTCCCGGTGGGGTGCTGCTTGGTCGGCTGCCGCAAGACCGCTCTCGAAGGCGGCCCGGGCCGGCTGGCAGAGGAGGTCATGGAACCGGGGCTCTCGACAACCCGGCCCGACACGCCGCCCGCCGGGCTGCTGGCAAAGCTCCACGACGCTGACCTGACCCTGGCCGTGCTTACCGACCCCGAGGGACGGCTGCTAGGAATCGTTCGTCGCGGCGATCTGGAAGGCCGCTGACGGCCGCCCGGGGCTGCAACGGTCAGCCGACGGGCAAGCCACCCCTGAGCCCCGGTTGATTACGAGCAAGACTGCACCCCTTGTCGCCAACGCGGCAATCTCGCACGGCTCTCCTCCCTACCGGCTCGGTTACAAGCTTTCGCCACGCGGCCAGGTGACCACAGGACTCCTTGGCCATGATCTGACTCATATGGTCGGGTCGCCGACGGCAGTTGCGCGCACAGTCGGACTCGCACAACAGATTCTCGGAGTGAGCGGCAGGACCGTTTAGCGGCTGATGCCGTGATCGTCGCCGTGGTCCCAACCGGTTTCGGGCTGGGCGGTAGCGGGAGAGAGTGGCTCCGACTGGGGCTGCTGTGGACCAAGGAGGTCATCGGGCTGGCGGTCGGCCTGCTGCCGTTCGAGGTTGATCGCTGCGGTGTTCTCGTTGATGCGGGCCTGCAGGTCGCTGACAGGGATCGTGATATCGCGGCGCTCTAGTAGCGCAATCGCGCCGCCGCGTTTGGCGGGGATGTATTTGAGGCCGGCGGCCGCGAGTTGACGGTCGTCGTTGAGGTTTCCGTTGAGTTGCTCGAGGACGCGTTTGGCGATCTCATGGCGGATGCCCTGGGTGAGGCGGCGTGGTGGCACCTGTCGCCGATCCCGCTTGGGTAGGTGGTGTTGCTGGCCGGCTAGCTCGGTCAGGCCCTGCTGGCGGGCGATCCTGGCGCAGGCTGCCTGTGCGCGTTTGAAGTCGTTGTGAACCCTGGCCGGCTTACCGGTTTCGGTTTGCACGAGGTTGAGGACCAGGTGCATGTGATCGAGCTGGTCACGACCGGTCGCGCCGTGCTTGATGAGCGCCCACTCGCAGCGGTCGAACTTCATGGCGTTCACGAACCGCTGTCCGATATGGCTCCACTCGGTGTCGGTCAGCTGCTCACCGGGCGCGAGCGTCAGCGAGCAGTGCCACACGTGCGCGGCTTTCATCTCACCACTCGCCTGGTCGCGGCGCCTGACCTCACGTCCCCACACGACCCGTGGCGCGTCCAGGACGTTCGCGAGCGCGTGCTGCATTGAGCGGTCATCGAGCTCGCGTGTCTTGAAGCCCGCTTCGGTAGCGATTCCGAGGCTCGCCGCGATCAGCGTCGGGTTCTTATGCTCGTTGGCGTTGCCCGGACCCGCGAGGTACTCGACGACTCCCGCCATACTGCCGCCGCGGGTGATGTTCGGGATCACCGCAACCGCCCCAAACTCGTCGCCGCCTTTCGCACGTCTGAGGCTGCTCTGGCGATCTCTCTCACCGCTTCGACCGCGTCGCTCAGCCGCATCGCTTTGCGCGTTTCCGAATCGAGCCTCCGCGCTTCACGCACCGCTTGGTTCGCGACGTTGCCGGCACGTCCGAGATCGCCTCGCAAACGCATCAGCTCCCCTACCAGCTCGTCGATCACCACACCATCCAGCCCACCACCGCATCCCCTGTTCCCAGCCCGCCGGGTGAGTGCGCCATCGACCAGCATCCGTTGGATCGAGATCCCGCGCGCCCCAGCCAACCTCCGCAACTCCAGCAGCTCCTCCTCAGACACCCGCAGATCGAGCCGTTTGGAACGTGGCACCTTCGCTCTGGCGCGCCGTCTGCCGCTGCGATCAGCACCCGTCACCAGGGTGGGCTCCCCGGAGGGGCCAGCGCTAGTGACGTGACGAGCCGCAGGCGAAATCACGGCACTAGCTATAGCTGGCTCCCTCACCACCGCGCTCAC
>Ga0307373_10012833_pt1 | contig 11832 bp, 12 predicted proteins | sample OX2MG_FD_202534 | JGI IMG/M metagenome (GOLD analysis project Ga0307373, IMG submission 202534) | Soil microbial communities from Risofladan, Vaasa, Finland - OX-2 | ecosystem: Environmental > Terrestrial > Soil > Coastal area > Acid sulfate soil | place: Finland: Risofladan, Vaasa | collected...
GTGGACCAACAGTCTGCGCGGCGAGCCGTGACCTCATCTGGTGAGGGCTGTGGAAGGCGACTGAGGTCGTCAGCGCGGTTGCTCGGCGGCCCCGGAGGCCTGTGGGGTGCCAGAAGTCTGCCCGGCCTGTGAGCTGCAGCGATGCGCCAGGTTACCGGCAGGCCATGATGGTCGCCCGTGTCCCTTCGCCTGCTCTATCTCATCTTTATCCGGGTCTGCGGCTGGCTGGTCCTGCCCGGCCGGCTCATCCGCCTCCGAGAACGCCGGGCTGCTGGTGCTGCGGCACGAGGTCGCGGTGCTGCGCCGTGCCACTGGCGGCCACGGCTGGACCGGGCCGGCCGCGCTGTCCTCGCCGCGCTGATCCGGCTCTTGCCGGGAAGGCCGCGATTGCGCCGGCTGGTCACGCCCGGCACCGTGCTCCGGTGGCACCGCCGCCTGGTCACCCGGAAGCGGACCTGCCCGAACCGGACGGGACGGCCGCCGGCCAGCGCCGGGATCACCGCTCTCATCGAGCGGCTCGCCACCGAGAATCACGGCCGGGGGTATCAGCGGATCCAGGGTGAGCTGCTCAAGCTCGGCCACCGGGCCAGCGCGTCCACGATCCGCCGGGTCCTCAAGGCGCTGCGGATCCCGCCGGCTCCCGGGCGACACGCCGATACGACCTGGCGGCAGTTCCCGCACTCCCGGGCCGCGACGATGCTGGCCGCCGACTTCTTTCACGCGGACTGCGCAGTGACGCTCCGCCGCTTGTACCGCTTGCTCGTGATGGAGGCCGGCAGCCGCAATGTGCACATCCTCGGGATGACCGCACATCCGGATGGGCCGGGCAATTCACCGAGTCGTTTGACGCGGTCCTGGCCAGCGCCGGTATCGAGGCGGTGAAGATCCCGCCCCGGAGTGGGCGACGATGCCCGCGCCGTACTCCGAGCACGTGATTGAAGAGACAGCTTGGCTGGCGACCTCCGACGCCGACGGGCAGCGCCGGGACGCCTGTGTCTCCTGCTCCGTCTAGCCCGCGCAGCCGATCGGAGGACGTCGTGGAGCCGGCGCCGATGCGAGCCGTCAACTGGAACCAGGTCGAGGACGAGGTCGACGCCGAGGTGTGGCATCGGCTCACGTCGAACTTCTGGCTTCCCGAGCGTGTTCCGCTCAGCGCGGACATGGCGTCGTGGCGGTCACTCACGAGGGACGTACAGAGAACGCTGGTCAAGGTGTTCGCCGGCCTGACGCTGCTCGACACGGTGCAGAGCACGCTCGGTGCAGTCAGCCTCATGGCGGACGCAGTCACCCAGCATGAAGAGGCCGTGTACACGAACATGGCCTTCATGGAGTCCGTGCACGCGAAGTCGTACAGCTCGATCTTCTCGACCTTCTGCACGCGCGCTGAGATCGACGACGCGTTCGAGTGGTCACTGCAGAACGTCTACCTGCAGCGCAAGGCGGCGATGATCAGTTCGTGCTACGACGGTATCGACCCGCTGCAGCGGAAGGCGGCGAGCGTTCTCCTCGAATCGTTCCTGTTCTACTCCGGGTTCTTCCTCCCGCTGCACCTGAGTGCGCGCGGGCAGATGCCGAACACGGCGGATCTGATTCGGCTGATCATCCGTGACGAAGCCGTGCACGGCCTCTACGTCGGATACAAGTTCCAGCAGAGCATTGCGAGATGTGACTCCAGCGTCAGGCAGGACGTTGACGCGTGGACGCGGCAGCTGTTCGAGCGGCTGTACACCAACGAGGCCACCTACACCGCCGAGATGTACGACTGCCTGGGCCTGACCGTTAGTGTCGTGCCGTTTCTTCAGTACAACGCAAACCGCGCCTTCCGGCAGCTCGGCTTCGATCCGCCCTTCGAGGAGGCCGCATCGCATGTCGATGCTTCGCTGCTGGCGTCGCTCACACCCAATTCGGACGAGAACCACGACTTCTTCTCCGGTGGCGGCTCCTCCTACGTTATTGCGCGTGCCGAGCCAACGCTCGACGAAGACTGGCTGCTCGCGTGACGGCGAAGCGTATGGGGGCCCGCATGGCCTCGGTTGACGGCCTCGCCGGGGTGACCGCGGGTCGCGCAGACACGGTACGGCTCGCGGTCCGCGTGACCGGGATCGTGCAGGGTGTTGGCTATCGGCCATTCGTGTTCCGACTCGCCGAGCTACTCGTGCTGCGCGGTCTTGTCGGCAACGACCAGGACGGCGTCTTCATCCAGGTCGAGGGCCGGCCGCACCAGGTCGACGACTTCGTCGCGCGGCTTCGTTCGGACGCCCCGCCGCTCGCGAAGGTCGACGGCGTCGTCGTACAGTCGATGCCTGTGGCACCGAGCGAACGGGGATTTCGCATCGTCGCCAGCTCGTCGGATCACCCGGCGACGACTGCCCGCGTCTCGCCTGACACGGCCACCTGCGATGCCTGCCTCGCGGAGACGCGGGATGCCGCGGATCGTCGGTTCGGCTATCCGTTCACGAACTGTACGAATTGCGGTCCGCGTTTCACGATCGTCGAGCGGGTTCCCTACGACCGTGTCAACACCGCGATGCGCGACTTCATCCTGTGCGAGGAGTGCTCGGCGGAATACCACGACCCACGCGACCGGCGCTTCCACGCGCAGCCGAACGCGTGCCCCGTGTGTGGACCGCGCCTTCGCTTGATTCCCGGCGACGGGTCGGCTGGCGTCGTCGTAGACGACTGGGCGCCGATCGATTCGGCGGCCAGGCTGATCCACGACGGGCATCTCGTGGCGGTCAAGGGACTCGGTGGCTTCCATCTCTGCTGCGATGCCACGAACGCGGCGAGCGTGCGCCGACTCAGGGAATGCAAGGGGCGGGACGCCAAGGCTCTCGCGATCATGGTGCGTGACGCGGAGGCAGCGGCGACCGTATGCGAGCTCGACCCGCCCGCGCTGGAGTGGCTGATGTCGCACTCGCGACCGATCGTACTCGCCAGGCGACGGGGTTCACCCGTCGACGAGCAGATCTCGCCGGACAACGACATGCTCGGCGTGATGCTGCCCTACACCCCGCTCCACCACATGCTGATGGACGCGTGCATTACTCAGGCAGAAGCCGGTCGCGTGGTGGCTCTGGTCCTCACGAGTGCGAACGATACCGATGAGCCGATGTTGTACCGCGACGACGAGGCGTCCCGGCGCCTGCTGCCCAAGGTCGCCGCGTTGCTCACGCACGACCGGCCGATCATCAACCGCTGCGACGACTCCGTCGTGCTTTCGCGCGGGGGGTACACGCAGGCCGTGCGCCGAGCTCGTGGACTGGCGCCCGCGCCGATACCGATTCCGGTCCAGTCGCCGCGTCCGATCTTAGCCTGCGGCCCGCGCACGAAGAACACGTTCGCTCTCGCGCAGAACGATCAAGTGATCGTCAGCCACCACATCGGAAATCTGGGACTCGCCAGCGCGCTCGAGTCGTACGAACGTTCGGTATCGCAGTACTGTTTGATTTTCCAGGTCGCACCCGAGGTTCTCGCGCACGACATGCATCCTGGTTACGAGTCGACGCAGTGGGCCCTGCGGCAGCGTCTCCCTCGCTTTCCCGTGCAGCACCACGAAGCGCATATCGCCAGCGTGTTGGCGGAGCATGGCGTCACCACGCCGGTCATCGGCGTCGCCGCCGACGGCTCGGGATACGGGACCGACGGCACCGTCTGGGGTGGCGAGGTGTTCGTCGGCGATCTCGGCCACTTCGACCGCGTCGCGCACCTCGAGCCGGTGCCGATGCCCGGAGGCGAGCGCGCGGTCGTGGAACCATGGCGGATGGCGTCGTCGTACGCCTGGGCAGCGCTCGGCGACGGTTTCGTCGACCGGAGACTCCCCGTCGTCGATCTTGAGCAGTTCGACCAGTGGCCCGTGCTGCAGCGCATGATCGAGCGGAACGTCAACTCGCCCGGCCAGCCGCCACAGCAGCGGGCGGCCTCCGTCGCGGTCCTGGACGCTCGCGGCGGTGACCACCACGCACAGCAGGAGCCCCGTTACGTCGACGGCAATATGCCTTTTCCTGCCCTCGATTTTCTTCCCCGCATCGTATCCGCGGCTGGCCTTGCCGACGGTGTCAGCGCCCTTGACTGACTGGGAGTCGATGCACGCCGCGGTCGGGGCCGGGCTGCGGCCGGCCAGGACGCGGACGGCCTCGCGCAGCTGGTCGTGCAGCCGCCGGGTCGCGCCGCTGGCCTGCCAGGCCCGCACGTAGTGGTACACCGTCCGCCAGTGCGGCAGGTCACCGGGCAGCGCCCGCCACACCGGCCCGTTGTGCACCAGGTAACGGATCGCGTCGACGATGCCCCGGCGGCAGTAGATCCCCGGTGAGCCGCCCTTCCCCAGAGTCCAGCCCGGCGCTGGCAGCAGCGGCTCGATGACCGCCCACTCCGCGTCGCTCATGTCCGAGGGGTACCGGCGTGGCCTGCGGCTGCGGCTGACCCCGCCAGGGCAGCACCGGCACGCCACCCCGGCAGCCGCCGGCAAGGAACCTGATGAGGATGCGGACGCAGGCGGAACAAGGTACAACGGCATGGAGGCTCCTGGGCGCTGCACAACCGGGTTTCGACACCCGTGCAGATACCAGGGGCCTCCTCGCTGATCACGCAGGCACGCTGGCCAGAGCGACGAAGATCAGAAAACGTTATGAACCAGGCTCAACCAGGAGTTGTTAAACAGGCTCTAAGATACGCTGCGGCCTCCTGTTAGACAGGCGGGGTAGGGCGTGCGTAGCGCCTGTTATGCGCGCGCTCTTGATGCGTAACTTCGCTTCCTCGCAACTATTATGCGCGCGCCTGAGTAGTTCATGCGCATAGCCGCGAGCTGCGTGCTCACGTCGAACATCTGCGCGACTTGCTCATCTGTCAGATTGAGACGCGCGGCGCGTTCCGCCGCAGCGTATGGAATGAGCAGCTCTCCGGCCAGCCAGTCAGCTTCTTCCTCCTTATCCTTGTCGACGGAGCGGCATCCATCGCAGGTCAGCAAGATACTGGCGAAGGCATGCTCAAGCAGCACGTGGGACATCTCATGGCTGATGCTGTTACGACGGCGGACTGGCGCGTGATTGTCGTTGTCGAGGATGAAACGCCCGTTGCCCAGGGGGACCAGAGCGGCCGAGAACGTGGACGGACGGTTCAGCGCGTAATGAGCGCCCGCCTGCTGGGCATCCTCCTGCTGAGCAAGGTCGCTGACTGAATAGACGGGGATCCCGTATTCATCGGCGAGAGCGTAGGGGTCGAAGCGGACAGACGCTCCGAGGCCGAGTTCAGTCCTCACTTCGAGTACCAGCTTCTTGGCTTCCGTCTTGAATCCTCGCCGCATCGACTACTCCGACCGTTCCGTCCTGAACCGTCGCACGGCCACGCTGATCAGGTCTTCCAGATACTGGGCATCCTGCTCGTTCAGGTCCCTCCGGGCCCGTAGCAATGGCGCGAGCTGCGCTACGAGCTCAGGCTCACCATCGGAGGCTGCCTCGTCGGAGACAAGGAAGCTATCCGCCGGCATGGCAAGCCAGCCCACTAGCGCAGCAAAGGCGTCAATGTCGGGGCGCTGGTCGTTCGCGAGCCGGGTCATCGTCGAGGGATTGACCCCGACCTGCTTGGCTAGCTGCCGCCAGGAAAGTTCATGGGACTGGCGCTTCGCATCCAGCGCCGCGTAAAGGGCCTTCGTGTCGAGTCTGCCTCGGGCCACCCGCTCCTACCTCCTGAGTGTTCGACATCAGCCGCATCGTTTGACTTCAGCCGCACACCGCCTCTAGACTCGGCTGCGGCTGGTGTTCGACATCAGCCGCAGTGTTCCGAAGTTTACTCAGTGTATGTCGGCAGGAGGCGCGATGGGCAAGAACACAGGCCGCGGCTTCCGGCTCGGATCTGTCCGGGGTCGCAGCCAGGTACGCAACCCCAGGACCCGGCTCTGGACCAAGCGGAATGACGGTACCGGGCGGTTCACTGCCGCTAAGGCTAGCGGCGGGCGCTTCAAGGGCGTCCGCGCCGAGAAGTAGGAAGGCGATGGCTTCATGACTGCAACGGCCGCCGAGAAGACTCCTCTCGCCCTGATCCAGGGCGAGCCGATTGACCTGCGTTCGACCCGCGTCCTGCTGGGCTGGCTCCCCGAGCAGGAGGCCGTGCGGCACCTTCTTGGCCGCAATCCAGCACCGCCGGATGATCTGACGGCAATCAGGGAACAGATCGCGCGCGCTCGCGCTTCGGTCCAGAGCCGCCCGAAGGCCGCGGCCGGTGACCCGGTAGTCGACGAGGGTGACCGGTCGCTGCTCGATCAGGTCGCTGCGCGTCCAGAGCTGCGGGCCAGCATCCCAGATGCGCCCTGGACTATCGAATGGGTGGACATGACGCGCGTCATGTCCATCCAGAAGATGATCACAACGGACGGGCTTGATCTTCGGGTGGCGGGAGTCAAGGACGATCCGATGGCTCTCGTCGAGTTGTGCCTGCCAGCTGGTCAGCCCGTGGCGCCGCTCGGCGGCTTCATGGACCAGGACGGCCTCGGGTTCACCACCAGCTCCCTGAACCCGAATCTGCGCCTGGCGGGGTCGCAGGTAAGCGAGGCCCTCGTCAGCCCGTCGCCCAGCGTGCCACCCCAGAAGATGCAGGCCATCACCTTCTTCGTCAGCCTCAATACCAGCTACGTTCAGGTCGCCCGGTACCAGGGCCGCTGCTTCCTCCGTGACGGATACCACCGGGCGGTCGGGCTGCTTCGCGCGGGGACAACACGCGTACCGGCAGTGGTAATCGATGCACCAACGTTCCAGTACGTCGTTCCCACGCCAGGCCTCTTCGACCATGAGATCGCCTTCAGCGATCACCCACCGATGCTGACCGACTTCTGGGACGACACCGTGGCAGTCCAAGCTCAGCAGCCAGCAGTCAGGACGGTGCTGCGCATTCAGGCGCAGAAATTCCCTGTCCAGGGATAACCGCGGCCGGAGACTGCCTTGCCAAAGTGCCGTTAGGCATGGTTGGCAAAGTCGGCAAGGCAGGCGCGTCAGCCTCGCGGTGATCCGACGCCCCATGGCCCAGCGGCAGCCCATCCCGTCATCGACCTGATGATCACCGCAACAGGAAATTCGGCGGTTCGGTGAACCGCATCTTCCGCCTCCTCGTCCAGAGCGATCCGGCCACCCGGACCGGGTTCATGATCGCGGACGCTGTCCGCTATATGTCCGTGCACAGCTGGACACAGTGGGGCTCTCATGGACTCAGTGGGACCTCGTCAGGCCCAAAGCAACAGCCCGCAAGACCGGGAAAACCCAGCTCACGGGCCGTTTTGGCTGGTGGTGGCAGGTGCAAGGTTCGAACTTGCGTAGGCTGAGCCGACGGTTTTACAGACCGCCCATACCCACCCATCGGAATAGCCGCTGAGCTGCGGATTCTCCTATGACGGCGGCGTGAACGGCGCTTCCTGTCCGCCATTTGTCCGTGCACCCGGAGTCTGCCTGGTCAGCGCCTTGCCGGTTGTGGATCATGTCCCGCAAAGTCCAGCTGCGTCCCGCCGCGAACTCGCCGTGCGGCTCAGTGAAGCCGGCTGTGCGCGTGGGCCAGCAGCCGCCACTGGCTTGCTGCCCAGGTGCCGCCGGATTGACTTCCTTGGCCAAATAATGTAAGATCATATCTACGTTAGATAGAATCTACGTATGGGGAGCCAGATGAAGTTCGTGGGCCGCGCTGGCGACCTTGAGCTGCTGGCCAGGGCGCTGCGCGAAGTCGCAACCGGGACCGCCGGAACTAGAGGCCGCGCACTGATCGTGACCGGCAGACACCGGGTCGGCAAGTCGCGCCTGGTGCAGGAGTTCTGTGACCGAGCCGGACTTCCGTACTTCGTCTTCCAGGCGACGCGGGGCCGCAATCCTGTGAGTGAGCGGGCCGACTTCACCGCCACTCTGGCCCAGTCGGGCCTGGCCCACGCTGACGCAGTCGCCGGCCTGCAGGCTGCCGACTGGAATCAGGCGCTGCGAACTCTCGCTGTCGCGCTGCCCGAAGGCAGCCCGGCCATCGCCGTACTTGACGAGGTGCCGTGGCTGACCGAGCAGGACTCGGAGTTCGAGGGCGCCTTGCAAACGGTGTGGGACCGGTACCTGAGTGCCAAGCCAGTGCTTCTGGTCCTCGTCGGTAGCGACCTGTCGGTCATGGAAGCGTTGCAGTCTCATGGCCGTCCGTTCTTCGGCCGTGCTGCCAAGATGACTGTCAATCCGCTGGATCTCGCCGACGTGCATGCCATGACTGGGCTGAGCGCGGCCGAGGCGGTCGATGCGCTGCTGATCACCGGGGGCTTCCCGGAGGTCGTGCAGGCCTGGCGCACGGAGATGCCGCGAAGCGACTACCTACGCCAAGAGCTGAGCAATCCGCTCTCTCCCCTGCTGCTGGCCGGCGAGCTGTCGCTGCTTGGGGAGTTCCCTGAGGCTACTCGCTCACGCGCGGTGCTGGAGGCCATCGGCGGCGGCAAGCGGACCTTCTCCGCGATCGCCAGTGAGGCGGGCGGCATGACGCCGCTTGCCTCCGGCACGCTGTCCCCGATTCTCAACACCCTCATGCTTAAGCGTGTAATCGCTGCTGACAGCCCGGTGTCGACCAAGGCGGATACCAAGAACAAGCGGTACCGGATCGCCGACCCGTACCTCCGCTTCTGGCTAGCCTTCCTGGAGCGCGGCCTTCCCGTGGTCGAGCGCGGCCGGGGCGACCTGCTGCTGCAGCGGATTGAACGATCCTGGACGAGCTGGCGCGGCCGCGCAATCGAGCCAGTCGTCCGCGAATCGCTTCTCCGGCTGATGCCAGACGAGCGCTGGCCTGGAACTGAAGCGATAGGCGGATGGTGGAACAGGCAGAACAACCCCGAGATTGACCTCGTCGGCGCGGACCGTCAGCCTGTAGCCAGGAACATTCACTTCCTCGGCTCCATCAAGTGGCTCGAGAACCGGCCCTTCGACCGCCATGACTACGAAAGCCTCGTCCGGGACATGCTTGCGGTTCCTGGCGCAGGGCCCCAGACGCCGCTTGTCGTGGTGTCCCGCAGCGGCCTCACCAGAGGACTGCCGCTGGCCGCGCACTGGGGACCTGAGGACCTGATCCGCGCCTGGCAGCATTGAGCTTCGCGCTCGCTAGGCCGCTCTGCGATCCTCGCCGGTCATGTGCCTGCGATTCGTCTTCCTGCTGGTCACCCGGCTAGCAGCATGGTCACGGCTGCGCCGGCGCGCGGACTCCGGGAAGGACGCGGAGATCCTGCTGCTGCGCCACCAGCTCACGGTCCTGCGGCGCCAGCCCGGCCCGCAGCCCAGGCCCTCATGGGCGGACCGCGCGCTGATCGCCGCGCTCCTCAGCATCATCCCGCGCGCCCGCACGCCGCCAGGACGCCCAGCGACCCGCCGTAACATCCGCAGCCTGGTGCTGCGACTGGCTGTGCGAGAACCCGGAGTGGGGCTACCGCCGGATCCGCGGAGAGCTGGCCGGACTGGGCATCCGCCTCGCACCCTCGACCGTGTGGGAGATCCTGAAGAAGGCCGGGATCAGACCGGCGCCGGGCCGGCCCGACCTGGACTGAGTTCCTGCGCTCCCAGGCTCGCGCCATCCTCGCCACTGACTTCTTCACCGTCAGCCGCTGGTGAGCTGGCCAGCCCCAACCTGACCGTCTACACCGCCCAGCCCGGCTCAGCCTCCGAAGACGCCCTCAGACTCCTGGCCAGCTGGGCCCTCACTCTCCCCTCCGGCACCGGGACCATCGCCAGCGAGCACGCCCCCGTCGACGGGTAACTAACACCCCCGGCACGACCGGCGCAGAATGCACGTCGTCAGCTCCGGGCGTTGACGAGCGCTGGGGGGTGGAACGCTATGTACGGGTCGAATGCGCCAAGCCCGGTCGCGGATGCGGCGGCATTCAGGGCGTCAGGCTGGGTCAGATGACCCCATCGGCCTGTGCTCAACCTGTGCTCCAGTGCGTGCAGGGCGGCGATGTAGCCGGCAGGCTGGAAGTTGCAGTGCCCCGTCGCCCTGACAAAGGCCTGCCGGAAGAGAGGCGACGAGCCCGCCCAGGTCACGCGCTGGCGGTACCAGTTCTCCTGCTCGACCGGGACAAGCTGGTCGTCGATGGTGTGGATGTCCAGCTCGGGTACCGACAGACGGCCGGAGACCATTGAAGTGCGGGCCAGAGTCGCGATCGCTCCTGGGTCGGCGGTGATGTCGGCGTCGCGGGTCAGCGTTGTGAGGTCGGCGTTCAGATTGAGCCCGGCGGCCCGGTAAAGAGATCTCACCTCGGGCAGGAAACTGCTGTGCCGTATCTCCCGGGCGTAGTTGACGCCCTTGGTGAAAGAGCTGTTCCCGCCAGCGGCGAGCTCGATCTGGTAACGCGCTGAGACGATGAACGGCAGGACGAAATTGCCCAGCTCGGCGTCCTGCTGCTGTTCCTGTGCCGTGTAATCGCCCGGCGATGGCGGCGCGGCACCACTGAACCAGGTCGGCTCGTTGAGCAGCGCAGCGGCGAGCGCTACGCGCGCGCGGCCCTGGGCGGTGGACTGGGCGTCCCCCGCGACAGTCGCCAGAGCCGCCGCGGCCGCGCTGGCCTGGCCGGCGGTCGCGTACCGGACAAGCTGGATCCGTTGACCGGGCGCGAGCAGTTCGTTGAGCGCGTATTCGCCGTCGAGCTGGTAGTTGTTGAGGCTCAGCGCGCCCGCGACCAGCCCGCAGGTAGTCAGGGTTCCGTCGATCCGGCCCCGGGCATCCTGGGTCTCCTCGGCGCTGACCAGGCCACCCATTGACGTGCCCCAGGCGATCGTCCGGCGCGGGCGGCCGGTGAGCTTCTCCACGGCCGCGAGCGAGGCGAACTGATCCCTCACCGCCGACGCGAGCGCCCACCAGGACGGGCCCGAGTAAGATGAGCCGACCAGCGCGTAGCCCAGACCGAGCAGGTCGGACTGCGTCGCGGGGTCGGGGGCGTCTTGCGCGGTCAGCGGGCCGAACCCGTGGCTGTACAAGATGATCGTCCCGTTCCACGGTGCGGGCACGTCTGCGACCCAGGCCGCGCCGTCGGCGAGTGAGCCCGTGAAGTGCGTGCTGGCCGCGCTCGCTGCCCCGGCGGCGGCTGGCCCGGCGGAGGCTAAAGCGCAGGTGACTGCGGTTGCTGCGATGAGCGTGCGGAACGGGCGTCGGTTCATCTGAGATCCTCTCCCGTGAGGAGCATCCGATGAGCCAGCGTGTCACGCCAGACAGCAGATGTACAGGTTTCCTGTCGAACAGGGGACCGTACGATCGGGTACGAAAGATGAGCATGTGGGGCTTCCGGCTGCACCCGGCGGGTGCTTGCGTCAGTGCGGGGGACCGTCGGACAGCGCGACGCGGCATGCGTAGAGGTATCCCCGCAGTTCCTCGGCTTGCCGGCCGGTAAGGCCGGACAGCATCTGGCGCTCCAGGGCCCTGACCTTGCCCCGGTAGCGGCGGATCAGTGCGCTCCCGTCCACGGTGAGACCGAGGACCAGCCGCCGCCGGTCCAGCGGATCGCGGCGCCGCCCGATCAGGCAGCGGGCTTCGAGGGCCGTCACCATGTCCGCCATGGTCTGCGTCGTGACGAACGAGTTGCGGGCCAGCTGGGCCGAGGTGAGATCAGGATGCCGCTCAAGAACCGTCAGCGCGGTGTACTGCAGGGCAGTAATCTCAGCGGGCTTCAGCAGCTCATCGAGATGCGACCGCACCGCCAGCTCAACCTGCTTCATGAGATACAACATCGTCGGCTCGGCGCGTCCGGGGCGTAGCCCGTCGCCAGCCCCGGACCCGCCCGGTGCGCCCCGCTCAGTCGCCATGCGTACATCCTGGCTCATCGCACTCCCGCGACCCGTGCGAAGAGCCCCGCGCGGG
>Ga0307373_10012835_pt1 | contig 11831 bp, 11 predicted proteins | sample OX2MG_FD_202534 | JGI IMG/M metagenome (GOLD analysis project Ga0307373, IMG submission 202534) | Soil microbial communities from Risofladan, Vaasa, Finland - OX-2 | ecosystem: Environmental > Terrestrial > Soil > Coastal area > Acid sulfate soil | place: Finland: Risofladan, Vaasa | collected...
CAGCAGAGCCGCGGCTCAGGAGGGCAACACCAGTGGGCACCGACCGCAAGCCAGTCCGGGCGGCGATCGCGGCACGAGACCGCGGTCAGGAACGGCTGCGTGCCGTCACGGTCGCCATCGGCGCCGCGAGCGTCCTGGCCGGCGGCGGCATTGCCCTCGGGCTGCCCGCTGCGGCACACACCCAGTCGCCGTCATCCTCGTCCACCTCGCACAGCCAGCAGAGCAAGTCCTCAAGCTCGGCCAGCGGCTCGGGCTCGGCCAGCGGCTCCGGCTCCGGCTCCGGCGCGAGTTCCAGCAACTCAAGCTCCAGCGGCCTGCAGTCCTCCTCGGCTCCATCCTCGAGCTCGGGATCGGGACAGGTGACCTCCGGTGGCTCCTGACCGGCCCAACGGCCCGGCCTGCCCCGCAGGCCAGGCCCCCGCGGGGTGCGGGAGCCGGGCGTGTTAGGTTCGGTCGGTGCCTGGCCGCGAGGTTAACGCCGTCGTCTTCGATATCGGCGGAGTCCTGCTGGACTGGGACCCGCGGCACCTGTACCGGCAGCTTTTCGCGGACCCGGACGAGATGGCCGACTTCCTCGCCACGATCTGCACCAGCGACTGGCATCGCGAACACGACCTGGGCATCGATACCCGGCAGTCCTGCCAGCTCCTGGCGCGCCAGCATCCCGGCCGTGCGGACCTGATCATGGCCTGGGCCGATCGCCGGGAGGAGATGATCGCCGGCCAGATCGACGGCACCGTGGCGCTGCTGGCCGAGCTCAAGGCCGCCGGCCTGCCGTGCTTCGCCCTCAGCAACATGGAGCCGGACTCCTACCTGATCCGGCGCGACCGGTACCCGTTCATGCGGTGGTTCGACGACTGCGTGATCTCCGGCATCGAGGGCGTCGCCAAGCCGGACCGCCGGATCTTCGAGATCCTGCTGGGCCGGCACGGCCTCGACCCGGACCGGACGGTCTTCATCGATGACTCCCCCGCGAACGTCGAGGCGGCGACCAGGATCGGCATCGCGGCCATCCGCTTCGTGTCCGCGGACGAGCTGCGCGGCGAGCTGCTCGCCCTCGGACTGCCCCCCGGCTAGCGGGCGGCAGTTACCGCGCGGAGGACGCGGCCGCGCCCGGCCGCGGTATGCCGTCGACAGTCAGTTCCACCCGCTCGTTATAGAAGCACATCAGGCCGGCGATACCGGCCGCCGCGGGGATCGGCGACTCGTAGCTCCATACGACATCCTCGTGGACCGCGCCGCCCACCTCGGCCGACCAGTAGGACGCCTGGCCCTTGAACGGGCAGGTGGTCTGGCTGCTCGTGGGGCGCAGCAGCTCGATGCGGACGTCCTCGCGCGGCAGGTAGTAACGCGCGGGCAGGCCGGTCTCCTGGAGCACGACGGCCCGCTCGGAGTCGGCCAGTTTCTCGCCGCCGAGGGTGACCTCGATGTGAACGTCCGCCGGCGTGATCGTGATCTGGTGTCCTGAAGTCATATCCGTGGCAACCGCGGTGCGGCCACCCTGATTCCGCCGCGGCCGGCCCAGCCGCGCGACCGCCCAGTCCAGCGTCAGCGCCGTCAGCAGCACTGTCCCCGTGCCGACCGCGGCGCCCCCGATGGTGTCGGTGAAGTAGTGGTAATGCCTGATCACCACCCAAAGCGCCGCGGCGGGCACCGTCAGCAGGGCGACGGCCGACAGCAGCCAGCGCAGCGGCGCGGGCAGCGGCGGCCGGGCCGGGCCGGCGAGCAGCACGACCGCCGCCACGGCCATGGTCGACACGCCCGTGACGTGCCCGCTCGGAAAGGCCAGGTAACCGGAGATCGTCCGGTGCAGCAGCGGCTTGAGGATGTACTCGGTGACGACGCCGGCCAGCGGCGCCGCGATCATCACGAGCAGCGCGCCCCGGTACCGCCGCGTCAGCGCGCAGGCCAGGACCAGCACCGCGCAGGTGACGGCGGCCGGGGCTGGGTTCCCCAGCGAGCCCGCGGCCAGCAGGACCCGCTGGCCCCGGCCGGCATGCGCGACGAGCCAGCCGTCGACGTGGCCGTCCACGGTCCCGGGCAGCGTCCGGTGCGCCAGCCACGCGCCCATGACCGCGATGACGATCATGCAGGCCGCCAGCAGCGCAGCGGCCAGCCAGCGCAGGCCGGGAGGCAGCAGCGGCCGGCCTGCGGCCTCCCCCGGGCGCCCCACAGCTCGTCCCCCTCTTCACCGGAGGTGCCATCCTACGACCCACACGCTGTCAGGTCGCTGAGGGGAGTTGCCGCTCCGCTGGACGCACGATCTCCTCATGCGCTTCCTCTGGCTTCATGGACTCGTGCACGATGGCCCCGACAGCGCGGATCATGGCTGTCGGGTAGTCGCTCTGGAAGATGTTGCGGCCCATGTCCACGCCGGCCGCCCCGGCCGCGATGGCCTCGTAGGCCATGGTCAGGGCATCAAGCTCGGGCAGCTTCTTGCCGCCGGCCACAACCAGCGGCACGGGGCATGCCGCGACGACCGTGTCGAAGTCCTCCGCGCAGTAGTAGGTCTTGACAAATTGCGCGCCGAGCTCGGCGCAGATGCGCGTGGCCAGCCGCAGATAACGGGCGTCCCTGGTCAGCTCCTTGCCCACCGCGGTAACGGCGAGCACGGGGATTCCGTAGCGCTGGCCCTCGTCGACCAGCCGGGTCATGTTGGCCACCGACTGGGTCTCGAACTCGCCGCCGATAAAGACCTGCACGGCGACGGCGGAGGCGTTGATGCGGGCGGCGTCCTCCATGCTGACCGCGATCCGCTCGTCGGAGAGCTCCTTCAGCACGCTCGGGCCGCCGCTGGCCCGCAGCACGATGGGCGTGCACGTCGCGGGCGGGATCGTCGACCGGAGCATGCCGCGGGTGGTCATCAGCGCGTCGGCGTGCGGCAGCAGCGGGACGATCGACAGGTCAACCCGCTCCAGCCCGGTGGTGGGGCCCTGGAAGTAGCCGTGATCGATGGCGAGCATGACGGTCCGGCTGGTCGAGGGCCGGAAGATGCGAGCGAGCCTGCTCTGCATGCCCCAGCCGAGGCTGCCGCAGCCCTTGAGCTGAAAGGCCTCCCGACGCGCTGGCACCGCCGGCTGGAAGCGGGCGCCGCTGGTGAGGTCTTCGGTGTCGGCCATGAGTACGTCTCTCCCTGTGCTGTCGCTGGCTGATCGGAGTGCTGTCGCTGGCTGATCGGATTGGTGAGTGAAGGTCTTTCTCAGGCGCCCGCCGCCCGCCAGAGTGGGCTGAGCAGGCCATCTTCGGAGATGCCGAGCATGCGCTGGTAGATCTCGCCCCAGGCTGCGTACCGCTCGTCGTAGCTGGCCACGGCCACCGGATCCGGCTCGAATGTCGCGGCCCGCCTGCGCAGGCTCGGCTGCGGCTCAGCGAGGTCGCGGTAGATGCCCGCGCCGACGCCCGCGCACAGCGCCGCTCCGAGCGCGCTGCTCTCGGTGACGACGGGAACGTGGACCGGCACGGCCAGCACATCGGCCATGATCTGCGGCCACAGGCGCCCCCTGGCCGCGCCGCCGGTGAATACCAGCTCGTCGAACTGCAGGCCAGTCAGCCCGCCGATGATGTCCCGGTGCCCGCGAGCCACGTAGGCGGCCGCCTCCTCCAGCGCCCGGACGCAAGCGCCCCGGCCGCCGGACGCCGGACCCCCGACGTCGAACTGGAGAAACGACGGACTGGCATGTACCCAGCGCCGCGCGTTCATCAGATTGGACATGATCGCGACCACCCCGCCGGCCCCGGCCGGGATCTTCGCGGCCGCCTCCTCCATCACGGCATAGGGATCGATGCCACGGCTGGCGGCGAGCGCGACCTCGCCGTCGCAGAACGCGTCCCGGAACCACCGCATGGCCATGCCGCAGTAAAAGCCGATGCCTTCCAGCATCCAGGCGCCCGGCACGACATGGCACAGCGTGCGGAGCCGGGCCTGCGGGTCGATGAGCGGCTCGCCGAGCAGCACGGTGCTCTGCCAGAAGGTGCCGCCCACGACCGTGTATTCGCCGGCCCGTGCCCCGGCGCCGAGCAGTCCCAGCTGGGTGTCAGCGCCGCCCGCCACCACCGCCGTGCCCGCGCGCAGCCCGGTCTGCTCGGCGGCCGCCGCGGTCACCTCGCCGACGACGGTGCCGGGGTCCACCACTGGCGGGAGCACGTCGGGCGAGAGCCCGCAGATCGCCGCGATAGACGGTGACCAGGAGCGCTGCGCCAGCGTGAACATGCCAGAGCTTGATCCGCAGGATGGCTCGGTGACGTGCACGCCGGACAGCCGGTAGACGATCCAGTCGCTCAGCATGCCGAGGCTGCCGGCCGAGCCGAGGATATCGGGCCGGTGCCTGGCCAGCCAGCGCAGCCGGGCCGGGGTAGTGATGGACACCCAGTCGCCGGCCTCGGCATAGATCTTCTCGGCCGCGCCCTCGCTGATCAGCTCCGCCGCCTCCGCCGCGGATCTGCTGTCCACGTTCGGGCACGCCCAGATCTCACGGCCGGCCTTGTCGTAGAGGACGACGCCCTCACGCATGCTCGTCGCGGCCACGGCCGCGACGTCACCGCCGTCCGCGCCGGCCTCGCGCAGCGCATCCTGCACGCAGGCGGCGATGGCGCGCCAGCCGGCCTCCACATCGAAGTCCTGGCCGCCCGGCACGCCCGGCGGCTCGCGGTGTGCCCACTCCCGCGTGCCGGCGCCCGCCTGCTTCCCGGTCTGCGTGAACAGCAGGGCGCGGCAGCTGCCGGTGCCCGCGTCGATGGCCAGGAGGTAGCGTCCGGTCATGTCGCCGTCCTCCCGGCCTGGAGGGCGCCGGGATTCACCAGGTTCGCCGGCACGCGACCCGCCAGCAGGTCGGCGACGGCCGCCGCCGCGCGCTGCGCTCCGCGGCCCAGCGTCTCGGCGGTGGCGCCCCCGATGTGCGGGGTGACGAAGACGTTCGGCGTGCTCAGCAGCGGATGGCGGTGCCCGGCAGGCGGCCGTTCCAGCACGTCGAGCGCCGCGCCGCGCAGGGCGCCGCGCTCCAGCGCCTCGCGCAGCGCCAGCTCGTCCACCAGCGACTCGCGCGCGGTGTTGATGAAGTACGCGCCGGGTCGCATCCGGGCGAACAGGTCGGCGGAGAACATGTGCCGGTTCTCCGCCGTGGCCCGCGCATGCAGCGACACGATGTCGGAACGGCTCAGCAGCGTGTCCAGGGACACCAGGTCGATTCCGGGAACAGCCTCGCGCGGCGGCTGCGGATCGTAGGCGATGGGCAGGAATCCCAGCGCCCGCGCCCGCACCGCCACCTCACGGCCGACGTTGCCGAAGCCGACAAGGCCCAGGGTCGCGCCCGGCGCCTCGCGGCCGAAGAACTCCCCGCCCTCGAACACCGACTCGGCGAAGCCCCCGCCGTCCACCAGGTGGCGGCTGGCCCGCGGGACCGCGCGGAGCAGCAGGAGTGCGAACGCGATCGTGAGCTCGGCGACGGCCTCGGCGTTCTTGCCCGGCGTATTCGCCACCGGGATGCCCCGCTCCGTCGCCGCCGCGACGTCCACGTTCACCGGACCGCCGCGGGCGCAGCACACCAGCCGCAGCGGCGCGGCATCCAGCACCTCGGCGCTGACCGGCGCACCATGCACGATGAGCACGTCGTGCCCGGCCACCGCGCGGGCGACCTCCGCCGGGTCCCCCGCGTACTCCCGCAGCCGACGCTCCGACTCGGTGCGCGGTGGCGCGCTTGCCACACTCTCGATCTGCATCGACGCCACCGTGACCGCCTCGCCGAGGCCGGCCAGGGCCCCGGCGAAGGCCGACACCGGCATGTACGGGTCGCCAACCACCAGGACGCGCAGCGGGTCTGGACGGCTCACGGGAAGACGTACGTAGGCTCGAGATCGATCGCGTGCCCGCTACCGGACTCCAGGACGAACTTCACCAGCGGCCCGGTGTCCAGGTAGTAGAACTCGATGGACTCCCCGATGCGGCCGCCCATCAGGACCTCGGCGCCCCGGTCCCGCCAGTGCGCCTTCAGCGCCTCGCTGTCGCGCGGCGTGTGCTTCATGCACGCGATGTGCTGCACGCCCTCGCCGTGGGTGTCCAGGAACTCCTGGTAGATGCTCGGGCCGCTGACCGGCTGGATCAGCTCGAAGCCGAGTCCGTCGACGGATGTCTCCGCGCCGATCATGCGGAACTCCACCGGCTCACCGCGCACGACCGTGTCATGCAGCAGCGGCGGCTTGTAGTCGAAGACCTTCCACGGGCCCCACCCGAGGTTCTCCGCGTAGGAGCGCATCGCCGACTCGATGTCGGCGACCACGATCGCGATCTGCGTGATCGACATCGGGACCGGGGGCGGCACGATACGCGCGCCGTTACTGCCTGGCATCTGATTCCTCCTGTACTGATCCCTGGCCCGGGGCCCGAGATGGGTTAAGCAGCCTGCTGGTCAGCAGGTCAAGATTTCCGCCGGGGTCCACGCGGTCGAAGATCGCGCTGCCGCTCACGATCACGTCAATTCCCCAGGATGCGATCTGAGCGGCGTTCCCGGTGGTCACGCCGCCATCCACGCCGACCAGCACCTCGGCCCCGCAGTCGCGGGCCAGCTCGCGCACGGCGGCCACCCGGCGGCGGGTGTTGGCGGCCGGCGCCTGACCCGGCCAGCCCGGGTTGACCGCGAGCACCAGGATCAGGTCAGCGAGCTCGAGAACGGGCTCCACGGCCTGCACGGGCGTGCCGGGATTGATCGCGACGCCGCGCAGGAAGGCCCGGTTCTCCCCCGCGAGCGCCGTCATCTCCTGCAGGGTGCGGTGCAGGTGCGCGGTGGCCTCGGCATGCACGGTGATGACCGACGCCCCGGCTGCCGCGATCTCCGGCAGCAGCCGGCGCGGCTCGGTCACCATCAGGTGCGCGTCCACCGGGATGCCAGCCGATGCCACCGCCGCGACGAAGGCCGGGCCGACGCTCAGCTGCGGGCAGAACGTCCCGTCCATCACGTCCACGTGCGCCCACGCCGCCTTCCCGCGCAGGATCTCCAGCTCGGCGCCGAGCCTGGTCAGGTCCGCGGTGAGCACGCCGGCGCTCAGCAGCGGCGGCTGGGGGCTCACGGAGCCGCCTGCTTGCCCGAGGGTCACCACAGCCTCACTCCCTCGCCAGTAAGAGCATTCGCTCATCGTCTGCACATTTGCTCGCACTTGAGTATCGGCCCCGGCAGGGGGCTGTGACAAGACCCTGAGCAAGTAATTCCGGCGCGACCGGAAACGACGCGCCAGGACCGCGTCACACAGGGAGCTCCCGCAGCAGGGAACTCACGCAGGGAACTCAAGCCGGGAGCTCAAGCCGGGGGCTCGGCCGTCCGGGACTCACGCTCGAGCTGCAGCAGGCGGAGTGCGACGTGCTCGTTGGTGACCAGGACGTTCAGGAAGCCGCCGCGCAGGGCGCCCAGGATCGCCTCGGCCTTGTGCAGGCCGCCCGCGACTCCGACGACCTTGGGGATGCCGACCAGGTCGGACAGCTCGATCCCGATCCGGCGGTCGTGGATCGGCAGGCTGACCACCTTACCGCTGGCGTCGAAGAACTGGCCGAGGATGTCCCCCACGACGCCCCGGTCGCGTAGCTGCCGCATGTCGGCCGCGGCCACGTACCCCATCTGCACCAGGGTCGCGTCGGCGGTAGGCGTCCCGACGCCCACGATGGCCTGCTCGACGTTACAGGCCTGCTTCAGCACGTGCTGGATTGTCGGCTCAGCCTTGAGCGCCGCCGCCAGCCGCGGCGTGGATGCGACGATGGGCGAGGGGATGATCGTGGCGGTCGTGGCCTCTGGGTCGTTGACGCCCTCGCTCTTGGAGGACAAGATCGTCTGCAGGTAGCCGTCCACGCCGCCGGTCAGCGTCACCATGCGGACCGGCCCGACCGCGCCGAAATTGGTCGCGGCCACGACGCGGGACACCGTTTCCCCCCACCCGACGCCCAGGGAGCAGCCGGGGCGCAGGTGCGTGCTCATGAACTGTGCCCCGCCCACGCCCAGCCGGGCGTTCAGCGCGTGGCGGTCGGCGGGCTCCAGCTGGTAATCCGGCACGACCAGCGCCTCGGTCAGGCCGAAGGTCGCCCGCAGCTCGCCGCTCACCTCGAAGGCGTCAAGATGGTCCGAGTTCAGGTTGATCGATACCAGGCCCACCTTCCGGGCCCGGTCCAGCATCCGCCCGACTGAAGCGCGCGACACCGACAGCCGCTTGGCGATCTCGTCCTGGGTGAGCTCGTCCTTGTAGTAGAACCACGCTACCCGGAGCAGCAGCTCCTCGGCGTCCGAGCGGCCCGCGTCGGGGCGCTTTTCAAGTTTCACGCCAGCCCCCTGAATACCGGGATTTCCATCAGTGTCGTCCTACTCAAGCCCGAGGGCGGCCGGGAACCCGAAATGCCCCGGCCCGCGCGGGAAGACGGGCCAGACGCCGGCCACCCGCCCGCCCCGGGCGGCGAAGATCACCTCATGCAGGTTCACCGTCGTCGGCGCGTAGCCGCTCACCAGCCGCAGCCGGTCGCCGAGCCCGGCGGTCAGCCGGTCATCGACGTCGAACAGCGCGTGTTCCTCGGCGTAGTAGCGGGCCACGTAGTCGTGGCCGAGGATCGGCGGGGAAACGAAGTCTATGCCGACCGACTTGCGGCCCGCGTCGAGGATAATGGTGTCGCCATGACGGGCTATCACGCTGGTCAGCGTGGTCAGCGAGACCTCGAATCCCGGCACGAGGCCGCCGTGGAAGGCATCCATGAACACGTACGACCCGGCCTGCAGCTCGGTGACCGCCGGGTTGGCGCCGGTGATGTCATAGGTGCCGGTCCCACCGCCCGACAGCGTACCGGCCGGCAGTCCATCCCGCTGCAGCAACTCCTGCACCGACGCGGCATAATCCATCGCCTCGGTCGCCAGCCGGATGCGGGTACCGCGGTCTGGTTCCAGCATGCAGTGGCCCTCATACGCCTGGATGCCCTTCAGGTTCAGGCCCGGGGCCGCGTCCGCGAGCCGGGCCAGCGCCAGCGCCTCGGCGGGTGACCGGGCGCCGCACCGCGCCATGCCGACATCGAGTTCGACCAGGGCGCCGGCTTGCGTCCCCCGGCGCGTCATCGCGGCCGACAGCGCCTCGATGTTGCGCTCGTCGTCGACCACCAGGGTCAGGTCCGCGTGCGCCGCGAGCGCGGCCGCCGCCTCCACCTTGTCCTGCGGCACCACCTGGTTGGCGATGAGGATGTCGGCGATGCCCGCCGCGGCCATCGCGGCCGCTTCCCAGACCGACGCCACCGTGACGCCGATCGCGCCGGCCGCGACCTGCAGGAGTGCGATGTCGGGCGACTTCTGCACCTTGGTGTGCGGACGGAGCCGGGCACGCTGGCCCGCCAGGGCATCGAACATCACGCCGATATTGCGCCGCATCGCGTCCACGTCCACAACCAGGGCGGGGGTGGACAGCGAATCGACAGGCTCACCCACATGGCGGCCATACTGGTCGGCCACGCGCTCGCGCGCGCGCAGCCACGGGTCACGCCAGTCACTCATCACGCACATTCACCGCCAGTGAAGATGACCGTGAGGTCCCCGGCCCGGACCTCGCGTATCTCCGGCGGCGCGGCCTCCCGGCCGGTCAGGAGCAGTTCCTTATGCACAGCGGGTCACCTGCCTACTCCCGGTCGATCACCTGACCGCCATCCAGCGGGATGACGGCACCGGTCATGAAGGACGCGACCGGGCTCAGCAGCAGCACGATCCAGCGGGCCACCTCCTGCGGCGCAGCGATCCGGCCGAGCGGGACCTGGCTGCCCAGCCATCGGTAGGCCTCCTCCAGGTCCTGCGCCCAGGTCGCGTGGATGGGGGTGTCGACCGGGCCGGGCGCGATCGCGTTGACCCGCACGCCGAGCGGCGCCAGTTCGCCGGCCAGGGTCTTGGTCAGGTAGTCGAGTGCGGACTTGGTCATCGAGTAGACCGACTGGCCCACCCGGTGCAACGTGCCCGATGACGAGCTGATGTTCACCACCGACCGCACCGGCGACTCGCGGAGCGCGGGCAGCGCGGCCTGGATCAGGAAGAACGGCGCCCGGACGTTGACGGCGACATGCTCATCGAAGCCGCCGGGCGTCCAGTCGGCCAGCGGCTGGTTCCGGATGAGGGCCGCGTTGTTGACCACCCCGTCGATCCGGCCGTAACGCTCGAGGCAGGCGTCGGTCACGCGGCGCGGGCTCGCGGCGTCGGCGAGGTCGGCCGTCACGCATATGGCCTCCCCGCCGCGGGCGCCGATCTGCGCCGCGACCTCGCTCAGCGGCCCGGCCCGGCGCCCGACCAGGACCACCGGCGCGCCCGCGGCACCGAGCAGGCGGGCGGTGGCGGCCCCGATGCCGCTGCCCGCGCCGGTCACGATGATCACCGCGCCGGCCAGCCCCAGGTCAGGCAGCCCCACGTCAGGCAGCCCCAGGTCAGGCGGCACCGGCGGCACCGGCGGCAGTGCTGGCATATGACCTCCCGAGCCTTGATACTTCCGGCAGTTCTGCGCACATGTCAAAGCCCCTGAGCATTCGCTCACTTTCCGCCGGTTCCGGCGGGGACTGCCGGGTAGTCGAAGGGCGCCTCATCCAGGAACCGGGACAGCACATTCCAGGTCATCTGGCCGACCGGGGTCTGTTCGCCGGCTGCCTCCAGCGCGCCGCACCAGGCGATCGAGCCGACCGAGAACACCGCACCGCCCGCCGGGGTCTCGAAGAAGACCACGTCGGACCTGACTAGGTCGCAAGCGGTGCCGCCCTGCCGCGAGTCCGCGGTCATAATATCCTCGACCGCACCCTGATAACTGTCGCTGAACCCGCTGGCCGATGCCACGAGCACGGCGCCGGGCGGAGTGCCGAGGGCAGCGTCGGCCCGGTCGATCTCGAAGCCGGCCGGGCCGCCGAGTACCGACCCGAGGCCGTCCAGCGGCGCACCGGCGTCGATCCCGTCCAGAATGAATCCGGTCCGGTCGCCGGGCTGGCCGGCCTCGATCCGGTAGGGCAGGGACCGGTCGAAGCCCTGCGCCGTGAACCCGACTCCGGCCAGTGCCTGCGGGCCGCGCCCGCGCAGCCGCCACAGCCCGCCGCGCTCACCGGTCATCGCGTGGTGGCACTCCCCCGGCGGCGACTCCCACACCCGGGTGCCGGCCATGCCGCGGCGGACTTCGATGACGTACGGGTCGTCTTCGGGGGCCGTGGTGACCCAGTAGAAGCCGTTACCCCCCAGGTACATCAGCCGGCCTGCCGAGGCGAGGTAGCTGTCCAGGCCGTCGAGCATCTGGGTGCTGGTGTACTCGGGATGGCTGCCGGTCAGCACGACCCGGTAGGGGGCGAGCGCGGCGGCACCGCGCCGGTGCAGGTCGTCGTCGGTGATCACGTCGAACTCAACCTGCCGGCGCTCCAGCCAGTGCAGCAATTCCAGGTCCGCGCTGAACTGGTGCGGCCCCCGGATCAGGGGGAGGTGATAGCCGGGTCGCATGTTCAAGACCGGGCGGCGCCACGACGACAGGCAGTTGCCGCTGCCGTCGGCGTGCAGCTCGTACAGGCTCAGCAGCCGGTGCCGCGCCATGGAGCGGTCCCGGCCGGTGACCGGCATCGCGGCGGCCTCCGCGGCGGAGGACTTGATCGGGTGCTCCCATGAGGCGTGCTCGTTGGCATAGGCGAGGTAGCTGAACGTCGGCAGGAGCACGGCGACGGCCGACCGGCGCCTGCCTGTCGCCGTGGCGCTGGAAGCACCGCCGGGAGCACCGCCGGGAGCATCCGCCGCGGTCACGATCAGGGGCACCGTGTCCTCGTGCTCCCCGGCCCGCAGCCGGATGCCGTACACGCCGCTGCGCCACCCGGCAGGCACCTG
>Ga0307373_10012836_pt1 | contig 11831 bp, 12 predicted proteins | sample OX2MG_FD_202534 | JGI IMG/M metagenome (GOLD analysis project Ga0307373, IMG submission 202534) | Soil microbial communities from Risofladan, Vaasa, Finland - OX-2 | ecosystem: Environmental > Terrestrial > Soil > Coastal area > Acid sulfate soil | place: Finland: Risofladan, Vaasa | collected...
CCCAATCGAAGCCCGGGCACCCGGGAGAAGCCCCAGACGGTGAGCGCCATCACCAGGGCCGTGAGGACGAGCAGGGCCAGCACCAGTCGTCGGCGTACCAACTCGCGAAAGGTCAAGCGAACGATGATCAGGGTGGGCGTCACGCCTGGTCCACCAACTGGAGGAAGCGTTCTTCCAAGGTCTGCTGGCCGGGATCGACGGCGTGGATTCTGGCCCCGGCGCCGACGAGCGCGGCCACCAGGTCGGGTACGTCCGAGGTGGAAAGCCCAGCCACCGACAGCCAGTCTCCGTCCTGGTGGAGTGCCCAACGGCGTCCCAGCTCTGCCAGCGCCTCCCGGCCCAGACCGGTGCAACGGATCCGCACCTGGGGCAGGGCCAGCAGCTCGGCCAGCGGGCCCTGGGCAACGACCCGACCGTGGTCGACCACCGCCACCCGGTCGCACACCTGCTCCACCTCCGCGAGAAGGTGAGAGTTGAGGAAGACAGCCACGCCGCGCTGCTTGAGTCCGCGGATGATGTCGCGCACGTCGTGGCGCCCGACTGGGTCGAGGGCCGAGGTGGGCTCGTCCAGCAAGACCAGTTGAGGATCTCCGAGCAAGGCCACCGCCAAGCCCAGACGCTGCTGCATGCCCTTGGAGAAGGTCTCAACTCGATCCCGCCCTCGTTCGCCCAGCCCCGTCATCTCAAGGGCGGTCCCGATCGCCTCGTGGCGCAGCCGGAGGGGGACTCCGGCAAGCTCGCAGTGCAAGGCGAGGACCTCGCGGGCCTTCAGCCAGGCCTGGTACCGGAAGAGCTCGGGCAGGTAGCCAATCTGGCGCCTGGCCGCGCGGGACCCGAGCGGCTCCCCGAGCACCGATCCCTGGCCGGAGGTCGGCTGCGCCAGCCCCAGCAGCAGCTTTACCACGGTGGTCTTACCAGCGCCATTGGGACCCAGAAATCCGAACACCTCTCCCCGTGGCACGCTCATCGTGAGCCCCGCCACTGCCAGGCTGCCTCGGTAGCGCTTGGTCAGGCCGACCAGCTCGATGGCGGGGCTGGCGACCCCGGCCACGGCCTGGTCAGCCACTGTCAGCCACTCACCGGGCGCAGCTGTGCGATGGCTGCGCCCGAACCGGCCGCCCCCGACCTCCAGCAACATCCGCCAGGAGCGCTCCGGGCTCGACGGAGGCCGCGACGACGGAGCCGACCGCCTCCTGGCCAGATCCTGAGCCCAGCTCCCGGGGGTCGCCGGCCTCGGTCCAAGCAGATCCAGGGGAGATCCGAGGGACGCCGACCGGGTGCGGCTGTCGACCAGGGCGCACCCGCGTCTCCGATCGCCCTGGCGGGCTCGGCTGGGACGACCTCTGCCCGGTCGATGGCCCAATCCCCTGTGGGACGCCCTGGGGCCCCCCACAGGCAGCGCCGCGGCGCCCGCAGGCCCGGCCGGGAGTCTAGCTGTCGGGGCTGATAGGGCACCATGATCTGGGTAAATGTGACAGATCGGCGGTCGACGACTGGCGGAGGAGTTGGGCGGGCCAGGGCACCCGGTGCCGTGGATGACCGCCATGACCGGGCCTGGAAGCCAAGAGACGGGGCTCGGACGGGCGCCTGCCGGGGGGCCGCGACCGACGCCGCGGCCGGAGCGGTGGCTCCCGTGACTCCCAGGGAGCTTCGGATGGACCTCCTAGCGAGCCGCCCCCGCGGGACCGGCTGGGAAGCCCGGCCGGATCCCGAGGTGGGCACCATTCCGGGAGCGATCCCCAGGGTCATTGCTGGCTTAGGGAACGATCGCCCCTGGGTGCGCTTCTCGCTGAGGTAATACGGGCACTTGCAGTTTCACGGCAACCAGGCTATGCTTGCGCCCAGCTCGCGTGTCACCACACGCCACGTCATGAACACCGTCCTAGAACGACCTCAAACCGCCGCGAGCACGCTGGAGGATTTCGCCCGCCAGCATCTCGATGCCTTGGTCACCTATGCGATCCACCTGACCGGAACGCCGGAGGAGGCGGTGGAGTATGTGACGGCAGGCATGTTTTACGCTCGCCACTTTCCACCCGCGAGTCTGCAGCGTGACGGCCGGGCGATCCTTTACCGCGCGGTCACCCGCGCCGCCCGGCAGCACCAGCACTTCCCGCCCCAGCGCAAAGGGGTCGCCAGGCTCTTCGGCAAGCGTCCGCCCCTGATCAGCCTGGGCTCAAGTGCCGCCGACGCCAACCGGATCAACACCGCCAAACGGGCCCTACTAGCGACCGAGTTCAGCCGGAGATCAGCGCTCCTGCTCCGCGACCTCGCCAAGCTCAGCTACCGCGAGATCGGGGTGGCCCTGGAGTGCTCGCCCGAGGCAGCTTCCCGGCTGGTGGCGGCGGCCCGGCGCGAGTTTGGCAGCATCTACCGGGACATCTCGATCTAGCGATGAAATGCAGCCTGCTCACCCTGAGCTGTGCCCTGGATGGCGAGCTATCCAAGGAGCGACAGGCGGAGCTGGAGTCGCACCTGGTCACCTGCGAGCGCTGCCGCACTGGGATGCGTTACCTGCGCGAAGAGACTGAACGCATCTCCCAGTTGGTGAAGGTCACCGTGCCCGCCGGCACCGCCACCGCGTTGCTGGAGCGCGCCAAGGTCATCGCCAGTGTGCAGCCGGCTAGCGAGGGAGCGGTCATCCCGCCGAAGGACGGGCCGACCGAGACCGATAGGAGGCTCGTTGAACCGGGGCCCGATCCGTTCAACCTGATGGGGATCGGCTCCCAGCCCATCGAGATCCCCGAGCCGGATCTGACCAGTCCCGCCAGGCCCGAGGGCAGCCCAGCCGAGGCGATCCCGCCCACCGACGCGGCCCCCGCTGTCAGCGACCTTGAGCTGTTCCGGCGGGTGCCCGAGCTCGACCTGCCACCAACGCCCTCGCCGAGCGCCCCGGATCTCGCCATGGGCCCCCTCCCGGAGACTCCCGGCGCCCTCCCCCAAGACTGGCTGATTGCTGTCAGTGGAACCCCTCAAGGGACGCGGTCGGATACGCCCGAGATGGCCACCGGAACTTCTGGGGCACCGCCCCAGGTCCGGGATGGGGCCGAGCCAGCCGCTGGAGCGGTGCCGGGCAACGACCTTCGGCAGGGGCCCGCCGAGGAGTCCGGGCAAACTCCTGTTTTCATGCCGCTCCCCGCCGCCTTCCCGGATGATGCGGACGAGTCTGGTCCGCCCTCCGAGCGCATGTCCGCAGATGGGGCACCCGCTCCCGACCCAGCGGCCTTTCCCCCCGGGGAGTCGAACGAGATCCCGGGTGACGGTTGGGCCGACTCGGGCCCGGAGCAGTCAACCCCGGATCGGGTCGAAATGATGCAAGTGGCCCTGGAGGAGTCGGCGATCCTGGACAGCGACGCCACAGATAGCCACGTCCCCCCGTCGCAACCCGCCGAAGCTCGGGCCAGCATCCCCCCGCCGCCCTCGATCCTCAAGGCACAGGAGACGGGTTGGAGACCGAACGCCGACTTGAACCTAGGGCTCGACGACATCACAGCCGCCAAGCCGCACCTGGATGCTCTGGCCAGCAGCGCCGACCCAGACTCGCCTCCGAAGGGCGCCTCGTTCACCGCCGCAGGGCCGCGCCCGACACCCTCGCACTTCACCCCCGTCCGGCCCGCTGCGGCCGCCGCGGCAGGCACGGCCGACCGAGCCGCCCCCCCTCCGAGTCGGAGAGCCAGCGAGCCCCGGCGCCGAGGGCAGGAGTCGCGTGAGGGCAAGCCGCCGCTGGCACGGGGCACCGCCACCCCACGGAGCTGGACCAAGACCGCGACCATCGCCATTGCGGCGCTGGCGGTGTTCCTGATCGGCTGGACCCTCACTCACCACGCCACCACGACCCCCACGCCCTCCACCCACGTGACCTCGCCAGCCGGGTCCAAACCCACCCCTGTCACCAGTCCCAAGGCGCCGCCCTCCACCGCCCCCGCGATCACCCTCAGCGGGACCCAGAGCTTTGGCTCCAGCGGCAGTGGATATCAGGTTCAGAATGCGCGGTACGGCTTACACCAGAACGGCACCCAGCTTTGGGTCGTGTTCCAGCTGGGCTCGGGCAGCGGCCCTCCCCACGTCACCACCGGCTTTGACGGCGGCCAGACGCTGTATGTGGAGATGCAGGGGGTGGCGGCCGGCACGGCGGTGGCCCAGCCACCCAGCGGCGAGCTGGTTACCAGTGTCCAGCCCGGCCAGGTGCCAGGCTTCTCCGGGGCGGTCTACGTCCTGCGATTGAGCCGAGCCGCCCAGGTCAGCGGCTATCTGTTACCGGGAAGCCCGACCGGCGCCGCCGGGGAACGCGTGGTCCTGCAGCTTCAGTAACCTCCCCAGGTCGGAAGGCCGCCCTCGGGAGGGGGAGTCCCCTCAGTTCAGGCTGTAGGTGGGCGCTCGCACGAGCCGGTTGGCTAACTGGAGATCGACCAGGGTGGCCTCCCTGCGCAGCAGGGCTAGTTCGGTCTTGATCCGGGTCACCTGGCTGCGTTCCTCAAGCAGCCTCTGCTTCGAGTGCAGCTCCACCACCAGATGCCCGCCGACTGCCCAGGCCAGGGCAGTCGGGTCTCGCGGCAACTCTCCGAACTCGGGGATCCTCACACCCATGCGCAGCAGACTGGCCCGATAGCGATCGTAGGCGGCCCGCAGCCGCGCGGCCGTGAAAAGCGGGGTGGTCGGGGAGTCCAGGTCCGCCCACCCCTCCACCTCGGCTTGCAAATACGGCCTCCCTGCCACCAACCGCCGCATGCGGAAACGCTCCCCCCCGACCACCACCAGGTTGAGCCGCCCGCGGGGCAGCCTGACCACCCTCTCAATTGCCGCCAGAGTGCCCACCGAGTGCCAGGTGGGGTCGGCGTCCGTCTCCGCCCCCTGGCGAATGGCCACCACCCCAAAGGGACTGCTGGCGGCCAGGCAGTCCCGGACCAGCGTTTGATAGCGAGGCTCAAAGATGTGGAGCGGCAACCGGGTCTGAGGAAACAGCACCACCTGCAGCGGAAGTAGCGGAACCACCTGCACCGGTTCCACCTATTCCCTGCCCGCCACCCGGCTCAGATCCGCGCCAGGGGCCGCAGCCCCAGAAGGTCCAGGGCCCGGGCCAGGGTGGCCCTGGCCGCGTCCACCAGGCCCCGACGGAAGCCCCGCACCGCCAGGTCCTCCTCTCGATACAGCCTCCCGGTGTGCTCGTAGACGTCATTGAAGGACGTGGCCAGCTGGAACGTGTAGGCGGCGAGCACGGAGGGGCTCAGCGCGGCGGCGGCGTCCGCCACCGCCCGGGGAAAGGCTGCCAGAACCTTGATCAGCTGTTGCTCCTGGGAACTGAGATCGCCGGCCACGGTGGGTAGGGGCAACTCGGCGACCCGGTTGAGCACCCCGCAGGCCCGAGCATGGGCGTACTGGAGGTAGACGCCGGTGTCTCCGCTGGTGCGCAGAGCCTCTGCGAAGTCAAAATTTATGATCGAGTTGAGGCCGAAACGGAGCAGGTAGTAGCGCACTGCGCTTGATGCCAATTGGGCTGCGGTCTGCGCATCATGTGCTTTGGATTCGACCTGTCGCTGGGCCTCGTCGAGGAGGTCGTCGGCACCAATCTCGATCCCCTGGCGCCCGCTCAACGCGTACATCGCCTTGCCCGAGCTGGTGTCGACCCCGAGCGCCAGGGCCGCCTGAGGAGAGAGAGCCACCACCTCGTAGGCTAGGTGCTGGAGGGCCTCCGCCTGAGCTTGGAATCCCAGCCGCCGCAGGGCCTCGCGGACCACTTTCTGGGGCGCGCTCTGCCGCTGATCAATAACGTTGACCACTCGGTCGGCTCGCCCAAACGCGGCCGGGTCGAGGACCGCCTGGGCAGGCTCGGCGGTCGAAGTGGCGGGCCCCCCAGGAGCCCATGGCCGGTAGTTGAAGTCCAGGCCGAGCACGCCGAACTTCCAGAGATGGTAGGCGATGTCCTTGGCGGTGTAGGTCGCCAGGCCATCGCTCTTCAGCAGCACCTTGGCGTCGCCGTCCTCGGTCGCGGCTACGTCCTGGGACTCGTCCAGGGGCAGCACCCAACAACCCCGGAGCCGACCCTGGTCCACCTTCTGAATCACAGCCCGCTCCATCATCAGATCCAGAGCGTGACGCAGGAAGCCGAGCTCGATGATGTCCGACTCCCAGGTCAAGAGGTCATAGGAGATGCCGGCCCGGGCCATGGTCTTCAGATGGGCACTGACGATCTTGCTGGTGAGCTCCTTGGCGGCCCCGGCGACCTCTCCCTGCCTCCTCTCGATCTCCCGCAAGGTGCTCCGGCGCAGGTCCAGCAGCCCGGGTTCGGTCTCGTAGCGTCGGCAGACCTCGACATAGGCGCGCGAGCAAAAGCGGTCGAAGCTCTCCCCCGGTTGGGCGCTGAGGCCGAGATGGCGAATCCCCACCAGCACGTCCGCCACCTGGACTCCGGTGTCGTCGATGTAGTTCTGAACCTCGACCTGGTGACCCCGCGCGCGGAGGATGCGGGCCATCGTGTCGCCGATGCAGGCGTTGCGCAGATGCCCCACATGAGCCGCCTTGTTGGGGTTGGTGGCGGTGTGCTCGACCACCACCTTGGCGCCGGCATCGGGATCGGCGGCGATCACGGGGCCGCGCCGAAGGGCGTCCGCAATCACTTCGGGTGCGTAGGTGGAGAAGTCGACCCGCAGGTTGATGTACCCGCCCCCGCTCACGTTGACGTCAAGGCAATGGGTCGGGGGACTCTCCTGCAACCACCTGGCCAAATCCTGGGCGATCTCGCGGGGCGCTCGATGGAGGGCCTTGGCCAGCCGGAAGGCAACCGGGGAGGAGAAGTCGCCCACCTCCGCCACCGCTGACGGCTCAACCACCACTTCCGGAGCCTCGCCCCAGCCGAGCGCGCTGACCGCCCGCGTCAAGGCCGAACCGAATTCTTCCTGAAGGTCTGGCATGGACGCCTGATCGTACCTGGTCAGGCCACCCGGCTGAGAGTCAGACCAGCGGGTCTAGCTTGGCCTTGAGCGCCGACTTGGGCTGGTAGCCGACCAGCCGCTGGACCGCCTCGCCACCCTTGAACAGGATCAGGGTGGGGATGCTCATGACTCCGAACTTGCCGGCGATGTTGGGATTGGCGTCGACGTCGAGGCTCGCGACCTTCACCCGGGGCCCATATTCCTGGGCCAGGTCAGCCACGATCGGTGAGAGCATCTTGCAGGGGCCGCACCACTCCGCCCAAAAGTCGACTAAGACCGGCCCCTGGGCCTTGATCACCTCGCTGTCGAAAGTCGAGTCGCTCACCACTACTGGCTCAGCCATGCTTCTCTCCCGCGCTGGGCGTGGCACCGGCAGCGGTGACGCCACTTGACGCTGTATCACTCTTGGCCGTCTTTGGGGAAGTGCCATCGGCCGGCTGCCCCTCCGGCTTGGGGGTCTTGTCGGCGGTGGATGCGGCCGGCGCTATCGACCCGGTTGAGGACGATCTGGAATCGGTCTTGTAAAAGCCCTGGCCCTTGAACACGATGCCCACTGGAAAGACCATCCGATGCACCGACCTGCCACAGGTGGGGCAGGTCGTCAGCGGCGGATGCTTGATCGACTGCACGGTCTCGAACTCGTGACCGTCCTCGCAGCGGTAGGCGTAGGTAGGCACTTCAGCTACTAGACTACCCGGATTGTGGTCACGACCAAACCAGGGCCGTGGCCAAGCACGCCCGGCGGGCCCCGGGGCGGGAGGCGCCGGAGCTCACTTCGCGTCCATCAGCACCAGCCCAGCCGGCACCTTCGGGAAGAAGTACGTCGACTTCTGGGGCATGGCCTCCCCGGCCAGAGCGACCTCGGCCATCTCCTCTACCGAAGTGGGGCTGAGCAGGAACCCCAGGGCTGCTCGCGCCTGCGCCTGCGCAGCCACCTCTTCGGGATCTCGGATGTAGCGGAGCAGGCCCAGTTCCGAGTCCTTGGGCACAACTCCCAACTGAGCCTCCATGATCTCCCGATCGAGCACAGCGACATCCAGCCCGGCCGCCGCGCCAGAACGCGCCTCGGCCTGACGACGCCTCCCCACCACGAATTGGCTCCCTGAATCCAAGATCCCAAAGGCATGGTGAGTCGGCCGCAGCTCAGCCAGCCTGGAGGGGATGTCAGGCCAAGCCGGGACCACCGCCACATCCCAGCCCACACCGGACAGGTTCGTCGCCAGCTCGTCAGCGCTGAGCCGACTCTTGGGAAGGAGCCGGTGGGTGGGCAGGATGACATTGCCCGGGTCACGCAGCGGGGCCAACAGGGCCAGGACTCCGGGGAGGTGCAGGCGCAGCGCGGTCTCATAGCGATGGTGGCCGTCGGCGATGAAGAGGTGGGTGTTGCTCAAAGCACCGCAGATCGATGCCAGCGCCGCCGGATCGGTCACTCGCCACAGCTCATGCCGCTCCGGCCCGAAGTCGCCATCAGTGACCGCGTCGCCGACGGGGGCAGCCAGCCGCACCTGTTCCTGCATGGTGGCCGACACCTCGGGACAGTCCTCGTAGAGCAGAAAGACCGGCGAGGTCTGGGTTCGGGTGGCTTGCAGCAATCTCAGGCGATCCTCGCGGGGACCGCTCATGGTGAGCTCGTGGCGGAGCACCTCGCGGCGTTCGTGGGCCACCGGCTCAACTGACGCGAAGCACCCCAGCCGGGCCTGGCGTCCGTGGTCGCCGGGGAGCTGGAACGAATGCCGGTGAAGGTAGAGGGAGGGCTCGGGGTCACGCGTCAGAAAGCCCTGATCCAGCCAGGTGCGGAGGTGGTCGCGAGCCCTGGTGTAGCGATCGGCGCCATCGGCGGCGTCCCCGGGGTAGTCCTTGCCCAACTCCACCCTGACCATGTTCTGCATGGCGCGCGAGTAGAGCTCGCCCTGGAGCGCCTCTCCGATCACGTCATAGGGCGGCGCCAGCACATCTGCGAGGTCAATGCGGGCGGGATCGTAGCGAATCCCGGTGAAGGGGGAGACCTGAGCCATAGATCGCCTAGAGCTCCACCTGGAAGAGGCTCTCAACCCCCTCGATCATGCTCAGCTGGGCGGCCAGATCAGGAGCCACGGAGTCGTCGACCCTGACCGCGGTGACGGCGCGGCCTCGGGGAGCGTCCCGGCCCACCTGCATCTCGGCGATGTTGACGTTGGCCAGTCCCAGCAGCTGCCCGATCTCCCCGATCAGGCCGGGGCGATCTCGGTGGTAGAGCATCAGAAACGAGCCGGTCGGGACCAGGTTCATGCGCAGGCCATCGATTCGCATCACCCTGGGCTCGCCCAGGACAACCGTCCCCTCAATCTCACGAGGTCCGTCTCCATCCACCCTCAGCAGGAGCGCGCCGGCGAAGCTGCCCGCCTCAGAGCTGCGCTGCTCGTGGACCGCGATGCCATGCTGGCGCGCCACCTCCGCAGCGTTGACAGCGGTCACCCGGTCCTGGGAAAAGTGACTGAGCATCCCTCCCAGGGCCTCGGCGGTGATGGCGGCCGACTGCACCCGGGCCACGTCTCCCCGATAGACCAGTTCCACCTGTCGCACGGCACCGCCCCCGAGTTGGGCCCAGAGGCTGCCCATGCGCATGGCGAGGTCCTGATAGGGCACCACCACCGCGGCTTCCTCCTGAGCGACTCGCGGCGCGTTGACCGACCACCGCGCCGGTCGCCCGGCCAGAACGTCCACAATCTGCTCAGCGACATCGGTGGCAACGGAGACCTGCGCCTCCACCGTGGAGGCGCCCAGGTGTGGGGTGACCAAGATCCGAGGGTCCGCCAAAAATGGATGGCCGGGAGCCAGAGGCTCCTTGACGAACACGTCGATGGCCGCCCCAGCCAGGTGTCCTGAGGCCACGGCCTCGGCCAGGGCTTCCTCGTCAACCAGGCCACCGCGGCCCACGTTGAGCACCCTGGCGCCCTCGGGCATCAACTGCAGCTCGCGGGCCCCGATCAGCCCTCGAGTGGCATCGTTCAGAGGTGTGTGCAGAGTCAGAATGTCGGACCCTGCCAGCACCGCATCCAGGGCGCCCAGCTGGACTCCGAGCTGGGCGGCGCGATCGGTCCCCAGCAGGGGATCGAACGCCATCACCCGCATCTGGAAGGCGAGGGCGAGGCGAGCGACCTCAGCGCCGATCTTGCCCAGGCCCACGACCCCCAGGGTCTTGCCTCGAAGCTCGCTTCCGACCAGCTTGGAACGGTCCCAACGGCCGGCCCGAAGAGAGCTGTCCCCGACCGCCACATTGCGGCAGAGGGCGAGCATCAAGGCCATGGTGTGCTCGGCCGCCGCCACGGTGTTGCCAGTCGGCGCGTTCACCACCAGCACGCCATTGGCGGTGGCGGCGTCAAGGTCGATGTTGTCCACCCCGACCCCGGCGCGGCCAATCACCCGGAGGTTGACCCCGGCCTGGATCACCCGGCTGGTGACCTTGGTCTCGCTGCGCACGACCAGCGCCGCGAAGGGGCCGATCCGCTCCACCAGCTGGTCCTCGGTGAGCCGCTGAACCAGCTCCACGTCGGCGCTCTCGCGCAGCCGACGGACACCGTCCTCAGCGATCGGGTCGGCCACCAGAATTCTAGGTGCGGGCGCACCGGGTGACTGCAAGATCGGTGTCCTCCAAACTGGTCGCCGACTGGCTGGGCCGCGAGGGAGGCCACCACTCGCCGGGTTTCCTCTTCAGTCTATCGAAGCGGACTCAGGCGCCTTGGGCGGCGGCGCCCAGAGCTTGATCCCACCCAGGATGCCAGCATCGTTGTCGACCAGAGTCACGTCCGGCCCCATCTCCACCTTCACCGCGGCGGAGTTGCCGCCGCCGATGTAGAGATGGTCGAAGAACAGCAGCTCTCGCACCACTTCGACCATCCGCACCACCCGCTTGTTCCAGCGCTTCGCTCCGATGCGCTTGCGCGCCTGGTCTCCGAGATCCTCGTTGTAGGTGCGGCCGTGGTGGAGAGGATGGTGGGCCAGCTCTAGGTGCGGGGCCAGCCTGCCCTCCTCAAAGACGGCGCTGCCCACCCCGGTGCCGAGGGTAATCACCACCTCCAGACCGCGGCCCTTGACCACCGCCAGGCCCTGTACCTCGGCGTCATTGGCTACCCTGGTCGGTTTCCCGAGCGCCTTGGCAGTGGCGGCAGCCAGGTCGAACCTGGACCACGCCCGCTCCAGCTCCGGGACCAGCTTGGTGTCGTCGCCTCCCTGGCGCACGAAGTGGGGCGCGCTGAGGATGAGGCCGCCCCGCACCACCCCGGGGAAACCCACGGAGACCCGATCAAAGGCTGGCAGCTGGGACCCGATCTGCTCGAAGACCGCCACCAGAGACTGGGGCGACAGCGGGTAGCTGGTGGGCACCCGTACCCGACTGCTGGTGGTCGCCCCACGGGCATCCAGGGTGTCGCCCTTGATGCCCGTGCCGCCCACGTCCAGTGACAGGGTGACCAGGCGTGACTTCGTAGGTGTGACCATGGAGTCGCCTCCCTTTTGCGGGCCGCTTCTCTGCAACTTTAAGCCCGCGTCCGCTTGCCTCCGGGCGCCGGCGACGCGGAAGGCTAGCGCTGGTCGGTGGAGAAGGGCAGCAGCGCCATGTGCCGGGCGCGCTTCAGGGCAACGGTCAAACGGCGCTGATGCAGGGCACAAGTCCCGGTCACGCGACGAGGGAGGATCTTCCCCCGCTCACTGATGTAGCGGCGCAGACGAGCCACATCCTTGTGGTCGACGTCCACGATCCGCTCCAAGCAGAAGTTGCACACCTTGCGCGGACGGCGCCGCGCGTACTCCGACATGTTTGCTCTTCCTAGCCTCCGCTGAGTCGATTCAAATGCGCCTAGAAGGGGATGTCATCGGGATCGATGTCCCCGTCGGGAGTGTCCCCCGGATCGGGGGGCCCATCAC
>Ga0307373_10012837_pt1 | contig 11830 bp, 9 predicted proteins | sample OX2MG_FD_202534 | JGI IMG/M metagenome (GOLD analysis project Ga0307373, IMG submission 202534) | Soil microbial communities from Risofladan, Vaasa, Finland - OX-2 | ecosystem: Environmental > Terrestrial > Soil > Coastal area > Acid sulfate soil | place: Finland: Risofladan, Vaasa | collected...
CTGCGAGATGAGGCATTGAAATTGGCGGCGGCGATTGCCAGCTGGTCTCCATTGGCGACGTCGGGTAATCGCCAGCTACTCGACGTGATTTCGGGGCGTATCGAAGTTGATACCGACGCCCTCCACCATTCGAGTTTTGCTCGTCATGGAGCGCTCGCCGACAATTTCGCCGAATTCATTGCCCGATCTAGCAGTAAGCCTCAACGGCGGCGCGGTGGACACAATGTGAAGCCACCCTCGTTCCCCGACGTTCTCCCATCTTCCGATGTCGACGCTGCGCCATGTGACGGCGCCAAGAACACGAACTCCTCATGACTGACGATGACTTGTGTTACCTCTCTGCGGTAACGATGGCACGTATGCTGCGCGACCGCACCATTTGCGCCCGCGACGTTATCACCGCGCACCTGAACCGCATCGAGGCGTACAACACGGAAGTGAACGCCATAGTCACCCTGACGGCCGACGCCGCTCTCGACGAAGCCGCGGCGGCCGATAACCGGATTGCGCGTGGCGGTCCCGTCGGACCCCTCCACGGCCTTCCCGTTGCTCATAAAGATCTTCAGGACACCCGAGGCGTGCGAACCACATACGGCTCCGCCATCTACGCCGACCACGTCCCTGACGCCGATTCCCTCGTTGTCGAACGTATGAAAGCCGCCGGCGCTATCTCGCTCGGCAAGACGAATACCCCTGAATTTGGTACTGGCTCACAGACCTACAATATGGTTTTCGGCCCTACGCGTAATCCCTATGATCTCACTAAGACCCCAGGTGGTAGCAGTGGTGGCGCAGCCGCCGCACTCGCCGCTGGCTTCATTGTTCTCGCTGATGGGTCTGACATGGGGGGCTCGCTGCGAAATCCCGCGAGTTTCTGCAACGTTGTCGGCCTCCGTCCGAGCCCGGGTCGGGTTCCCACATTCGTCGGAAACACCAGTTGGCTCGATCTCGCCGTCGAAGGACCGATGGCCCGAAACGTTGCCGACACCGCTCTGCTACTTTCGGTCCTCGCGGGCGATGATCCTCGCTGCCCTCGTGCTCTGTGCGGCGACGGAGGAGAATTCGCAACCTCTCTTACGTGCTATCTCGACGGAACCCGTATCGGTTGGGCCCGTTCTATCCAAGGGCTCGAAGTTGACCCCGACGTCACCGAAGTCCTCGAAACTCAAGGTCGACCAGTTCTAGAAAGTCTCAACTTCCTCGTCTCCGACGTCCACCCCGATTTCACCGGCGCTGACGATGCTTTTCGAGCGTGGCGCGGCTATAGCTATCTTCTCAGTTTTTCCGACATCCTTGATGGACATCGAGTCGACCTCAACGCTGACGTCGTAGCGAACATCGACTTCGGGCGTTCCCTCACTGTCGACGACCTTCGCAAAGCGGATGTCGCGCGCGCCGCACTCTGGAAACGTATGGAAGCCTTCTTCCACGACATCGACTTTCTCATAATGCCCGTCAGTCCCGTACCACCATTCGAGGTAAATACTCGCTGGCCGCGCAGTATCAACGGCGTCCAACAATTCAGTTATCTCGATTGGATGCGTTCCGCTTACTGGATCTCCGTTACCGGACTGCCGGCTATCTCAGTCCCTTGCGGATTCACTCGAAATGGTCTCCCCGTGGGCATGCAGATTGTCGGGCCTCCTCGATCTGAATTATCTCTTCTCCGGTTCGCACACGCCGCAGAAGCAAGACTGAGTGCGAACTATGTCCGACCGTCTTTCCAAGAGAATGGACCTAAATCGATCAACGATTTGGCGAATAATCAACGGGACCCTTAGGTTCAACATTCATGACCGTTCACGTCCGGGGATGGTGTCATACAGACTCCCGATGCGATTTTGGTTTCGATCTCTTCAGTCGTGCCGCGAATGTATGGAGGTTTTATGGACCTAGGTAGTCGAGCGATGCCGCTTGAGAGCGTGCGAGTTCTTGTTCTCGGTGATACTCCGGTGATGGGCGTCTTACAGAAACTTCTTGGCGAACAAGGTGCGACAATCACCCGTGTTCCGAAGAAACTGACCGTGGGTAAGAATCCCGTCGCTTATGAAGGTCTGACCGCAATTGGTTCACAAGACTTTGCTGAGGCAACGCCCAACGAGTCGTGTTCGACAGAGCAGCTGATCAGCAGGTCCGACGTTCTTGTGGATGGTTTCGGCCCTGACGCACTCGGACAACTCGGATTTGGCACAATGAGGCTCGCGGAGTTACAACCCTCACTGATCTACTGCGTCTTGAGCTCCTTGCCCGAAGCGGCCGGTTGCGGCGCGAGAGAAGTTGAGGATTGGGTCGCTGCCGCTGAGCTGGGACTTTTTCGCGCAGGCAGTAGTGAACCTGATTCGAAAATTCTGCCGATTGTCAACGGATACACGGCGGTGCAAGCTGCGCTGTACATCGTCGCTGCTCTTAGACGCATGACAAATGAACTTGTAGTTATCGAAGTCTCGCTGTTCGGGGCATCCGTCCTTGCACTGAGTTCAGAGTTGATGAGGATGAATCCGCCCGGCACCAATTCAAAAATAGATCGCTTCAGATTCCCTATTTACAACCAGTATCTCTGCGCAGATGGCCGCTATGTTCAGATTTACGCCCAAAAGCGTTCAGTGTGCGCGGGTATTCTCAATGCGATTGGTCACCCTGATTGGATCGAGGACGTATTGGATGGCATTAACAACGGTCTTGACAACAAGGGGACTCAGGAGTTGTGGCTGAAGCGACTTACTGATGTCTTTCTCCAACGTCCAGCATGGGAGTGGGAAAGTCGAATTTCAGCAACTGGCGGGTGTTGTACGGTCTGTCGAACTCGAGACGAATGGCGCGCGGAGCAGCACGCTCTGGACACCGAAATATTTGTGCCGTCAGCACAAACGAGCCACTTGACCGTCGGCTCTTCGATTCGAGTATTTTCTTCTCCTCGAAGCGACGTAGCTGGCACCTCCTTAGATTCAGGAACTGCGACCACAACTCCGGCTAGACCAACGGAGGAGTTTCCCATCTACCCGTTGGAGGGAACGCGGGTGCTCGACCTATCAATCATTCTCGCAGGACCCACGTGTGGTCGCATCCTCGCTGAATTTGGCGCCGACGTCGTGAAGATTGACACACCCGAACGCGACGCGGGTCCGTATTCACGCACTCTTGACGGGTTTCGACAAGACAGCAGTCGAGCATGGCTGAACGCCAATCGAACGAAACGGAGCATTCTTCTCGATCTGAAGACTCCACGGGGTAAGTCAGTCCTGTGGCGTCTCATCGACTCGGCCGACGTTGTCTTAGAGAATTACCGTACGGGAAAGTTGGCGGAGTTGGGTTTCGGATTCGAAGAAGTTGCATCACGAAAGCCAGGCATCGTCTACGTCTGCTTGAATGCCTACGATCACGGCGGAGAATTCTCTAACCGACCGGGCTGGGAGTCGGTCGCGCAAGCAATGACTGGAATGCACTTGGCCCAAGGGAGCCAGGGTCGGCCGGCGAGCGCCGCAGTTTTTTTGAACGATTATGGTACAGGTTACCTGGGTGCTTTCGGAACCATGATTGCACTTCGCGAGGCTAACCGTACGGGTCAATCGCAACTCGTGCTGGGAAGTCTTGCGCGCACAGCGTCGTTTCTTCAAAGTCTGGAGTTCGAGTCGCCTGACCTTGGAACAGTGAATCAAAAAAACGCCGGGATCGCACTTCCTCAAATCGAGTTTGCTGAATTTGCCGAAGGCTGGATCGCATATAACGCTTCCCGGGCGCTCGACATCGGAATGTATCCGCCCGACTCATTGGAAGCACTTGTAAGGGGCGGTGTCCCGCATGCTCACGCCCGTCTCATGGACGAGATTCAGACGGTGGATTGGGTTCGCGAAGCGGGATTTGTGAAGAGTTGGAACCATCCTCACTGGGGAAGAATGACTCACGTATTCGAGTCTGCAGATGCCAGTTCGTTTCAGCAGCGTCAGGGATGGCCGGCGCCAGACCCTGGGGACGACAGCGTAGCCATACTCAGCGACGTCGGATATTCAGCAGGGGAAATCCGAAGACTTCTCCGAGACGATGTGATCGTGGAACGGATACCCCTCTTCCGGAACCTGCCCTCCGGGGGTAATCTCTGATTGAGCTCTCCTCTGTCTGGGTCCTAATGCGAAAAGTGTGGTAACGACTAGAAGGTTGAAGGAAGTAGTGGGGAAGTTCGTGGAACAGTCTGCGACAGGAGCCGTCATTCTCGACGAAGACCGCATGGCAAGGAATCTTCGTGGGCGCACGAACGATCCCGACGCCGACATGCCTGCCTGGGTCGTGCGCGTTCGTGTATCGGCGGCGGCGGCCGGGAATGTTCGCGCGTTGACTTGGGCCATCGTGCCTTCTCGTTTCCCCCCTCGGCAGAGCTCTTATACAGTTAAGGCTATGAAGAAACTCTCGTGGCGCTAGCGTCCGGTGAAGCGTTGTCGGCTAGTGATCGCGCGTACGACTGGACGCGCCTAAAGATCCTCGACGGGAGTTTTGCCGACGGTAGCATGATCAGCGAAAGCGACGTGTCAGAGCCCCTGGGCATTTCACGCACGCCCGTCCGAGAAGCGTTTCTTCGCTTGGAGCACGATGGAACATTGAAGGTTTATCCCAAACGTGGCGCGCTTATCATCCCGATTACCGCGAGAGACATGCGCGACGTCTTGGAAGCGAGACTATTGGTGGAATCGTGGGCCGTCTCGGTCGTCGCGGGGGGCAGGGGGCGGGAATCGCTCGTCGAGACGCTGCGCTCACTACTTGATCGCCTGGAGCGCGCCGCTGGAGAACAGATGGTGCTCGAGTACCAAGAGGCCGACCGGTCATTCCATGAGGCGATTGTCGCGGCCACGGAAAATGGAATCTTGGACGTGTTCTATCAGTCGTTGCGCGACCGTCAGTTGCGCATGGGGGCGGTCGCGCTGGCGAAGCACGAAGAACGCCATGGGTCGATCGTCGACGAGCATCTTCAGATCACTGATGCCATCTCTCGCGGAGACGTGGATGACGCCATAAGCATTGTTAGGATTCACATCGGTCATACCCGCGAAGCGCTCGACGTTCGTAACTGATCACCGCCCCTCGGATCGTGAGCATACTTAACGGTTCCTTCTGAAATCTCTGACAACGGTTCTTCACGGTGAGTTTGGGCGTTGATCTACTGTACACTCGACCGCCGTGGCGTGTGCTATACAACATAGATACAAGAATTAGGGGGTGGAGGTGTCTTACATCGTCGTCGGTGATCTTCGGGTCGACGAAGCACTGTACTGGTTCGTGGTTGACGAACTGCTCCCCGGTTCCGGGATCGAGCCGGACGCGCTATGGACTGGTCTGGCCTCCCTCATCGATGAGTTTTCGTTGCGCAATGCCGTGTCGTTGGAGAAGAGAGAGTGGCTCCAGGCACAGATCGACGCCTGGCATCACAGTCACGCCTTTGACGTGGTCACGTACCGACGATTCTTAGAAGACATTGGCTATCTCGTGTCGTCGAGCGAGCCGTTCGAGATTACGACCAGTGGCGTCGATCCAGAAATCTCCACCGTCGCCGGACCTCAACTGGTCGTTCCCGTCATGAACGAGCGATACGCGCTCAATGCCGCGAACGCGCGATGGGGTTCGCTCTACGACACGCTCTATGGAACCGACGCCCTCGGTTCAGCTCCCGAGCTAGGTCCCTACGACGCCGAGCGCGGCGCTCAGGTCCTCGAGTGGGTCCGCCACTTTCTGGACGACGTGGTGCGCGTCGAAATCGGGTCACACGTTCACGCGAAACGTTACGAGGTGGTCGACGGGGGACTGGTTGTGCAGCTCGAAGGCGGCGCCAGACTCCTCCATCATCCGTCTCAGTTCGCAGGCTACCTCGGGGAACCAGCCAACCCTTCACCGGTCTTTCTTCGTAACCACGGCTTGCACATCGAGCTCGTCATTGATCCAAAGGATCCCGTTGGTCAGCCCTACGAAGCCGGTGTCAATGACGTCGTCATCGAGTCGGCGCTCACGAGCGTCATGGACTGCGAAGACTCGGTCGCGGCCGTTGACGCCACCGACAAAGTCGTTGTCTATCGCAACTGGCTGGGACTGATGAAGGGCGACCTCAGCACTCAAGTGGCCAAGGGTGGCCGCACGTTCATTCGTCGCTTGGCCGACGATCGGATGATCGTCGGTCCCGATGATAACCCGGCGCAACTCTCGGGGCGCGCGTTGATGTTGGTGCGAAATGTGGGCCACCTCATGACGACGAGCTCCGTCTTGGATCGCGACGGCCAGGGGATTCTCGAAGTGATGCTTGACGCACTGTTGACGGTGGCGGCGGCCGCGCACGATCTCAATCGGAGTGAAGACGCCAAGAATTCTCGGCACGGTTCGGTCTACGTGGTCAAACCGAAGATGCACGCGCCCGACGAGGTCGCCTCCGCCAATGACGTATTCGGGGCCGTCGAGCGTGTGCTTGGGCTCGCGCCCCTCACCGTGAAGATCGGGCTCATGGACGAGGAGCGTCGTACCACGCTCAACCTCACCGAGTGGATTCGCGCCGCCCGGGGCCGAATCGCCTTCATCAACACCGGATTCCCCGACCGCACCGGTGACGAGATTCACACGTCGATGCGCGCCGGGCCGATGGTGAGAAAGGCGGAGATGAGGTCACAAACGTGGCTGAAGGCCCACGAAGACAGCAACGTCGACGTGGGACTCGCCAGCGGGTTCCGGGGCCGGGCCCAGCCCGGCAAGGGGATGTGGGCCGCCACCGACCTGATGCACGACAAGCTGCGAGAGAAGATTGCGGACCCCATAGCGGGCGCCAACTGCGCCTGGGTTCCCCCGCCCGCCGCGGCGACGCTGCACGCCACGCACTATCACCGAGTCAACGTGCAAGAACGTCAGGCAGAGCTCAAGGAGCGTGATCGATATTCGATAGAAGAACTCCTCACGATTCCGATTGTGACCGACGCCGACTGGAGCGATGAGGAAAGACGTGAGGCACTCGAGATCAACGCGCCGGGAATCTTGGGTTACGTCGTTCGGCGGATCGATCAAGGAGTGGGATGCTCGAAGGTGCCCGACATCCACAACGTGGCGCTGATGGAAGATCGAGCCACATGTCGGATATCCTCGCAACACATCGCCAACTGGCTGTATCACGGCATCGTCAACCAGAAGTCGGTGGTGGCGGCGATGCGACGTATGGCCGCGGTCGTCGATAGCCAGAATGCGGGCGGCCCCCTCTACTCCGACATGGGACCAAAGTTCGACGGCGTGGCGTTCGCCGCTGCGTGTGACCTCGTGTTCGATGGAGTGAGACAGCCGTCTGGCTATACCGAGCCCATACTCCACGCCTGTCGAGTGCAACGAAAGTTAGAGAATGGAGCCACCACATGAGTGCCATCACCTTGGAACAGGCTCGAACCATCATTGCCAGCGCATTGGAGGCGGGACATCACCAGGGGCTCAACCCCTTGTCGGTTGTGGTAATTGACGCCGGCGGGCAGGTCAAGGCCTTCGAGCGCGAGGACGGGGCGTCGAACCTCCGATTTGAGATCGCTCACGGAAAGGCCCATGGGGCGCTCGGCATGGGTGTGGGGTCGCGCGCAATCATGGCTCGCGCCGAGGCACAGCCCTACTTCGTCGCTGCGGTGACTGCCGCGTTCGGCGGTGCCCTGATTCCCGTTCCCGGTGGCGTGTTGATCATCGACTCGGATCAGGCGATCATTGGAGCGGTCGGGGCGACCGGCGACGCTTCGGACAACGACGAAGCGGTCGCGGTGGCAGGGATCGAAGCGGCGGGCTTCCAGGCGCGGACCGGCTAAGTGGTGAGCCTTCGGACGCACCTGCGGAGACAGCCACAACCTCCGCTCGATCCCATGGTCGCCGAGCTGAGGCACGAGCTCAGTCCCGACCGTGTACGGACGGACAGCGCTGAGCGCGCCCTCTACGCGCACGACGCGTCGGTCTTTGTCGGCGGAGTGTCGGGACCCATCTGCTTTCCAGTAAACGCGCGGGAAGTTCAGCTCATTGCACGAATTTGCGCGACCCACGGGCGATCGATTGTCCCTCGGGGTGCGGGGACCGGCTTAGCCGGAGGGGCGATCCCACTCGGCGCACCGATCGTAGTGGTCACGACCAAGATGACCAGGATCCTCGAGGTCGACGTTGAGAACCGCATCGCGTGGGTGGAACCAGGCTTGATCAACCTCGACCTCTCCCGAGCGCTGCATCCCTACGGTTTTCACTTTGCGCCCGATCCTTCCAGCCAGCAGGCCTGTACTATCGGCGGCAACGTCGCGAACAACTCCGGTGGTCCGCACTGCCTGGCCTACGGCGTGACCAGTCAACACGTGGTGGCGATCGACGTTGTGCTGCCCGACGGAGAGCTCGTCACACTCGGTGGTCTCGACGCCGAACCTGACGGGTACGACGTTCGTGGCGCGTTTGTCGGCAGTGAGGGGACGCTCGGCATCGCCACTCGCATCGCCGTGCGCATCACGCCAACGCCGCCCGCGGTACGGACGTTGCTACTCGCGTTTGACTCGATCGAAGGTGCCGCCAACACTGTCAGTGGGATCATTGCCGCCGGCGTTGTGCCCGCCGCGATGGAAGTGATGGATCAAGCCATCACGGAGGCCGTCGAAAACTTCGTGCACGCGGGCTACCCCCGAGACGCGGCCGCGGTGCTGCTCGCCGAGGTGGACGGGTTGGCGGCGGGGGTCGACATCGACGCGGAGCGGATCGCCCACATCGGTCGAGCCAACGGGGCCACGAGTGTCCGGGTCGCCGCCGACGACGAGGAGCGGTCGAAACTCTGGAAGGGGAGGAAGACGGCCTTCGGCGCGGTCGCTCAAATCGCTCCTTCCTACTACCTGCACGACACCGTGGTCCCGCGCGCGGCGCTCGCGACCGTGCTTCGTGCGATCTACGACATCGCTGCGCGCCATCAGCTGCTGGTAGTGAACGTCTTTCATGCGGGCGACGGCAACCTCCATCCGCTGCTGCTCTTCGATCCCCGCGATCCCGGAGTGCTCGAGCAGGTCCACGAGGCGGGTCGAGAGATCGTGCTGGCCTCGCTCGCGGCCGGCGGAGTGCTTTCGGGCGAACACGGCATCGGTGTGGAGAAACAGGAGTACATGAGCCTCATGTTCTCCTCCGACGATCTGGATCACCAGAACCGACTTCGACGGTCTTTCGACCCGACCTGTCGCCTCAACCCGGGCAAGGTCATCCCGAGCTCGCATAGCTGCGCCGATATTCAAGCACTCCGGAGCGTCCCGAAGGGAGTGTGGGGGTGACGGTCGCTACTGATGCTCAGCTCGTAGAGTTCGCGGACGATGTCGGCGATACCGACGTCGTTGCCGTCGAAGGCGCGAGAACTCGCTGGCGCGTGGGCGGAGATCTCTCGCTCGGTGCCCGTCTGGTGCGAGCCCCTGCGGGCATCCTTGACTATCAGCCAGAAGAGATGATCGTTCGAGCGCTGGCCGGCACGAGCGTCGACGAGTTGCACGCCGAGCTGAAGACGCGTGGCCAGCGAACGGCTCTGGCGAGGCGAGCGGGCACCGTCGGCGGCGCGCTCGCGGTCGGCGAAAACGACGTGGACGTGCTCGGGCGCGGTCGCATTCGCGACTGCGTCTTGCAGGTGAAATACGTGTCGGCCGAAGGACGAATCATCAAATGCGGCGGGCCTACCGTGAAGAACGTCAGCGGCTTCGACGTGCCGAGGATGATGGTCGGTGCGCTCGGGACGCTCGGGCTCATCGGTGAAGTGATACTCCGGACCAATCCGATCCCCGCGACGACGACGTGGATCACCTCCGACGACGCTGATCCTTTTGCCGTCCCCAATATGGTCTTGAAACCGTCGGCGGTGCTGTGGGACGGCGAACGCACGTGGGTGGAACTCGAGGGTCATCAATTGGACGTCCGAGCCCAGGAACAAGATCTCGGGGCAATCGGGACGTGGAGGTCTTGCGAGGGACCACCCGAGCTACCCACTCATCGATGGTCCTTGCGGCCGACGGATCTGCGCCGCCTCGATTGCAGCGAGATGGGACCGTACGTCGCGAGCGTCGGGGTCGGCACTGTCTTTGCCACGGTGGCGCAACCGTACCGACACGTCGCGAAACCTCTCGCCGAGCTGTTCGACCGGATCAAGCATGAGTTTGATCCCACCGAGCGCTTGAACCCAGGACGAAGTCCCGTCGGGAGATACCGATGAACTTGCACCTAGATGATGATGAGCTAAGCGGCTGTGTGCAGTGCGGACTCTGCCTGCCGCACTGTCCCACGTTCCGCATCAGTGGCGACGAGAGTCAATCTCCGCGCGGCCGGATTGCCTTGATGCGCGCCGTGCAGAACGACGGTGCGCCCGTGACTTTTGACGTACGTCGTTCGTTCGAGACCTGCGTGCAGTGTCGAGGGTGCGAGCCAGCCTGTCCGAGCGGCGTGCAGTACGGACATCTCATCGAAGGTGTGCGCGAGTCATTGGCGGACGCCCATGTGATGACGCCGTGGTGGCAGCGCGCTGCGCTGGTACCTCTGACTCACCCGCGACTCCTTCGTGCGGGGAGCAGAGTCTTGGCGCTGTTCCAGCGGGTGGGCGCAGTGCCCAAGCGCTTTGGACTGCCAGTCCTGCCGTTGCGCTCGACACCGCTGCGCTCGTCGGGCCGTGACGTGTATCTGTTTACCGGCTGCGTGATGGACGCGTGGCAGCGACAAGTGCATCGCGAGTCCCAGGGCGTGCTCGAAGCCGCGGGCTTCACCGTCCAGATAACGGGTGGCAAGGCCCCCTGCTGCGGGGCCATGCAGGCGCACGCGGGTCTTCTCGATCGGACGAAGCGCCTCGCCCAACGAGCGATGCGCGAGATGCGGGGCGATCAGCCGATCCTCGTGAACTCCGCTGGGTGTGGCGCGGCGATGAAGGACTACGGACGACTGCTCGGCACAGAAGAGTCAAAGGCGTTCTCGAAGCGCGTGTATGACATCGGAGAGTGGTTGGCCCCTCGCGTTGACCGTCTGCCCACCGTAGAACCGCTCAATCTTCGCGCGGCGGTACAAGACCCTTGCCATCTGCGACAAGTGCAGCGAGCGCACCACTCAACGAGAGTCATCCTTGCGCCTTTCGTGCGCGAACTAGTCGAACTCGACGACGAAGGACTGTGCTGTGGAGCAGGCGGTGCCTACTCTGTGTTGGAACCTACTTCAGCAAACTTGATCCGTGAGCGTAAGTTGGCGGCGATTAGCCGAGTCTCACCGGACGTTGTGGCGAGCGCCAATCCCGGTTGTTCGATGCACTTGGCCGCTGCTGGCGTCGTGACGGTGCATCCGATAAGCCTGATCTATCGAGCCATAACCGTGGCCACTCCTGAGGCACCGAGCCCGACGGTGACGACGTGAGGGAAGTGATCACGGCTGACTCGTGCCAGCTAGCGCCAGTACTCGTGGACGCTCTTCGGCCACGTGGCGCTTTTAAGTGTCGAATCCAGATTTGTCGGTGTGGCCCAACTGACGAAGTTTGGCGAAAAATGCGATGAGGTGCGCCTCTCATTCCTACCCTTTGCGTATTCCGCAAAGGCATTTTGTCAGCAACGCCGTTAGCAACGTCAAAAAATCCCTGCACTCAGTAGTAAACTTAAATGGACAATTGGTGCTGCAAGTTGGCGGGATTTGGACGTCAGGTAACACTAGTGAACAGGGAATATGGGCATGGCACGCAAGGGGTCACAGGTTGAAGTCCTGTACGGCCCACTCTGGGAGTCTTGCGAGACATCGCGGACGAACGAACGCCTGAGGTCTAGCCTTCCTTAGATTTGCCCATCGTTCGGCAGTTCCCTTCAGGGTTGATGGAGATCTC
>Ga0307373_10012844_pt1 | contig 11825 bp, 10 predicted proteins | sample OX2MG_FD_202534 | JGI IMG/M metagenome (GOLD analysis project Ga0307373, IMG submission 202534) | Soil microbial communities from Risofladan, Vaasa, Finland - OX-2 | ecosystem: Environmental > Terrestrial > Soil > Coastal area > Acid sulfate soil | place: Finland: Risofladan, Vaasa | collected...
GGCCACATCTTCAATCGGAACCTCGGGGTCGACGCGGTGTTGATAGAAGAGGTCGATGACGTCGATGTTGAGGCGCTGGAGCGAGCCCTCGGCGGCCTGCCGGATGCGCTCGGGGCGGCTGTTCAGCCCCTGCCAGCCGGGGCTGCCATCAGGGTTGAGGTTGAAGCCGAACTTGGTGGCGATGACGACCTTCTCGCGCACGGACGGGAGCGCCTTGCCGAGGAGCAGCTCGTTGGTGAACGGGCCGTAAACCTCCGCCGTGTCGAAGAAGGTGACGCCGCGATCCACGGCGGCGTGAATGAGGGAGATCATCTCGCCCTCGTCCTTGGGCGGGCCGTAGGAAAAACTCATGCCCATGCAGCCCAGGCCCAGGGCTGAGACTTCGAGATTGCAGGTGCCTAACTTGCGCTTTTGCATAGGATCTCCCATCGCATCTCCTGGATGCAATTCCCATGGTACGGGACGGCAGCGGTGGAGCGGTATCCTGTTTCTCGGGTCCGAGCCGACGACGTCTGCGGCGGCGGTCAGATTTTTCCGGCGGCCATGTGATCCAGGTGGCGTCCCCCGCCACGGGCGCGCTCGGTCAAATAGAGGCCACCCAGGATCAGCGCGCCTCCGATCACGACTGGGGTCGAGAGCCGCTCGCCGAGGAGCCAGATGCCGAGCAGCGCCGCCATCACGGGCTGCAGATAGGCGAAGGCCGCGACGTTGGAGGCGGGCAGCCGCTCCAGGGCAAAGGCATAGATCAGGTAGGCGATGAAGGAGCCGAATAAGACCATGTAGCCGAGGCCCAGCCAAGCCGGTAGCGGAATCGTGGCCCAGGGCACGCGCGCCACCGGGAAAGTGCAGAACGGGATTAGAAACACGGCGCCGAGCCCGAAGACATAGACGTTGAGGGTGAGCGGGTCATAGCGGTCAGCAACATCCTTGGTCAGGATGGTGTAATAGGCGAAGACCAGGCCGGCCAGGATGAGGAGCACGTCCCCGGTCCAGTGGGCGCCGCTGCCGCTGGCCGGTTTGTCCACCAGCAGCAGCGCTACTCCCAGGAAGGCAACGGTCATGCCCACCAGCTTGCGCGCGGTCCACGCCTCGCGTCCCATGGCGGCGGAGAGCAGCAAGACCGCGATGGGCCCAATCGCCTGCAGCAGTCCGGCGTGGGTGACGGAAGTCCTGGCGAGGCCGCCAATATAAAAGATTTGATTGGCGGTGACGCCGGCGAGCGCCATCGCCGCCAGCAGGCCCCATTGGCGAGGGCCGAGGCGCAGTGGCGGCAAGCCCCGCCAGGCCACATAAACGGCGATATAGAGGATGGCGGCGGCGCCCATGCGGAGTTGGGCGAGGGCCAGGGCGCTGAAGGCCGCCAGCGCCACCTTGCCGGCCACAATATTGCTCGCCCAAAAAAAGGTGGCGGCGAGCATCATCGCCTCAGCGGTGCCGTGCTGACCTAAGCCGGGGCTGGCAGCCACTTCCCCGGCACCGCTCACGCGGTGTTCACTTCGCGGTGGTGGTAGGCGGCCAGGGCGTCGGGGAGGGTAAGCACGCCCAACAGCAAGCCGTGGGCGCGGTGCACCACCGGCAGCAGGGGCTCGTCACCCGCCTCGCGTAAAAAGGTCTCGAGCGGTTGGTCAGGGTAAAGCACGGGCAGACGCCAGCGGGGTTCGAGCACGGAGGCGAGCGGGCGCTCCTCGTCGGCGCTGGCGACGAGCGGCGCCAGCACCTCCAGCGTGAGCCCGTACCAGGCGCCGCCGCCGCCGTCCACCAAGATAAAATGCCGCGGGGCATTCTGGGCTCGCATCCAGCCTTCGCGCACCGGCCGCTCGGCGCTGATGACGGGGATGTCGCGACCGCCGTCGCCCTGAGCGGGGTGCATGGCGTCCTCGACGTGCAGCACATTCTCCTCGCGCTGCTCCTCCATTGAGGGCAAAACGACGCCATCCTGCTGGCTGAGCAGGTCAAAGATGGGCGTGGGCTGCCAGCGCTGGGAGATGAAATAGGCGATGGTGTTGGAGATCATGAGCGGCAGCACGATGTCGTAACTGCCCGAGACCTCGACCACCATGAACACCGAGGTGACCGGGCAGCGCAGGATGCCGGCAAACGCCGTGCCCATGCCCACCAGGGCGTAGACGCCCACCGGCGCCGTGAGCGTGGGTAGCAGCAGGTGCTCGACCCCGCCGATGGCGCCCCCCATCATGGCGCCGATGAACAGCGTGGGGGCGAACATTCCGCCGGGCGCGCCACTGGTGAAGGAGAGCGCCGTGGCCACGATTTTGAGCACCGCCAGCGCCGCCAGCATCGGCCACAGATACGCGCCGCCCATGGCCTGGTTGATGACCCCATAACCGGCGCCCATGACCTGGGGAAACCAGATGCCGATGACGCCGATGACCAGTCCCGCGCCAGCAGGCAAATAGTATTGGTAGCTTCGGGGCAGGGCCGCCAGCCGGGGCCGGAGCCAGCCCACGATTCTGATGAACAGCAGCGACCCAAAACCGCCCGCCACGCCCAGCACGGCGTAGGCGCCCAACTCGGATATGTGGCGCAGCTCAAACGGGGGTGCTTGGAATAGTGGATGGTCGCCGAAAAACGCCCGCGCCACCACCGTGCTCGACACCGCCGCCAGCACCACCGGCCCGATGACGCCCGAGCTCCAGCGTCCGATCACCTCCTCGATCACGAACAGCACGGCGGCGATGGGGGCGTTGAAGGCCGCTGCCAGTCCGGCGGCAGCTCCCAGCGGGGCGAGTAAACGCTGGCGGGAGCGGGAGAGATCGAGGTGGCGGCCGAGCAGGGAGGCCAACCCCGCGCCGACTTGCAGCGAGGGGTCCTCGGGGCCGAGCGACTGGCCGCTGCCGATGGCCAGCGCCGAGGTGATGAACTTGCCAATCACCGTGCGCAGCGGGATGTAGCCATCGTAGATATAGAGCGCCGCCTTGGTCTGGTTGACGCCGCTGCCGCGCGCGCGCGGGAAGAAGCGCACCACCAGCACGCCGACCAGCAGGCCCACCAGCGTGGGCGCCAGCACGGTGCGCAGCGGACTGGGGCCGGTGCCCAGCAGGTCCCGGTTGAGCGCGTCGATCGACAGCCGGAACGCCACCACCGCCAAGCCGGAGATGATGCCGATGACGATGGCTAAGACGAAATAGAGCTGGTTGGGACGGGCAAACCGCGCCAGACGGCGCAGGTGGAACATGGAGACCGGCGGTGGCGCCGTGGTGGCAATGGGAGTAGACATCTAGCGGAGCGCGCCCCCCGGCGCGCTGGCTAGCGCCCCTGTATAGAAGCGGCGCAGATCGGCGCGCATTTTATCGGCGGCAGCATGGTCCAGATACACCATGTGGCCGGCTTGGTAGTGCCCGACCATTATGTTGTTTTTCCGGATCTGGGGCGAGACCTTGAGGTGTGCCAGGGTCCATTCGACCGCGCCGTAGGGGGTGGCGAAATCGTAGTAACCCATGGCCACCATCAGCTTCATGCCGGGGTTCTTGGCGAAGGCTTCGGTCAGATCGCCGGCGGTGTCGTAGCTGCCCGTCCAGCGGCCGATGCCGCCGCCCAGGGCGTAATAAATGTCGTTGTTGACGTAGTGCAACTCGTCCCGCATGTAGCGCTCGTAGGCGGTGAGGAAGGCGTTCTCGGCGTTGGCCAGGCTGAAGTCGAAGGGCGTGGTTTGGGAACCGCCATTCGGCAGGTAGCCGTCCAAGCGGCTGTCGAGCCGGGAGGTCATTTCATGCTGGGAGCGGAGCAGTTCGGTCGAGAACTGATCGAGCGAAACCTTGAGATCGTTTTGCGCCAGGAAATCGACCGCCAGGCCGGTGAACTGATGCAGTTCGTTGAGGGCTTTGGCGCGCTGCTCGGGCGTCATGCGGGCGCCCTCGTAGAGGGCGCTTAAATAATCCGTAGCCGCGAACTCGACGGCGGCGCGCGACATTTGATCGGCGTTCAGCTTTTGCAGGTTGGGCGCGACCTTGTGGTGGTACCAGGCGGTCATGGCCTGAGTGGGCAGGGCGTTCACCGCGCCCAGATCGCCTTCGCCGGCTTGGCTGTTGATCACGGTCGAGAGCAGGAACACGCCCCGGACCGGCATGTCGTGATCGGTGAGGTAGCCGGATAAGCCCGCCGCGCGCGTGGTGCCGTAGCTTTCGCCCACCAAAAAGATGGGTGAGCCCCAGCGATTGTATTGGTTGGTGAAGGAGCGCACGAACTCGCCAAAGGCGGCAATGTCGTTTTTCACGCCCCAGAAATCGGGGCCGTACTGGGGCTTGGTGGGACGGCTCCAGCCGGTGCCCATGGCGTCAACGAACACCAAGTCGGTCTGGTCGAGCAACGTATCGGGGTTGGGGGCGTAGGTGTAGGGAGGCACGGCGCGGCCATTGGGCTCGAGCTGAATGCGCTCGGGGCCAAAGGCCCCGAGGTGCAGCCAGAGCGTGCCGGCGCCGGGACCGCCGTTGAAACAGTAGGAGATGGCGCGGGTGGTGGGGTCGGCGACACCGTCCTCGCTGTAATAGGTGTAGTTGAGGTAGCCTTCCACCACGCCGGTGGTGGCGTTGGCGATGGGCATCATGCCGACGCGGGCGGTGTAGCTCAGGGTCTTGCCGGCAAGGGTGATCTGGTGATGGGTGACGACGGGCGGACCCAGGGTGGGGATGGCCGCCGCGGTGCGGGCGCGGGGATTGTACGCGAAGAAATCGCCCACGCCGCCGTCGGGCCCGGCATTCGGCGCCTGTACGGGAGATTGCGCAGCGGGCGGGGCTGGGCGCGGTGCGGGCGCCGGGTTTTGTTGCGCAGGCAGGCTGGCCGCCAGGGCGAGCGCCAGCAGGGCAGTGGCCCAAGGCCACCGTATCCAAGGCCACCGTATCATCGTTACATGGTACAACTCCGGGTCATGCTTGTGCCGATTCTGCTGGCGGGCGGGGTCGTGGCCGGGGCGCAGCGCCCCGCCACGTCCAGCTCGACCAACGCGGCCAGCGCCTGCCGCGCCTGTATTCAAGCGCATGAAGATTTCCTGGCCAGCGACGCCCTGCAGGGCCGGGGCAGCGGTACGCGGTACGAGAAGATCGCAGCCACCTACATCGCCAGCGAACTGGAGGCCTACGGCATCAAGCCCGCGGCTGAGGGCGGCGGCTATCTGGAGACGGCGTCCTCGCCGCGCGGCGCGACCACCTCCGTCGTCGGCGAGCTGCCCGGTACCGACGCCAGCGCGACGGTACTACTGCTGACCGCCCATCTGGACCATTTGGGCGTGGTACCGCAGCGGCCCTATCACGGTGACGACATTTATAACGGCGCCAATGACGATGCCTCCGGCTGCACGGCCGTGCTGGAGATGGCGCGGGCGCTGGCGGCGGGGCCGCAGCCCAAGCGCAGCGTCTACTTTGCCTTTTTCGGCAGCGAGGAGGACGGTGGTTGGGGCGCGCGGCATTTTGTCGCGCACCCGCCGGTGCCGCTGGCGCATATTTTCGCCAATATCGAGTTCGAGATGATCGGCTGGCCCGATCCCAAAGTCCCGCCGCATACACTTTGGCTGACCGGATGGTCGCGCAGTAATCTAGGTCCGGAATTGGCCAAGGACGGCGCTCGCCTGGTCGCGGATCCGCATCCGGCGCAGAAGTTTTTCTGCCGCTCCGACAACATTCACTTGGCCGAAGCGGGCGTGATCGCGCAAACCGTGTCGAGCTTCGGCATGCAACCCATGTATCACCGCCCCGACGACGACCTCGCCCACCTTGATATCGACCTCATGACCACCGCCATTGGTTCGATGATCGGCCCGGTGCGGCACTTGCTCGACTCCAGTTTTGTGCCAGCGTGGAATGCGGGCGGGCGACCGCGACCGGGCGGACACTGCTAGCCACTAACCGAGGGTTTCGACGATGGCGTCGGCGGCGCCACCGTAGCCGGGACCGGCGCGGAAGCTGTTGGCGGAGGGCGCGGCGCCACTAAAGAAGCTCCGCACGTCGTCGATGTCCGTGGTGCAGGAATATTCCGGCAGGCTGCGGAGGAATTCGCGTCCGTAGGGCTGGGAGAGGATGCGGGAGTCGAGTAGCGCCAGCACGCCGCGGTCCTGGGAGGAGCGGATCAGGCGGCCAAAGCCCTGCTTGAGGTTCAGCACCGCGGCCGGAATCTGGAACTCGCGGAAGGGGTTGCGGCCGGCTTGGCGCAGGGCGGCGATGCGGGCGGCGACCAAGGGATCGGCGGGGGAAGCAAACGGCAGCCGGTCGATGATGACGCAGCTCAACTGCTCGCCCTGCACGTCCACGCCCTGCCAGAAGCTGCTGGTGGCAAAAAGGACGGCTTGGGGGGTGGCGCGGAAACGCTCGAGCAGCACATGGCGGGGCGCGGTGCCCTGCAGCAGCAGCGGGAACGCCAGCCGGGGAACGATAGCTTGGATGGCCGCGATGGCCTGGTGAAAATGCCGCATCTGGGCGTAGCTGGTGCAGAGCACGAAGGCGCGCCCGCCGGAGGATTCGAGCAGGTTTACCAGTTCGTCGACCGCGGCGGCGGCGTAGCCGGGCGCGGTGGGTGGCGGAAGCTGCGCGGCCAGGTAGAGCAGCGTCTGGCGCGCATAGGCGAAGGGCGAGGCGACGAGGTGCTCGCGGGCGTGGTCGAGGCCGAGGCGTTCGCGTACGTAATCGAAGCTGCCGCCCACGGCCAGCGTGGCCGAGGTGAGAATGACCGTGTCGATTCCGGTCCCGCCGCCACCACGGTTGCCATCGTTGTTTCCAGCGTTGGCGGGGGTGAACAGCATCTCGCGCAGCAGCGGGGCGACTTCGATGGGGGAGGCTTGCAGGTAGACGCCCCGTCCGCGCCGTTCGATCCAGTAGACGATGCCTTCCTCCTCGCTCTCGAGTAAGTAGGCGAGCTTGCGCCGGGCCTCGTTGAGGCGGCGGAGCAGGTTGTGCACCTCCTCGGGCTTCTCCGCGATGGCGTCCAGGCCGGAGGCAAGGTGGGCGAGGGCGTTCATGAAGCGGTCGTAGGTGGCCGTGTTCTCATCGAGGAACTTGGATCGATGAGCAAAGGGGAATCGCCCCTCCCGGGCCCCGGCTTTGAGCAGCAGGGCTTGGCCGGCGGTGCGCAACGCCTCAGCGCGTTGTTCGAGCTCGGCGGTGGCGTGGCCAAGTCGACGCAGGGTGGCGGCGGTGTCGCGGGCGAGTTCCTCGATCTGGTGGCTGCTGAGGCTGACGCCGAAGTACTGGCCGGCGACGGATTCCAGTTCGTGGGCTTCGTCGAACACCACCGCCTCATAGGGTGGGAGCACGCCCGGCAGCTCGGATTGCTTGAGGGCGAGATCGGCGAAAAAGAGGTGATGGTTGACCACCACCAGATCGGCTTCGGCGGCGCGCTGGTGCAGGGCGGTGAGGAAGCACTCGCTATAGAGGGGGCACTTTTGTCCGGTGCAGGTCTCGCGCCGGGCGTTGAGGGTCATCCAAAGGGGATCGTTGTCGGGGAGGAACTCGAGCTCGGCTTGGTCGCCGGTTTCCGACTCGGCCGCCCAGGCGCGGATGCGGCGGTAGTGGTCCAACTCGTCCAGATTGAGCAGCGTCGGCTGGGATTCGAGGTCGCGGATCTTCTGCTTGCAGGCGTAGTTTTGGCGTCCTTTGACGCTGACCACGCGCAGCCGTTGACTGGATGCCCGGCCGAGGGCGGCTTCCAACAGGGGGGCGTCCTTGGCCACAAGCTGCTCCTGCAGGTTGCGGGTTCCGGTGGAGATGAGGACGCGGCGGCCACTCTCCAGCACCGGCAGCAGGTAGGCGAGCGTTTTGCCGGTGCCGGTGCCGGCTTCGACCAACAAATGGCGGCGCTCGGCCAGCGCCGCCGCCACTGCGCGTGCCATCTCAATCTGGCCGGGACGGAGCTCGTAGCCGGCGTGGGCGCGCTGCAGTTGGCCGCCGCGTCCGAAAAAATCATAGAGGCCTGCGCCCGCCGCCATGTAGTCAGTCTAGCTTTGTTCGGCTACCATTGAGAGATATGGCCAAGACCCCAACCAAGTCCGCCACGTCCGCGACGTCTACCGCTGGCGGCAAGCCGCATTTGGCGCACAAAAGTAGTGGTACCCACAACGGTGCCAAGAACAGCGCCAAGGACGGCAGCAAAAACGGGGCCAAAAACGGGGCCAAAAAAACCGTAAAGCCGACCCCCAGTAAGGCCAAAGCGGCCAACCACACGCCGGCGGCCAAGGCCCCCGCCAAGGCGGCGGCCAAGGCCCCCGCCAAGGCCGCGGCCAAGACCGCGCCGCCGCTCGCGGCGGCCACGGCCAAGCTCCCGCCCAAGCCCGCTCCCAAGCCCGCTCCCAAGCCCGCTCCCAAGCCCGCTCCCAAGCCAGCTCCCAAGCCAGCTTCCAAGCCTAAAGCCAAAGCCGAGAAACCGGCGCCCGCGCCCGCGCCCACGCCCCGCAAAACGCGCCCCGATGCCGAGGCCAAGATCCTGCATCTGATCGCCGAGGAGATGGCGATCGAGGAAGCCGAGCTGACCGCCAACGCTTCCTTTAAAGAGGACCTCAACCTGGACGAGATCGACGTGGCCGAACTGCTCATGCAGGCCGAGACCACCTTTGGCGTGCACCCGTTCAGCGAAGAAGATTGGGAGAGCTGCGAGACCGTGGGGGAATTTACCCGCATGGTGGAAAAGCGGATCGAAGCCAAGCGTAAGAAGTGAGTCCCGCGCGTTCGCCAAGCCGCGCCCGCGCCCGCGCCCGCAAACGGCGGCGTGGTGGTGCTGGGGGCTGGATCGTGCTGGTAATTGTGCTGGTGGCGGCGGGATGGTGGTTCTACCCGCGCTGGCGGCAGCGCCGGGCAACTCCGGCGGCGGTGCCGCCACCTGCGTCAACTGCAACCTCGTCAACGACAACCACGCCCGCGGCGGGGCGGGCCACGGCCGCCGTGGGGGCCGCCGTGCCGGCAGCCTGCTGGAGTCCGGGTCCGCTGGGCAGCTCGGCGCTGCAGCTTTCCAAACAGGCCCGATTTGCCACCGTCGAGCAATTGCTGGGCAACCGGGCACCGGCGCCGGGGCGAGTGTACCGGGTGCAGGCGCGACTCACCGCCATTGCCCAGCAGCCGGACCACTCCTATTTGTTGAATCTGACCTCGCTGGTCGATCCCCAGCGCCAGCTCAGCGCCCGTCTGCCCGCCGGACAGTGCGTCGCCAACCGTGAGGATGCCGCCCTCTATGACGAGCTGCGCGAGGACATCAACCTCCGCTTCGGCTCACCCGCAGCGCATGCCCCGCGTTTGGCCGATCCCGCGACGGTGTTGGTTACCGCCCCGGAGGCGGTGACGCCGGCGGGAGTCGTCCTGGAGCCGGTGCTCGATCTGAGCGTCCAGTAAGCTCAGGCAGTCAACTCTGGAATCCGATCGGTTCGTTCTCGGCCACGGCGGCGATGGGCCGGGCCAGGTCAACGGCGATGAGTGCCCCTAGCACGGCGATGGGCCACCACTCCGCCGCCAGGCCATGGCGCCGCTTCGAGCGGCGGTGCTCGCCGCAACGGTTGGCGAGCCAGAACCCGTATCCGGTCAGCACCTCGGCGAATTTGGAGAGGCTGCCGGTGACGTAGGTGGAGTAGGCGCGCTGATCATCGATGCGGGTGACGGTGACGGTTTGCAGGCCCATGGCCAGCGCCGGCAGGCCCACCCACCCGAGGCGGGCGCCCGCGGCGCTGCCCGCCGCAGTTCCAATCACCAGCACGGCGAGCAGAATCATCTCCAACCCCAGCACCAGCGACAGGCGCGAGTGGAAGCGGCGCCGCCGGTCGGCTTCGGTGATGGCGGCGCCCAGGATGAGGCCGAGGACAAAGGCCAGGATGGGCCAGCCGTGCTTGAGCACGTCTGGCCATGGCGCCCGGCTGAGGGCCCGGCCCAAATCGGCGGTGTTGCCAGTCATGTCGAGGCAGCTTGGAAGCGCCACGAGCAGAGCGGGCGCCCGCTGCCGCCAGTCGAAGCCCGCCCACAAGCGACCATCGGGAGCGACCCAACGAAACGTGGCGAGCCACTGCGAGGTGTAGAGGTGGGCGAGTTCGAGGTACCCGACGGCGTCGACATAGCCCGCTGTCCACGCCAATACCAGCACCACAGCGGCGCGCCCGTACAGACCCAGGGGAGGACGGACGCGCCACCGTGAGAGCTCAGGCACGTAGGCCAAATTCTACAGCCGCGTCCCGCCGGGGCGCATCCAATCCCAGCGAGGAGGCCCATTATGGCCAATGCGCGCAAAGACGAGATCAAGGGGGAAGCCAAAGATGTTCGCGGACGAATCAAGCGCCAAGCGGGCGAGTTGAGTAATGACACTGGTGAACAGTTCAAGGGCGCAGCCGAACAAGCCGAAGGCACGGCGCAAAAGGCGGTGGGCCGCGCCAAGGCCAAGGCCGAGGAACTGAAGGAGGATCTCAGAAGCAAGATGCGGCGCAAACCCGCGGCGTGAGCCACTAGCCCTGCTGCAACGCGCGCCAGCGCTCGAGCGGGACGGCGAGGAACGCTTGCACGGCGCGGGGATCGAATTGGCGGCCGGATAGGCGGGTGATCTCGGCCGCGGCCGCTTCCCAGCTCTGCGCGCGGCGGTAGGGGCGATTGCTGGTCATGGCGTCGAGCGTGTCGGCGACAGCGAACACGCGCGCGTCCATGGGAATGGCGTCGCCAGCGAGGCCGTGCGGGTAGCCGGCGCCGTCGTAGCTTTCGTGGTGCGCCACGATCACCTCCATGGCCGGGCGCAGCGAGGGGACGCGGCTGACCAACTCCCCCCCAATCTTCACGTGGCCGCGCATGATGGCGGTTTCCTCGGGGGTAAGCGTGCCCGGCTTGTTCAAGATGGCGTCGGGGATGCCGAGCTTGCCAATGTCGTGCAACTGGGCGCCGCACTCGATGCGAGCGAGGGCGGCGGACGAGTAGCCCAGATGGTGCGCCAATTCGAGCGTGTAGCGGCACACGCGCATCGAGTGACCGGCGACCTCTTGGGCGCGGGCGTCGAGGGTGGCGGCGATGAACTGCAGCGTTTCGGCGGTGTATCCGCGGGCGCGCTCCAGCGCGCCCCCCAACTCCTGCGTGCGGAGCGCCAGCATGCGCTCCAGTTCGCGGTGGGCACGCTCGGCCTCCCGCTGTTGCCGTTGCTGCTCCGCATGCGCCGCTTTGGATGTGAGCGCCGCCTCCACCGCCCGCAGCACGTGCGCGGGCCGCAGCGGTTTGACCAGGTAGTCGAGGGCACCGGCGTGCAGGGCATCGACGGCGGTGCGGGCATTGTCGGCGCCCGTGGCCATCAGGAAGGCGATGTCTGGATACTTCGCCCGCGCCACCGCCAGCAAATCCAACCCGGAGCGCCCCGGAAGCTGGTAATCGGTAATGACGAGATCGAACGGCTCCGTGCCCAGCAGCGCGCACGCCGCCTCGACGCTGCCGCAGGAGCGGCAGGCGTAGCCGTGGCGGGTCAAAATGGCGTAGAGCAGATCACAGATCTGCGGCTCGTCATCGACCACCAGGATGCGCACAGGAGAACACGGGCTGGGGGAGGCCATGGGGACCAATCCTTGCTGAGTGTGTACACCTTGATCGTAAGGGCTATCGGCGGCACTCGGGTGAAACTTGAGGTTAAAACGTAAACGCCACGATGCGCAAGTCGAAGTGTCCCCCGGAAGCAGCTTGGAGATGCCACGAGCAGAGCGGGGCAGCGAGCGGCAGTGCCGCTCCTGCGCCGCCAGGCGAAGCCCGCCCACAAGCGATCAGCGCCGGGGCCCCCAGCGCAATGCGCTGGGGTGGCAGGGAGCGACCCAGCGAAAAGGGGCGAGCCACCCCAACCCTGCCACTGTCCAAGAATGGACAGATTCCATTCGGAAGACCGTTCATTAT
>Ga0307373_10012845_pt1 | contig 11825 bp, 10 predicted proteins | sample OX2MG_FD_202534 | JGI IMG/M metagenome (GOLD analysis project Ga0307373, IMG submission 202534) | Soil microbial communities from Risofladan, Vaasa, Finland - OX-2 | ecosystem: Environmental > Terrestrial > Soil > Coastal area > Acid sulfate soil | place: Finland: Risofladan, Vaasa | collected...
CCAGCAACCCGATCGAGTCCATCTTCGCCGGCGTGCGGCTGCGCACCGACGCCACCAAACGCATGCGGGTCCGCGACAACGTGCTCTACCTGGTGTTCAAGCTGGCAACTCGCCTCAGCACCAACTGGCGCGGGATCAATGCCCCCAACCAGCTCCACCTGCTGCTGGCCGGATACCGCTTCGTGGACGGACAGCTGCAACTCTCCCAACCTTCACCGGAGGAAGCGGCCGCCTGATTTGAACCTCGCGCCTGGATGGCTTTTACACAACTCTTGACAAGAGCTCGGTCGGCGGGGGCCTGGGAGGGTTGCCCCACGCCTCCCCAGCCGCCTACCCTTGACCGATTCCCGCCCCCGTCACAGGAGACCCGTGTGAGAGTGACCCTCGTTCTCAACCGTCGGCTCGTCGCAAGCGTGGCGGCAGCCGTGGCCGTCGGCAGTGGTGGCTATGCCGTCTCGGCAGCAGTGCATCCCCAGTCCACCATCAGCACCGCCCCAGTCATCACCGCCTGCTGGAACGCTCCCGGGCGGCAGCTGACCGTGGTGAACACGACCGTCGCGGCCCAGTGCCCAACGGGAACCGTCCTCCGATTCCCATCGGACGCCGCCTTGACCGCTGCCCTGAAGTCCATCCACGGGGAGACGGGTCCACAAGGCCCAGCTGGACCAGCAGGCCCGCAGGGACCGGCAGGCCGATCGGGCACCGGCCCCGCCGGGCCTGCTGGCCCAGCGGGAGCCGTCGGGCCAGAGGGTCCGCCTGGGCCGACCTCTGGTGGAGTGAGCCAGGTAGAGCCGTTCTTCCTCCTGCCGCCCACGTCCCCCGGCTTCCCGGTCGCCTCCGTGAGTCTGTCGCCCACGTTTGCCGGAACACTCATGGCCACCGCAACGGTCAGCTTCGGGAACGGATCACCCTCCTTCCCGAGCGTACCCGTTGCATGTTCTCTGACCCTCGATGGAACCACTATCGCGGAGTCACAGGGTGAGACCTCTTCCGTCTCGCCCTATGACGCGGTCCTAAATCTGACTGGCGGTCACACCGGCCTTGCCACCGGGCCGCACACCGTCACCCTCAGCTGCTGGTCGTCCGATCTTGTGTCCATCTCGGGAACCTATCCCGGCACGCTCGACGCGTGGGTCGTCGCGAGCTGAACGGGTCGGAGGGGAGGGATGGGATGAGCTGTCCCTCCCCTCCACACTGGCGATGAGGGCCGAGGAGTGAGGCGGGTCGGGTGCGGCCGCGACGCGCTGGTGCGCCCGAATCCCAGGCTGGACGTGCTCCGTTTGACGGACCCTGGTGCGACGCGATTGTGCCACCAGCGAGTGGCGCTGGTCGGAGGCGACCGGGCTGAGGTTGCCGAGGGTGGAGTGCCGTCGGCGGGGGTGGTAGATGCCCTCGATGGACGCGACGATCGCGCTCCGGGCCGCGGCTCGGGTGGGCCACACGGGTCGGTAGTCCAGGTCGGACTTCAAGGTGGCGACGAAGCGTGCGGCGTCGGCGATGTCCCAGCTCCAGACCGGGTTGGGCCTGGTCGCCACCAGTTCGGGCTTGACCCGGGCGGGGTGGGTGGCGGGGCGGCGGCGCTCTTGGCCCTCGCCCGCTGCCGGCAGGATGCGGGACAGGCTGGACACCGAGGCCAGGTACTGCCCCTCATCGAGCAGGGGGGTGTTGGGCACCACGCTGAATCAGGATCGGTGACCTGGCAGTCGCCACTGACGGCTGGGCTGTGGCCAGGGGCGACACCCGGCGTCAGTGTTGGTGAGGGTCCTGGTGATGGTGTTGCCGCTGGCACCGGGCTCCCTGGCGGGGGGCAGACAGCGGGTGTGACGGGGCGGCTCCTCGGGGCATGGGATCGGGCGGCCGGGTGCGGCGGTAGTAGGTGGCTCGAGCCCGGCCCACCACCTCACCGGCCCATTGGTGTCCACCAGCGGGGCCAGTTCGCGGGCGGTGCTGTCGATCATCACGCTGGCCCGCTCTCCGCGATCACGGCTGCGAGCCCCTCCACGAGCGCGCAGACCTGGCCTTATCCCGCTCCAGCCCCAGGTGGCTCCCCTGCTTGTGCCGCCTGGCCAGGTCCCGATCTCGGGGAGCCGCCCGTGGGCGGCCCCGCTTCTGGGCCAGCCCGGCGGCGGCCCCCCGGTCTCTTGCCGCCGCCACTCGGTGATGAGGAAGCGGTCCATCTCCTCTGGGGAGCGCACCCACCCGCGCTGACCACCGCCCGGATCGGCTCCTCGCAGTCGCGGACGAGGGCGAACGGACATCGCCCCACCGCCCGGTGCCGGTGGGGGCCGCGAGACGGGAGGCGATGCCCCTCATCCTCCCCCGGTGGTCGCCCCGCCAGCGCGGCCGCGTGGGCTCGCCCCCAGACCCGACCCCGGCCTGACCGGCTCCAGCGGCTCCGGCCGGCGGCATCGTGCCCGGCCCCACTCCGATGACAGCGGCTCGCTGAATCGGTGCCGCACCGTCGAGGCCGCAGGTGCGGGCGTCGGAAGCGCGGCGCCTGCCCGTGGCGCCTCGGCTCAGCCCCCGCCACGCCTCCCATTGGCCGACGGGTTGCGCCCGGCTGCCGCTGTCGCGCGCACCGAGTGGGGGTCGCCCCGGGGCACAGACACTGCCGCGACCGGCATCGCCAGGGCCGTCTGCCCGGCGGAGGCGACAGACTCACCGGCACCGCCACGGCGGAGCTCCGGATGGTGCGCCGAGGAGGGCTCGCCCCCGGGCCGGTACCGGTAGACGATGCCGTCATCCAAAATCAGGTAGGCGCACCCCGTGGCCTCGTCCATTTGCAGGATGGGGCAGTCGAAACGCTTGGAGAGGTCGACCAGACCATCGAACGAGGCCATCTCCACCAGCCGACCAGAGGGGGCGCTGAGAACGGCGACCAGCCGGTCGCCATGCCGGGCGGCGATGCGAACCCGCTCATCGCGATGGTTCAGTTGGCCGAGCATGCGCCGCCCACCGATCGCGAGCAGGATCACCGCCAGAGCCAGCAGGCCAAGGCTGATCAGTTCGGCCTCTCGCCGGGAGAGGCTGAGGCCGCGGAACGAGAGCGTGGTCGGCACCTCCACGAAGCGGGCGATCGCGCCCGATTGGGTCACGGAGTAGGGGTGCAACCCGCTCAGGCCGCCCGCCGCCCCGGGTGCGGTCGGCTGCAGCACATTTCCATTTAGGGCAAAGCCCAGAGCGGGCGCCACAGAGGTGCGCAGCGGACGTCCACCCAGGGTGCCGTGGACCGTGATCCGGGGGACGATCTGCAGGGTGGGCTGCTGTTGGATACCGCCTGTCACCGCCACCAGCTGCTGCACCACCGCGCTCACCTGGGGCAGCGAAATGGTCCCCCTGACGATTCCCCGGGCACCCCGATACACGGTTGGGGGCTGGAGCGCGAAGGTCCGATTCAGATCCTGACCGGCTTGGAGCCGGGCCACCAGCTGGGCAGAGCCCGAGACCACCAACGGGAGGCGGCTGGCAACGTGAAAGGCGAAGGAGACGGTCAGCTGGTGGACCAGGCTGAGGAACACGGGCTCTCCCGTGGTCAGGCGGGAGGCGCCGTAGAGCGAGTGGGGATCGACCGGGGCGGTGTACGCGAAGGCTCCTGTGACGCTGTAGGTCACCGGGCGCGCCACTGTCCGCTGCGGCGGCTGGGCAAGTGCGAAGCCGCCCAGCAGAAGACCCACGATCCCGAGCACGGCGGCCACCAGCACCACCTCCAGGGACAGCGGCCGGCCGCGTGTCGGCCGACCCAGAGCGCGTGACTGGTCAGACATGGCGTCGATGCCTCCTACGCTGTCGCCGTGACACCCGTGCCGGTGCAAAGGCAAGGATCCAAAGGAAACCGAGGATCAGAGCGGCCACGATCGGCGTGCGCAGGTACTCGACCAGCAGTCCCACCCCGGCGAGGTGGAGCGCCTCGGCGCCGACGATCTGAGCCTGGGTCGGCTGGTACGAGTCGACGAAGCCGTTGTTGTCGCCCTTGAAGACAAATCGATCTCCGTGCCGGGCGATGATGCGGTGGAGCACCACCAGTTTGAGCTGCGGGTCGTTGTAGGCGGCCACCTCGCCCACCCGGTAGTGCGCCTGCGCCGTCACCACCACCAGGTCGCCGGTGTGGTAGCGGGGCAGCATGCTGATGCCGGAGACCACGGCGTAGAAGCTGCTCCCTCCCAGCGGGACCGGCATCGCGACCCGCCAGGCGACCCCGAGTCCGACCAGCAGCACCAGCGCCGCCACGAGTCGGATCGCCCCGGACGCCAGGTCGCGGCAGCGGGCTGTGCTCCCGGCGACCAGCCGCCGGGTGCCGGCCGTGGGACTCGAGGCACTCATGCTGACCCTTCAACTGGACTCGCTGATCGTGACCGCTCACTCGAGCACAGCCGGGCAGGGCAGGCGCCCCGCCCGGCTGGCCGTCGATTCAGGTCGTGCCTACGAGGTGGCGCGCACGTCGAGGCTGGCGATCGGCCCGGGCGCCTGCGAGGGGATGAAGTTGCAGTTCCAGCTGGTGTACGGGTAGGTCTCACTCTGGGTGCTGCCGGCCTGAACCCCGTTGACCTCGCTGCAGACCTCCCAGGTGGTCAGCAGGTTGCCGTTGGCATCCTTGAACGCCGCAAAGGCGTTCGCGGCCGGGGGCTCCGTCCCGTTGACGGCCTCGGCCTGGAAGCTCACCTGGCAGATCGTGCCGTTGCCGGGGGGTGCGGGACAGCCCGGGCCCTGGGTGTTGTCGTTGTAGCTGATGTGGTTGATGGCGTAGCCCGACACGGTGCCGGCGCCAGAGCCGGCACCGGTCTGGTCGATCGTGTTGCTGGCCATGAAGGCGAATCCTGATCCTGCGATCACCGCGCCGGCGGCGAGCAGGATGACCTTGGCGCGAAGGTGCCTCATCGTGTCACGTCCTCCCGTAGTTTTGTGATCGGTCGTCCGACCGGCGCCGCCGCGCCGTGGGAACCGGAGGCATCAGGCCAGCCCACGTGGTCCGATCTGCTGGCGATAGGCCTCCGGCCGACGAGGGGCCCGGACTGCTCGCTTCAGGATCACCCGTGGCCCAGCCACCGTCATCTACAGGATTGGGGAATCTGGCGCCGGGGCGGGCTGCCGAGCCCCGCTCCTCGGGGGCCACGGCACCACCGGCGCGCCGTCTCGCCGGAGCGCCCAGCCGACGTTCCAGGCGAGCGCCATCGCCGCTTGCTGGGAGTGGACGCCGAGCTTGCCGAGGATGGAATGGATCTGGCTGCGCACGGTGCCGACCGAGACCCAGCCTGCCTCGGCGATCTCCTCCGCCGACTGACCCTGGCTGAGCTCGCGGAGCACGTCCTGCTCGCGCCGGGTCAGCTGTCGGAAGGGCTCCACGCGAGCCCGGTGCTCGGCCCGGTGGGCCCGCAGGTCGGCCAGGAAGGCATCTCGCTCCGCCGCCATCAGTCCCGCGCGGCCCGCGGCCACCCGGCGGATGGTGGCCACCAGCTGAGCCAGCGGCTCCGCTTTGTTCACCAGCGCCAGCGCCCCCCGCTCGAGGCACCCGGCGAGCCGGACCCGGTCGCTGCTACCGCTCAGGATGACCGGCCGGGCGCCGGCACACCGCACCGGCTCGATCAGCTCAGCGCCGTCGACCCCCGCACCGAGGTCGAGATCGATCAGCACGATCGGGGGGGGCGTCGCGGACCTGACCCGCGCGAGCGTCGCCGCCAGCGTCGCTGACGGAGACGCGGCTACCGGGATCACCACCTCAGTAGCCCAGCCCTCGGCCCCGAGGACCAACACCAGGCTGCGCGCGACCATCTCATGGTCCTCCACGATCACCACCCGCGTCAGCTCCGCCGACGGCGCGGGGACCTCCGGTCCCCCCGGGCTCCCGGTGATCACCGCGCCTCTCCGCCCCGCTCGCGTCTCGGGCCGGCGGAGGTCAGGGGTGGATCGGCGGCGGGAGCGCCCGCGGGACTGGCGGCCCTCAGCCGGAGCACGAAACAGGCTCCCCCACCGGGCCGCGGCTCCGCCCACAGGTCCCCACCCTGCTCCCGCAGCAGCCGCCGCGCGATCCCGAGTCCGAGCCCCTCACCGGCGGCGGCGGTGGCACCGCGCTCGCCCCTGCGGAACACTCGCTCGCGCTCGGTCAGGGGAATGCCCGGACCCTGGTCCGCGACCTTGATCGAGATCCGTCCGTCCTGTTGGCGGGCGCGCAGGGTGACCGAGGAGGTCGGCGCGTGGAGACGGGCGTTGTCGAGCAGAGCCCGGACGGCACGGCCGACCGCCAGCGGATCTCCCAGCGCCCGACCGAGTCCGGGGGCCAGCTCGAGTCGCACGTCTTGGCCCTGGTGGCTGGCGGCCGCAGCCTCGCGCCGGAGCACCTCGCTGGGGCGGAAAGCTCGATCCCGAGCGGGCTCCGCGGTGGCGAGGCAGGAGAGGGACTCGATCCCCCAGCGAACACATTCCAACGCCTCTCGAGCCGGATCCGACCCCAGCTCCTCCACCCGCGCCTCCAGCAGGTGGACGCCGCCACGCACCGAGAGCAGCGCCGACCGGAATTCGTGACGGGCCTCCGCAGCGCGGGCGCGCTCGCTGTGCTCCTGTTGCTCCAGCTCCCGCCGCCGGAGCTCCGAATGATGCAGCGCGGCGTTATGGTCGGCGACCCGTCGGCGGAGGGTGACGACCGCTCCGACAGCCGCGCACAGCGCCGCCTCGAGCAGCAGGACACCGGGCACCAGGGTCATCCCGGGCGTGCCGGAGCCCCGCAGCACCTCGGCGAGCCCAGCCTGCGCCACCACCAGCAGGCTGACGCAGAGGAAGAGGTGGAGCGGTCCCCGCCGACGCCACCAGGCGACCCCGTAGGCGAGCGCGATGGCGGACGCAGCCGACGCTGCCGGCACCCCCTCCAGGAGGGGACCAGTCGCTCGGGAGGCGAGCGTCCCCTCCAGCCCGACAAAGACGAGGGCGCCCACCAGCAGGAGGGCCGCCGGCACCACCAGCATCGGTGCGTCCCGGCCAAGTAGACGCGAGCCGAGCACGCGCAGCGCCGGCCAGGCCAACAGGCACATCCCGGCGAGCAGGGTGACCACCGCCGCCAGGTGGAGCGGTCCCCAGCCGGCGCCGGTCATCGGGAGCGCGGAGCGCAGCGAGGCGGTGAGCAGGGAGGGAGCCTCGATCAGGCCGCACGCGAGCAGGCCGGCGCCAACCGGGAGCCACTCCGCCGGCTCGCCGGCCACCTGCCAGAGCAGTAGACAGGCGGAGGCTCCCAGCAGGCAGAGCACGATGGCACCGAACGAGAGCCCCTGCTCCACGGCGGTCGCTTCGCGGCCGGTGAGCACCCAGCCGTCGGCGGCAAGAATCCCGAACGCCACCCAGGTCACCAGCGCCGGGATCCCGCCAAGACAGAGGGGGGCGACCCACTCCCCAGGTCTCGAGGCGCGGCCGGGCCGCAGCCCCGCCCGCCACTGCTCGCCATCTCGGGCCACGCCCCGCCCGGACGCCCGCGCGAGGGAGGAGGGGTGGGGGCCGGGCTCGGTTGTCACCGCCACCGGTCGCCACCTGTCAGCCGGGGCCGCTCCGCCGGGATGCCGACTGACCCTGGTCGGTCCGGTGGCAACCTGGTCTGGCCGGAGACCTGAGCGGATCGGATGCGCGAGGCGGTCCCGCGTGGCTGCGCCCCCGCCGACATGGGTGAACCGCCCGACTCCGCCTCCATCCGGGCATGCCCCCGCGGGTAAGACCGACCTGAGGCGGGGACGGGTTCACTCTGGCTTCCCCCGGGCGCAGTGACCATTCTTCAGCCCAGGGTTCGACGCCTCCCCACGTACCCGCCCATGATCCGGCCGGCCCGCCCCAGGGGCCAGAGTGCCACCCCCCCCGTCGGTGAGGGTGCCAGCACCGTGCCGAGGCCTGAAAAGCCTCCTGCCCCACCCCGCGATGCGATACGGTTGGGGGAGCGCCGGGGTGGCAGGCGTGCCGCCCGGCCGGGGATCGGGAGGGATGAGGAACCGGTGGATGAGATCAGCGGTGCGGGGTACGACCACCGCTCGTCCATCCTCGCCTGGCAGGACGATGCCCCCCGTCGTCAGCGGCTGGTGGAGGCGGACCGAGCCGCGGTGGTGGAGGGCCTGCGCGCCATCGCCGATTCCGCTGCCGTCCAGCTCCTGGCCGGTGACGAGCGGTGGGGACCGCTCGCGGTGGTGGCCGAGGCGCGGCGGGGCAGTGGAGATGGATCGGTATGGCTGGGCCAGCTGGGAGGCCCCGCCCGCGAGCGGGTGCCACTGGTGGTGGGACGGCTTCGCCTCGGTGCCGTGATCGTGGTCGGGGCCCGGATCCCGAGCCGCCAGTGGCTGCGGATCGGGGATCCTCTGCTGCGGCTCGCTCGGGTCACCCTCCACGCCGACGCGCTCGCCGCGTCGGGGGTGGAGCACGCGGGCGAGGTGCGGCGAGCGCGCCGGTTGATGACCGCGGCGATGGACCAGCTCCACCGCCGGGTGGCGGAGCAGCTTCACGGGCGGGTCCAGACCCGTCTGGTCGTGCTCTGGCACCGTCTCGGTGACGCGGCGGAACTGGTCGAGCGGGATCCGGAGGGAGCCCGGCACATGCTGGGGCAGGTTCGTGAGCTGCTCGACCAGCTGCGTGAGCGCGACGTCCGGCCGCTCAGCCATCGGCTCCACCCGGCGAGTACCCGAGTGGGCCTGGAGCCCGCGCTGCGGTCCCTGGCGGGGGAGTTCGGCAGGAGCCTTCGGGTCGAGCTCCACCTCGACCCACCCTTGTGCGCGCTCGACGAGCCCTCCGCCCCGACGCTCTCCGAGCCGCTCCGATTCGCGGCGTATCGCATCATCGAGGAGGCGCTCGGCAACGCCGTGCACCACTCCCACGCCCGGGTCGTGCGGGTCCGGGTGTCGCTCCCGAGCCCCTCCGCGCTGGAGATTGATGTCTCGGACGACGGGGTCGGCCTGCCGGATCCGCGACCGCGCCCCGGGCTCGGGCTCACCACCATCGCGGACCGGGTGGACGGCCTGGGTGGCCGCTGGCGCATTCGAGGCGCCCCCGGCCGAGGCACCTCGCTCTGGGTGCGCATCCCGCTCCCCGACGCGACCACCGGGGCGGGTCGCGACCCCCTACAGTGGATCGAGGCGCTCGATCACGGCATCGATGCTGAGGTCGCGCTTGCTGAGGATGGGCGAGAGACCGAGGGCGTGAGCCGCCGCTTGGTAGGGGGCGGGGTCGCCGGCCGTGACCAGCATCACCCGGGCCGACGGGGAGACCTCATGCACCCGGCGGGCGGTGACGAGTCCTGTGACGTCGGCCATGAACAGGTCCACCAGGACGATGTCGGGGTTGAGCCGGGCAGCCAGGTCGACGGCCTCAGCCCCGTTCACGGCGCCGCCGACCACCGTGAGTCGCCCGTCCCGATCTAGGAGACGGCCGGCAACTTCCAAGAACTCCACCTCGTCGTCAACCAGCAGGACCGTGCGGGAATGAGTCGGCGTGTGCTCCGCCATCAGGTGGGGACCGCCTCGAGGGTGCTGCGGGCCGAGAGGACTACGCCGCTGCGCACCGGGTCATCGACGGCCCTGCGCGTGTCCATGCGCTCCCTCCCAGCCCGCCCCGCCCAAGGGTACCCACGGCCCCCCTACCGCCACCGCGGCCGCCGCTATCATGCAGCCGAGAGTCTGCTAAACGCAGGGTGCTGGCACCCCGGCGACCAGGCGCAGTCCGGCCGACCTTCAGCCGGCGTGGCGCCCTAGAAACGTGAGCGTCGCGCGAACCCGCAGATGGACCGCGCCCTCCCCCCGGTCGATCCCCAGCGCCTGATAGAGCCCGTTGATCTGGTTCTCGACGGACTTCTCGACGAGTCCCAGCCGTTCGCCGATGGCGGAGTTGGTCCAACCCTGCGCAATCAGTTCCAAGATCTCGAGTTGGCGGGGGGTGAGGGTCGCCAGCGGGCCGGCGAGCCGGCTCCGCCGCCGCGTGACCAGCTCGGGATCGAGCACCACCAGTCCCGCCGCGGCCCCCTCGATGGCGCGCACCAGCGCGGAGGTGTCGGCCACCGAGCGCTTCAGCAGATAGGACCATCCGGCAAGACGCTCCGGCCCGATCCCCGACAGCAGCTCCGCGTCCGCGTGGTTGGAGAGCAGGACGATGCCGATGGTCGGGTCGAGACGCCGCAGCTCGGCCCCGACCCGGATTCCATTCCACTCGTCCCCGAGCTCGATGTCGAGCACCGCCACATCCGGGCGCAGCCGGCCCCCGGCCTCGATCGCCTCCGGGCCCGTGGCGACCTGGCTCACGACCTCGAGCGTCGGCCGGCCGGCCAGCACCCCGACGAGGAGGTCACGGAACAGCGGCTCGTCCTCCAGCACCAGGATGCGCAGTGGACGGCCGGCTCCGGGTGACGCCACCGCTGGGTGCTCGCCGTCAATCGACACGCTCGGCATTATCGAGCCCGCCCTCCTGCGCCGCGGTGGGGTGCGGCCGGGGTGCCGCCGTGGTCATGGCCCAGACCCCACCGGCGGCCGCCCAGCCCGTGGTTGGCGCGTGGGGCCCCGTGCTCGCGCCGGGCGGTGCCGGTTCGCACCCCAGCCGCCCCAGCCGCCGGCTCCCTCGCGGCGTGGCGGTGCGGCCGATCCGGGCTCGGCCTAGGGGCCGGTCGCCTGCGGGTGAGGCTGGCAGGCGACGGTCCCCAGCGGGATCTCGACCCCGGGGACGGCCCCCAGGACCTCGGCCGGTGGTCGCGGGGCGGCCTCACCCCCATCCCGAGCTCGGCGGGACGCTCTCCCAGCGGCCGCGGCCGTCGCCGCTCGAGTTTGACTATCCTTGGTCCGGGAGCGTCGGGCGGGAGGCCAGAGCATGCGTGTCGGGGTGCTGACCGGAGGCGGGGACTCGGCCGGCCTGAACGCCGCGATCCGCGCCGTCGCTCGCTGCACCTTCGCCGACGGCGGCACCGTGGTGGGGATCCACAACGGCTGGGCCGGGCTGACCGGTGCCGGCGACATGCGCGACCTGGTGCCCCATGACGTGTCCGGCATCCTCACGCTCGGCGGCACGATCCTCGGCTCGTCACGAGTCAACCCTCTGGCCGACCCCGAGACGATGGCGGCGGTGCGCGGCAATCTGGCCCGCTCCGGGCTCGATGCGCTGGTGACGATCGGGGGGGACGACACCCTGCGGGTGGCGAACGCCCTGGCGGCGGGCGGAGCCCCGGTGGTGGGGGTCCCCAAGACCATGGACAACGACCTCCAGGTGACCGAGTACTGCATCGGCTTCGACAGCGCGGTGGCGGTGGTCACCGAGGCGGTGGACCGGCTCCACACCACCGCCGCGTCACACCACCGGGTGATGGTGGTCGAGGTGATGGGGCGCGACACCGGGTGGGTGGCGCTGATGGGCGGGATCGCCGGGGGCGCCGACATGATCGTCATCCCGGAGTTTCCGGTGGCGGTGGACACCATCGCCGAGCACCTCGACCGGCGCCGGGGACGGGGCCGAGAGTTCAGCATCATCGTGGTGGCCGAGGGCGCGGACGTCTCCGGGCTGGCGCCGGTCGACCTCAGCCAGGCCCCGCGGGACAGCTTCGGCCACGTGCAGCTGAGCCGACGCGGGGTCGGCGACCGCCTGGGTGCCCAGATCGAGGCGCTCACCGGCTTCGAGACCCGCATCACCGTCCTGGGACACACCCAGCGCGGCGGGCAGCCCACCGCCTACGACCGGATCTGGGCCACCCGGGTGGGGGCGGCGGCCCATGATCTCGTCCGCGCCGGTCGCTTCGGCGAGATCCCGGTCAAACGAGGCGATCAGGTGGTCCCGGCGATGATCGCCGACGTGGTCGCCTCGGCCCGCCAGGTGCCCGCCGAGCTGTACGAGCTGGC
>Ga0307373_10012848_pt1 | contig 11821 bp, 13 predicted proteins | sample OX2MG_FD_202534 | JGI IMG/M metagenome (GOLD analysis project Ga0307373, IMG submission 202534) | Soil microbial communities from Risofladan, Vaasa, Finland - OX-2 | ecosystem: Environmental > Terrestrial > Soil > Coastal area > Acid sulfate soil | place: Finland: Risofladan, Vaasa | collected...
CCTTGCCTCCGGGATTCAAATCGCCCACCAGCACCGAGCTCAACCCGCAACCGCTGCCGCCTGGCCGCGCGCTCAACCCGCAGCCGCTGCCGCCCGGCATGAAGGCGCATTAGCACGCGGCACGCGGATCAGAACGGCAGCTTGAACTGAAGCGTCGTTTGCGTCCGGTTATAGGTGTAGAGCGGCTGGTTGGAGCGGTTGCCGGTCACGGTCACGCCGAGCGCGAGTTGGCTATGATGGAAGCCCAGTTCGTAACCGAGATTCGCGGTTACGCTGTAGGTCGTGTCGCGCCGCGTCGTGCCGAAGGCCAAATCGGGCGCGCGATACGACGCCGCGTTGATGCCCGGCTCGAAGAGCACGGAGAACCCGGCGCCAATCGGCTGAAAGAGATCGACGGCGCCGCCGATCTGGTCGTCAGTGTAGATCGCATTGCGCGCGTTATAGTGAGCCAGCGTGAGCCGCGGCTGCAGAAAGGCCGCCGTGCCCGCGAAATGCCATTGCACGCTCGTCGTCGAGGCCGCCGACCAGCCGTCGGTCAAAGCGCTCGTATAGTAGTGGTTGTGTTGGAGCTTGATCTCCTCTTCGAGCGCCAGCGCGGCGGCGATCGGGATCGTGAGATCGGGCCCGGCGCCCCAAGAAAAGCTGTAGAGCGCATCCCCAAGGCGCGCGAGATTGGCGCCGATATTGGTGGCGAGGCGCATGCCGTCAATTCGGAACGCCGGCCCAGCGACGAGCGAATAGCCGTCATAATCGTAATGCGAAAACCGGCTGTAGGCGACGGCGCTGGCGGAGACGCCCGCGAGCAGCGCCACGTCGTCGTTGATCGCATCGCTATAATTGATGCCGGCGGTGCCCAGCGTCGCCCAATCGCTCTCGGCGCGCGGCGGCGAATTCGCGAGCTGGAACGGCGCGCCGAAGAGCGGGATCACGCTCTTCCACGGGCCGGCATCGGCGTTGCCGTCGTACATCAGGCCGACACTCGCCGCGCCCGACCATTGCTGAGACATCGGTAACTTCTCGAGCGCGGCTTGGAGCTGGGTCCGTACCGCGGACGGGATATTTTGGGCCAGCACGGCCTGGAAATCTGCACGGGCGGCGTGACTCTCGCCGACCGCGTATTCCGCCGAGGCAAGCTCGGCGCGGGCGCGGATCGCGTTCGGATCGCGCGCGAGAATGAGATGGTATTGCTCGATCGCCGCGCGCGCGTGACCGGTGCGTACCAGGCATTGGCCGATCACGAAGCGCAGGACGAGATCGTCCTGATGCGCGGCCAAGAGCGGCTGCAGCGTGTCGCAGGCTTCCTGCGCGCGGCCGGCATTGAGCAGCCCGATCGCGTTGTGCTTTGCCGCGGCGATCGCATCGGCCTGCCCTTGCGCGTCGGCAGCGAGCGGCGCTTGCATGCAGCCCGCGAACGCGGCCGACAGAACCAATCCGATCCCCCGCAGACCGATGAACGCTTTCACCCCCAAGCTTCTTGTCTCCCCTCTTGCCCCAAGCTCCTTGACGAACAAAAAACGAAACCGCGCTCCCGGCCGCTCCTCAGCAGTGAGAAGCAAAGCGCGAGCACACCACGGCGCCAGGGCGCGTCGGGGCGGCAGCCGCGGCGTCGAGGGTCGGCACGGCGCCGAGATCGAGGATGCGCTGCGTGTCGTAATCCGGGCCGTTATAAATGATCGGCACCTGATATTCGGGATATTCGGGCGCCGGGCTTGCAAACGGCTCGCCGCGGAACGTCGGATAGCCGAACGGCGCATCGAAGCGGTCGAGATTGGGCAGCGATTGAGCGGCCGCTGCCGGCTTCTCCTGCGCGACGGCGGCGGCTTGCGCCGCCAGCAATGTCGCCAGCGCGACGCCGCCGCAGCGCCGCCAGAACCGTGAAACGCCATGCGCTGTCATGCGCCGATGCTCGCAAAGCTTTCCGCACCATCTAAGCGGTCGCGGCGCGAGCCTGTCAACGTGCCGGCCCAGTCGCTTGCGGCGGCAGGGATGAAGGTCACTTGTTGATCGCCGGTCCCGCCGGGATTTGCGCCGCCGGGAGCGCAATTTTGTGCTGCGTCGCGGGCGTATCGAGCTTCAGGAAATTGCCGCCGGGCTGATCGGGTTTCGCTTGGTTGCTGGCCGGCGGATCGTACTTATCCTGATGGGAATTGAGCTTCAGAAAGTTGGCGTCCGTCTTATCCTGGACCGCCGGCAGCCACTTGGATTGGTTCGACGGCAACCCGGACGTGCCGGTTTGAGGCCGATCGCCGCCGCTGCTGAAGCTGTCGAGCTTCAATTGATCGCTGCCGTCGCCCACATTGCCGGTGATCGCCGGATCGGGCGGCTCCTCCTTGTACTGGAGCGACGGACCAAGCTTCGGCGAGCTCTGATCCGCTGGTCCGACTTCGGCCGCTTGTGCCCGCATCATGCCAAGCGAGACGCCGAGCACCGATAGAGCGGCTAGCAGCCGCCGTGCTTGTATGCCCTTGGACCCCTTTATTTCCTTGTCCATGATCGACCTCGTCACTTGCCGCCGGACGGCTTGATTGCCGTCATCGCGTCGAGCTTCAGCATCTGGCTGCCCGCCGGCGGCGGATCGGGTACGACCGCGCCGCCATCGAGCTTTAGGTGATTGGCGGCGAGCAGGAGACCGCGGCCAAAAGCTGCTTCACATGATCGCTACGCGTTGCCCCCTTGCGCATCGTCACCTCCCTCGACCTCTTCGAGCTGGCGATAAAGAATCGTCAAATGCAGCGCCTTGCGCGCTTCGATGTCGGCGGGCTCGTCAATACCGGCCGCCGCGCAATGCGCCGCGATTGCCGCATCCATGTCGACGAGATCGAACCCCTCCGCATGATCGCCAGGCGCCGGGCGGTCGATGCCGCCGCCCAGTGCCGCGATCGCATGGCGGACCCAATTGGCGTACTCGTCGGCCGCGCGCATGAATGGCGCGGCGCCCTGCGTTGCGAGGAATTCGCCGATCGTGCCGCGATCGTTGATTTCGCTCTCGGTCTGCGGATGCGGCGTCATATGCGAGAAGCGCTCAGTGCCGTCGGCGCTGACATGCCGCCCCAAGGGATAAAGCCGGCAAACCAGCGGGCGATCCTCATGCACAGTGCAGCCTTCGGGGCCGAGGAAGACGCAGGCGCCGCTGTCAGTACGGTTGAGATAATTGCCGGCGCCGCCTTCGGTCGAGGCGGCACCGAAGGCGCTCGTGCTCTGGCCGAAGCGGCGCGCGAGCCGGGCGATCTCGTAGGGATTGACCTGAATTCGCTTATTATGACAGCAGCGCGTGCAACGCCGACACAGGAAGCCAAAGTGCTCTGCGCGCGGGTCCGAAACCTGGCTGCTCTCGACCATCGACACCGCCCTCACGGCTGATGGGCCAATCGGCATCGACCTTGCCGATCGGAGGTGAGATTGTGGTGGCACGATTGTGGCCGTTTTGCGGCCGGCCTCGTCGTCAGTTGGCTTTCGACATGAGATTGTGGCCGCATTTGAGGCAGAGCCGCGCTTTCGAGCGCTCGACCGCTTTCAGGCCCATGCGTCCATTGACCACCGGCGTCGAGCATTTCGGGCATACCACCAGCCGCGTCAGGAAGTATCCCAACGCAAAGAGCACCGCCAGCGTCCCAAAAGCGACCGCCGCCGACGAGTTGAAAAAGATCACCTGGCAAACGGCAATGGCGAGCAAGCCGAGCAGAATTGCGATGAGCTTGACGAAGGGATTCATGGCACGCGGCTATTGCGCCGCGTCCTCGTCGAAGAGCTTCACGTCCCAGCTATAGGGCTTCTTCATGTGCTCGGGGATGTCGTGGATCCAGACGCTGCCGCCGAAATTCTCTTCCCAATCGCGCGGCATCCAACTGTCGTCGAGATAATCCTGGTCGGCGATATATTCGGCATGACCGCCGGCCGGACAGGGAATGTAATAGAACAGCGCCGATGAGATGCGGTGCCGCCCGAGGCCGACAAAGCCGCCCGGCCGCCGCGTCGCCCAGCCTTTGCGCTCGAGATAATTGGCGCCGACCATCATCTCGTCGATGTCGTCGCAGGCGAAGGCAGTGTGGTTGAAACCCAGCTTGCGTACCGGCGGCGGCAGATAGTCGGCGTTGAAGAAGAAGATGTTGTGATGCTCGTGGCTGCCGTCGGCGCGGGCGTAGCAGCCGAGCTTCCGCTGCGTGTCGGAGAGGCGAAAGCCCAGCCGCTCCTTGAAAAATTTATAGGAGGCTTGCGGGCTCGCCACCTGGAACACGACATGCGCGATCGATTTCGGCTGCGCGCGCTTGCGCCAGGTGCGGTGGCGATTGACGCGCGCGGCGCGCGCCGGCGTGTTGATCTCGTCGGCGGCGCTGACGATTTCGCGCTTCCTAAAGATCATCAGACCCTGCGGCATGCCGTCATCGGCAACGAAATGCGCGGTGCCGTCATTGTCGCGCCGGACCTCGCGGTCGGTCTTCAAATTCTCGACCAGCCGGTCGAGCGCTTCCGGGGTGTCGACCGCCCAGATCGTCTCCTTGATGCCGTTGCCCTCGAACCAGGCTTTGGGCAGCGCCGGGTCCTGCTTCTTGCGTAGGATCACCTGCGAGCCGTCCGCGAGCTCGAACACGGTTTTCTCGGAGGTCTTTTCCTGAAGACCGAGGCCGTAATCGACGAAGAACTGGGTGCATTTGTCGAGATCGTCGACACCATAGACCGCTTTCGCGACGCCCAGGATTGCCATGACATGCCTCTTTGCCGAGATGCCGCGCGTAGCGGCTGTCCTCGCAAAGAGCTTAGTCCAAAATCAGGCGGCAGCAAGGGTGCGGGTGACGCTCCGGCGTCACGAGGCGTTGCGGAACTGCGGCGTCAAATCGAGCACACGAGCAATATCGAGCAGCACGACCAAGCCGTGGTCCGCGGCGTGAGCCGCCGCGGCGATCTCGCGCCACACCGGATCGAGCGTCGCCGGCACGCGTTCGAGTCGGCCGGGCGGGATCGTCAGCACGTCGCCGACCGCATCGACGATCAGCGCGTAAAGCTCGCCGCCCAGCTCGACCACGACATTGGCGGCGTCGGCATCCGCCGCCCGGGGAGCGAGGCCGAGCCGCACCCGCAGATCGAATGCGGTGACGATGCGCCCGCGCAGATTGAGCAGCCCGGCGACCGCATGCGGCGCCAGCGGCACCGGCGTCATGCGTTGCCGGCGCAGCACGTCGCGCACTTGCATCACGGGAATGCCGAAGCTCTGCTCGGCCAGCGTGACGATGACGAAATCCTGCGCGCTCACGCCGCGCTCCGCGCGGTCTCGTGGGCTCGAGCGGGCTCGAGACCCGCGTAATAGGCGACATCGACGATCTCGGTCAGCCGCCCCGCGATCGCTGCGATGCCGAGCAGCCCCGGCCGCGCCACCGAGCGATCGAGCGCCGGCGTCTCGTCGACGGTATCGACGATCTCGTCGACCACGAAGCCCAGGGTCGCGCCGCCTTGCGCCACGATCAGCACGCGCCGCTTGCCGTCGTCGTTGCCGAGCGCGGCAAAGGCGTGAACGCGCATCGCCTCGCCGCGATAGAGCATCGCCGACTTGCCCTCGACCGGCTCGATCTCGCGCGCTGCGACTTCCTCGATCCGAAGGATCGCGGATAAGGGCATCGCCTTCGGCACATCGGAGCCGGCGCGGAAGATCAGCATGCTGACGCCGCGCGGCGCGCCGTCGAGCCGCGGCAGCGGCGCTGCCGTGCCCGGTGCCGCGACGGTCTCGCCCGCGCCGACCGCGGCGGCCAGCGCGCCGGGATCGAGGATCAGGACGACGCTGCCGTCGCCGAGGATGGTGCTGCCGGCAAACAATTTCACGCCGCGCAGCATGGGCGAGAGCGATTTGACGACGATTTCTTCGGCGTCGTCGACGCGGTCGATCGTCACGCCGAAACGCTGCGTGCCATAGCCGACGATCGCGATCAGGGTTTCGGCCGCGCGCGCCTCCGCTTTGCCGAGGCCGAGCACGTCCCGCAGCGCGACCAGCGGAACGAGGCTGCCGCGCAGGCGCAACACCGGCGCGTCGTGAAGCCATTCGATGCGATGCTCGCCGCCGGCGCGGACCAGCTCGGCCACCGCGGTCTGCGGAATGGCGAAGCGCTGGCCGGCGCAATCGAGCAGCAGCGCCGGCACGATCGCAAGGGTCAGCGGAATCTTGATGACGAAGCGCGTGCCGCGACCCGGCGCGCTCGAGAGCTCGACCGTGCCGCCGATCTTCTCCACATTGCTGCGCACGACATCGAGCCCGACGCCGCGGCCGGACACGGTCGTCACCTGCGCCGCGGTGGTAAAGCCGGCACGGAAGACCAGTTGCTGCACCTCGCGCTCGCTCATGGCCCGCAGCTCGGCCTCGCCGACGACGCCGGCGCGGCGGGCGGTCGCGCGGATGATCTCGGGATCGATGCCGCGGCCGTCATCCGCCAGGGTGATGACGATCGCGCCGCCTTCCTGGCGCGCCGACAGCGCGATGACGCCGCTGTCCGGCTTGCCGGCGCGATGGCGCTCCTGCGGCGTCTCGATGCCGTGATCCGCCGCGTTGCGGACCATATGCGTGAACGGGTCCTTCACCAGCTCCATCACCTGCCGGTCGAGCTCGGTCTCGCTGCCTTCGAGCCGCAGCTCGATCTTCTTGCCGAGCTCGCGGCCGAGGTCGCGCACCATGCGCGGCAGTTTGCCCCAGGCCTGACCGATCGGCTGCATGCGGGTCTTCATCACGCTTTCTTGCAGGGTGCTCGTGACCTGCGAGAGCCGCTGCAAGGCGAGCGCGGTCTCGCCGTCGGTGCGATCGCGCAACATCTGCATCACCTGATTGCGCGCCAGCACCAGCTCGCCGACCTCCGCCATCAGCCGATCGATGGTGTCGAGATTGACCCGGATCGAGAGCGCCGCGGGCGTGTCCGCGGCCGCTTCGGGCCCGGCCGTTTCAGATCCAGCCGCCGCATCGACGAGCGGCGCGCCCGGCGATGGCCGCGCCGCCAGCTCCAGCCGCGCGACGATATCGCCATCGGCGCCGTCGGGCTCGTGGCCGTCGCGCGCCAATATGCCGATCAGCGATCTGGCACGATCGCTAGCGCCCAGCAGCGTTCCGATCGCCGCCGGATTCGCCGGCAGCGCGCCGTCGCGAATCTTGCCGAGGAGATTCTCGGCCGCGTGCAGCACGGTCTCCAGCCGCTTGAGGCCGAGAAATCCGCATGTGCCTTTGACGCTGTGAACGCTGCGGAACGCATCGCTGACAAGCCGCCCGTTCCCGGGCGTCTGCTCGATGGCAACGAGATCGCGGTCGAGCACGGCGAGATGCTCGGTGGTCTCGGCGATGAAATCGCGCAGCAGCTCGTCCATGGCGCTTTCCCGGCCAAATCCCGGCACCGCGCCCTTCTGGACGCTCGCAACCGCCGGGTATCCGAGAAGCCTGCCCGAAATGCTTTAAGAACGCGTTAGACGCCCGAGAGCGCGGCGCGCGGCTGGGCGGCGAGCGTCATCTTACCCGGTCCCGGCTCGGCGAGATCGAGCCGCGCGCCGAGCGTCTCGGCGACGCGCGCGGTGTAATAGCCATGCACGGTCCGCGCCGTCAGCGCATCGACCTCGGCGCCGTCGCCCAACGCCGCGCGTAATTCCGCGGTAAGGTTGACGCTATCGCCGCTCGCATTAACCGCGATGCCGGCTCCGCCCGCGCCCGAAGTCACTTCCACGTTGCCGCCGCGCGGCAGCGTCTCGGCCGCGAGCACGACCATGTTGCAGGCGAGCCGCTGCCACTCGACCGGCAGCGCCGTCGCCGCCGCGGTCCAATCGACTTTGACCTTGCCGCCCTCGAGGAGGCCAAGCACCGCCTCGCGGCCCGAGCTGGCGCGCCCGCTGCCATAGGCGAAACGATAGAAATTAAGCCGATGGCCCGCGGTCTTGGCGCTCGACGCGACCAGCTTCATCGCCTCCTTGACGAAATCGGCGTCCTCCTCGTCCATCAGCTCGACGCCGTTGTTGATGGCGCCGACCGGGCTGATGAGCTCGTGGCACAGCCGCGCATTGAGCAATTCCAGAACCCGCATCTCGACCGTAACGGTCATCGTCATTCCCCGATAGCTAAACACGCGTCGCACCATCCCCGGACATTCGGAAGCCGACAACGGAATTTCGCATGTTTATGGTTATTGACACCATATGGTTTAACATACCACAATCGGTCGGCGATGAAAGCCGAGCTGATCTTTCGCCAGCGCATTGATTACCAAGACGGCTCGATCGTGGAAATGGTGATCTGGCGTGTGCCGGAGCCGGTGGCGCCGTCGACCCACGGCTTGAAATATTCGCTCTTCTACGGTCGGCCCGGCGTTCGCGACGTGGGGTACGATAACGAGCGGCGAAAAGGCGATCATCGGCATATTCGTGGGATCGAGACGATTTACCGGTTCACGACCGTTGAGCAATTGATCGACGATTTCTGGTCCGACGTACGGGCCGTCCGTAAAAGAGGCGACCGATGAAAAAGGAAGCGAAGAACGCACAAATTTCCGTCGGCGGCGCGATTGAGGAAGAGGCATCACGACGTTTCGTCGATGCCTGGCATCGCGCCGAGCGCGGCAAAACCATTCGCGAGCGCCATCTCTCGTTCGAAAATTGGGAGACATTGGCGCGCGTATTGACTGCCAAGCGCATCGAGCTCCTGCGATATGTCCGCCGCCACAAGGTCGCGAGTGTGCGAGCCTTGGCAAAAGGTCTCGAGCGCGACTACAGCAACGTGCATGCCGATGTTCAAGCTCTCGCCGCCGCTGGCTTGCTCGATGCGGCTAAAGACGGCGTTCATGCCAATTACGACGCCATCGAAACCAAGATCGCGATTTAAGATCGCGCCACACCTCGCGACCGCCCAGGCGCGGGGCGTACTTGCGACTTATGACGAAGGCCCGCCGATAATTTTCGAACCGCGATTCCTAGCGATGAGCGGGATTTAGCCCAATCATCCCGCGACCGAAGCCAGCTTCTCGGCCTCGGCCAGATCCTCCGGCCGGTTGGTGTTGAAGAACGGATCGACCGGATCGACCGGGAATTCGACCTCGACCAGCTTGAAGCGCGCAGTCCAGCGATCGACCTTGTGGATGCCGTCCGCCAGCGCCTGGCGTAAATTGTCGCGCAGGCTTACTTGCCAAAGTCCAAACACCGGATGCGCCTGGTCGCTCGACTGGGCGCAGGCGAGGTCGAACCCGCCCTCCTCCAGCACCACCGCCAATTGCCGCACCAGATCGCGCGGCAGAAACGGCGCGTCGGTCGCAAAGCTCGCGACCAGCTCGGCGTCGGGTAAATTCTTCGCGGCCCAATCGAGACCGGCGAGCACGCCGGCCAGCGGCCCGGCAAAGCCCGCGGTCGCATCGCCCACGACGGCCAAGCCGAAACCCGCGAACCGCGCCGGATCGCCATTCGCGTTGAGCACCAGCGCATCGACCTGCGGCTGCGCGCGCTCGATCACATGCGCGAGGATCGGCCGGCCCGCCAAGAGCTTCAAGCATTTGTCGCCGCCGCCCATGCGCTGCGACTGGCCGCCCGCGAGCAGCACACCGGCGATCTTCACTCTACATCCTCCGCGATGCTGGCTTTGCGGCTGGCGCGGCGCGGCTCCTCGGCGACAGCGGCGGGATCGCTGTCGAACACCAGCCGCTGGGTGCCGGCGAGCGCGACGAAGCGCTTGCCCTTGGCGCGGCCGATCAGGGTGAGATCGGCCTTCTGCGCCAGCGCGACGCCCCAAGCCGTGAAGCCCGAGCGCGAGACCAGGATCGGGATCCGCATCTGCACGCATTTGATCACCATCTCGGAGGTCAGCCGGCCGGTGGTGTAGAAAATCTTGCCCTCGGGCCCGATGGCGTTGAGATGCATGTAGCCGGCGATCTTGTCGATCGCGTTATGCCGGCCGACGTCCTCCATATAGATAAGGGGGCGATCCTTCTCGCAGAGGACGCAGCCGTGAATCGCGCCGGCGGCGAGATAGAGGCTCGGCGCGAGGTTGATCTTGCGGCTCAGCGCATAGAGCCACGAGGTCTTCAGCACCGCGTCGGCCGGCAAGCGAATCTCGTCGAACTTCTCCATCAGATCGCCGAACACCGTGCCCTGGGCGCAGCCCGAGGTGAGCGTCTTCTTGCGCAGCTTCTTCTCGAAATCGGTCTTGCGCTGCGTGCGCACCACCACGGTCTCTAGCTCCTCGTCGTAATCGACGCCCGTGATCTTGTCGTCGGCGCGCAGCATGTTCTGGTTGAGCAGATAGCCGATCGCCAGGCAATCCGGATGATCGCCGACCGTCATCATGGTGACGATCTCCTGCCCATTGAGGAACAAGGTCAGCGGCCGCTCGACCACCACCGCGGTCTCGAGCGGCTTGCCATCCTGGTCGATGCCGCCGACCCGCCGCGTTAAGCGCGGATCGTCCGGATTGGGACGCAGCGTGAATTCTTTCATGTGAGGATGATGGGGTACCGCATGCAGCCGCGCAAGACGGCGCACCGAACGGCAACGCTCACTGCCGCGGAAACCGAAAAGCACATCGGTGCGCCACCCGCGCACGCTTTGTCATAAACCCGTCATCTTATCGTCATTTTTTCCTTAACCGGGCTTTCAGCGGTCGCGGTTATGACTTGCGGCACCCGAAGCGTCGCAAGCGATTAAACCGATGAACGCGATAGCGTTAGCCAAGCCGGTCGCAGCCCTTCCGCCGAGCATGACCTGCGCGGCGGTGTACGAATTGATGGCGCGCGATGAAGCACTGTTCGCCGTGCCGATCGTCTCCAGCGGCATTCCGCTGGGGCTCGTTGGCCGCATCGCCTTGATGAGCCAGTTCGCCCGCCCCTATTGGCGCGAAGTCTATTCCCATCGTCCGATCACTAGGCTCATGGATGCCGCGCCGGTGATCGTCGATGCTTCCGCCGCCGTCGAAGAGATCGGTCTCCGCTTCGCCGCCGAAAAGCGGACGACGCTCAATGCCGGATTCATCCTGGTGCGCGATGGACGATATTTCGGCGTCGGCAGCACGATCGACCTGCTCCAGCTCGTCGCCGACCAGGCGCGCCAGCGCACGCAAGAACTGAGCCTCGCGCATAGCGAGATCAGGGTGCTGAACGAGTCGCTCGAGGTCCGCGTGAGCGAGCGGACCGAGGAGCTGCGCGCCGCGCAGCAGGAGCTCGTGCGCAAGGAGCGCCTGTCGGCGCTCGGGCAGCTTACCGCCACGGTCGCGCATGAGCTCCGCAATCCGCTGAGCGCGATCCGCAACACCGTGTTCACATTGAAAGAGGCGTTGCGCGGCACCGCCCTCGATCTCGGCCGACCGATGGGCCGCATGGAGCGCAGCATCGAGCGCTGCGACAACATCATCACCGAGTTGCTCGATTACACGCGCGCTCACGAGCTGCGACGGCACTCGTTTGCCGCGGATACCTGGCTTGACGAAGTGCTCTCCGACCTGCAGATTCCCGCCGGCGTCACCCTCGCCCGCGATTTTGGCGCGCACGGCGTCCGCTTCGACATCGATGGCGACCGCATGCGGCGCGTGGTGATCAACCTGGTCGAAAACGCCGTCCATGCCGTGGCCGAACAGGCCGGCGCGCGGCGGATCGTGGTGGCGACCCGCGCCGTCGCGAATTTCGTCGAACTGACGATCGAGGATACCGGAGCGGGCATTCCGAACGAGGTGCTGGCGAAGGTATTCGAGCCGCTCTTCAGCACCAAGAGCTTCGGTACCGGCCTCGGCCTGCCGACGGTCAAGCAGATCGTCGAGCAACATGGCGGCACGGTCGCAATCGTCAATCGACACCCTTGCGGCGCGCAGGCGACCGTCCGCATTCCGCGGAAGGCA
>Ga0307373_10012849_pt1 | contig 11820 bp, 14 predicted proteins | sample OX2MG_FD_202534 | JGI IMG/M metagenome (GOLD analysis project Ga0307373, IMG submission 202534) | Soil microbial communities from Risofladan, Vaasa, Finland - OX-2 | ecosystem: Environmental > Terrestrial > Soil > Coastal area > Acid sulfate soil | place: Finland: Risofladan, Vaasa | collected...
TATCATCGGCCATAATGCCAAGCTGGTAATACTCGTGCGTGTGCCGCGCCGAACGCCCGCAGCCGCGCTCGTCGATGTAAACAAGCTGAGCCACCTCGCTGACCGGGTCGAGCCACGGTCGCAGGTAGCTATGATCGAAGCCCGGCCCGCCATGCAAAAGCAGCAGCGTCGGGCGCTGGCGAAAATCACGCGCCGCGTCCAGCCCGCTGCCCACGACATCAAAATAGAGTTCCGTCCCGTTGACCTGTATTTTCATAACGGTTTCATCCTCCAGGGATTGTGCGAATGCGCAAAGAGCAAGCGTCCACTCAGCAGAGTGGAGTAGTGAAAGGTATCGTACAACAATCCCGCTACGCTGTCCAGGCGCTGGCCGGTGAAGTTGTAGGTGGTGGGCATCCTTCCCCAACGGTATTCGCCCTCGCCATACGGCCAGTAGAGCTGCACTGCTGCGATGCTGCCGTCAGCGTTCTATGCTCTATTTCCTTTCTAGCCTTTGTTCCCGTCTGTCGAAGTCTTCTCGTGTCCAGATATGCCCATCCAGCTTATCCACACCCACCCGCGGACCACCAGGAATAATGTTCTTTGCGACAAGTTGTTCGGATGTGTAGCCAAAGACCCAGACCTCCGGTCTTTCCCCGACAAAATAAACAGCGCTCAGCGTATCATCTGGATACCGCTCGAAATGTTTTCTCGCCAGTTCAGCTATTGCTTGTTCGGCCAGAACAGCCGCCTGCTCTTTCTGGACGCGAGGCTGCCGATACCCTGAGAGCAACCATACGCCCACTGCCCTTGTCGATTGAAGTCGCCGGTACAAAGCTTTCGCCAATGGTTCAGGAAGATCGAGGCCAAGAAATCCTGGATGGTGAGGCGATGCCGTCAAAATCTTTGCTGGAACGCCGGATCAGCGACAGCCGGTAACTGCTCTTCCATATCTTCCAGCGCTGGAAGTTCTCGGCAGCCCATAGATAAATAGATATCGTACATCACGCCATTTGCTCCTGGAACTTCTCAATACGTTACCGGGAATTACCGTACTCGCGACGTTCCTTTTCCCGGACACCTTTCACGATCTGCGACGCAATCCTCATCAACAGGTAACTGAGAAGCAATAGTCCTCCTACAATTACCAGGGCAAACTGAGGCAGAGCAGGCAGATAGGTGATATCGAAGAGCGCAAAGGACACCGCAACTTCCAAAAATGTGGTCACAAACATATAGGTTGACACCGATCGCGTGATATGGGCCTGCACCTCTTGCTCTTTTTGTGGATGATCGGCATAGCTTCTGAGCATTGCTCGCTCAAGAACTATGACATCTCGGATAAAGTACCAGTACAGGAGAGCGTATACGATAACGCCGATCGGTAAGAGCGTATTTTGGACGCCGGACAGACCCAACCCCCACAGCAGAAGGGCAATGAGGAACGGTTGTCCCACCAGCATGCATCCCACCGCGAGATGCCCCGGCGGAAGCCGCCACAACTGGGTATATTTCCGTACTGGCGGCGGAAAGTTCTCTGGCTCCCGTAATAGAATAATGATCCTACTCCATAAGAGAAATAATAGTCCTAGCATAGCATTCACAAACACCCAAAGGATGTCAACTGGTTCCATTGATAATTCTCTCTTTCAAAAACGGTCCTCACATCACTCCCATCCTTCCCTGGCTCCTACCCGCTCCCAATCCGCTAACATATAGGCCGCGTTCATCTCGTACTGCAACAACGAATCTGAACTAACGGTATCTGTCGAGTTCACCCAATCGTTCCACAAAGTATGTTCGTAGCTCTGCCAGTTCCAGTTAAGATTTGACGTGAGAGGATTTCTCTTGACCAACGCTTCCGCAACATGGCTATCCCTATAATCCATGTTTGGACCAAGATTCTCGCTGTATGCAGTGCTTGAATTTGCTCTCAGCAGCTTGAGCGCCTGCGAATCAGTCGAATTTGATACCGTTTGTGTTACCGTTTGTGTGGTGGAGCTTTGTTGAGTTTCAAAGTGGCTTAACAAGACGCCGCTTTGCAACAGACCTCCTACCGAAGCAACTCCTAAACTCGGTAAAAAGCTCAGCGCACCCATGCCATCCACAACTGGGTCCAGGGTAGCAAGATAGGCTACACCGCCAAAGAGACCTCCTATCCCTTCTGCCAGCAGCGCATGTTGTCCATTCAGCCCATTGAAGTCCCAACTCTCTGAAACCCCTGCATATATTCCTCCGAAGGCGATACCTGCTCCTACCGCTACCACTGCTGCAGCCAGAATAACCGGTGCGGCAGCGGTAGCAATAAGAGCTATTCCTACACCCGCCGCAACAACACCTACGCCCATACCCACCCATGAAGCTACGCACCAGAAATCGCAATGTCCAGTCGGGTCAATCCTTATCACCGGATCATCGCCTACATAGGCATAGGGATCCATGCCATTCGCGTTGTTCTCCACGGTATCAGCAGTCGTGAAGCGGCCACTGAAGGGATCGTAGTAACGAGCGTTATAATACAATAATCCGGTGACGCTGTCCAGGCGCTGGCCGGTGAAATTGTAGGTGGTGGGCATCGTTCCCCAACTGTATTCGCCTTCGCCATAGGGCCAGTATCCCGTTTCTTCCCAGCCTGCGAGCCATCACCGCCCTGCTAATTCTTGTGCCTTCTGCTCGGCACGGGCAATAAGCGCGCTGGCATCCCTCTGGATATCTTCCACCTGCTGATAGTGGTACATCACCAGCACCAAGGGAAATGCGGCTAGCTCTTCTGGCACAGTGAAGTCATCGGCTGAACTTTGCACAAGGAGCTGTATCGGCACAAGAGGATGACCGGAAGCTATATGAGATAAGTCAAAAGATAAGTCCTTTATTATCCGATCAATTTCCGTGATATCAACTATAACAAATCGGGCAATACGCATAAGATTAGATAGTAAATGAGGCATAGATTGATCTTTCGCTTGCTCAAACACCACCGGCAAATACCCTCGATCGTAGAGTTCACCACTCCAGATAGTTACCATATTCCTCCGCCTCCCTTCAAAATACCCCAGGAGTAATACGATTTTTGTCTTGAGCTCATCAACAACCTGCCACATATCAGCATGATTCAAGACATATGAGATGAGTTGTGCAGCCTCTAAAGAATCTACTCCGACCGGCATTTGGAAAACCGGAACTACTAAATCCCTTTGAGACGTATTTTGCAGATAAGAGCCTCCCGCATCAACGCCGCTGACATTACATTGTGTCATATCCAAGTCATGAAGAATAGCACTTCCTAGAAAAGTTCCCTGCAAATTTGCCTCATGCATGTCAGCGCCGCTTAAATCGGCGGCGAAAAGGTGAGCCTGTTGTAAATTCGCTCTGATCAGCTTTGCCCCTGCCAGGTTTGCCTGATCTAAATTCGCCTGTTCCAGGTTCGCCTCGTTTAGCATCGCGCCGCGCAGGTCTGCGCCGCTCAAGTCAACCCCTATCAGGCGCGCTTTGCTCAGATTAACTCCTCTCAAATCAGTGCTGGTCAGGCTGGCCCCAGCAAAACGGTGAACCAGGTGGTCTATCCTCACCTCTTTGGAACCTAAGTCAGCTTCGCTGAGATTGGCTCCCAGTAATGTAGCCATACCCAAATAAGCGCCGCTCAAGTCCGTGCGTCGTAAATCCGAGCCGTTTAAATTGGTCCAACTGAGATCTATTCCTCGCAGGTTCATCCCTGTGAGATCTGCGCTACTCAGATCAGCTTCTACTTGAGGATTCTGTTTCCTCCATTCATGCCACTTCTCCACTCCCTGCCTGAGTATTTGCAGAAGTTCCTGGTTTGCCATATGTCACCCTTTTCACGACACTCGGCTATTAGTAAATACATTTATTATGAACAATCCACTGATCTTCTCCCACAATGAACGTATGATCTTGCGCTACTTCTAGATTGTACATCACCATACGGCCTGATACGGGACGAATCGCCGTGACGATGCCTGCGCCCCCCTTGGCTTGTATTATCAGAACTTTATTCGCTCTCGTTCTCTCTTACGCAGCTTTGTTCGCATTCTATGGAGACGCACAGGAATGCTTATAAGGACGACTATATCGAAGACAATCGCTACACCGAATCCTGCAAGAATTGCCGCAGGGTCATTGCCACTATGATAAATCGCTGCATTGATAAACACGAAAATCAGTGGCAATAGCATAAGGATCACCGCTATTATGAAACCTGAACTGATAATCATACCTACCTCTGCTGGAGATAATCGCTTCCGGCGATTTGATTGATTCTTCATAGATCAAAGCCTCACACCTCTCTCTGCTCGTACCATGCAGCTAAACGCTTCCATTCTACTGACGCGAACGAGTAGGCAGATACGAAATGAATTACACTACTTCCGTTCCATGGCATCTGCTCTGAGTTACGTGAGATCGATAATGACCTCAGAACGTGACAACGGAGTTCCCTATACAGAAAGCATTATAATCCCCATGTGGTCAGTAAGTAGCTATACTCTTCTGGTTCGATACAAATGCCAAATGCGAGAGATGCATCTACTGCGATGATATCAGACCCAGGATTATTGCTAATCTTCCCTAAAATTTCCCAAAAGTCTTCAAACCTGATTTTAAAGCCTCCTGTTTCTACGCCTTCACGATAGCTCTTATCAAGGTAATAGAAAATCACCTCCTCACTAAGCCTTATTATTTTTTGTTTGAGCTGGTTAAGAGTATTGAGTACGTCCTGGAAATCAACGAATTCGACAATTTTCTGACTCTGTAAATCACGTACTTTGTGATACACTGCTTGCTTAATGTGAAGAGATGCATCAAAGTCAATAAATTGTTCAGCCTTCAACTGATACCCCAATTCTTGTTGATATCTCTTTATCAGTGCATCTCGTGCCAGCCTGATCTTATTTCTTATGAGCAACTGGGCTAATCGCTCCTTCTTTTTTTCCGGAATATCAGATTCCACTGTTCATCTCCTTTGTATTAGAAACCTCTTCCTATCGAGTTATTCTCTCATTAAGAGTTTCTGAAATCACTCAAGGGACAAAACCTCTAAAGTCCTCAGGGTAATGTGCCAATATACCCGGAATACTCTTTCCAAGATTAATATATCTTTCGCCATCCTGGAATAAATCCTGTCCTACGTATTTTATATCAGCAACATGGAAGTGAGGTCCCCGCTGGTTTGGATCATCTGGGTGTTCTATGATGTATTTATTCACGCCATCAACACTAAACTCGTAGATTCTTTGCAACTCACCGCGAAATCTATTAACCCATCCCTGTCTTACTGGACTATCAGACGTTGGGATACCAGCATCTCTCTTTGCCTGATTAAACATTTGACTACGAGTAGGCTGAGGATCACAATTATGCACTACCCACTCGCCGCTACCTACCGTAAATGTGTGGTCATCAGCCACGTCCAAATTGTACATCAACGAACTGCCCGGCACCACCTTCCATCCGGTTACGATCCCAATGCGTCCATCGGCTCGTAAGATATGCATCCCTAGCTTCAATTGGGCAACGGGCAGGAAGCCTTTTTCCTCTGTGAAGAATGGATGTTTTTTGTTCGTATGGACAGTTTCGCTGGTCTGCATAGAACCAGTGGGATTGGCTTTGCCATGCTGCACAGCAGTTTTTGTCGTGATTGTCAGATTAACGAGGTCGTTGTCACGATGAATCCACACATGCAAGATGGGTTTGTACTCCATCTTATGGGTAGTGGTATTGTAGGCCAGGACCTTCTCGCCAATGTGGAGTTTCCCAATGGGCTGCTCGCCATGAACCGTTGCGACTGACGTTGCTGGTGTAAAGCTACAGGCTTCGGGTGACGTTTCGCTGGATGCATCGGTCACCGCCGTATCCGTTGTTGCTGTCTCAACAGCGGTACTGGCTGTGTCAGCAGCCGTTGCTACCACACTATCCGCTTCTGTCTCAGCGGCTGTCGCCACGACTGCAGAGGTCGCTGCCGCACCGGCGACAACTGCTCCATCAGCAGCTACTGCCGTCGCGGCCACTTCTGCTGCTGTCGCCGCAGCGGCAATGACCACTGGAGCGGCCACCACAGCCACCACAACGATTACCGCGACCACCACTGCGATAGCGGTTATGGTTAATGCTGTTTGCCACCACGAGCCATCATGTCCCGACGGATCCGTCCTCCCCACCGGATCATCGCCTACGTAGGCATAGGGATCCATCCCGTTCGCACTGTTCTCCACGGTGCCGGCGGTGGTGAAGCGGGCGCTGAAGGGGTCGTAGTACCTCGCATTATAATACAACAGTCCCGTGACGCTGTCCAGGCGCTGGCCGGTGAAGTTGTAGGTGGTGGGCATGGTTCCCCAACTGTATTCGCCCTCGCCATACGGCCAGTACAGTTGCACCGCCGCGATTAAGCGAGAGCCGATTTTTTGTTCTCAGTCGCTAATCTGAATCTGCGGCTGAGAACTGTTTAGAGAGATATGAGTGAAAGTTTACCATCACTAAGTACAACCCATAGCATAGCGTTATCTTTATCCAGGGAGAGAGAGCGTACAGACGCATTGGTATGGAGATCAATGTGGCGTATAAGTCTGCCAGTAGCTGCATCATACAATAATATCAGGCCATGAGAGGCTCCACAGGCTATTTCCGCCTTGCTCACAAAAAGGAGTTCAGTGAAGAAGCCCATAGGACTTCCGACTTCTTCCAGCGAACGTCTATCACCTGTCACTTGTGCATCAATAACCGTTTGCCATTGCAATACTCCTGTTTCTACACAATAAAGGACAATATTCCCCCGCCAGCCAGAAGGCCGCTGGTTGTGATAGATCGCGGATGACTCGAAGAGTGCCAGCCAATGTCCATCCGGGCTAAAAGCAAGGTGTATCAGGCTATCGACAAAAACGCTGGGAAGCGTGGAAAAATTACTACGATCCAGCTCATATATGGGATATAATTGTCCCTTCTGATCAATACGATCGATACGAATATATCCTCCACCTTCAAATGAACAGGCGCTGGCAAGGATATTGGAAGTTGGGTCAAAAAGAAGGGGAGAAGTCCATTCGCCTCCTTCAATTTTGGCTGTCAGTGACCCTTTGTTACGATCAATCAAATAGATTGCCTCGTGTCGATCCGCCAGCGCAAACCAATGCCCATCGGGCGAAAATGCCAGGGATGTGGCCTCCTCCAGGATAGGGTTTATCACGTCCGGTTGAAGTGAAAGATCGCCCCAACGACGAAACTCGATTGGCGCCTTTGTCGGCGCAACCGCTATCGTTTCACCATCAGGTGTGACAGCAATAGCGTTCAAGCGGGCGTGAGCGGTTTGTGTACTTGTAAGAAGGCGAGGTGGACGCTCGACTATCCACTTCACCAGAATCGCAGGCTCGACCAGCGTTATAGCCTCCTGCTTTCTGGGATGCGTTCTGACTCGCTCAACAACGAACCGTTCTGCGGCAAACACAGGCGATAATCTGGTTTTCTCCATATATTCTCCTTATTATCAAGGTTAGCAAGTAATGGTTTGGCGTGTCACTATAAGACCTCAGGGTAATGTGCCAATATCTCCTATGGATTGTAAAGAAGCGTATAGCATAAGGTCATGGCCTGTCTCATTATTACAGCGTGTACAACAACTGCTGTGTTGCCACTTCCCAGACATAGATATGACCATGCTCTTCATGGGTAACCAGTATCTTCCCGTCAGGGCCGAAGGCATCCGAGGGAATCTTTCCGACAAACCTATGGAGCAGATTCCAGCTTCCTACCTCTACAATACGAACTTCTTGGGTGCGAATATTTCCATCATGAGTAATGTAAACGCTTACGGCAATAGATTGTCCATCAGGAGCTACCGTTACCTCTGTGGGATGGAGATCGTGTGCATAGCTTGGTATTTCTCGCTGCTGTTCCATGTCCCACACCCGCAAACCACAATCTCCCCACGCCACAAACAACAGTGTGCCATCAAGGTTGAACGCGGCGTCATAGGTTCGATCATTACAATGTGGCTTCCAGGTATTGAGCAACTGTCCATCATCTAGACTCCAAAACCAGATTTTGCCATTATTAAAGCTACCACCTGCAAGAAGGTTGCCAGAGGGATGAAAGGCAAGCGTGGTGATATCATTATAGCCGTCGGTTTCCAGTGTGCCGAATAGCCGCCCATCTGTCATATCCCAGAGCGCAATCCGCGTCTCCTCATCGTTCTCCAGTCCCACTGCCAGTAACCGCGCGTCGGAACTGAATGCCAGGCCATTTGGGCAGATGCGATAGAGATCGTCACCACCGGTATAGAAGAGGTGATGAAGCAGTTGTCCAGTACGCATGTCCCAGACGACAATTGAACCCTCTCGAGCCTCTGGTGTCAGCGCAAGCAAGTGCTGCTGAGCGTCGAGGGCAAAATTGAAGGAGAAACAGGGAATTTGCCAGAGCATCGCTTGAGTAGGAAGGTGATAGAGCGTCACGAACGAGCGAGTGTGAACAATGAGATGCTCTTCATCCACTGGCACGGTATGTAAAATACTTTCCTTCAACGGACTCTCCGTTGTCGGATAATATTCCTGCCCTGGTAACAAGAGTGTTCCACGTAGATGAACTAGAGCAGGGGTATTTGCAAATGATACCTGCGATGTATTTTCAGGATCATCATGTTTATCCATTATAATCCCCATGTGGTCAGTAAGTAGCTATACTCTTCTGTCTCGATACAAATGCCGAATGCGAGAGATGCATCTACGGCGATGATATCAGACCCACTGATATCCCAATTCTTGTTGATACCTCTTTATCAGTGCATCTCGTGCCAGCCTGATCTTAATTCCTTGTGAGTAGTTGAGCTAATCGCTCCTGCTTATTTTCCGGATTATCAGGTTCCATCGTTCATCTCTTTCGTATTACCAACCTCTTCCCATCGAGTTATGCGCTCTTTCAGAGTTTCTGAAATCACTCAAGGGACAAAACCTCTAAAGTCTTCAGGGTAATGTGCCAATATACCCAGAATACTCTTTCCAAGTTTGCCATATATCGCCCTTTTCACGACACTCGGCTATTAGTAAAAGCATTTATTATTGACAATCCACTGGTCATCTCCTACTATGAACGCATGATCTTGCGCCACTTTCTATCTACTTCGTTTGCCTCGTCCAATTACTCGCCAATTTCCTTGTCGCTAGCAAGATGAGAAGTGCTGTCATAGCATTTATCCCTCTATGAATTTTTCTTCAGCCACATTACCAGCACACCTATCAAGATAGCGCCAATAATCATCAGTACTGTCTTCAACACTTCTTTTCTCTTTGTGTTTATTACCATGTTTTTGGCATCCAGATTCATCAGGTAAATCCGATTCGTTACCACTAGCCCCCAGGCGCCAAAGGCAAGCCAGAGGGCAATCAGTACGATGTCCGCCGCTACATGTATGAGAGTGTGAGAAGTTTGAAATACATAAGTCAGTACAACCTCGTTTCCTAGCACAACAAAGCATGCCAATCTGAGCAACAGTGAGGTAAACATATTTCGAGTTCTAGATGAGAGAAGCCTATCTGTTTGTAAAGCTACTTCCCGCAATGAGAGCGACAATGCGTCCGACATTGATATGGCTGCTGATAAGGATGTCATCTTCAGTTGCACTGATTGTCGTTTTTCGTTTGTTCGAGACGCCACAATCGTATCTTCGTACCCTTTTACTATGAATGATCTTATATGTCGCTCCTCAAGAGGAAGCCTCCCATTATCCAACGATACTGGCAATTTATCTATCAGAATCTCCACATCCTGACAGTATAATACAAAGAGATTGACAATAGACTCAATGTCTTCTCGAAAAAGAAGCAATTGACGATAGCGTCTCTGTTTTACTTTGCTTTTGGGATTGACCATTACTCCTCTGCTCTCGTATCTTGCCAGGTAGATTGAATCGCGCCACAGCGAGTTCCTACCCTTGCGGCGCTTCTTTTCATTTCCGAGCGAATTTCACTGCCCACAAGGCAATCCATTCCAACAGGTAACTGAGGAGAAATATCCCTCCCACAACTACTGCTGCCAATAGCTGAGGTAGAGCTGGTAGATAGCTGAAATCAAAGAGCATAAAGGATACCGCGCATTCGAGAAACGCGGTACCAAAAAAATATAATGGCAGTGATCGATCTAAATATGCTTGCACCTCTCGTGCTTTTTGTGGTTGATGGGCATAGTTCTTGCCTACGGTTCGCTCTAGCACGATCACATCCCAAAGCGCTATGCCATAGAGGAGAGCGAAGTCTACAATCCCTATCGGCAAGAGCGCAGACGAGATGCTTGAGATCGACCACACACTCCACAGGATCGATAAGAGGAGTGTTTGTCCCATGCACCAGCATCCTACCACCAGATGAACAGGTGGAACTCTCCACATCTGCACATATTTCCGCAGTAGGAGCGGAAAGTTCTCCGGCCTCTGGAGCAAGATCATCATCCGGCTCCTGATGAGAAAAGAGAGGCCAAGAAGGCCATTCGCAACCATCCAAAGTATGTCGATCGGTTCCATTGATATTCCTTCCTCTCAAGAAGCGGCTCTCACATCACTCCCAACCGTTCCTGGCTCCTATCCGCTCCCAATCCTCTGCGTCTGGCCTATGCCTCCATCCTACAACGCTATCAACCGCAGATAGCCCAGTACCATGTCACATGCGAAAACAGCCATGCCTTCTGGGAAGCGATCGGATGAGCCGGGCGCGCTCTCAAACCTGACGTGTTTCCCCGGCCTCTGGTTCAAAGATCACCAACTGGTGAATGTTTTCCGTGAACAGCATGATATCCCTGGGCCTTCTCAACAGCCACCCTACAAAGTAAAGATCCCAGCCTGTCCCCACTATGTTTATGATCAATATAAAGGTCAGCAAGTTGCCAGGTATTGTCGGCAGGAAGAAGAGCAGAGGAATACTGAGCAGGAGAAACAAGCAGAGCGGAGCCAGAGCAATTAGCAGCGCGTCGCGACGCGAATAAAATTGATCTGTGTCCACAGGAAATGTTGCTTCCAGCGGCGCAATCAAAAGCGTGTAAAATGAAATATGGTAGCCGAGCAGACGAGAGGCTCCTCTCTGGATCAATCCACGAACCATATCGATTGAGAAGACAACGGCTACAACGAACACTACTACTTCCCAGGCTCCCAACCATCGAAAAACGCCTCCACCGATTACTCCCCAATAGGCGCACTGATAAAGGCCAAGAGCAATAAGGTAAGGGGGAGACTTGGCAACAAGCACAAATTTTGGCGGATAGCGGAACGTAGCCAGATACTCATATCCTGGCAGCGACAAAGGCTCTACATCTTGTTGCATAGAGAAACGTCGTTACTTTACTCTTTGCTACCTGCCACACTGCTGAACAGGTAAAATTACAAATCAACATCTTCTTGTATTAAAATCTTCAACGCTGACATTGTACGAGCAGCAGAACTTCTTCTTCCCCAAAAATATTATACTTCTCCCGGCGCTTCTCTACGTTCATCTACATCCTCGTCCTCGCTCGCCTTTGCTGCTGGCTCTACGTCGCCATCCACGGCTCTTCTCTCATCAACTGTCGGCTCGACATCCGCGATCGCATTAATGTCATCAACACTATCAAACTGTTGGTACGGTTTTTCGGTGCTGGGCAGGCGTTTCCAACGCGCCAGGCGCTGCATAGCCCGATCCAATCGCACCTTTGAGCGCAGGCGCACTACCAGCAGCGCGCCCAGGAAGACCGTTTGTACGACGCCTTCGGCGGCGGCAGCCAGCGGGATCGCCAGGATCACATGGTTGCCCGTCAGAGTATGCATCAAGAAGACGAGCAGCCCCCAGTGCGCCGCTACGCCGAGAATAGTAGCGA
>Ga0307373_10012850_pt1 | contig 11817 bp, 18 predicted proteins | sample OX2MG_FD_202534 | JGI IMG/M metagenome (GOLD analysis project Ga0307373, IMG submission 202534) | Soil microbial communities from Risofladan, Vaasa, Finland - OX-2 | ecosystem: Environmental > Terrestrial > Soil > Coastal area > Acid sulfate soil | place: Finland: Risofladan, Vaasa | collected...
CTCGGCGCGCAGGATTTCGCCTATCAAATCACTTTCGGTCCCACGAATTGATCGCCGCGCGGCCGAATCGGGCGTAACGTCGACACCATCAAGCGGGGTGCTGTCTACGACTGCTGGCGAGGACAAAACCGATCGTTCGAGTTGAAGAACAGATGGCAGCTGTCGCCGCCGGCGGCGATTACTTCGTCACCGCGCACGGCCAGAAGTAGCAAGTCCTCCGCGCGGAGGATCTCGCATTCGCCGCGCCCGTTGCGCGCGGGTAGCTGCTCGATCACGACACTAATGTCTTTGGTGGGCAGGGAGTGAATCAAACACTCGACACGAAGATTATCAGTCCGATCACTAGCTATGCACCATCGGTGCGCATCGGCCACTATCGAGACAAACCCTTACGTTTCTGAACATTCCAGCCAGCCATTCGGCGCTATTCTGGATATAGCGCCGGATGGTTCTGCCCATGTAGTGCCCATGTCACGCGGAACGCGTGGTGTTCGCCGTGCGTCGTGCTGAAAGTGGGTTTCCATATCGATGTGAATAAAAGTCGCGGAGTTTGAAACAGGCACGCGCGAACTCGTGTACATTCTGCGATATGAAAAGCAACTCGGCGATTTCAACGATTGAGCAACGCACCGCGCTCGCACCGCGTCCGCGCCCGCGGGTGCGCTTGGCGAACGCGCTGGATCTTCTCGGGCGCGCGGCTGGCGTCGAACTTGACGCGACGCTCAAGGGGCGTCTTTTCGAGATGCCCGACGACGAATTCGATGCGCTGCTTCAAGGTCTCGCGGCTGGCGTCGCTAAGACGGTCGCTGCGGCGCACGCGAAGATTCCCTCTATCGACGCAGAAATTGAAAATTTCGCCCAATGGCAGGGCGCCAAGGGCGCTCTCTTTATCTGGCCCGCGGCTGCGATGGAAGCCCTACGCGCGAAGATGACCGAGCTTGGCGAGGGCGTGGAGTTGATTCCGTGTTTCGCGATGAGCGTACAGGTCAAGCTCCGCTCGGGGCGCCTAATCCTTATCGGCCGCGACGGCAGGGAAACCAAGAGCTAAAGAAAAGCCCGCGCATTGGCGTGCGCGGGCTACAGAGGGGAGAACGGGATGGATTCATCGATCATAATAACAGACTCGCCGCGTGCCTATCCACTGCGGAACGATCTTCGCAAGGAGTTGCAGGCGATCGCGAGCCGCAACGCGGTGCGGGTCACGGATGGGAACGGCCGGGTGCTAAACGACGGACAACGCGTCATCAATGGGGACTTTCTCTATATCCGCGTATTGAAAGCCGCCGCGATAGCCGGAGGCTTCAACAAGCTCGCGATGCCGCAGCTTCGCCAGGGCTCGGATGGCTACCTCTGTGGAATTCCGCGCGAATTTTTTTTCGAGTTGGTTGATCACGAGCAAAGATTCGGCCGCACGTCGCGCATCACGGAAGCCGATCGAGTGTTCTCGGGCGTGCCCATGTTGACCGACAACGGTTGGCCGTTTTGTTCTGAGTGCCTTCTGCCATTTACAACGATGGCGAACGGCCACCCGCGGACGGGCGTATGGGTCGAGCCCATCGCAGACGGAGAATATATCTGCGGATGCTGCTGGTTGGCGTCGAACTATCACGGCGATGCCGGCGCGATGATAAATCACGTCCTCGCGGGGCAGACGCGCGGTGCCCGTAGCAAGGCCGCGTACCTATTGGAGCACGTCCACCCGAAATGGTGGGTGGGCTTCGGGTATCAAGACGTTACGCCGCTGCTCTGGGCAGCGCCGGGCCTCTGGGAGTTGCTCCGATTGCATCGAGTGAGTCTGGCCGCGACGGCAGCGGGCATCCTGCGATATGCGTGCGAGATAATCCGAGCGGTCAAGGCCGATGAGGCTTCGATCGATCGCTTCGCATCGCGGGACGGACGAGGGACGTGCGCGTGACGGGGCTCGCTTTCGCGCCAAACAGGCACGCGCGCGCACGATTATACTCTGGAACGACCTCAATGGGCGCCAATCGAAAATCGAAATCGCCGAACATTCGAGGAGCAATTCTCGGCGCACTGCTCCTACTCGCGCCATCCGCCGCCTTCGCAACACAGATGGCTATCGGAACCGGAATCGCGCCGCAGAACGTGGTTTCGCACGCGGACGCGACGCTGATCGCGAACGCCGCGGCTGCCGTAGTGCTGCCCGCGAATTTGGATCGGGTGGAAGCGATATGCCGGGCGAACCCCGGGCAGACATCGACGAACACCGCGCGGATTGGAGATTCGAGCACGGCCGCGGCCATCGGGTATCCGCTGGCGGTCGGGGACAGCGTGACACTGTACACAACCGCGCCGGTCTTCGGGTTTTCGGCGACTGGGGCGAGTCTAAATTGCACGGAGAGCACGAGACCCTAATGAGTATCGAAATCGAAAAAATCAATGCCGCGATCGACGCAATGGAGATCGACACGCGCACGCGCGCGCGCATCAAAGCCGATGTCGAGCGAATCTATAATCGCGACCTCGCGCAACTGCCTGACGAGTATCACGACAAAGTGTTACAACAACCGTCGGCGGAATTGCGAGGCCGCATTTTAATCGCGTCTCCTTTTCGCCTTGATCAGATCCCCGACGTGATCGCAGACTTCGCGCGCGAGCTTCGCGCCGCGGTGATCAACGAGCGCGCGAACAACCCGGCGCTTCGGCCTTGGAGCGCGGAGAATGAAGTCAAGCAGAGCGTCGGCACCCTGAACGGCCTGGCCTGGAACGGAAATGAGGTTCAGGAGCTTCGCCGCATGCTCAAGCCGGGCGACGTGATCGCTCGCATCGGGCTACGCTCTGTCGAACTCGCGGACGGCACGGTTTTTACGCGCGCTGACGTTCGTCGCCATGCGCTCGCGCGGCGCCCGCGTGGCGTAACGCCGGACAACGAAACTTTCCTGCGGCAGAATTTCACGACCGATCAGGAACTCGAATCGATCGAGACTGCCGAGCGCATCGCGCGCAAGGAAGCGTCTGTAATTCGCAGTGGCCCGACAGAAATGATCGGCAAGCCGCTGCCTGAAGTGAGGTAACGATGGGTATTGCAATCGCGATCAATTCCATTTCGACTCCGATCTTCGATCCGTCCGGCCGCCATTGGTCGCGCAACGTGCAGGTGCCGCGCGCGCACAACGAACGCCGCGCCGCGATGGCGAAACTGGCGCCGACGGTCGAACACATCGAGATTTTCGGTGACGTGGGATGCAGTTTCGAGGGCTATATGACCTCGCTGCTCCATCCGCTCGCTGGCGTCTCACTGCATACAGCAACCGGGCCGTTCAAGGGAAAGCCTAAGACTTCACCGTTCCCGCCGGCGGCGCCGATGGATGATGATAACGCTGGCGACGACGACGATGATCTCAATGACGACGGCGACGAAAATTGGCTCGCTAATCGAATCCCGCGTCCGCGGAATCTTGCCGAGAAGCCGCGGCACCGGGTGAAATTCCCAAGCATGATTACCGAACGCCACCCCGATGGCCGCATCACGCGCCGCAGGGCTGAGCGTTGAACATCCTTGCTATCCGAATCAACATTGCCGACGGGTGCTTGCAACGCTCCCCATCGGCGATCGCCGGGCAACGCGGAGTAGAGGCCGCGGGATCGAGCGGTTTGTCCTGCCGCTCGATCCCGCCCGGCACCTATCCAGACTGAGTAAGCGACCGTGACTATCGCAACCGAACTCGCAATACCTGCCGAGGCGCAGAATCGCCCCTCACGTCGGCGCCGCGCTCGCGATCAAAGGGTAAAACGCTTTCGGCGCGCCGTTTTGGTCGCAGCACCAGAGCTCGACGATCCACGCTTCGCGCCGTTGGTCGCGAGCTTCTCGCGGATCTCGATCTTGGGTTTGGACGCATACGAATTTCTACGAGCGAACGGGATCATGAGCGAGGAAGGCGAACTGCGATCATCCGTGGATACCGTCAACCGCCTCATCGGTGCGCAGTTAAAGCTCGCTAATGCACTCGGACTCGCGCCGGCCGCGCTCGGCAAACTGCGGAACGAGCGGCCGATCGACTTGGCCGCGCATTTCGCGCAAAAGCAGGACGATGGCACCGAATGAATTATCTGCCCGTCTGGCGACGTGGCGCGGCGACCCGGTCGCGTTCATCCGCGACGTATTGATCGATCCCGAGTCCGGGCGCCCGTTCGAGCTCTACGCAGAGGAAATCCGGTTCCTTCGCGAAGCATTCCGCCTGACTCCCGATGGCCGGATGGTGCACACTGAGTTGTGCTTTTCCGCGGGCAAGAAATCGGGCAAAACCGCGCTTGCTGCGATGATCGTCGTTTACACTGCCGTCGTGCTGGCGGGGCAGTCCGGCGAAATCTATTGCCTTGCGAACGATCAAGAACAGAGCAATTCGCGCGTGTTCCGCGCCGTCGATCAGATCATCGAAGCATCGCCCATGTTGCGCGGTTCCGTGGACGTGACTGCGAATCGGATCGTATTTCGCTCGACCGGGACATTCGTCGCGGCCGTCGCGAACGACTACGCCGGCTTCAGCGGCGCGAATCCTACTTTGAACGTGTATGATGAAAGCGCGTATTTCGTTTCGGAAGGATCGCGCCGTCTGTGGGATGAGGGCGTCCCGAGCCCGGCGCGCCGGATATCATTCCGGCTGAGCGTTTCGACGGCCGGGTTTGACGGCGAACCGACACCGCTCCGCGACCTGTACGATCGCGCGATGAAGGATGGCGTCGAAATCGCGCCCGACCTTCGCGTTGACGGGAATTATCTCTGCTACTGGACGCACGAAATGCGCGCGCCCTGGCAAACCGTGGCTTGGGTTGAGGAAATGCGCCGCACGATGCGGCCGTCGCAATTCAAGCGGCTGATACGCAACGAATGGGTAAACTCGGAATCCACATTCATCGAGCTGGCGCAATGGGATAGTTGCGTCGATCCCGGTATATCGCCGCTGCTTGGAAAATCCGGACTGCCTATCTGGGCTGGCCTTGACCTCGGGTTGAAGCATGATTCCACCGCGCTGATCGCCTGCGCGTGGGACGGCGACCGCGTGCGGATAGTCAGTCATCAGATATTCGTACCGACGGCTGGCGAGACCCTTGACGTTGAACAAACGGCCGAGGCCGCGGTACTCAGCCTGCGATCGCGGTTCGCTTTGCAGTCTGTGTACTTCGATCCCTGGCAAGGTATCTCGCTAGGCCAACGGTTGACCCGCGCGGGCGTGCGCATGGTCGAGTGGGCGCAAAGCCTGCCGAACCTCAGTTTGATGGCCGGGAACCTGCTCGAGATTATCCGCCGGCGCCAATTACTCACCTATGAATCGGAAGAGCTGCGCGCGGCCGTATCGAAGACCGTCGCGATCGAATCGTCACGCGGCTGGCGATTGGGCAAAGCGAAACAATCGGACCGGGTCGATCCCGTGATCGCGCTCGCGATGGCCGCGCTCGCGTGCGTACAGGCTGGCGCACCGCAACACATGGAATTCATACCAGTCCCGCGATCCGCGCCGAGTACCGGCGGCATATCCGGCGCCGGCTGGGGCAGACACTCGGACGCGGCCGACGATGCCCGCGCGGATGCGCGGCGTGCATCCGCGATCATGCGCAGCCGGCGATCAAGGTGGGCGGGATATTGACGGACGCCGCGCAGAAGAAACGCGAGCGCCGGATGCGTCGCAAGTTAACGCGCCGATGTTGCTCGAAGTGCTTCATCGAGCCGCCGCAGGGATTCGACTGCGAGATCGATCAATGCCCGCGCGAGCTGGTCGAGATGCGGCGATCGCGCCGCGCGTGGGAACGGGCCGACGAAATTCAAGATGAACGAGGTACGTGAAATGAGACTATTCGTAGGTAATCTACCTTTCGCAACAACCGATCCGCAGCTGCTCTCACTATTTTCGCCCTTCGGCGCCACGTCGGCTGAAACTTTATCGTTTCCCGAAACCGGACGCGCACGCGGATGCGGATACGTCGAAATCAGCGAGGATGATCGCGGCCGCGCCGCGATCGCTGAAATGAACGGCAAAACCTACGGCGGCCGTCCGCTCCGCGTCGAGGCCGCACGCCCGCGCCGCGACGGGAAAAATTAGAATGCGGCTCTACGTGAAAAATTTTCCGTTCACGACAGTCGAGGCCGAACTCGAAGCGTTCTTCCGTGACTACGGCGGCGCCGGCTGTTACATCGTCCGCGACCACGATGGCACGTCCCGCGGGCGCGGTTTCGTCACCGCGGAGCCCGAAGCGCTGGCATTAGATGGCGCCGAATTTCAGGGCCGTACACTCGGTGTCGCGCCGGCCACGTCGCGACGATCGGCGGCGTGACTTTCCCGATACGCTTTCGATATCGCCGCGACGGCGAGCTCGGGATCGAAACGTAAGGTGCGCCGGCTGAGGCGAAACACGCCCTGCTTTTCGCCGAGACGGTCGCGGTAGAGCGTCAACATCCGGCTGATCGTGCCGCGCGATATCCTGAGTCGCGCCGCCAATTCTTCTTCGGTGAGTAACGAGTTCACGTTGGCCCCGGCAACGCGGTCACCCGGCGCACGTCGTCGATCATCGCGCGCACCTTCGCTGCGTGATCTGCCACCTGCACCGCGACGGCAACGGGCTCGAATTCGCGGGCGTCTCGGATCTGAAGACCTGCTGCGACCGCCAGCGTCGCGACGGCGCCGCGGCCTTTCTGAAGTCGCCGCACTCTCATTTCCTCGAGTCTCGTGAACGCGGCTAGCTCGATCGCTGCGAGCGACCGCCCTTTAATCCCGTACGACTTTGCGCCGTTGCGGATCGCCTGCTCGAATTCGTTCACCAATACTTGGTTCGCCATGTTCTTTCCCTCCTGCCCGCGTTCTACGCCGAAACCGCCGCCAATGTCAAGTCGCCTTATCGTGCCAAGGTATGCCAAGCACCGTCGCGGTACGCTAGAATGTGGTATAGTTTCTTTACCGGAATCTGTACCGGAAACCGATGTTCAGAACGCTCGTTCAACGCGCGATGTGCGCTGCGCGACTGGCGAATCTCAAGCAGGGGCGCCACGAATCAAATGCGCCAATTGGCGCATTGGTTTCCCAGCCTGATGCCGCAGCGATGCTCAATGTCGGGCGCCGATCCGTCCAGCGCGCACGGGCGAATCTGAGCGGCGGCCAGAAAAAACAAGGTGCGCCAATTGGCGCACCTGTCTCCCAGCCTGATGCCGCCGCGCGGGCCAGCGGCTCGCACGGCACCATCGCCAAGGCTACGGCTTGATTTTTGGCGTCGTGAAGTCCAGATGGATGCGCGCAACCATATCTGCGTATTCGTGGACCCGGTCGAGAGTCAGCTTAGCGACGGTTCCAGCCTTGCGCACGGCGTCATCGGATGGATTCCCGATCCCTACTCTTACTGTCGTGGGCGCACGCCCTTGGGCGCCAGTTTTGTATTTCTCAAGGCCAATAGCCACGAAAGCGGAAGCCGCCGCGGCCGGGTTGTCCTGGAGAAACTTCGCGAGCTTCGCTCTCAATTCATCGAGCGTCGCGGGCCAATCCAACGTGATTTTCATCATGCGGTAAGTCCCCTTGAACCTTGGGTTATCGCATCACAGCCGCGACGGCAACCCCGCACACGGTGATTGTGGCGACCCCGGTGAGCCTCGTTCCCGCCGATCCGCGCGGATACCCGCCGCGCCGGGAATTTCGCGGCCGTGCCACTTCCGGCGCCAATCCGACGCGGGACGATGTGTGAGCTATGGGCCGAATCCGAACCCTGCCCATGTTCTGCCCATGTCACACAATTACTCAATGAAATCAAATACTTATAGCCGATAAAAAGATTGAAAGTCTAAGTGTCTCGGCGACAAAGCAACAACCGTGCCAAAAACGGCGGTTTGCGCCCGTTTCCCTACCGATGGGCCGTCGCCGGGGTGTCCGGGGTGTCCGAGGTGTCCGTGGTTTCTCTCTTTTTAGTTACTTTCCAAATAGTGACTTAAAATAAGGAAACCTAGGACACCTAGGACACCTAGGACAGTTTTCATATTCGCCTACGCGCACAAGGGTTTCGTCGCGTCCGGCAATTCTGAATTTCGGTAAAAAGCGCGTTTCCGCCTACTCCGCGAAAGGTTTCCCGCGACGTAAAATCACCGGAAACTGCTTGAAATTTCGTGCGTCTAAAAACCGCTTTGTTTTCGCGGGGTTAGAGGGCTTTTTCATAAACGAACGCACCGCGCAAATCTACCAATCTAAACTCGCTTACAGCCGCAACGACTTCCGCGATCAAAATTTAGGCACGCGCGGATGCGTGCATATTCGGGCGTAGCGAAACGCTTAGCATCCGCGCTGCCCGAAATCAGGCACGCGGAGAAGGCATTAAGGTGGTGGGCATGAAGACAGAAACAGGAAACGAACCGATCTTGCTACCGCTGCCCGACGCGGCGGACGTACTTGGGATCGACGTGCGCACGTTGCGCCTCGCGATCGCCAGGCATCAGATTCCCGCCGTCGAGATAGGCCACAGGAAGATGGTTCCGCGCACCGCGCTTATGCGGCTGGCCGAGGGTTCAGCGGACGTTAGGCTGTAGGGATCGGTTGGCGCCGATCGGTTGTGGGGATGGGGATGGATCAGAAGAGGAAACCGAATCTAAGTCTAGCGCCCGGTGTGATGAGGCCGAAAGCGGCGCACGTCGCCGAAGTCATCGCGGGGATCCCTGAGCGCTTCGCGCAGGACGGCTTTGCGGCTTGGGGCGCGCGGCGGCTCTGGGTTTATCGACGCGGGGTTTACCAGCCGCGCGGAGCGGAAACCGTCGCGAAGTACGCAAAGGCGATCTTACGCTCGAACCATATCGAGGCCGCATGGAGCACAAGGCTTGCGTCCGAGACAACCGAATACCTTCGCACAGATGCGCCCACATTGCCGGACGCGCCGCCGCTCCACGTGGTGAACACGGCGAATGGACTGCTCAATGTTGATAAGCGCGAGTTGCGCCCGCACGATCCCGACTTCCTTTCAGTGGTTCAGCTTCCCGTCGTCTATGACCCGAACGCGCGCTGCCCGGCATGGGAGCGCCAGATTGTCGAGACGTGGCCGGCGGATGCGGTAGAAGCTGGATTACCCTGGGCAATCGCCGCCTATCTCATGCTGCCGATCACCGCGCTCCAGAAGGCGATCCTATTCTTAGGCGAATCTGGTTCGGGGAAGTCAGTTTTCTTGGCGGCGCTAATTGCGTTCTTGGGGTTGGCGAACATCAGCGCAGTGCCGTTGCAAAAGCTCGAGGACGATCGGTTCGCTGTTTCGATGTTGATCGGGAAGCTGGCGAATATATTCGCGGACCTGCCATCGCAGCACCTTGAGACAAGCGCGATTTTCAAATCGATCACCGGCGGCGACCTGGTTCCCGCTGAATTCAAGTTCCGGGATCAGTTTGCCTTCCGGCCGTTCGCGCGGCTGGTATTCTCGTCGAATCAGCCGCCGATCAGCCGTGATGCGTCCGACGCGTTCTTTGAGAGGTGGCTGGTAGTGCCGTTCGAGCGGAAGTTCCGCGGCGCGGAAAATGAACGCGACCGCGCAGAGCTCGATAGGGAGTTGGCGTTACCGGGCGAGCTAAGCGGCGTTCTCAACAAGGCGCTCGACGCATTGCCCGGCGTTCTCAAGAACGGACTGCCGGAGCCCGAGAGCTGCAAGCGCGCGCACGAGGAATTCCGAACGGTGACGGATCCGTTTTCGGTTTGGCTGTCGCGCGAGGTCATAGTTGCGCCGAATATCGAGGTCGCGAAGGAGCAACTGCATCAGCACTTCAACGCCTATGTGGCGCGGCATGGAGGCCAGTCGATGACCGCGACCGGATTTTCGCTCGCGCTCAAGCGCCACCTTCGGGAAATCGATGAAGGGAAGGGCACCGTCAACGGTAAGCGCGCGCTCGTCTGGCGCGGGGTGGGGCTTCGATTGGTCGCGCCGGAAATCGGCGAGCCCGAAGAGGCGGCATGATGGAAATCGAAACGATCCCGCGCGAGCAAATCCCGGCCGCGATCGCGGCGCTGGCCGCGCGGCTCTTAATGGAGCCTTCGGGCGCGCCGGCACGAGAATCCGCCGATGTGTGGCTGTCCGTTGATCAGGCCGCGGCCAAGATCGGGCGGTCGCCACGGTGGTTCTATCGCAATGCAAAGCGGCTGCCGTTTGTGAAGCGGCTCTCCCGCAAAGTGCTTCTGGTTTCCGAGCAGGGGATGGTCGCCTGGATCGCTACGCGGAAGGCTTGACGGCAATCTGGTGATATGGCAATATGGCGGTAGCCTAAATCGAGGTGTCCATATGAGCCAAAAGAAGAAAACAACCAAAAGCGTGCGCGTCCATCGGAAGGTTCGCGGTAAGGACGAATCCATCCGCAGCCCCGAGATCGGGCCAACCGGCGTCACACAGAAGACCACGCTGCGGCTGCCTGTCGATTTGTGGAAGATGGCTGCGCACCACGCAATCGAAGAACGCATAACCCTTCAAACACTCGTCGTGCGGGCCCTACTTCTCTACTTGGGAGAACAGGCAAAGAACCAGATGGTGCAGATCCTCAAGGATTCGACATCGGAGGTCTCACGATGAAGGCGCGCGGAACCGGGCTGATCTTCCAGCCGACATGGAGGGATCGGAAGACGGGCGAGACGAAAACATCGTCGGTTTTTTGGATTCAATACAACGTGCGCGGTAAGCGCATCCGGGAGAATTCTCAATCCCATAATCGGGCGGATGCTGTGCGCCTGCTCAAGAAAAGGAACGGTGAAGCGGTCGAGGGCAAGCCGGTTGGCCCGCAAGTCGAGCGCACCACGCTCGGGGATCTGGTCGCGATGATCGAGCAGGATTATCGGGCCAACGGGCGCCGCGGGCGGGTCATCAAGGCGCCGCTCGCGCACCTGGTCGCATATTTCGGCGAGACGTGCCGCGCGGTCGATATCACCACGGACAGGATCACCGCGTACACAACGCAGCGGCAAGAAGCCGGTGCGGCGAATTCCACGATCAACCGGAGTCTCGCGGCACTCAAGCGCGCCTTCACGCTGGCCGCACGTGCGGGCCGGATAGCGGTGCGCCCATATATCGGAATGCTCGAGGAGCACAACGCGCGGCAGGGCTTCTTGAGTCATACAGAATTTGAACGGTTGCGCGACGCGCTCCCGTCCGACCTGCGCGATCCTGTGGCCTTCCTGTATTGTTCGGGATGGCGGGTAGGCGAGATGCGTAGTCTCGAATGGCGCGACGTGGATTTGAGCGGCGCGGTCATCCGGTTACGACCAGAGAATTCCAAGAGTAAGAGGGGGCGGACGCTCCCGCTCCGCGGCGAGCTCAAGGCCATCATCGAACGCGCCGCGATGCGGCGCACGCCCGAATGCGCGCGGGTATTCCATCGCGATGGCGGTCCGATTGGGTTGTTCCGCAAGAGTTGGTCGAGCGCCTGCAAGCGCGCGGGGTTGGGAGCCATACTGGTCCACGACCTGCGCCGCACGGCGGTCCGCAACTTAGTGCGCGCCGGCGTTCCCGAGAAGATCGCGATGGGGATCAGCGGACATAAAACGCGGAGCGTGTTCGACCGCTACGATATCGTAACCGAGACTGATCTTGCGGATGCACTCGATCGCGTGACCGATCATCTTTCGACGGTTTCACGCGAGCGCGCGAATGTCATCCAGATCGATCGGACTGCCCATGTTGTGCCCATGTCGGCCGCGCAACGATGATCGTCCGACGTAAAAACCTTAGCGTTTCCGGGCTTATTTTGGTGGGCAGGGAGTGAATCGAACACTCGACACGAAGATTTTCAGTCTTCTGCTCTACCGACTGAGCTACCTGCCCACCGTGGCGGGTAGTGCGCGCGTCGCGCGCGGGTCACGAACGATC
>Ga0307373_10012852_pt1 | contig 11816 bp, 9 predicted proteins | sample OX2MG_FD_202534 | JGI IMG/M metagenome (GOLD analysis project Ga0307373, IMG submission 202534) | Soil microbial communities from Risofladan, Vaasa, Finland - OX-2 | ecosystem: Environmental > Terrestrial > Soil > Coastal area > Acid sulfate soil | place: Finland: Risofladan, Vaasa | collected...
GAGCGCGCCACCACCATCAAGCCCGAGGTGTCCTTGTCCAGCCGATGCACGATGCCCGCGCGCGGCAGACCGGCCAATGCGGGATCGAAATGCAGCAGCGCATTCTGCAGCGTGCCTGCGGGGTTGCCGGCGCCGGGGTGCACCACCAGTCCGGCCGGCTTGGCCAGCACCAGCAGGTCGGCATCGGCATGGCGCAGATCCAGCGCGATCGGCTCCGGCGCCAGCGGCACGGCCTGTTCCTCCGGCACATCGATGCTGATCTGCTCGCCGCCGCGCACGCGCAGACGCGGTGCGGCCGGCGCGCCATCGACACGCACCGCGCCCGCGCGCAGCCACGCTGTCAGCCGCGTGCGCGAGTAATCCGGAAACAGTTCGGCCAGGGCCTGGTCGAGGCGCAGGCCCGCGGCCTGCAGCGGCAGCCGGGCATGGCGGGCGGCGGTCATCGGTCACGCTCCGCGACGGTCGGCGCGCTTAACGCCGGGCGAATCCGCCTTTCCGCTATGATGCCGGCTTTGCCAGCCGTCCGGTCCCGATCGATGCGCCTTACCAAGCTGCTACCTCTCCTCGCAATGATGCTGCTGCTGCCAGCCTGCGCCCTGTTCGGCGGCAAGCGCGAAAACCCCGATCAGATGACGGTCGAACAGCTCTACGCCCAGGCGCAGACGGCCCTGCACCGCAGCAATTATGGTGGCGCCGAGAAGCTCTACCAGCGCCTGATCGCACGCTTCCCGTTCGGCCCTTACACCGAGCAGTCGCAGCTGGAACTGGCCTATGCCCAGTACAAGAACGACAATCCCGACGACGCCTATTCCACCATCAACCGCTTCATCAAGACCTACCCGGCCGCCAAACACATCGACTATGCCTACTACCTGCGCGGGCTGATCAACTTCAACCGCAGCGGCGGCATGCTGGTGCAATTGTTCGCACAGGACCGTTCGCGGCGCGACCAAGGCTACGCGGTGCAGTCATTCGACGATTTCAGTCAGCTGCTGCAGCGCTATCCCGGCAGCAAGTATGCCCCGGATGCGCGCCAGCGCATGATCTGGCTGCGCAACGGCCTGGCCCAGTTCGAGCTGAACATCGCCGAGTACTACCTGCGGCGCAAGGTCTATGTCGCGGCGCTGGATCGCGCGCAGTACATCATCGAGCACTACCAGCAGGCGCCGCAGACCGGCGACGCGCTGGCGGTGATGGTCAAGTCCTATCAGGCGCTGGGCGAGACCACCCTGGCCGATGACAGTCTCAGCGTGCTCAAGCTCAATTACCCCAACCACCCGTATCTCAAGGATCCCTCCGACTGGCCGTCGCATCCGGCCTGGTTCTGGAAGCTGATCCCGTTCATGGGCGGCGGCTGAGGGGCAGGGCGGGACCCGGGACCCGGGACCCGGGACCCGGGAAAGATATAGAGCTTCAGACAAAGCGCATCACGCTGGCGCGTGGGGCAGTATCCAGCGCCTCAGTGCCAGCCCGAGGTGATCGGATAGCGCCGCTCGCGGCCGAAGGCGCGCCGGCTGACACGCGGCCCGGGCGCCGACTGTCGGCGCTTGAACTCGCTGGCCAGCACCAGCCGCACCACCCGACGCACGGTTTCGGCCTCGAAGCCGGCGGCGACGATCTCGGCCTGCGACTGCTCACCCTCGATGAACCGTTCGAGGATGGCATCCAGCACATCGTAGGGCGGCAGCGAGTCCTGGTCGGTCTGGTCGGCACGCAACTCCGCCGAAGGCGCCCGCTCGATCACTGCGCTGGGAATCACCTCGCCCTGTACTCTTCCGGGTCCCGGGTCCCGGGTCCCGGGTCCCGCTGTTGTCACCGTCACCCCCTCTCGCTCGCGTACCTTCCCGAGCCCCGCGCCGTTGCGCCACCGCGCCAGCGCATACACCGTGGTCTTGTAGACGTCCTTCAGTGGCGCATAGGCCCCGCACATGTCGCCGTAGAGCGTGGCGTAGCCGACCGCCATCTCGCTCTTGTTGCCGGTGCTCAGCAACAGGTGACCAAACTTGTTGCTGAGCGCCATCAGCATCACGCCGCGACAGCGCGACTGCAGGTTTTCCTCGGTCGCATCGGGCGCACGGTCTGCAAACGCCGGCGCCAGCATGCTGCTGAACGCGATGTACGCTGGCTCGATCGGCAACTCGCGATAGTCGACACCGAGATTCCGCGCCTGCGCCTCGGCCTCGCGCAGCGACAGCGCAGAGGTGTGGCGCGAGGGCAGCATCACCGCGTGGACGCGGTCGGCACCCAACGCGTCGACCGCGATCGCCAGCGTCAGCGCTGAATCGATGCCGCCGGAAAGCCCCAGCAGCACGCTGTGAAACCCATTCTTGTGCACATAGTCGCGCACGCCGCGCACCAGGCCGGCGTACAGCGTGACCTCGATGCAGGTATCGGCCACCGGTGGCCAGTCGACCGCGATCAGGCGCCGCGTGTCCATGTCGAACGCGCAATTCAGCAGCATCTCGACGAAAGCGGGCGCGCGCGCGGCGATGCTGCCGTCGGGCTGCACCAGCAGCGAGCCGCCGTCGAACAGCAGGTCATCCTGGCCGCCGACCAGATTGAGGTAGGCGATGGCGACGCTGTTCTCGCGCGCACGCTGCGCCAGTACCTGCTCGCGCGCCAGCGCCTGCTGCACATCGTACGGCGAGGCATTGATCACCAGCAGCAGTTCGGCACCGGCGCCGGCCGCGTGCGCGGCGGGTTCCGGCTGCCAGATGTCCTCGCAGATCAGCAGGCCGATCCGCACGCCCTCGATCAGCGCCACGCGCGTGGCGTGACCGGGGCGGAAATAGCGCTTTTCGTCGAATACGGTGTAATTGGGCAACACCTGCTTGTGATAGGTGCAGACGACACGGCCACCGTCGAGCAGGCTGAGCGCGTTGTAGACCTCGCCCAGCGCATGCGGATGCCCGACCACCGCCGCGATGCCGGCGAGTCCACCCGCCAGCGCGTCGAGTTCGTGCGCGCAGGCCTCGAGAAAGCTCGGCCGCAGCAGCAGGTCCTCGGGCGGATAACCGCAGAGCGCGAGCTCCGGAAACGCGATCAGAGCCGCGTCCCAGCGTCCGCGCGCTTCAACCGCCAAGGCGCGCATGCGCGCCGCGTTGGCCGCCACGGCGCCGACCGCGAAGTCGTATTGGGCGAGCACGAAGCGCAGCACGGTCATCGGACGTCTCCACACCGAGCAAGGCCGCGGTTATCCGCGGCCTGCGCATTCAGGGCCCTGCCGCAGCGCGACCGGAGCAGGGCACGGCGCTCACTGGCGCATCCGTGCCGCCAGCGTGCTGCCCAGATCGGCCGGCGACTTGACCGTAGTGACACCGGCTTTCTCCAGCGCCGCGAACTTGGCCGCCGCCGTGCCCTTGCCGCCGGAAATGATCGCACCAGCATGGCCCATGCGCTTGCCGGCCGGAGCGGACGCGCCGGCGATGAACGCCACCACCGGCTTGGTCACGTACCCGGCAATGAATTCGGCTGCTTCCTCCTCGGCGCTGCCGCCGATTTCGCCGACCATGATGATGCCCGCGGTCTGCGGGTCGTCCTGGAAACGTCCCAGGCAATCGATGAAGTTCATGCCCTGGATCGGGTCGCCACCGATGCCGATGCAGGTGGACTGGCCGAGCCCGGCCTCGGTGGTCTGGAACACGGCCTCGTAGGTCAGGGTGCCGGAGCGGCTGACGATGCCGACCGTACCGGGCCGATGGATGTGTCCGGGCATGATGCCGATCTTGCATTCGCCCGGCGTGATGATGCCGGGGCAGTTGGGGCCGATCAGCACGGTGTCGGGATAGGACTTCAGCGCGTTCTTGACCCGCAGCATGTCCAGCACCGGAATGCCCTCGGTGATCGCCACAATCACGCGTACGCCGGCGTCGGCGGCCTCGAGGATGGCGTCGGCCGCGAACGGCGGCGGCACGAAGATCATGCTGGCGTCGGCGCCGGTGGCGTCGACCGCGTCCTGCACGGTGTTGAACACCGGCAGACCGAGATGCTCGCTGCCGCCCTTGCCGGGCGTGATGCCGCCGACCAGCCGGGTGCCATAGTCGAGCGCCTGCTGCGAGTGGAAGCTGCCCTGCTGGCCGGTGAAGCCCTGGCAGATCACCGTGGTGTTCTTGTTGACGAGCACGGACATCGGGGGCTCCTTAGGCGATGGCGGCCACGGCCTTGCGGGCCGCATCGTTGAGATCATCGGCGGCCGTGATCTTCAGGCCCGACCGGTCCAGCAGTGCGCGGCCCTGCTCGACGTTGGTTCCCTGCAGGCGCACCACCACGGGGATGGTCAGGCCGACCTCCTTGACCGCGCCGATGATGCCCTCGGCGATCAGGTCGCAGCGCACGATGCCGCCAAAGATGTTGACCAGGATCGCCTTGACCTTGTCGGAACTGAGGATCAGCTTGAACGCCTCGGTCACGCGCTCCTTGGTGGCGCCGCCGCCGACGTCGAGGAAGTTGGCGGGCTCGGCGCCGGCCAGCTTGATCACGTCCATGGTCGCCATCGCCAGGCCCGCGCCGTTGACCATGCAGCCGATGCTGCCGTCCATGGTCACGTAGTTGAGGTTGTGCTCCTGCGCCACCGCCTCGGCGTGGTCTTCCTGCGCCGTGTCGCGCATCGCGGCGAGACGCGGATGGCGGAACTCGGCGTTGTCGTCGGAGTTGACCTTGCCGTCCAGCGCCAGCAGGTCACCGGCGCTGTTGATCGCCAGCGGATTCAGTTCCACCAGTGCCAGATCCTGGTCCATGAACAGCCGGTACAGGCCGCTCATGATCCGGGTCAGCTGGCCGACCTGCCTGGCGTTGAGACCCATCGCGAAGCCGAGCTTGCGGCACTGGTAGGGCTGCAGACCCTGCACATAGTCAACGGTGACGGTGTGGATCTCGTCCGGGGTCTCGTTGGCGACCTGTTCGATGTCGACACCGCCGCGCGCCGAGGCGATGAACGCTATCGCCTTGCTGGCACGGTCGACGAGGATCGACAGATACAGCTCCTTGGCGATATCGGTGGCCTCGGTCACCAGCACCATGTTCACCGGCAGCGCGCGGCCGCCGGACTGGTAGGTGACCATCGTCTTGCCGAGCATGCCTGCCGCCGCTGCCTTGACCTCGTCGAAGTTCTTGCAGAACTTGACGCCGCCGGCCTTGCCGCGGCCGCCAGCGTGGATCTGCGCCTTGACCATCCAGTGTTCGCCACCCAGCGCCCTGGCCGCCTCGACCGCCTGCTCCGGCGTCGCCGCGACCTTGCCCGCCGGCACGGCGATGCCGTACTCGGCGAACAGCTCTTTGGCCTGGTATTCGTGAAAGTTCATGCTCGACCTCGCATGGGGGAAGGGGCTCGCACCGCGCGCGGCGGTGGCTGCGGCGAGGCCGCGACGGGCGTCGCGGTGCCGCAAGGACAGAGCAATCGCCTATTGTCGAGGATAGGGATCGCGATGGAAAGGCCCGCGCTATACTGCCGCAGCCCTTCCGGAACGCCTCCGTGCCCGCCGCTCAAGTCCGTGCCCGCACGCGCCCAGTCACCGCCCCCGCCGGCGAAGCCGTCCGCCGCGAGTTGTATTTCTTCAACCTGTTCCGCGTCCTGCAGGCCACGGTCTACACCGGGCTGGCGTTCAGCCCGCTGGCGGTGCAATGGGTGGTACTGAGCGAACCGTTGCTGGCGCGCGTCACCGCCGTGCTCTACCTGCTGTTCGCGCTGATCGCGCTGCTGCAGACGCGGCAGTGGCTGCCGAAGCTCTCGCTGAATGTCGCCATCGCGCTCAGCGTCGATGTGCTGGCGGCATTGCTGGCGATCCTGTCGATGCATGACGCGCGTACCGGCATCGCCACCATGCTGATCGTCAGCGTCGGCGCCGGTGCGCTGCTGCTGCCGCAGCGACTGGGCATGTTCTTTGCGGCGCTGGCCGCGCTGGCGCTGCTGGGCCACACCTTTGCCGACAGCGTCGCCGGCAACGGCATCGACCGCGATCTGCTGGAGTCGGGGCTGTTCGGCATCGCCTATTTCGCCATCGCCTGGCTGTCGTTCACGCTGGGCACGCAGATGCGCGAAACCGAGGCGCTGGCCGAGCAGCGCGGGCTGGACCTGGCCAACCTCGGTCAGGTCAACGACATGATCATCCGCCGCATGAAGACCGGCGTGCTGCTGGTCGACGAAGGCAATCGCATCCACCAGTTCAACGAGTCGGCGTGGCTGCTGCTGGGCAGCCCGTCCGCCGAGCGCCGTGACCTTGGCACGGTGGCGCCGGAGCTGTCGCGGCGCCTCTATCATTGGCGCACTACCGGCAAGCCGGACGAAACCGCGGTGGCGCTGGCCGAAGGCGTGCCTGAGGTGGTGCCGCGCTTCACGCGACTGGCCGCCAACGACGATTCGCACGTGCTGATCTTTCTCGACGATACCTCGCTGGTGTCCCGCCGCGCCGAGGAGCTGACGCTGACCTCGCTGGGTCGGCTGTCGGCCTCGATCGCGCACGAGATCCGCAATCCGCTGGCGGCGATCCGCTATTCCGCGCAGCTGCTGGCCGAATCGGACCAGATTCCCGACAGCGACATGCGCATGATCGAGATCATCAACAGCCACTGCTCGCGACTCAACGAGATCATCGAGAACATCCTGCAGCTGTCGCGTCGCGACCGTTCGCGCCCGGAAGCGATGGATCTCAATGACTGGGTGCTGGGTTTCATCGAGGAGTACGCCGAGTCCAACGATCTCGGCGGCGACAGCCTGCGCGCGATTACGCAACCGCGCACGATCGAGGCGCTGGCCGACCCGCAGCATCTGCAGCAGGTGGTATGGAATCTGGTGCAGAACGCGCTGCGCTACGGCCGCCTGCCGGGCGAACCGGCGCGGGTGATGCTGATCACGCGCAATGCCACCGAGGTCGGGCCGCCGCTGCTGGAGGTCGTCGACCGCGGCCCCGGCATCCCGTCCAAGGTCGCGGCGCAGATCTTCGAGCCGTTCTTCACCACGCACGAACTCGGCACCGGGCTCGGCCTGTATCTGGCCAAGCAGATGGTCGAGGCCAACCAGGGCAGCCTCGAATACGTGCCGGTCCCCGGCGGCGGCAGCTGCTTTCGCATCAGCCTGGCCGCACCAGCGCCGCTACCGTCCGCCTCCGCATGAAACCTTTGCGCGGAGCCGGTCGCACGCTACCCTGATCGCGCCCTGATTCCGGATGACTCGCGCATGAGCAAGCAGACTGTCCTGGTCATCGACGACGAGCGCGACATCCGCGAGCTGCTGACCATCACGCTCGGCCGCATGAACCTGCTGGTGGAGTCCGCCGGCAGCGTCGGCGACGCCAAACGTCTGCTCGCCGAGCACCGCTTCGACCTCTGCTTCACCGACATGCGTCTGCCGGACGGCTCGGGTCAGGAACTGATCGAATTGATCGCGCGCGATCATCCGCAGATGCCGGTGGCGATGATCACCGCCTACGGCAACATGGACGCCGCAGTCAACGCGCTCAAGGCCGGCGCTTTCGATTTCGTATCCAAGCCGGTCGACATCAACATGCTGCGACGACTGGTGCAGACGGCACTGCGGCTGTCTTCCGAGCGCCGCGATGGCGACGGCGAAACGGCTGTCGCACCGGCCGCAGACGCGGCCGCTGTGCAACGGCTGACCGGTGATTCGGCAGCGATGCAGCAGGTGCGCGCCACCATCGCCAAACTCGCGCGCAGCCAGGCGCCGGTGTACATCTCGGGCGAGTCGGGTGTCGGCAAGGAACTGGTCGCACGGCTGATCCACGAACAGGGCCCGCGCGCCGGCGGCCCGTTCGTGCCGGTCAACTGCGGCGCGATCCCCTCCGAGCTGATGGAGAGCGAATTCTTCGGTCACAAGAAAGGCAGCTTCACCGGCGCGCAGATCGACAAGGAGGGCCTGTTCCAGGCTGCCAACGGCGGCACCCTGTTCCTCGACGAGGTCGCCGACCTGCCCATGCACATGCAGGTCAAACTGCTGCGCGTGATCCAGGAAAAGGCGGTGCGTCCGATCGGTGGCCGCGCCGAGGTGCCGGTGGACGTGCGCATCCTCTCGGCGACGCACAAGGATCTGGCACGGCTGGTCGAGGCCGGGCATTTCCGCCAGGATCTGTTCTACCGCATCAATGTCATCGAACTGCGCGTGCCGCCGCTGCGCGAGCGCCGCGAGGACATTCCCAAGCTGACCGCGCGCATCCTCATCCGACTGGCCGATGACTCCGGTGGCGACGCCCCGCGCCTGCAGCCTCCGGCACTGAAGGCATTGCTTGACTACACATTTCCCGGCAACGTGCGCGAGCTGGAAAACATCCTCGAGCGCGCGGTGGCAATGTGCGAGAACGGCAGCATCGAGGTCGCCGACCTGATGCTCAACGCCCGTGCCGCGGCCAGTCCAGGCAGCGGCGCGGGCAACGACGAAGACGAAGACGATACGGGGGACGGCAACGGCGCCGCAGCCGGTAGCGTCGGTCTCGATGACTACATCTCCAATCTGGAGCGCGAGAAAATCATGCAGGCGCTGCTGGAAACCCGCTACAACAAGACCGCGGCGGCCAAGCGCCTGGGCATCACCTTCCGCGCGCTGCGCTACAAGCTGAAGAAGCTCGGCATCGACTGATACCCGTTCGCGATCAAGACGCGATAACTGAGTAGCACGGATTCCGCCCCCGTGGTGCTCCATCCGGGCTACCCAGCGTCATGCGAAAACGGCGGACGCGATGCGCGCCCGCCGTTGTTTTTGCGGCAGCCTGCGGCAGGCGTCAAAACGGGATGTCGTCGTCCTCGAAGCCGGCATCGGCCGCGGGCGCTGGCTGCGGCGTCGACGCGCCGCCACGGGCCGGGCCCGAGCGCGCCGGTGCCGCGGAACGCGGCTGGCCGCTGCCCTCGCCACCGCTGCGCGTGCCGCCATCACCCGGGCCGCCGAGCAGTTGCATTTCGTTGGCGATGATCTCGGTGGAGAATTTCTCCACGCCTTCCTTGTCGGTGTACTTGTCGGTGCGGATCGCACCCTCGATGTAAACCTGCCGGCCCTTCTTCAGGTACTCGTTGGCGATCTCGGCCAGCCGTCCGAAGAACTTCACCCGGTGCCACTCGGTGCGCTCCTGCATCTCGCCGCTCTGCTTGTCCTTCCAGGACTCGGAGGTGGCGAGGCGGATCGTGGTGATGGCCGAGCCGGACGTGGTGTAGCGCGTCTCGGGGTCGGCGCCGAGATTGCCGATCAGAATCACTTTGTTGACGCCGCGGGCCATGGCGCGAGTCTCCGAAGCCGATGTTTTGAGGACGCTCAGATTATCACGGGGGCAGCCGCTTACCGCCGATGCGGCGCGTCAGCCGGCACCGCACCGGCCTGTCGTCAATGGGCTGCAGGCCGTCACCGTGCCGGACTCGAATCCGCATCGGGCGTAGCCATTCGGCGCGCGCCACGCGCCAGCAGCAGCGACCACGGCAGGCTGACCGCCGCCGCCGTCGCGAACAGGCCGTCGACGCCGTAGCGTCCCAGCAGCAGGCCGCCCAGCATGCCGCCGGCGGCCATGCCGAAGAACTGGCTGGCCGAATAGGCGCCCAGCGCCGCACCGCGCATCGGCGGCGGTGCGATGCGCGAGACCAGGCTGGGCAGGCTGGCCTCCAGCAGGTTGAAGCCAATGAAGAACACCGTGGCCGATGCGCCGACCTTCGACACCGAGTCGCCGGCCACCGCCAGTCCGGCCAGACCCAGTCCAGTCGCGGCCACACTCGCCTGCACCAGTCGCACGCTGGCAACGAGCGTGCGCAAGCGCGGCAGCAGCAGCCCCATCGCCACAGCGGCGGCCAGCAGTGCCGGCACGTAGATGCGCCACTGCGCTGCAGGTGGCAGGGCCAGATCGTGGGCCAGCAGCAGCGGCATGGCGATGAAGAACGCGGTCAGCACGCCGTGCAGCGCGAACACCGAGGTATCGAGCAGCAGCAGGCGGCGATCACGCAGCGTGCCGAGGATGGAGGCGATGCCCGCACTGGCGTGACCGCGCGGCGGCGGCGCATGCGGCACCACGATCCAGAGCAGGGCGATCGCGCCCAGCACCAGCACGAAGGTCAGCGCGAACAGCCCCTGCAATCCGGCCAGCGCCGCCAGTGGCGGGCCCAGCAGCAGCGCCAGCAGGAACGCGACGCCGATCATCGCGCCGATGATGCCCATCACCGCGCCACGGCTCTGGTCGCGCGAGAGGTCGGCCGCCAGCGCCTGGCTGGCGCCGGTGACCGCGCCGGTGCCCTGCAGGGCGCGACCGAGGATGATGCCTGACACACCGTGCGCCAGCGCCGCAGTCAGGCTGCCCAGCGCAAACAGGGCGAGGCCGAAGGTGATCACCGGCTTGCGGCCGATGCGGTCGGACAGCATGCCCATCGGAATCTGCAGCAGCATGTGGCCGATGCCGTACACGCCCAGCGCCAGGCCGATCAGCGCGGGCGTCGCACCGGGCATCTTCTGCAGGTAGAACGCCAGCACCGGCAGCACCAGGAACAGCCCGAACATGCGCAGGCCGACCACGCTGGCCAGCGCCAGGGCACTTTTGAGTTCCACACGGTTGAGGGTGCTCACGGCAGCAATGACGGCTCGATGACGGAAAACGACCCATGATGGCAGGCAGGGAGCGACGAGCGCGTATGCGCCGGCGTCGCACCTATAATGGCCGCCATTCCGACCGCACCGGATCCGCATGAGTTCCCTCGCCGCCGACGCCCGTCCCGCCGACTTCGACGCCGTGCGTGCGCTCGCCGCGGCCGACATGACGCGGGTGGATGCGCTGATCCGTACCCGGCTGGCGTCCGACGTGGCGCTGATCCACCAGATCGCCGAGTACATCATCGGCGCCGGCGGCAAGCGCCTGCGGCCGATGCTGCACGTGCTGGCCGCGCGCGCGGCGGGCTACCACGGCGACGAATCGGTCACCCTGGCGGCGGTGATCGAATTCATCCACACCGCCACGCTGCTGCACGACGACGTCGTCGACGACTCCGCGCTGCGTCGCGGGCGCAAGACCGCCAATGCGGTCTGGGGCAACGCCGCCAGCGTGCTGGTCGGCGATTTCCTGTATTCGCGCGCCTTCCAGCTGATGGTGGAACTGGACCGCATGCGGGTGATGCGCATCCTCGCCGACACCACCAACGCCATCGCCGAAGGCGAGGTGCTGCAGCTGCTGCACATCGGCAACCCCGACACCGACGAGGCTGCCTACCTGCGCGTGATCGAGCGCAAGACCGCGGTGCTGTTCGCCGCCGCGACCGAGCTGGGGGGCGTGCTGGCCGGGCTGCCGGCCGCGCAGGAGCAGGCGCTGCGCCGATACGGCATGGAGCTGGGCTTTGCGTTCCAGATCGCCGACGACCTGCTGGACTTCGTCGCCGACAGCACCACGCTCGGCAAGAACGTTGGCGATGACCTCGCCGAAGGCAAGCCCACGCTGCCGGTGATCTACGCGCTGCAGAGCGCCGCTCCCGCGCAGGCCGCGGCATTGCGCCGCGCCATCAGCTCGGGCGGGCTGGAGTCGCTGGACGCGATCGTCGCCGCGCTGCGCGACTCGGGCGCGATCGAGCGCACCCGCGAACTCGCGCGACGGCATGCCGCTGCGGCGCACGCGGCGCTCGCCGCGCTCCCCGCCTCGCCCTGGCGCGAGGCGCTGGCGACGCTGGCCGACTACGCCGTCGAACGCACCTCCTGAGTACTGATCACGGCTTGCCGGCGAAGGCGTCGCCCAGCCACAGGTGCATGAACTGGTAGGCGCGCTTCGCCACCGGCGGGTCGTAAACGCAGTTGGGCGCCGGCTTCTGCGCTGCCTCGGTGAAGCAATGCACGGCGCCGCCGAAATCGACGATTGCCC